>Ga0182007_10000435_pt1 | contig 25447 bp, 21 predicted proteins | sample Sormic07211113_1_FD_123023 | JGI IMG/M metagenome (GOLD analysis project Ga0182007, IMG submission 123023) | Rhizosphere microbial communities from Sorghum bicolor, Mead, Nebraska, USA - 072115-113_1 MetaG | ecosystem: Host-associated > Plants > Roots > Rhizosphere | place: USA: Nebraska...
ATCCCAAGCAGGTGCGAGACCTGGCCAAGCTGGAGGACGAGGCCGTCGAACTCGGTGCCTACGCCAACCACAACATGCACGGCCTGCTCCAGACCCCGGAGTACGCACGAGCGTTGTTCGCGGTCCGGCAACCCGCCTACTCCGAGGACGAGATCGACCGCCAGGTCTCCGCGCGCATGGCACGACAGCGGATCTTCGAACGGACACCCGCCCCGCTGCTCACCTTCGTCCAAGAAGAGGTGACGCTGAGGCGGCCCATCGGGGGGAGAATGGTGCTGCGACGGCAGCTCGAACGCCTGTTGGAGATCGGCACGTTAAGGCACGTCAGGATTCAGGTGATGCCCACGGGCTGTGAGGATCACGCGGGAATGGGTGGCCCAATCCGGCTGCTGAAGCTGCGCGACGGCAAGACCCTGGGGCACTCCGAGGCTCAGCTGCACAGCCGCCTGATCAGCGATCCCCGGGAGGTTCAGGTCCTGGAGATGCGCTATGGAATGATCCGGGCGCAGGCACTCCCACCACGGGAATCTGCGACCTTCATCGAGAAAGTCCTGGGAGAGGGAACATGACCGCCACGCTGGTGTGGTTCAAGAGCAGCTACAGCGGCAACGACGGCCCCGACTGCGTCGAGGTCGCCATAGCCCCCGCCGACCCGGCCCCCACCGTCCACGTCCGAGACTCCAAAGACGCCCACCGCGCCCAACTCGCCTTCACAGGCGCCCCCTGGAGCGAGTTCGTCGCCTTCATCGAGAACGTACTGGAGTCGAAGTCGTGACCGCCCTGGAGTGGTACAAGAGCAGCTACAGCAGCAACGACGGCCCCGACTGCGTCGAGGTCGCCATATCCCCCGCCGACCGGGCCCCCGCCGTCCACGTCCGCGACTCCAAGGACAAGGACGGCGCCCGGCTCGTGTTCGGGGATGCACCATGGCGCGAGTTCCTGGCGTTCACGGGCCGCTGACGCGGACGATTCAGGGCGCGATACGGCCTACCTCGCCCCGGAGCGGGCGGCCCGCACCGCTGCCGTGAGGTCCTCCAGCGGCGGCGGGAGGGCCCTTCCCCCGTGGGTGAGGGAGTCCCGGGCGGTCTCCAGCGTCCTCGCCAGGAGGTCCAGCCGCGGGCCGTCCGGTGGGGCCGAGGTCAGGAGGTCCCGGCAGTGTGCGAAGGCCGAGGCCGCCTCGGAGTGGTCGCCCAGCGCGCCGAGGGCGACGCCTCTGCTCGCGTGGGCCACGGTGTGGCCCGGGTCCAGGGCCAGGAGCCGGTCCGCGTCCGTGATCACCCGCTCGTACGCGCCGAGTGCCGCGTGCACGAGCGTCCGCTGGAGGAGGGCCCAGGCGTACGAGGGGTTCAGCTCCAGTGCCCGGTCGAGGGCCGTGAGCGCCTCGTCGTGGCGGCCCAGGTTCAGCAGCGCCGCCCCCCGGCTGGCGTGTGCCGACGTGTAGTCCGGGTCGATGGTGAGGGCGCGGTCGTAATCGGCGAGGGCCTCGGTGTCGCGGCCCGCCACCCGGAGCGCGTCGCCGCGCTCGCAGTGGCCCCAGCCCCAGTCCGGCCAGAGGGTCAACGCGTGGTCCAGGTCGGCCAGTTGGCGGGTCTGGTCGCCCAGGCTCCGCCAGACGCGGGCCCTGCGGCCCAGCGCCCAGGCGTAGTCCGGTTTCAGGTCCAGGGCGCGGTCGAAGTCGGCGAGCGCCTCGGCCAGGTCGCCGTGGCGTTCGTGTGCCGCGCCGCGGGAGGCCCAGCCGAAGTCGCTGCTCGGGTCGAGGCGGAGGCCCTCGTCGAGGTCGCGGATCGCCTCGTCGTGGTGGCGCAGGATGCGGTGGTACTCGCCGCGGAGGATGTGGTTGTAGGCGTTGTCCGGCTCCAGCCGCACGACCCGGTCGAGGATGTGCAGGGCGCCCTCGTGGTCGCCCGTCGCGCCCGCCAGGGTCACCGCCCGCGCGCGATGAGCCCGGACCAGGTCGGGGTCGGCCGCCAGGGCACGGTCGTAGTCCGCCAGGGCCTGCTCGTACTCGCCGGCGCGGGACAGGGCGTCGCCCCGGAGCGCCCATGCCTTCGCCCGCCACGGCTCCTGTCCCCCGGCGCGGTTGAGCAGCAGGGCGAGGAGGGCGGCCGGTCCGCCCTCGGCGAGTGCCCGGTCCAGGTCGTGCCCCCACGCCCGTACCGGCTCCGCGCCCGCGTCCTCGCCGGCGTCGGACAGCAGCCGCACCCAGCGGCGCAGGACCTCGTCCCCGTGGTCGGCGAGGTGGACGAGGTCTTCCAGGACGGCGGGCAGCGCGGTGCGGGGCGTGGCGCACAGGCAGTGGTAGGACTCCGCGAGCCGGAGGTCCCGCCAGGTCGCGTCGGGCCGGAACTGGTCGGGTTCCAGGCCGGTTTCGGCCTCCGTCCGCCACTGTGCGAAGGCCTGTGCGAGACGGGTGTGGCGGTCCGTCCAGGTGCGCGGCGACCGTCGGCGCAGCAGGCGCAGCATCGGTGTCCGTACGACGTCGTGGTACCGCGTGCGCTCGCCGCGCTCGTCGACGAAGGGCAGGTCCCGCAGCCAGCCGTAGAGGGCGTCGGCGTCCCGTTCCTCGCACTCGACGACGGCGCGGAAGACGTCGGCGTCCAGCCACCGGGGCAGGGCGCAGGCCAGGGCGACAGCCCTGCGGGCCGGGTCGCGTTCCCACTTCAGGAACCGTTCCACCGCGTCCGCGCTGGGATCCCCCACGTCGTCCGGGTCGCCGGGGCGGGTCTGGGCGAGGGTGGAGACCAGGACCGGGAGGCCGCCGGTGAGGCGCAGCACCTCGGCGACGACGGGTTCGGCCACCACGCCCCGGTCGGCGAGCAGACCGCGTGCCTCCGCCTCGGTGAAGGGGGCCAGGGGCAGGTCCGTCATGAAGTCGGCGAAGCCGCCCCAGCGGGCGGTGTCGAAGGGGCGCTGTCCGGCGGTCACCACGACGACGGTGGCCGGCAGGGCGCCGTACCGGTCGGTGGTCATCATGTCGTGCAGCCAGCCGTCGAGGAACGGGCCGGTCCGCTCGTAGGTGTCGAAGAAGAGGACGATCCAGGGCGCGGCGGTGGCGGCCTCGGTGAGCTCGGTCAGGAAGACCGGGGTCAGCACCCGCTCCGGTGCCAGGACCAGCCGCACGTCCTCCTGGTTGCGGAGGCGGGCACTGAGGCCTGCCCTCAACCGCTCGGCGCCCTCGGCCAGTTGTCCCGCGTCGAGGACTCCCGCGAACGCGCCGACACCGGGCACCATGCCGAGCCCGACCAGTCCCGCGCGCGCCAACGCCACACTTCCCGCCGACGGTTGCCCGGGTTCGGGGTCGATCACGGCGAGGGCGGACTCCGCCTCGTGCCGGCGCTCCCGGTGCGCGGCGAGCAGCCGCTCCAGCTCCTTCAACCGCCTTCCCTGTGCCGCCAGTTGCCCGGCGATCACGGCCAGCGCCTCCGGTACACCGCCCGCGTTCTCGTCGACGTACGCCGTCAGCGCCCCGCGCTCCCGCGCGATCTGCTCCAACTCCCTCACCAGGAAGGTCTTCCCGATGCCGGCGTGGCCGTGCACATGGAAGAGGAAGCGGTGCCGCTCGTCCTCCGGTGGTACGTCGAAGTTCTCCCGGAAGGCGGCCCGTTCGGCACCGCGGCCGACGAAGCCGGCCCGCCTGCGGCGCGCGATCAGCTCGTGCATCGAAGGGCGTCTGGACGCCATCCCCACCCTCCCGGTAGCAGGTCCCCCCAGTTCACAGGGAGGATGGCCGCCATGTCCACCAACACAGCTGCGGGGACCACGGTCACCGCGACCCCCCACAACCGCGCCCTCACCGTCACGGCCGCGTCGCTCACCGCCAGTGTCGCCCTCTACATCGCGCTCGTCGCCTTCGGGAACATCACCGACTTCGGGACCAACCAGGCGTTCGTGCAGCACGTCCTGGCCATGGACACCACCTTCAAGGACGACGACCTGATGTGGCGGGCCATCACCAGCAAGGGCCTGCAGAACACCGCCTACGTCCTCATCATCGTCTGGGAGACCCTCGCCGCTCTCGTCCTGGCGTACGGGACCTGGCTGTGGGCGCGGCGGGACTTCGCGCGGGCCCGCGCGATCTCCACGTACGGCCTGCTCATGCTGTTGCTGCTCTTCGGTGCCGGGTTCATCGCGATCGGCGGTGAGTGGTTCTCCATGTGGCAGTCGAAGACCTGGAACGGACTGGACGCGGCGCTGCGGGTGTTCGTGTTCGCCGGGATCTCCCTGCTCGTGGTGGTGCTGAGCGACCGGCGCGGCGACAGCACCGACTGACCCTTCCCCGGGGCTACTCGACGACCGCTACTCGACGACCGCTACTCGACGACCGCGACCTTCGTCCCCGCCGTCCCGAACGTCCACAGCGCCGAGCCGTCCGCCGTCCGCATCCGGATGCCGCCGGTCGCGGTGTTCGACGCGGGCGGCGGGGACGAGCCGTCGACCGCGTTGGAGAAGGCGATGTTGACGCCCGACCGGGCGGAGAAGTACACGATGTGCTCGATCCGCACCCCGTCCGAGCCGGTCAGCGGACCCTCGGCGCGGGTGCCGACCGTGTAGGTGCCGGGGGCCGGGCTCACCGTCCCCGGCCACACGGCGAAGGTGCGGCGGGCCGCGTCGCTCGCGTCGACCAGCCACACCGTCCTGCGCGAGAGGGAGTAGACGATACGGCGCCCGGTGCCGGAGCCGTCCGGCACCGCGGCCGGCGGCTTCGGCTCGGTGGCTCCCGAGTGCGCGCCCGCCGACGCCGACGCGCTGGGCCGCGCGACGGCCGCGTGCGGCCTGGTTCCCTTGTCGGCCTGCACGGCCAGGACGGTGACGGCGGCGACCGCTCCCACCGTGAGACCGGTCACCCAGACCTTCGGGGCTGGCACGGCACGCATCTCCTCAGTTAAGGGTCCCCGACGGACGGGGGTCCGATCATCGTACTCACTCCAGGACGGGCAGAAGTTCCGGCAGATGCCCGTCCGAGGCCCGGGCCGCGCGCTGCCGTTCCTCCGTGACCTCCCCGTACAGCGTGGTGCGCGGGCGGGCCGGCCGCCCCGCCGCGTCCGCCACCGCGATCAGGTCCCTGACCGACTTGTAGGAGCCGTAGGAGGAGCCCGCCATCCGGGAGATGGTCTCCTCCATCAGGGTCCCGCCGAGGTCGTTGGCGCCCGAGCGCAGCATCTCCGCCGCCCCCTCGGTGCCCAGCTTCACCCAGCTGGTCTGGATGTTCGGGATGTACGGGTGCAGCAGCAGCCGCGCCATCGCCGTCACGGCCCGGTTGTCGCGGGTGCTGGGGCCCGGGCGGGCGATGCCGGCCAGGTAGACGGGCGCGTTGGTGTGGATGAAGGGCAGGGTGACGAACTCGGTGATGCCCCCGGTCTGCCGCTGGATCCGGGCCAGGGTGCGCAGATGGCCGAGCCAGTGCCGGGGCTGGTCGACATGGCCGTACATCATCGTCGAGGTCGACGGGATGCCGACCTCGTGGGCCGTGGTGATCACCTCGATCCAGGTCGCTGTCGGCAGCTTGCCCTTGGTGAGGACCCAGCGGACCTCGTCGTCGAGGATCTCGGCCGCGGTGCCGGGGATGGAGTCCAGGCCGGCCTCCTTGGCGGCGATCAGCCACTCCCGGATCGACAGGCCGGTGCGGGTCGCGCCGTTGACGACCTCCATCGGGGAGAAGGCGTGCACATGCATGCCCGGGACGCGTTCCTTCACCGCCCGCGCGATGTCGAAGTACGCCGTCCCGGGCAGGTCGGGGTGGATCCCGCCCTGCATGCACACCTCGACCGCGCCCACGTCCCACGCCTGCTGCGCGCGGTCCGCCACCTGGTCGAGGGAGAGGGTGTAGGCGTCCGCGTCGGTGCGGCGCTGCGCGAAGGCGCAGAAACGGCAGCCGGTGTAGCAGACGTTGGTGAAGTTGATGTTCCGGGTGACGATGTACGTCACGTCGTCGCCGACCGCCGCCCTGCGCACGTCGTCGGCGATCCGGGTCAGCGCGTCCAGCGCCGGGCCGTCCGCGTGCAGCAGGGCGAGGGCCTCCGCGTCCGTCAGCCGGGTCGGGTCGTCGGCGGCGGTGCGCAGGGCCTCGCGTACGTCGGTGTCGATGCGCTCGGGCACCATGCCGGGCGCCGCCGCCTCCCGTAGCTCCGCCCAGTCGCCGTACACCTCGTCGAAGTCGTCGCGCCGGTCGGAGGTGCGGCCCTCGGTGTCGATGGAGGCGTGCAGATCCGTCCGGCCGGACGCCACGAAGGCCTCCTCCGGCTCCTGCCACGGGTGGCCCTCGACGGTCGCGTCCGGGAGGGCCAGGCCGGTCTCCGGGTCCGCCAGCGCCCGTACGTGCGGTCGCAGCCGCGGGTCCAGCCACGGCTCGCCGCGCCGCACGAACTCCGGGTACACGCACAGGCGTTCCCGCAGCTGGAACCCGGCGGCCTCGGACCGCCGGGTGAGCTCCTCGATCTGCGGCCAGGGGCGCTCGGGGTTGACGTGGTCGATGGTCAGCGGGGAGACCCCGCCCCAGTCGTCGATCCCCGCCCCGATCAGCCGCTCGTACTCGCCCTCGACGAGGTTCGGCGGGGCCTGGATGTTGGCGGCCGGGCCCATGACGAGGCGGGCGACGGCCACCGCGGCGACCAGTTCGTCCAGCTCCGCGTCCGGCATACCACGCATCGCGGTGTCCGGCTTGGCCCGGAAGTTCTGGATGATCAGTTCCTGGACCGAGTGGTAGGCGCGGGAGATCCTGCGCAGCGCGAAGAGGGACTCGGCCCGCTCCTCGTACGTCTCCCCGATCCCGATCAGGATCCCGGACGTGAAGGGGACGGAGGAACGCCCCGCGTCCTCCAGGACGCGCAGGCGGACGGCGGGCTCCTTGTCGGGGGAGCCGTGGTGCGGGCCGCCGGGCTCGGACCACAGCCGGGTGGCGGTCGTCTCCAGCATCATGCCCATGGACGGCGCGACCGGCTTGAGCCGCTGGAAGTCGGTCCAGGAGAGCACACCCGGGTTGAGGTGGGGCAGCAGGCCCGTCTCCTCCAGGATGCGGACGGATATGGCACGGACGTAGGCGATCGTGTCGTCGTAGCCGTGCGCGTCGAGCCACTCCCTGGCCTCCGGCCAGCGGTCCTCCGGCTTGTCGCCGAGGGTGATGAGGGCTTCCTTGCAGCCGAGGGCCGCGCCCTTGCGGGCGACGTCGAGGACCTCGTCCGGGGACATGAACATCCCGTGCCCGGCACGGCGCAGCTTGCCGGGCACGGTGACGAAGGTGCAGTAGTGGCACTTGTCCCGGCACAGCCGGGTGAGGGGGATGAAGACGCTCTTGGAGTACGTGATGACGCCGGGGCGGCCCGATTCCTCCAGGCCGGCGTCACGTACCCGGGCGGCGCTCGCGGCGAGGTCGGTGAGGGCCTCGCCGCGAGCCTGGAGGAGGACGGCCGCTTCGGTGACGTCGAGGGCCACGCCGTCACGGGCGCGTTTGAGGGCGCGACGCATGGAGTTCTCGGTGGGGCCGCCGGTTCCGGGGGTCGCGGAAGTCGTCATTCTTTGAGCATACGTTCGGCTTGATCAGGCCAAAGAGGCGTCGACTCATCCACCGGAGCCCCGCTCGTCACACGGTGTCACTGGAACCGGCCAGGAAGGTCGTGTACTCGTCCAGCACCCGCAGCACCTCCGACTCCCCCGCCGGCGGCAGCTGTACGACGACCTCCTCGATGCCCAGTTCGGCGTAGTGGGCGAGCTTGCCCGGGGTCGGGAAGACGGCGTAGGGGACGACCTGCAGGGCCTGCGGGTCGCGGCCCGCGGCCGCCCAGGCCGTGCGCAGCACCGGCAGGGACTCGGTCAGGCCGCGGCCGCCGATCGGGAGCCAGCCGTCGGCGTACTCGGCGATGTGCGAGAAGAGCTTGGGGCCGGCCGCTCCGCCGATCAGGGTGCGGGGTCCGGTGACCGGGCCGCGCGGCTTCTGCACGGGCTTCGGGTAGGCGGAGGAGGCCCGCACCCCCTGCCCGAACTCCCCTTCGTACGCCGTCGGTTCCTCCGTCCACAGCGCCCGCATCAGCGCCATCCGGTCCCGGACCAGCTCCCGCCGGGTACGCCACTCGACGCCGTGGTCGGCGGCTTCCTCGACGTTCCACCCGAAGCCGAGGCCCAGGGTGAAACGGCCGCCGGAGAGATGGTCGAGGGTGGCGATCTGCTTGGCGAGGTCGATCGGGTCGTGCTGGGCGACCAGGGTGATGCCGGTGCCGAGGGCGAGCCGCTCGGTCACCGCGGCGGCCTGGCCGAGGGCGACGAAGGGGTCGAGGGTGCGGCCGTACTCGGGCGGCAGCTCGCCGCCCGCCGGGTAGGGGGTCGTCCGCTCGACCGGGATGTGGGTGTGCTCGGGCAGGTACAGGCCGGCGAAACCGCGCTGCTCCAGCTCACGGGCGAGCCGGGTGGGGGCGATGGTCTCGTCCGTGAGGAAGATCGTTACGGCGATACGCATGACCCATCTGTACCGGCGTCCGGATCAGATGTCCATACCGACCGGTCGGCATTCAGCCTGCGGGTGGGCGCCACACCCCTCGCGGTGGCCGGTCTATGCGCCCCCGTCGTCCCCGCGCAGGGAATGGATCATGCTCTGCAGGATCCGGAACCCCTGCGACTGCTCGGCCTCGGTCAGGCCGGCCGGCATTCTGGTCTCGACGGACCGGACGGCCGCACTGGCCTGGTCGAGGCTTCGCCGGCCGCGGGGGGTGAGCCGCGCGGGGAGCGCCTTTCCGACGGGTGCCGCCGCGGGCCTGGTCACGTAGCCGTCCCGTTCCAGGGTCCGGAGCAGCACGTTCATCGTCTGCCGGGTCACGAACGCGCCCCGCGCGAGCTCCGAGTTGGACAAGCCCGGTCGTTGCGCCAGCAGTTCCAGGCAGGAGTAGTGCGTCACGCTCATGCCGAGCGGCCGCAGGACCTCCTCCATCGCCGCGCGCAGCGCGCTCGACGCTTCTTTGAGCAGCTAGCACGCGGCGCGGGGTGACGTGCGGATCGTCCCGTGGGCATGCCGGGTGCCCTCCGCGACCGGCGCGAAACGGAGGGGCGGTTCCCGGGCCTGCGCCCTGCGCCCAGCGCCCAGCGCCCTTGTCAGCCCCCGTACGGTGCCCCCGCCAGGTCCGCCACGACCGCCGCGTGGTCCGTGGGCCACACCCCCTCCACCGGGCCGTCCCCCGCCCGCCGTACCCCCTGCACCGTCCCGATCCCGGCGGGCCCCGCCGGGCCGCCGACGAAGATGTAGTCGACGCGGGTGCGGGGGCCCAGGCCCGGGTGGACGTACGGGTTCGAGTGGTCCCAGGTGGCGGACGGGGCTGTCGGGTCGGCGTAGTCCCAGGTGTCGAAGAGCACCTGGCCCGGGACGATCGGGGCCGTCCGCGTGCCGCCGAGCAGCCGGATCTCGTCCGAGTCGGGAGGCGCGTTGAAGTCGCCGGTGACGACGGGTGGGAAGTCGGTGCCCGAGCGGTGGGCGGCGACGAACTCGGCGAGGGCGGTGACCTGGCCGCAGCGTACGGCGGAGGCGTCGAGGGGGGACGTCAAGTGGGCGGTGAAGAAGGGGAGTTGATGGCCCGGGGCGTCGAGGCGGGCGTGGAGGGCGAGGCGGCCGTCGTCCAGCTCCGCGGGCGCGGGAAGCCGTAGCACCGCCCGCTCCACCACCGGCCAGCGGCTCAGTACCGCGTTGCCCACCTCGACGCCCGGCTGGCCTGTCCGCCGCTGCCAGCGCTCGGAGGCCGGCGAGGGGGCCCACGTCCAGTGCAGGCCCAGCTCCTCCGCCAGCCACTCCGCGAGGTTCTCGCCGTCGGCGGCCCACACCTCCTGGAGGCCCACGACATCGGGGCGGAGTTCGCGCAGCACGGCCAGGATCGCCTTCTGCCGCTCCCGCCACGGCCCGAACCGCCACCACAGGTTCCAGGTCACCACGCGCATGGACCCACCGTCTCTCCTCGGGGCAAGGTGAGGGATATTCAGGTGAGGGATATTGAAGACGTCCGTCACCGCAGCAGGACAGGAGTCTCGCAGATCATGCCGTCCCGCCCCCGTCATTCGGAGACCAAGTACCGGCTGGCCACGGCGTTCCAGCGCCGGCTCAACCCGCTGATGCGCCGCCTCCCGCTCCAGACCGTCCTGGAGACCACGGGCCGCACCTCGGGCCTGCCCCGCCGCACACCGGTCGGCGGGCGTCGGGTCGGGGACTCGTTCTGGCTGGTGTCGGAGTTCGGGGAGCGTTCGCAGTACGTGCGCAACATCCAGGCCGACCCGCGGGTACGGGTCCGGCTGCGCGGCCGGTGGCACACCGGGACGGCCCACCTGCTGCCGGACGACGACCCCGTCGCCCGCCTGCGAAGGCTCCGGTCGCTGAACAGCGTGGCCGTACGGACGATCGGGGCGGGACTGCTGACGGTGCGGGTGGATCTGGACGGCTGAGGGTGCGGTGCATCCCAGCGCATCCCAGCGCATCCCGGCGGCATCCCGGCGGCATCCCGGCGGCTGGCGACTGGAGCGTGGCCGCCGTGGGGGGACTTACCGGGTGTCCGCCGCCGCCCGCTCCCCCGCCGGGCGCCTGCGCAGGGCCGGCTCGGTGAGGGCGGGCGGCTGCCATACGCCGTCGGCCCGGTAGAGGTCGGTCCCGGGAGGCACGATCTCGTCGATGCGGTCGAGGGTCGCGTCGTCGAGCAGCAGGTCCGCTCCCGCGAGCAGGGAGGTGAGCTGGTCCATGGTGCGCGGCCCGATGATCACGGAGGTGACCGCGGGGTGGACCAGGGGGAAGGCGACGGCCAGTTCGGGCAGGGTGCAGCCCAACTCCTCGGTCAGGGCGATGAGTTGCTCCACGGCGGCGAACTTCGCCGGGTTGCCCGGGGCGTCCGGGTCGAAGCGGTGCGGGGTGAGTCTGGCGCGGCCGGTGGTGAGGTCGACGGGGCGGCCCGCGCGGTAGGCGCCGGAGAGGAAGCCGGAGGCCAGCGGTGACCAGGTCAGGACGCCCATGCCGAGGCGCCGCGCGGTGGGCAGCACGGCGCGTTCGATGCCGCGCGCGAGGAGCGAGTACGGCGGCTGCTCCGTGCGCATCCGCATCAGTCCGCGCCGCTCCGCCACATGATGGGCCTCGACGAGCTCCTCGGCGGGGAACGTGGAGCAGCCGAACGCCCGGATCCTGCCCGCGCGCACCAGGTCGGTGAGGACGGACAGCGTCTCCTCGACGTCCGTGGTGTGGTCGGGGCGGTGCACCTGGTAGACGTCGATCCAGTCGGTGTCCAGGCGCCGCAGACTGTCCTCGACGGCCCGGACGATCCAACGCCGCGAGTTCCCGCTGCGGTTGCGGCCCTCGCCCATCGGGAAGTGCACCTTCGTGGCGAGTACGACGTCGTCGCGCCGCCCCTTCAACGCCTTGCCGACGATCTCCTCGGACTCACCGGCCGAGTACATGTCCGCGGTGTCGACGAAGTTGACGCCTGCGTCGAGCGCGGCGTGGATGATCCGTACGGCGTCCTCGTGGTCCGGGTTGCCGACGGCACCGAACATCATCGCGCCGAGGCAGTGGGTGCTGACCTCGATGCCGGTCTTGCCGAGGACGCGGTAGCGCATGCCGGTACTCCATCGCAGGTGGGGCGGGGGGGGTGGCTCGGAAGCGTCAGCCCAGGACTTGGAGCGCACTCGACCGCAAGGGCCGGCGCCGCCCCCGTCCCGCCTTCTCGACATCCCGCGGACGGGCCTCACCCCGGCCACACGATCGCCTGCACCTCGCTGTAGGCGTGCAGCGCGTACACCCCGACGTCCCGACCCACCCCGCTCTTCTTGAAGCCCCCGAACGGGGCCTCCATGTTCCGCCCGACGGTGTTGATCCCCACTCCGCCGGCCCGCAGCCGCCGCGCCACGCGGAAGGCGCGGGCCGCGTCGGCCGACCAGACGTAGTCGATGAGTCCGTAGTCGCTGTCGTTGGCGAGGGCGATCCCCTCTTCCTCCTCGTCGAAGGGGACGACCACGACCACGGGGCCGAAGATCTCCTCCCGGGTCACCCTCATGTCGGGCCGGCAGTCCGCGAGGAGCGTGGGGGCGACGTAGAAGCCGTGGTCGTACGACGGACGTTCGCCGCCCGCCACGACCACCGCGCCTTCCTTGCGGCCGAGTTCGACGTACGACTCCACCCGCTCCCGGTGGGCCGCCGAGATCACCGGCCCGACGACGGTGTCCGGCTCCCGGGGGTCGCCCACCTTCAACCGGCTCGCGTACCGGGCCAGTTGCTCGACGAGACGGTCGTACACGCCCCGCTGTGCCAGCACCCGTGTGGGCGCGGTGCAGATCTGCCCGCTGTAGAAGGAGAAGGTCGTCCCGATCCCGGCCACGGCCGAGGCGACGTCCGCGTCGTCGAAGACGACCGCGGCCCCCTTCCCGCCCAGCTCCATCAACTGCCGTTTCAGGGACCGCCCGCACACCTCGCCGATGCGCTGCCCGACCGCCGTCGAGCCGGTGAAGCTCACCATGTCGACGTCCGCGGAGGCGACCGCGGTCTCGCCGACCTCCACCGACTGTCCGGAGACGACGTTCACGACCCCCGGTGGCGCGCCCGCCGCCTCCAGGGCCTCCGCCATCCGGTAGACGGACAGTGGATCCTGCGGGGCCGGCTTCACGACCACCGTGTTGCCCATCGCCAGGGCGGGCGCGATCTTGCCCGCCGGGTTGGCCCACGGGTTGTTGTACGAGGTGACGCAGGTGACGACCCCGACGGGCTGGCGGACGGCCAGCGCGCCCATGACCCCCGCCCTCCCCATCGGTCCGGCCTCGTTGATCTGCGGCGGGATCGCCCACTCGGCGGGCTCCACGCGCGCGTACCGCCGGAAGCGGGCCGCGCCCACCCCGACCTGCATCGCCCGTGCCGTCCCGGTGGTGGCCCCGGTCTCCGCCTGCGCCAGCTCCGCGTACGGCACGAAGTGCCCGGTGATGATGTCCGCCGCCCGCCCCAGCACCGCCGCCCGCTCCTCCGGCGAGGTCCTCGACCACGGCCCGAAGGCCTCGCGGGCCGCGGCGCAGGCCGCGTGCACCTGATCCCGCGAGGCCTCCGGGGCCCAGCCGACGGTCTTCTCGGTCGCCGGGTCGGTGACGGCGTAGTGCCCGCCGTCCGGCTCGACCCACCGGCCGCCGACGAACAGCCGTTGCCCGTCGGCGCCTTCGGCCGTCCCGGTCACCTGGTGCTCACCGTCCGCGTGTCCCGCCCGGAGCGCAGCACCTTCCCGGGCACCGCCCCGCTCACCACGTCGTCGCGGATCGCCTCGACCCCGTTGACCCAGACGGCCCGCACCCCGATCGCCTTGGCGTCCAGCCGGGGACTGTCACCCGGCAGGTCGTGCACCAGGGTGGCCGTGCCCGCGTCGATCCGCTCCGGGTCGAAGAGCACCAGATCCGCATGGAAGCCCTCCTGCACCCGGCCCCGTTCCCGCAGGCCGAACAGTCGCGCCGGATCGTCCGTCAGCATCTTCACCGCCTGCTCCAGACCGACGAGCTTGCGGCGGCGCAGACAGTCGCCGAGGAAACGGGTGGTGTACGGCGCCCCGCACATCCGGTCCAGATGCGCCCCGGCGTCCGATCCGCCGAGCAGCACGTCCTCGTGCTGCCAGGTCTCCGCGCGCAGCGCCCAGGAGGCGGGGTCGTTGTCGGTGGGCATGGGCCACAGGACCGTCCGCAGTTCGTCGGCGGCGCAGATCTCGACGAGCGTGTGGAAGGGGTCCTGGCCCCGCTCCTTCGCGATGTCCCCGACGACCCTGCCGCTCAGCCCGGTGTTCGCCTCGCTGTAGGTGTCGCCGATGACGTACCGCCCGAAGTTCGCGAGCCGCCGGAAGACGCCCGCCTCCTTGGAGTCGGCCCGCACCAGCATCTCCGCCCGTACGGCCGGGTCCCGCAGACGTGCGATCCGCTCCGGGACCGGCAGGCCCAGGATGGGCCCCCACCCGGGGATCAGGTTCAGCGCGCAGAACGTGCCCAGCGACATGTTCATCGGCGTGAGGATCGGCATGGTCAGTGCGACGACCCGGCCGCCCGCCTTCCGCGCCCGCTCGCTCGCCGACAACTGCCGTGGCACCCGCTCCGGGACGGACGCGTCGACGGTCAGCACGTTCCAGTTCAGGGGCCGCCCGGCCGCCGCGCTCATCTCGGCGAACAGCTCGATCTCGGCGTCGCTGAACTGGTCGAGACAGCCCGCGACGATCGCCTCGATCTGTGTCCCCTCGTGCTCACCGACGGCCCGCGAGAGCGCCAGCAGCTCCGCCGGTTTCGCGTGCCGGGAGGCCACGGGCTGTCCGTCGCCGTCGGAGTGGGTACGCGACTGGGTGGTCGAGAACCCCCAGGCACCGGCGTCCATGGCCTCGTGCAACAGCCGTACGATCGCGTCGAGTTGTTCCTCGGTCGGCTGCCCGCCCACCGCGTCGGGCCCCATCACGTACCGGCGCAGCGCGCAATGGCCCACCATGAAGCCCGCGTTGACGGCGATACGCCCTTCGAGGGCGTCCAGGTACTCCCCGAAGGAGTGCCAGCTCCAGGGCGCCCCCTCCTCCAGCGCCACCAGCGACATCCCCTCGACCTTGGACATCATCCGGCGGGTGTAGTCGGCGTCCTCGGGCCGGGCCGGGTTCAACGGGGCAAGGGTGAACCCGCAGTTCCCGGCCGCGACCGTGGTCACCCCGTGATTGAGCGAGGGCGTCGCGTACGGATCCCAGAACAACTGGGCGTCGTAGTGGGTATGCGGATCGACGAACCCGGGCGCGAGAACGAGCCCGGTGGCGTCCTCGGTGGTACGGGCTTCCTCGGTGACCTCACCGATGACAGCGACACGCCCGTCCCGTACACCGACGTCGGCCCTGAAACCGGGCGCACCCGTCCCGTCCACGACGGTCGCGCCCTTGATGACGTGATCAAGCATGGGGGCTCCCTTTTCACTTGCGGGGACATGTCCGACCTGAAGGGGCGCGGGGCTGTGTTGGATGTGCGGCTACCGCCGCGTGGGCGCGACCAGCCCCTACAGACCCACAGCCGCCGTACAACCTCAGACAGCCCCCCGGAACCGCGTCGTCCGATGCACGGGATCCGTGTCGATCTTCGGAATCACGTGGTCCCCGATCAACCGAATCGTCTGCAGCGTCTCCTCCTTCGGCACCCCCACCGGCAGCCCGAAGCTCAACTGGTCCGCCCCCGCCTGCTCCCACCGCTTGCACTGCGTGAGCACCTCGTCCGGGTCGCCGCAGATCAGCAGCTCCTCCTCGATCAGCAGCTCCACGAACTCCGGCGTGTACTCCGGCAGCGTCTCCGGCCACACCGGGAACCCCGCGGGCCGCGGGAAGGTGTCGTGGTACCGGAACACCAGCGAGGGCAGGTAGTGCAGCCCCCCGTGGACCGCGATGTCGATCGCCTCCGCGTGGGTCGGCGCGCAGATCGCCGTGGTCGTCACCATCACGTTGTCGTTGACGAAGTCCCCGACCGGCTCGGCGTTCACGACCGCCGTCTTGTACTGCTCCAGCACCCACTCCATGTCGGAGACCTTCTGGATGCTGAACCCGAGCACGCCGAGCCCCTTATTCGCGGCCATCGCGTACGACGGCGGCGACCCGGCCGCGTACCACATCGCCGGGTGCGACTTCCCGTACGGTTTCGGCAGGACCTTGCGCGGTGGCAGCTGCCAGTGCTTGCCCTTGAAGCCGACGTACTCGTCCTGCATCCACATCTTCGGGAACTCGGCGATGGTCTCTTCCCAGATCTCCTTGGTGTAGTTCATGTCGGTCACCCCGGGGATGAACCCGAGGATCTCGTGCGAGCCGGCCCCCCGCCCGCTGCCGAACTCGAAGCGGTTGCCGGTGAGGTGGTCGAGCATCGCGACCTTCTCGGCCACCTTCACCGGGTGGTTGACCTGGGCGAGCGGGTTGAAGATCCCGGAGCCCAGGTGGATGCGTTCGGTCGCGTGCGCCAGGTATCCGAGGAACACGTCGTTCGCGGAGAGGTGGGAGTACTCCTCCAGGAAGTGGTGCTCGGAAGCCCACGCGTACTTGAAGCCCGACTTGTCCGCCTGGATGACGTACTCGGTCTCCTCCATCAGCGCCTTGTGCTCGGCGAGCGGGTCGGTCTCGGCGCGCTTGCCCACGTATCCCTGTACAAAGAGCCCGAATTCCACGGCGGTTCACCCTCCCAAGTCAGGTGAGTCTGCTGAGTGCCTGCACTTTCTGACGCATCGTCAGAAAGGTCAATAGTTGACGTCCCGTCAGATGATGCTGACCCCCGCCAGCCACCCTCCGTCGATCACGAACGGCTGACCGGTGATGTACGACGAGTCCTCGCACGTCAGGAAGAGCGCGAGCCGGGCCACCTCGGCCGGCTTCCCGATCCGCCCGAGCGGCACGAGCTTGCGGTAGAGCTCGTCCAGGGCCCGGCCGGTCTCCTCCGCGTCGGCGTCCGGGTCCAGTCGGGCCGGGTTGGACATCGCGGTGTCGATGGCGCCCGGGCACATGGCGTTGACGCGGATGCCCCGGTGCGCGAGCTCCAGGGCGGCGACGCGGGTGAGACCGAGGACGGCGTGCTTGGTGGCGGCGTACGTGCCGACGGCCGCCATGCCGGTCACGGCCGTGTAGGACGCGGTGTTGACGATCGTGCCGCCGTCCTCCATGACCGGCGCGACGGACTTGACGCCCAGGAAGCAGCCCACCTGGTTGACCCGTACGACCTGCATGAACTCGTCGAGGGGCGTGTCGACGAGGGAGTTGAAGCGCAGGATGCCCGCGTTGTTGACGAGGCCGTCGACGCGGCCGTAGGCGTTCTTGACGGTGCTCACCGCCGACCGCCACTGCTCCTCCTCGCCGACGTCGAGGTGGACGTACCGCCCACCGATCTCCTGCGCGAGCGCCTCCCCCTGCTCGTCGAGCACGTCCGCGACGACGACCTCGGCGCCCTCCGCTCTGAACAGGCGGGCCTCCTGCTCCCCCTGTCCCCGCGCCGCCCCGGTGACGATCACGACACGTCCGTCCAGCTTGCCCATGCGGTGACTCCTTGAGGGATCAGAGGTGAGAGATCAGAGGTGAGGGATCAGAGGTGAGAGATCAGAGGTGAGGGGCTGTCTCCGCCGCGAACGCGGCCATCTGGTCGGTGAGTTCGGCGCGGTCTCGGCAGCGGAACCGCACCTGGATCTGGTCCACGCCCATGGCGCGGTAGGCGCGCAGGGACTCGGCGATCTCGTCCGCCGTGCCGGTGAGGGTGCGGCGGCCCACCTCCCAGGTGGGGGTGCCCAGGTAGAGCGGCTCGGTGATGGCGCCGACGGTCAGCGGGTCCGGGACACCGGCCTCCGCGCGCAACCGCCTGAGCCTGGCGATCTGGTCGGGCAGCCGGTCCCGCGGGTCCCCCTGGGGCAGCCAGCCGTCGCCCTTCAGCGCGGCCCGGCGCACGGCGGCGGGCGAGGAGCCGCCGACCCAGAGCGGGACGTGCCGCTGGGCCGGCCTGGGACGCTGGCCCAGGCCCTCGAAGTCGTAGAGCTTGCCGTGGTGTTCGGGGAACTCCTCCGGGCCGAGGGCCGCCCGCAGCGCGTCGATGGTCTCGTCGAGCACGGCCCCGCGGTGCTCGAAGTCCACGCCGAGCGCCTCGAACTCCTCCCGGACGTGCCCGGCTCCGACACCGAGGACCAGCCGTCCGCCGCTGAGCCGGTCGAGGGTGGCGTACTGCTTGGCGCTCAGCAGCGGGTGCCGCAGCCCCACGATGGCGACATGGCTCAGCAGCCGCACCCGCTCGGTCACCCCCGCCAGGAAGGCGAGGGTGGCGACGGGGTCGTACCAGACCGTGCTCATCGCGGGGGCGAGGCGGCGCGGGATGGCGACGTGGTCGCAGCTCGCGATGTAGTCGAAGCCCGACCGGTCGGCGACGCGGGCGATCTCGGCGAGGTCCTCCGGGCCGGCGGCGGCCTCCCAGGGTTCGGCGTAGATCGTGCTCTGGGACTGGACGGGCAGCTGTATGCCGTACGCGAGGGGGGCGGTCATGGCCGCCAGAGCCCTTCGGGGGTCAGGCCCAGCAGGTCGATGGCGTTGCGGCGGACGATCCGCTCCACGACCTCCGGCTCCAGATGCCCCATCTGCGCCTCGCCGACCTCCCGCGACTTCGGCCAGGTGGAGTCGGAGTGGGGGTAGTCGGTCTCGTACAGGACGTTGGCGAGGCCGATCGAGTCGAGGTTGCGCAGCCCGAAGGCGTCGTCGAAGAAGCAGCCGTAGACGTGCTCGGCGAAGAGTTCCGACGGCGGGCGGTGCACCTTGTCGGCGACGCCTCCCCAGCCCCGGTTCTCCTCCCAGACGACGTCGGCGCGCTCCAGGATGTACGGGATCCAGCCGATCTGCCCCTCCGCGTACATGACCCTCAGGTTCGGGAAGCGCTCCAACTTGCCGCTCATCAGCCAGTCGACCATCGAGAAGCAGCAGTTGGCGAAGGTGATGGTGGAACCGACCGCGGGCGGCGCGTCCTTGGACGTCGAGGGCATCCGGCTGCTGGAGCCGATGTGCATCGCGATGACCGTGCCGGTCTCGTCGCAGGCGGCGAGGAAGGGGTCCCAGTCGTCGGAGTGGACGGAGGGCAGGCCGAGGTGCGGGGGTATCTCGGAGAAGGCGACGGCACGCACGCCCCGGGCGGCGTTGCGCCGGACCTCGGCGGCGGCCAGCTCGGCGTCCCAGAGAGGGATGAGGGTGAGGGGGATCAGGCGCCCCTGGGCGTCCGGGCCGCACCACTCCTCGACCATCCAGTCGTTGTAGGCCTGGACGCACAGCAGCCCCAGCTCGTGGTCCTGGGCCTCGGTGAAGGTCTGGCCGCAGAAGCGCGGGAAGGTGGGGAAGCAGACGGCGGACTGTACGTGGTTGACGTCCATGTCGGCGAGGCGCTGCGGGACGTCGTAGGAGCCGGGGCGCATCTGCTCGTACGTGATCACCTCCAGCTTGATCTCGTCCCTGCTGTAGCCCACGGCGGTGTCGAGCCGGGTGAGGGGGCGCTGGAGGCCCTCGTACAGCCACCAGTCCCCCAGCGGGCCGTCGTCACCCGGCGCCCCCATGACCGGGCGGAAACGGCCGCCGAGGAAGCTGATCTCCTTCAGCGGGGCGCGGACTATGCGGGGGCCGACGTCCGCGTACTTCTTCGGGAGCCGGTCCTGCCAGACGTGGGCGGGCTCCACGGTGTGGTCGTCCACGGAGATGATCTGAGGGAACGTCAGGTCGGTGTCCATGGCGCTCACGGTAGCGCCGATCTGACGACCCGTCAGCTGTCCGGTCGGCGGTTGCCGGAGTGCACGGAAGAGGTGAGGGCTTTGTGAGATACCGCGCGTCCGGCCGTGACCGTCCGCCCCCACAGCTGACGCAACCGCCATGGACAGGGCAAACTGGCTGGGTTGCTCAATGTTTCTAGGGGGACGGCGATGGTCGACCGTGTACCGCGGGTGCCCGAGCAGAGGCGTGCGGCCTGGGCCCCGGAGCCGGCGGCCCTGTACTTCGGCGTGCTCGGCCCGGTGCGGGCCCGGCGCGGGGACGAGCCGCTGAGCACCGGCTCTCCACAGCAACGCGCCCTGCTGGCCGCCCTGCTGCTGCGCGAGGGCCGGACGGCCACCGCGGCCGAACTGATCGACGCCCTGTGGGGCGAGGAGCCGCCCTCGCAGGCGCTGGCGGCGGTCCGGACGTACGCGTCCCGGCTGCGCAAGGTCCTGGACCCCGGGGTCCTGGTGAGCGAGTCCGGCGGCTACGCCGTCCGCGGCCTCGGCGAGGGCGCCTTCGACCTGGCGGTCGCGCACGACCTGGCCGCGGAGGCGGAGAAGGCGCGCAACGCCGGGGACCTCCGCCATGCCCGCGAGGTGCTCGGGCGGGCGCTGGCCCTGTGGGACGGCGAGACACTGGCGGGCGTGCCGGGCCCGTACGCGGAGGCACAGCGGGTCCGCCTGGAGGAGTGGCGCCTGCAGCTGCTGGAATCCCGCCTCGACATGGACCTGGAGCAGGGCTGCCACGCGGAGGCGGTCTCGGAGCTCACCGCCCTGACCGCCGCCCACCCGCTGCGCGAGCGCCTGCGCGAGCTGCTCATGCTGGCGCTGTACCGCAGCGGACGCCAGGCGGAGGCCCTGGCCGTGTACGCCGACACCCGGCGCCTGCTCGCCGACGAGCTCGGCGTGGACCCCCGTCCGGGCCTGAGCGAGCTGCAACAGCGCATCCTCCAGGCCGACCCCGGCCTCGCGGAGCCGTCGGCACCGGTGGCGGAACCGGCCGTCGTACCGGTGCGCCCCGCCCAGCTCCCGGCCACCGTGCCCGACTTCACCGGCCGCGCCTCCTTCGTCCGCGAGCTCGGCGAGGTCCTCTCCTCCGCCGAGGGCCGGGTGATGGCCGTGTCGGCGCTGGCGGGCATCGGCGGCGTCGGCAAGACGACCCTCGCCGTGCACGTGGCGCACCAGGCGCGATCGGCCTTCCCGGACGGGCAGTTGTACGTCGACCTGCAGGGAGCCGGGTCGCGGGCGGCCGAGCCGGAGACGGTCCTCGGGTCCTTCCTGCGTGCCCTCGGTACGGCCGACTCGGCGATCCCCGACTCCCTGGAGGAGCGGTCGGCGCTGTTCCGGTCCGTCCTGGACGGCCGCCGGGTCCTGGTCCTGCTGGACAACGCCCGGGACGCGGCCCAGATCCGGCCGCTGCTGCCGGGGACGGAGGGGTGCGCGGCGCTGGTGACGTCCCGGGTGCGCATGGTCGACCTCGCCGGGGCCCATCTGGTGGACCTGGACGTGATGTCCCCGGACGAGGCGCTGTCGCTGTTCACGAAGATCGTCGGCGAGGAGCGGGTGGCCTCCGAGCGCGAGGCGGCGCTCGACGTGGTGGCGGCCTGCGGCTTCCTTCCCCTGGCGATCCGGATCGCCGCGTCCCGCCTCGCGGCCCGCCGCACCTGGACGGTCTCCGTCCTGGCGGCCAAGCTCGCGGACGAGCGGCGCAGGCTGGACGAGCTGCAGGCCGGTGACCTGGCGGTCAAGGCGACCTTCGAGCTCGGCTACGGCCAGCTGGAGCCCGCCCAGGCACGGGCGTTCCGCCTGCTGGGGCTCGCGGACGGGCCGGACCTCTCCCTCCCGGCGGCCGCGGCGATGCTGGACCTCCCGGTGGAGGAGACGGAGGACCTGCTGGAGTGCCTCGTCGACACCTCGCTCGTGGAATCGGCGGCACCGGGCCGCTACCGCTACCACGACCTCGTACGGCTCTACGCGCGGGCGTGCGCGGAACGCGACGAGTGGCCGCCCAGCGAGCGGGAGGCGGCGCTGTCGCGGCTGCTGGACTTCTACCTGGCCACCGCGGCGGGCGTCTACACGATCGAACGGCCCGGCGACCCGCTGGCCGACCACCTGGAGACCGACTCCACGGCCGGTCTGACCTTCGCGGACCGCCAGGCGGCATGGGACTGGCTCTACTCGGAGGCGGTCCCGCTGCTCGCGTGCGTACGGCAGTCGGCGGCGGGAGCCACCCTGCGGCGGGCCGTGGACCTGCTGTGGGCGTCGGTGGACCTGACGGAGTCGGGCGCCAACTCCCGGGAGTACGACGCGGTCGCCTCCCTGCTGTGCGAGGCCGCGCGCGCCGCCTCGGACACCCGGGCGGAGGGCCGGGCCTGTGTGGTGCTGAGCAACGCCCGTATCTTCTCCGGCCTGTTCGAGCCGGCGTATCTGCAGGCGAAGGAGGCGTTCCGGCTCGCCGAGTCCGCCGGCGACCCGCTGGCGGCCAGCTGGGCGGCGAACCTGCTGGGCAACATCGCCTTCTACCAGAGCCGCCACGACGACGCCGAGCGGTATCTGGACCAGGCCATGGAGAGGTTCCGTCAGTGCGGTGACCTGGCGGGGGCCGCGACGGCCCTGTGCAACCTCTCCCGCATCCACCTGGCGACCGGCCGGGCGGACAGCGCGGTCACCCTGGCCCGCCAGGGCACCGAGGTCTACGACTCCCTCGGCCACTCCCTGCGGACCGCGAACGGGCGCTACGCGCTCGGGATGGCGCTCGGCAAGACCGGCCGGCACACCGAGGCGACCGAGCAGCTCCAGCAGGCGCTCGGGGTCTTCCGGGACAGCCGCCAGCGGCTCTGGGAGGGCATGGCCCTGTGCCGGCTCGCCGAGGTCGAGCTGGAGGCCCGCAAGCCGGCCCTGGCGGCGAGCGACGCCGAGATGGCGCTGACCGTGCTGCGGGACATCGGCGGCGACTGGCGCAGGGGGAACGTGCTCACCGTCCTCGGCAAGGCGCTCCACGGCATCGGCCACTCCCGCCGGGCCCAGGTCTGCTGGCAGGAGGCACTGGACATCTACGTCGCCCTGGAGGCGCCGGAGGCCGCGGCGGTACGGGCGCTGCTCACTCCGGTCGCGGCGGCGTAGGGCCTCTCGGCGGGGCTCCCGCCGGGCGCGTTCATCATTCGTTTATCGCCGCCCGGCACTCTCTTCGACACCGGGTCCGTCGCGTCGGGGGGCAGACGGACCACGGGGGGAGGGTCGCCACGCCAGCGATCTGGAGTGGGCGGCTCATGTGGCCCGTCCGGGCATCCTCGGGGGAGTGACCGGACGGGCCACCCATCGCTTGCAGGAAAACACAGGGGAGGCAACACCATGAGCGACACCAGCAGCGGCGAGACGGTCGTCAAGCCCGACAACACCCACATCACGGACGCCGAGGCCGGCGCCGAGGTGAAGCCGCTCAACACGCACATCACCGAGGTCGGGGACATCCAGGCCGCCGCCGACGACGACGGCGAGGCGACCCCGGACAACACCCACATCACGTCCGACCCCAGCTAGACGTTCCACGCGTAGACGTTCCACCTGTAGACGTTCCACCCGCGCGAGGATCGGCCGCGGCGGCCCGGAGGGGGAGCCGCCGCGGCCGATGTGCGTGCGAATACCGCTGGACGGGCCCGGCCGCCTCCGTGAGGATCTGACCCATGAGCTGGCTGCCCGAGGACTTCGTCCACCCCGTCCATGTGCCCGTACCCGGCACCACGCTGCACCTGCGCCCGATCCGCGAGGCGGACGCCCCGATCGACTACCCGGCCGTGACGGGCTCCCGCGAGCGCCTGTGGGAGATCTTCGGCCCGGCCTGGGGCTGGCCCGCCGCGACGATGACGTACGAGGCGGACCGCGTCGACCTGCTGCGCCACGAGAAGGAGATCGCCGCGCACGAGTCGTTCAACTACGCGCTCCTGGACGCCGAGGAGACCGCGATCCTAGGCTGCGTCTACATCGACCCGCCCGAACGCGAGGGCGCCGACGCGGAGATCTCCTGGTGGGTGGTGGACGACCTCGTCGGCACCGAGGCGGAACAGGCCGTGGACACCCTGGTCCCCCACTGGATCACCACCGACTGGCCCTTCCGCCGGCCCCGGTTCATCGGGCGGGACATCACCTGGCAGGAGTGGCTGGCACTGCCGCCCGCCTCATAGCTCCGCCCTCCGAACTCATCCCTCCGGGCTCATCCTTGCGAGCGGCCCGCCCGCGTCCTCAGCTCCCCCTTCACCACCTTCCCGCTCGCGTTGCGCGGCAGTTCGCCCACGAACTCCACCGCCCTCGGGACCTTGTAGTTCGCCATCTCCCGGCGGGACCAGGCGATCAGGTCGTCCGCGGTCAGGACCGCCCCCGGCCGGCGGACCACATAGGCCTTGCCGACCTCCCCGAGCCGCGGGTCCGGTATCCCGATCACCGCGACGTCGGCCACCTCCGGGTGCAGGCCGAGGAGTTGCTCGATCTCGGCCGGGTAGGCGTTGAAGCCGCCGACGATGAACATGTCCTTGATCCGGTCGGTGATCCGCAGGTTCCCCTGCCCGTCCAGCACCCCCACGTCCCCCGTCCGCAGCCAGCCGTCCTCCGTCACCACCTCCGCCGTCGCCGCCGCGTCCTCGTAGTAGCCCCGCATGACGTTGAAGCCCCGCACCAGGACCTCACCGGGCTCACCCGGCGCCGCCTCGACGCGGACCTCCGTGCCCGGTATCGCCCGGCCGGACGTCGAGGCGATCACCGTGGGGTCGTCGCCGCGGCGGCACATCGTGACGATGCCGCCGGCCTCCGAGAGGCCGTACGCCGTCAGGACCGTCTCCACGCCCAGCTCGCCGCGCAGCCGCTCCACCAGGCGCAGCGGCACCGCCGCCGCGCCCGTCACCACCAGCCGCAGGGCGGACAGGTCATGGGCGTCCCGCGCCGGATGGTCCAGCAGGGACTGGTGGAGGGTCGGCGGGCCCGGCAGCACGGACACCCGCTCCGCCGCGATGTTGGCCAGCACCGTGTCGACCCCGAACACCGGCTGGGGGATCATCGTCGCGCCCCGCATGAGACACGCCAGCACGCCGGCCTTGTAACCGAAGGTGTGGAAGAAGGGGTTGACGATGAGATAGCGGTCGCCCTGCCTCAGTCCGGCCAGCTCGCACCAGATCTCGTACGCCCTGAGCGTCTGCGCATGGGTGATCACCGCGCCCTTGGAGCGCCCCGTCGTACCGGACGTGAACACGATGTCCGAGGGCATCGAGCCGTCCAACCGCCCCACCCGCGCACGGACTTCGGCGGCCCCCACGCCCTCCCCGCCCGCCAGGAAGTCCTTCCAGGTGAGGAAGTCGGCCGGTGCGTCGTCCGACAGCACCACCACCCGCTCCAGGCCCGGCACCCCACCCCCGTCCGCGAACGCCCGCCGCAGCGAAGCCACATACGACGTCCCGAGGAACGTCCCGGTCACGAACAGCAGCCGCGCCCCGCTCCGCCGCAGCACATCCGCCGCCTCGCCGCCCTTGAACCGCGTGTTCAGGGGCACCAGCACCGCCCCCGCCGACACCGCCCCCAGCGCGGCGACCATCCAGTCCAGGGAGTTGGGCGCCCAGACGGCGACCCGGTCGCCGATCTCGACCCCGCTCGCGAGACAGGCCGCCGCCGCGCGCTCGATCCGGGCGCCCAGCTCCGTGTACGAGACCCGGACCCGGCCGTCCACGACCGCCTCGGCGTCCGCGTACCGCTCCACCGCCGACCGGACCAGGCCCGGAATGGTCCCCCACTCCATGTCTCCGCGCATCGCAGCCTCCCCAGGCCCAGTAGCTGACTATTCGTCAGATTAGCTGTAGCCTGACGCCCTGTCAGCTGCTCACGACTGCCCTGGCATCATGCGGAGGTCCCCCACCATGGCCGGAATCAAGGACGCCACCGCGATCGTCGGCATAGGTCAGACACCGTTCGCCAGGAAACTCCCCGAGGACGAGAGAACCCTCGCCTGCCGTGCCGTCCTCGCCGCCCTCGACGACGCCGGTATCGCCCCCGGCGAGGTCGACGCGCTCGCCTCCTACACCATGGAGGAGACGGACGAGGTGGAGCTGGCGAAGGCCGTCGGCGTCGGGGATCTCACCTTCTTCAGCAAGGTCGGCTACGGCGGCGGCGGTTCCTGTGCCACCGTCGCCCACCTCGCCGCCGCGATCACGGCCGGCCAGGCCACCGTCGGCGTCGCCTGGCGGTCAC
>Ga0182007_10000436_pt1 | contig 25430 bp, 22 predicted proteins | sample Sormic07211113_1_FD_123023 | JGI IMG/M metagenome (GOLD analysis project Ga0182007, IMG submission 123023) | Rhizosphere microbial communities from Sorghum bicolor, Mead, Nebraska, USA - 072115-113_1 MetaG | ecosystem: Host-associated > Plants > Roots > Rhizosphere | place: USA: Nebraska...
CGCTCGACGGCAGTCACCCGCACGTCCTCCACCTCGGGCACCAGCCGCTCACCGAACCACCGCCCGTACCGCACGAACATCTCCACCGGCACCTGCTCGTGCCCGGTCAGCCGCGCCTCCCCCACCTCACGGGCGTAGTCGTCGAGCGTGAACCCCGGCTTCGGCGCGGACAGCATCGACGCGGCCGGCGGCGACTTCAGCAGCATGCCCGCCGGCATGTTCTCGGCCCAGCTCGCCATCGGCGAACCGAACACCCTGACACTCAGACCGCGCGCCTTCAGATGCGCGGCGGTGGACAGGCCGTAGGGGCCCGCCCCGATAACCACAACCGTCTTGGACATGGACGTGTTCTCGGACATCAGCTGTTCTCCCCCCAGGCACGGCGCACTCAGGCAGCGCGCCCGTACGCGGACATGACGAATCCCGAATCGGGTCGAAGGTCAGATCGCGAAGTACCCGAACCGGCATGGCGGCCCACGCCGCACAACACTGTCCGCGAGGAGAAGCCGCGCGGGCCCGGCGACGGCCGGCCCGGGACACGGACGACAGCCCACCACGTCCGCGTCGAGATCGAGAGGGGTGAACAGCGGCGGGAACCACCGCGAGAACAGCTCACGCGCCGCCGCGCACAGCACACGCCGACGACAGGTGTCGACGCCGTGCAGGAGCACCGCGCCCAGCACGGTGAGCGCCACATGCGCGGCCACCACCGGCGCCCCCGCGTGCACGGAGGACGGCCAGAAGGCGCGCGCCGTGACGTGCACCGCGGGATCGGCGCGGAGGAACCAGTAGCCCACGACCAGCTGGGAGCCGACCGCCAGCACCAACTGCCGTACGAGCGGCTTGTCGTGGCCCGCGCCGGGCAGCGCGACGCCGAACAGCAGACAGGCGGCCAACGCCCGTACGCCCAGCGAAGGGCTGGAGTCGAAGGCGAGGTGATGCACCGTGCTCGCAACCGTCGTGCCCAGCACGGAGAAGAGCCCCGCCCGGACAGCCGCCACCGGCACCACACGCGGCACCGCACGCGGCAGCCGACCGCGGCGGCGCGAACCAAGCACAGCCACCCAACCCCCCATAACCCACCCATCATGGACGCCCCCGGCGCCCCTTGTCACCACCACCATCCGGACGAACCACACCAAAACCCGCACCGAATCAATTCAGATGCACCCACCACCCCGACCCGCTAGCGTGTCCGTTCGACGCCTTCCGATGCGCTGTGCCCCGGTTACTTCCTGACAAAGCCGCAACACCACCCCGGTGCCACTACTGATCTCGGAAGGCGCTCCCCTTCTTCTCTCCTTCTCTCCTTCCTCTCCTTTCTCTTCTTCGGAACGTCTCCCAAGGGACCTTCTGCATGCCGCATTTCAACCGTCAGCGGGCCAAGTCCGAGGCCAGGACCGAGATCCAGGCAGAGATACCGGGCTTGACCGCGGGCGGAGCGACGTCGTCGCTCTCCAGCCACGGCCGCTGGCCGCTCCCACCCCGCACCGATCGCCACACCACCCCACGACACCGCACCCACCAGGGCGGCACCGGCTACGCCCGCCCCCCGAAGACCGAGCTGTTCCTCCTCGCCATGGCCAACATGGTGGGCCACCAGACCTTCTACGAGGAGGCCGGCGCCCGGGACGAGCGCTACGCGCAGCTGATCCGCGCCCTCGCCGTCAAGGACCCAGAGTGGACCCTCGGCCTGCTGCGCTGGCTGCGCTCCGAGGCCCATATGCGCACCGCCTCCCTGGTCGGCGCGGCGGAGTTCGTGCGGGCCAGGCTGGACGCGGGGGCCTGCGGCCATTCCCGCCAGGCCGTGGCCGCCGTACTCCAACGCCCCGACGAGCCGGGCGAGTTGATCGCGTACTGGACCTCCCGGTACGGGCGCGGGCTCCCCCAGCCCCTCAAGCGCGGGATCGCCGACGCCGTACGGCGGCTCTACACCGGCCGCGCGCTCCTCAAGTACGACACCGCCTCGCACGCCTACCGCTTCGGTGACGTCCTGGAGCTCACCCACCCGGCCCCCGATCCGCAACGGCCGTGGCAGGCAGGTCTGTTCAGGTACGCCATCGACCGGCGTCACCGCGCCGACCGTGCCGTGCCCCCGGCCGACGAGGCGCTGCTCTCGGCGCACAGGGCACTGCTCGCCGTACCGGCCGAAGAGCGGTACGCCCTGGTCACCGCACCCGGCGGCGCCGAGCGGCTGGCGGCGGCCGGGATGACCTGGGAGTCGGTGGCCGGCTGGCTGCAGAGCCCTCTCGACGCGGCCGTGTGGGAGGCCCTGATCCCGTCGATGGGCTCGATGGCCCTGGTCCGCAACCTGCGCAACTTCGACCGGGCCGGGGTGAGCGACCGGGCGGCCGCCGAGGTGGCCGCCCGTATCTGCGACCCGGACGAGGTGCGCCGCTCCCGGCAGTTCCCCTTCCGCTATCTGGCCGCTCACCGCCACGCGCCCTCGCGCCGCTGGGAGCAGGCCCTGGAGACGGCTCTCGGGCACTCCCTCGCCAATGTGCCCGAGCTGCCGGGCCGCACGCTGGTCCTAGTGGACCGCTCGGGTTCGATGTTCGACCGGCCCAGCGAGCACACGCAGCTCAACCGGGCCGACACGGCGGCCGTCTTCGGCACGGCTCTGGCGCTGCGGGCCGAACGGGCCGACCTCGTGGAGTTCGGCACAGACAGCCGCCGTGTCGAACTCGCCCCGGGCGAAACGGTGTTGCACGTCCTGGACCGCTTCCACGACCTCGGCGGCACCAACACGGCCGCGGCGGTCAACCGGCACTACGACCGGCACGACCGGGTGGTCGTGGTGACCGACGAGCAGACCCAGCTGACCCCGTGGTCGAACCCGTTGCACGCGGTGCCCTTCCGGGTCCCCGTCTACACCTGGAACCTGGCCGGTTACGCCATGGCCCACGCCCCGTCGGGACCGCACCGGCACACCTTCGGCGGCCTGAGCGACGCCGCGTTCCGGCTGATCCCGCTCCTGGAGTCCGGACTGGACGCCAAGTGGCCATGGGAGGCGGACCGTTTTTGAGCGGCCGCGGTGAACGTCCCTTCCAGGTCGACAATCCGGGTGCTCTTCCGTCCGTGCGCTGGTGAGATGGGGCGATGAGCGAGATGACGGACGCCTCGGACGCCCCGGAGAGTGTGGATCGGAAGCTCTACCCCGAGGCGGTGACGCCCTGGGACGATCCGGTGTGGCGGGGCGAGGCGCTGGCGTGGGCCGGTGGGGTGCTCCGGGCGCTCGGGCTGCGGGAGAGCGGGGCGCGGCGGGTGCGGGTGCGGCCCTGGTCCGTGCTGGTGCGGCTGGCGGTGGACGGTGGAGACGGCCCCGTCTGGTTCAAGGCCAACCCGCCCGGCAGCCGCTTCGAGGCGGGGCTCGGCGAGGCGCTCGCCGGGTGGGTGCCGGGGCAGGTGCTGACGCCCCTCGCCGTGGACACGGAGCGCGGATGGTCGCTGCTGCCCGACGGCGGGCGGAGGTTCGTCGACGTACTCGATGCCGGGGAGGCCGGCGCCGGGGCCTGGGAGGAGATGCTGGGCCAGTACGCGGAGCTGCAGCGTTCCCTGTTGCCGTACGCCGACCGGATCGAGTCGCTCGGGGTGCCCGGCGCCCGTACCGCCGCCCTGCCCGGCGTTCTCGACCGGCTCGTGGCGGAGAGCGGGGCGCTGACCGGCGAGGAGCGCGCGGTGCTGGACGGGCTGCGGCCACGGGTGGCCGAGTGGTGTGCGGAGCTTGTGGCGCTCGGGATCGGCGACGGCCTCGACCACGCGGACCTGCACGAGGCACAGATCTTCCACGCGCCGGAGAAGACGCCGGGCACACACCGGTTCGCCTTCTTCGACTGGGGCGACGCCCTGGTCTCGCACCCGTTCTGCAGCTTCCTGGTACCCGCCCGCCGGGCCGTCGACCGCTACGGACCCGAGTTCCTGCCCCGCCTCCGGGACGCCTATCTGGAGCCCTGGACCGCCACCGGCGTCTCCCTGCCGGAGCTGCGCCGTGCTCTCGCCCCGGCCTGGCGGCTCGGCGCGATCGGACGGGCCGGCTCCTGGGGCCGTCTCTTCCCGGGCGCGGCGGCCGGCACCGACCTGGAGAACGGCACCGAGATCGCCCGCTGGCTCCTGCGCCTCGCCGACGAACCACCGCTCGCGCTCGCGACGCCCTCCCCGGGCCGGGAACGTTCCGATTCTTGACGTTCTCCTGACACTCACAGCCGCATCCAACCCGCCCGGTACGGTGTCCTGTTTCTTGTCACCATCCTTAACGGGGAAATGGAGTGCCCATGGAAGGCACCGTCGCCGCAGTCGTGCTGATCGCCCTGGCGGCCCTGCTTGTGCTGCGCAGTGGGATGCGGGTGGTCAACCAGGTCGAACGCGGGGTCGTGTTCCGGATGGGGAAGGCGCAGCCGGCTCCGCGGCAGCCGGGCGTCACGTTCCTGATTCCGTTCGTGGACCGGATGCGGAAGGTGAACACCCAGGTGGTGACCATGCCGGTCCCCACCCAGGAGGGCATCACCAAGGACAACGTCTCGGTCAAGGTCGACGCCGTCGTCTACTTCCGGGTGGTGGACCCGGTCCGGGCCGCCATCGAGGTCCAGGACTACGTCTTCGCCGTCGGCCAGGTCGCCCAGTCCTCCCTCCGTTCCATCATCGGCAAGAGCGACCTGGACGACCTGCTGTCCGACCGTGAGCGGCTGCACGAGGGACTCGCCCTGATGATCGACAGCCCGGCGGCCGGCTGGGGCATCCACATCGACCGCGTCGAGATCAAGGACGTACAGCTGCCGGAGTCCCTGAAGCGGTCCATGTCCCGGCAGGCCGAGGCGGAGCGCGAGCGGCGGGCCCGGGTCATCACCGCGGACGGCGAGTTCCAGGCGGCCCAGCAGCTCGCCAACGCGTCCCGGATCATGTCGGACACCCCGGAGGCCATGCAGCTGCGGCTCCTGCAGACGGTCGTGGAGGTCGCGGCCGAGAAGAACTCGACGCTGGTGATGCCGTTCCCGGTGGAGCTGCTGCGGTACTTCGACAAGGCGGCGCAGAAGATGACGTCCAGCGAGGCACCCGTGCCGGCCTCCCAGCCCCAGGCTCCCGCCCCGACCCCGGCCCCGGCCCCCGCGCCTACGACGGACCACTCGTCGACCCCGGCACAGCTCCCGGCCGCTGCTCCGGCGCCAACTCCGGCTCCTGCCGCCCCTCCCGCTCCGGCGAGCGCTGCGGCGCCCGCTGCGGCGCCCGCTGCGGCGGAGATTCCGGCCCCGGCGCAGTTCCCCGCTCCGCTCCCCGCCCCCAATCCGCGGACCCCGGTCGTCGAGCAGCCGTAGCGAGGGCCAGCGTCACGACGGCCGACGCGGCCGCCATGACCGTCATCGCCGTCGCGGGAGAGGTGAGTTGGGCCACCGATCCCGCGACGGCGGCCGCCACGCCCTGCATGGTCAGCATGCCCGAGGAGTGCAACCCCAGGGCGTGCCCGGAGAGTTCGTCCGGGGTGAGCGCCATCAGCCGCTCCTGCTGCACCAGGCTCGCGCCGAAGCCGGCCGAGGCGACGGTGGCGAGCACCGCCGACCAGGGCAGCGCGGGGTGCAGGACGAAGAGCAGATACGGCGTGGCCAGCAGCAGAAGCAGCGGGGTCGCCAGCCGGGTGCGGACCGCGGGCGGCAGGAGACGGCCGACGGTCACATCGCCGGCGAACATGCCCAGCGCCCCGCACGCGAACAGCGCGCCCGCGGCCCCGGGGTCGTAGGAGACGTAGAGGGACTCGCAGCCGACGACCAGGCCGTTGGGGACCCAGAGGCCCAGGTAGGTGAGGCGGCGGGGGCGGGACGACCACAGCAGGCCGTTGGTGCGCCAGGTCGCCCGGGGCGACAGCCGTCCCGAGGAGCGCGGTGGGCGGGCGGTCAGTCCGAGCCGGACACCGAGGGCGCCGACGCCGAAGAGGACGGCCGCAAGCAGCAGGCACGCCCGCGGTGACAGGACGGTCAGCAGCGCGCCTCCGGTGGCGAATCCGGCGATCTGCATCAGCCCGGAGAGCATGTTGAACACCGAACGCCCCAGCAGATAGCCCTCCTTGGAGAGGATCTCGGTCAGCAGCCCCCAGCGCACTCCCCCGCCCAGCGAGGCGACCAGGCCCTGCGCCACCACGACGGCGAAGACACCCCACACCGGCAGTCCGGGCAGTGCCAGCAGTGCCGTACCGGCCGCGAAGGCGAGTCCGATGCCGGTCAGCGTCGAGCGCGGCGGCAGCCGGTCGGCGCCCGACAGCAGGAAGGTCGCCCCCAGCACCTGCGCCAGCTGCGGCCCGAACATGCTCACCGCCGACAGCAGCGGGGAGTCGGTCATCCGGTAGACGAGCGTGCCGAGCGCCAGACCGGCGATCGTCTGCGCGGCGGTCTGGGCGGCGGAGGCGAGGAAGAAGGGGGTGAACTCCGGGCTGCGGAAGAGATCTCGGTAACTGCGCATACGGGGAGTCTCGGAAAGGCCGGGGAGCGGGGGTTATTGTTTCGCGCACACGCGAAACCTCCGGCGGCGAAGGGCAGGGCTCATGGGCTGGTGGCAGGTGAACGCCGACACCCTCGCCCGCAGCCGTTTCGTCCTCTCCCCGTTCACGGAGACCTTCGCCGCCCTCCAGCTGCTGCACCGGGGCGGCGCCGCCCATCCCGGTGAACAGGCCTGGCTGCGGGCCCACTTGCCGGCCTACCGGGCCCGCCTGGCCGCCGACCCGGTGACCGCCTGTCTGGTCCGCGCGGGTCTCGGCCGCGGCTGGATCGCCGACTTCCTCACGCCCGCGCCCAGGGACGGCGAGACCTTCGAGGAGGCGGTGGCCCGCGTCCGGTCCGCCGACCCCGCCGAGGCCCGCGCGCACATCACGGTCGCCCTCGAACGCGCCCCGCTCCCGGCCGAGTTGGACCGCGACGACCTTCCGTCCCGCGCGGCCGACCTCTTCTCCCACATCTGGACGGAGGCCGTACGGCCGTACTGGGACCGGCGTCGGCGCGTGCTGGAGGCCGATGTGGTCGCCCGGACCGCGCAGGTCGGCCAGGGAGGGTGGGCGGCTGCGCTGGACGCGCTGCGGCCGGAGCGGACCAGATGGCTGGGCGAGAACCGGCTCCAGGTCAATCTGCACGAGAACCCGCCGCGCGACATCTCGGGGGCCGAGCTGGTCTTCGTGCCGGTCACGCCCCGAACGGGCTGGGTGTCGTGGGAGGAGCCGGACCGGTACGCGATCGTCTACCCCTGCACCGGTGCCCTCGCCGATCCCGCCGGCCGCCCCGCCCCCGCGAGCCTGGGGGCCCTGCTCGGCCCTGCCCGCGCCGGGGTCCTCGCCCTGCTGGCCTCCCCCATGAGCACCAGCCAAATCGTCGCCGTCACCGGCCAGGCCCTCGGCTCGGTCGGCCGTCATCTGAGGGTTCTGCTGGACGCGGGGCTGGTGGAGCGGCGCAGGGCGGGTCGGTCGGTGCTGTACTCGCGGTCGGCGGCGGGGACGGTGCTCGTGGAGGCCTCACATCACCCCGACACATACCGGAGCTAGCATCCGCTTATGACGCTTTCTGACAGCAGCTCCCCTCTCGCCGTCGACATCGATGCCCTCCAGGGCGGTTCCGCCGACCTCTCGCAGTACGCGGGCAAGGCCGTGCTGATCGTGAACGTGGCCTCCAAGTGCGGACTGACCCCGCAGTACACGGGCCTGGAGAACCTCCAGAAGCAGTACGCCGACCAGGGCTTCACCGTGCTCGGCGTGCCCTGCAACCAGTTCCTCGGCCAGGAGCCCGGCAGCGCCGAGGAGATCGCCGAGTTCTGCTCGGCGACCTACGGTGTGACCTTCCCGCTGACCGAGAAGGTCGAGGTGAACGGCGAGGGCCGGCACGCCCTCTACGACCGCCTGACCGGCTTCGCCGACGCCGAGGGCCACACCGGTGACATCCGCTGGAACTTCGAGAAGTTCCTGATCGGCCGCGACGGCGAGGTCGTCGCCCGCTTCTCCCCGCAGACCGAGCCGGAGTCGCCGGAGCTGATCGCCGCCCTGGAGGCCCAGCTCACCGTCTGATCTCCCCCCGGAGCACTCCGACCTGTCCCCTGAGAGTCACTTCAACTCGTCCGGACACGGAGTGCCCCGGGGCAGGGTGTACGGCGCCGCCAGCCGGTACGTGCCCGCCTTCGGGGCGATCAGCATCGTCCACTTGTCGCCGTTCGCGTCCTTCTCCGTCTCCATCAGACAGCCGTTGACGTTGTCGTACGTCTTCGGATCGCCGTCGGGGCGGTTCTTGGAGGCCTCCGTCTCCTGGGGCGGCTTCAGCTTCTTGCCGTTCGCGTCCACGATGCTCAGCCACGGCGAGTACGGGATGCGCACGAGGATGCGCCCGGGCTTCTTCACCCGCATCGTCATCTCGCCCTGTCCGGCCCGGTCCACGACCGCGTTCGGCTCGGCGAGCGGGGTCGGGTCGGTCACCCGGAACAGCTGCCAGTTGGCGTCGCCCCAGATCTGCCTCAGATACGGCATCCCGCGCTGGACCAGCTCCCGCTCCCGCTCGCCCCCGTCGCCGTCCGGCACGTCCTTCGGCAGGACGACGAAGTGCACGGCCCAGCGCTGCAGCCACTCGTGGTAGTTCGCCGAGTTGAGCGTGTCGTCGTAGAAGAGGGGGTTGCGCTCCATGTCGGCCTGGCGGTTCCAGCCGCGGGCCAGGTTGACGTACGGCGCGAGGGCGGACGCCTCGATGTGGGAGCGGGCCGGGACCACCTCGACGCGGCCCTTCTCGGCGCCGACGTCCTGGAGCTCGTTGACGAGGGGCGCCAGCTCCCGGGCCCAGGAGGCGCGCGGGGTCGTACTGACGACGTCGTCGACGGCCTTGAAGCCGATCCAGAAGGTGAACCCGGCGATGGCCACCACGCACAGCCACCACTCGCGCGAGCGCCGGACCTGGAACGGCAGCGCCGCCACCAGCGCGACCCCGGCGAACAGCATCGCGAGCCGGGTGATGTTGGAGCCGATCTGCGAGCTGACGATCCACACGGCGAGGACCGAGAGGCCGTAGACCGCGGAGGTCAGCCGGACCGTCGTCCACTGCTTGGGGACGAGGACGAAGGTGAAGAGCGCGTACAGGAACGGCAGGATGACCGAGGCGATCGTCATCGGCTGGGTGCCCGCGAAGGGGAACAGCCAGGCCGAGATCGCGACCACCGCGGCCGGCGCGAGCCCCAGGGCCCAGGCTCCCGGGCGCCGCTTCTGCAGGAACAGCGCGACCGCCACCAGCCCCACGAACAGCCCGGCCACCGGCGACGACATGGTGGCGAGGGCGGCCAGCGGGGCCGCGCACGCCGCCTTCGCCCACCGCTTGTACCGCCACTTGCGGGGCCAGTAGAACACCACGGCGACCGCGCCCAGCGCGAACACCGTGCCGAGCCCGAAGGTGACCCGTCCGGAGGCCGCGTTGCAGAGGAAGGCGAAGACGCCCGCGAGCGAGGCCCACAGGGGGTTCTTCACCGTCCGGCTGCGGATGAGGATCATCGTGAGCAGCCCGGCGGAGACGGTCCCGGCGATCATCATCGTCGTACGGACGCCGAGCACCGACATCAGATACGGCGACACCATGCTGTACGACACCGGGTGCATGCCGCCGTACCAGGCGAGGTTGTACGCCGAGTCGGGGTGCCGGCCGACGAACTCGGCCCACGCGTCCTGGGCCGCGAGATCGCCGCCACTGTTCGCGAACGTGAAGAACCAGACGAGATGCAGTGCGCCGGCGAGTGCGGTGACGGAGAGCACCGGGTGGCGCAGGAGCCGCTCACGCAGGGCGAGGAAGGCACGCATCGGGCGGGACGGGTGGTCGCCGTCCGAACGGGTGGCCGTGGCCTCGTGCCCGCGTCGCTTCTCGTTCTCGCGCGGTACGGGCACGCGTATTCGCGGGCCGGTTCCCGGGCCCGGATCGGCGTCGTCGGCGCGTGTCGGCTCCGTTGTGGCCACCTGAAGGCACTCCCCGTGGGTGTCCTGTCTGCTGCTCGTGTCTTCTGCTCGGTCTGCTGCTCGGTCTGCTGCTGGTGTCTTGTGGGTGAGGACGCGTCCCGTCGGACGTCCGTTGCCGGCCACGTCCTGGCGGGTTCCCGGCCGCGTCCCGTGAGCGACGACCTGCCCCGTTTCGTGACGCTAGCACGCACCCCGTCGGTGGGCTCCCTGGTGGGGCCGCCGACGGGGTGCGCCGACGTACTCGCGACGGTTCAGGCGAGGCGCTTGAGCTTGGCCGTGAAGCCGGGCTCCGTGAGGTCCTTCTGCAGAGCCACGGGCACCTTCACGGCGCCGCTCGTGCCGTCGCCGACGGTGAGCGTGCCGACCCTGGCGCCGGCCTTCGCGGTGTGCGGGACGTCGTCGGCGTCGAAGGAGAGCTTCACCTTGAAGCCGTTCCAGCCGACGGCGGTGACGTCCTTGGTGACGACCACGGGGGTGTGGCCGCCGAGACCGTCGTCGACGTATCCGACGACCGTGCCCTTCTGGACGATCTTCGCGGACTTCAGGGCGCCCTGGGCGGCGAGCATCACGTTCTGGCTGACCCGGTTGACGGTGTCGATGATCGGCGCGGTGTGCTGGCCGAGGATCGCGCCGACGACGGTGACGGTCTCGCCGCCGACGTCCTTGGTGGCGGCGAAGAGCAGGTTGCCGCCGGCCTTGGTGGTGGTGCCGGTCTTGATGCCGATGGCGCCGTTGTAGGGGACGAGGGAGTTGTAGTTGCGCCACTTCCTGCCGGAGGGGTCGACCCAGTTCGGCAGCTTGGTGATCTCCATGAGGGCCGGGATCCGCACCAGCTCGTTGCCCAGCTTCACCTGGTCCGAGGCGGTGGACACGGTGCTCTCCTTGAGACCGGAGGCGTCGGTGTACGTGGTGTCGGTCATGCCGAGCCGCTTGGCGGTGTCGTTCATCTTCTTGATGAACGCGGCCTCCGAGCCGGCGTCCCAGCGGGCGAGCAGACGGGCGATGTTGTTCGCCGACGGGATCATGACCGCCGACAGCGCCTGCTTCTCGGTGAGGACGTCACCCTTCTTCACGGTGTTGAGGGTGGACTCGTTGTCCTTGTCGTAGCCGCCCTCCTTCTCCGCGAGCGCGTCGACCGTGATCTTCTCGCCCTCCTGGCCCGGCTTCAGCGGGTGGTCCTTGAGGACGATGTACGCGGTCATGGCCTTGGCGACGGAGCCGATGGGGACGGGCGTCCGCGTGCCGAAGGTGCCCATCGTGCCGACGCCGTTGATGTCCAGGCGGCCCTGGCCCTCGGACGGCCACGGGAGGTCCGCCTTGCTGCCGTCGAAGGTGTACGAGTCGGCGGCGGTGAGGGCGAGGGTGGGGGCGGGCAGGGGGCGGAAAGTCTGCACGATCGCAAACACGACGGCGAGCAGGATGACCAGCGGGGTCCAGATCTTGACCCGCCGGATGATCGTGCGGACCGGGGTCTGGGGCGGTGGCGGGGTGTTGGTCAGCTCCGCCAGCAGGTCGAGCGGGGGCTTGGGCGGCAGGGGCTGCCGGGTCGTGCGCTCGGGGCCGACCTGGGGGACGGGGGCGGTGGCGTCCGCGGGGGCGGGCGTCGGCCGCTTCGTCCTGGTGGCCGGGTCGTCGAGCGGCTTGAGGGCCACGAACCTGCTGGTGCGCTCCGGGTCCGACTTGGGGTTCGTGAGCTTGAGCATGGTCGTGGGCTGATCGACCTGCGGCCGCTTGAGCATGGTGGTGGGCTGATCGACGCCCGGCCCGCTCTCGCCGCCGACATCGGCTGCCGATGCCCCCTGAGGCCCGGACCCACCGTCCGCGCCTGCGGCTTCGGGGACGGCGTCCGACTCGTCCGCGCCCGCGGCTTCGGGGGCGGTCCCGTCCGACTCGTCCGCGCCCACTCCCGCACCACCGGACACCTCCGAGTCGCCCGCGGCCTCGGAGGCCGGGCGGGCGTCGACGGGTGCGTCACCGGAGGGCTTCGCGTCGGTCTCCGGCCCGGTGGACGGGCGAGCGTCGGCGGGTGCCTCACCGGAAGGCTTCGCGCCGGTCCCGGGCTCGGCAGCCGGGCGGGCGTCAGCAGGAACGTCGGCGGGCGCACCACCGGAAGGCCTCGCGTCGGCCCCGGGCTCGGAGGCCGGGCGGGCGTCGGCGGGTGCGTCACCGGAGGGCTTCGCGTCGGTCTCCGGCCCGGTGGAGGGGCGAGCGTCGGCGGGTGCCTCACCGGAGGGCTTCGCGCCAGCCCCGGGCTCGGCAGCCGGGCGGGCGTCAGCAGGAACGTCGGCGGGCGCACCACCGGAAGGCCTCGCATCGGCCTCCGGCACGGCAGCCGCGCCAGCGGGTGTGCCGGTGTCGTTCTCCGCCTCGGCGGACGGTGCTTCGTCGTTCGGCTCTTCGTCGTTCGGCTCTTCGGCGGCCACCGTGGCGTCCGCGGGCCCGGCGTTCGTCTCGGTGGTGGACTTCTCGCCCGGCTCGGGGGCGGTGGGCGTGCTCTCCGCCTCGGGGGTGGCGTCCTCGGGCTCGTCGTCAGCGCCTTCGCCCTCTGCGGCGCCCTTCTCGTCCCCGGCGTCCCCAGCGCCGCTGGAGTCGCCGGAATCCCCGGCACCCCCGGCGCTCTCGGCATCCCGAGTACCCCCCGCTTCCGCGGTCTCCGTGACGTCCTCGGAGTCTCCGGGGCGGACCCAGGCCGCCGCGGCCGCGCGGAGTCGGGCGTCACCGGTGGGCGCGGGCTCACCGTCGGTCACCGCGTCAGCGGAAACGTCACCGCTGACGGCGACCGCGTCCTCCTCGGCGGTGTCGCCGGTCCCGGGGCCCTCGGCCGCGGCCTCCCCGGCGTCCTGCGGGCCCCTCGCAGCCCCCTCAGCCGTCTCCGGAGCCTCGGTGGGTGTCTTCGGGGCCGTGGTGTCCTCGGGGGCCTCGGCGGGGCTCTCGTCGCGTTGCCGGGCCTCCTCCGCGGGCTGTGCGTCGGTCTTCAGGTCACGGACCGAGAAGACCCGGGTCGCCGTGTCCACGCCTCCGCGGGTCTCCGCCGCCCCGAGGCGCGGATCACGCGCCGCTCGTTCCTCGGTCCTGGCCTCGGGAACCGGACCCGCGCTCCCCGACGTCGGTTCTGCCGACGACTCGCGCTGCTTCGACCTGTCGGGGGACTCGCCCGCCACCGATGCCTCCTCCATGTGCCAACCGAACCGTGAACCGCCGCCCGGAACACCGCTCTACACGCTGTCCGAACCATGTACCAGTGTCCCGTGTGGGTGCTTAACCCCTGCGGTAGACGAGAACGACATACCTACCGGTTCCCTTACAAACAGGTCACGCACCCTCGACAGACCAATGTGAGAGGGGTCACCCTGTCTTTCATCCACGCGGGGAGGCATGGATGGGCAGGAGCCGCAGAACACTTCCGGAGGAGCTTCTGCTGCTGGCACTGGACCCGGCCACGGGTACCACTGCACAGCCGCAGTCGCTCGACCTCGGTCTGGCCGGAGCACAGCTAGTGGAGCTGGCGCTGGCCGGACGGATAGCCCCAGACGGGGATCGTATCGCCGTGGTAGCCCCACGGCCGACTGGAGATCCAACGTTGGACTGCGCGTTGGAGTTGCTGCGAAGGCGTGGCGCTCCCGTGCGGGCAGTGAACTGGATTGGCGGACCCCGTCTCGGGCTGCGCCAGACCTATCTCTCGCATCTCGAACGGTGCGGCATGGTGCATGCCGTGGCCGGTCAGATGTGCGGGGTGCTGCCGACGACTCGTTACCAGGCGACGGACACCGCCATCAGCCGGGAGATCAAGGCCCGGCTGGACTCCGCGATCCGCACCGGCGTACCGCCGGACCCGCGGACCGCGGCGCTCGCCGCCCTGGCACACGCGGTCGGCCTCGGCAAGCACCTGTATCCGGGCAACGAGGGACGTTCGTCTCGTTCCCGGCTGCGGGATCTGATCAGGCACGACCCCATGGGCGGTCTCGTCGCGCACGCGGTGATGGACGTCCAGAACGGCGTGGGAGCACAGCCACGCCGTAACCCGGCCGCCCCGGCCGGCCGTCAGGCCGTCGCCGGACCGGTCAGGTCCGCGCCGGAACCCGCTCGTGGCGTTCCGATGCAACCGCGCCGGGGTGCCATGGCGCGCGTCGTGGCCCACTGAGCCGCAGTCCCACGACGAACGAGCAGGACAGCAGTAGTCAGCAGTACCCAGCAGCAACCAGCAGACGTCAGGACGGAAGCAGTCCTGGAGACCCGGTACGGGAGCCGCTGGTCCGCGCGGGGTGACGGAGAGCTCCTCGGTCTCGGTCACCCCGCGCGGCCGCTTTTCCCCGCTGATCCCCTCTGGTCCCCTCCGGTCCCCTCTGGTCCCCGTCGTCGCGCGGCCCGGTTCGTCCCGGCCCGCCGAACTGGCGCGCATCCAGCGCATATCCGCCGTTTCCCAGCGGTAGGAAGCACCTTGGTGGCAGTCTGCTCAACAGCAGATACGCAAAGTGGTAAGCAGAGGTCCGCAGCCGGAGGTGCACGTTCCCGTGGCGTCCAATGTCAATCCGACCGTCAGGCGACGCCGACTGGGCCAGGAGCTGCGCCGGCTCCGTGAGCTCAAGGGCATGACGGCCGAGGAAGTGGCGGAGCGGCTGCTGGTGTCGCAGTCGAAGATCAGCCGGCTGGAGAACGGCCGCCGCAGCATCAGCCAGCGCGATGTGCGCGATCTCTGCGGGGTGTACGAGGTCGAGGACCACCGGATCGTCGACTCGCTGATGCAGATGGCCAAGGACAGCCGCCAGCAGGGCTGGTGGCACTCCTTCGGGGACATTCCCTACAGCGTCTACATCGGACTGGAGACCGACGCCGCGAGTCTGCGGGTCTACGATCCCCAGGTCGTCCCGGGGCTGTTGCAGACCCGGCAGTACGCGGAGGCCCTCATCGCGGGCGCGCTGCCCGAGACGGCCGCCGCCGACGTGGAGAAGCGTGTCCAGGTGCGCCTGCGCCGGCAGGAACGAATCACCGCCCCGGAGAACCCGCTCCGGCTGTGGACGGTGATGGACGAGGCGGCCCTGCGTCGGCTGGTGGGCAACAAGTCGCTGATGCGGGACCAGTTGGAGCATCTCGTCGAGCAGTCCCAGCTGCCGCATGTGACGGTCCAGGTGATCCCGTTCGACATGGGGGCGCACCCCGGCCTCAACGGCCAGTACGCGATCCTGGAGTTCCCGGACGCCGCCGACTCCAGCGTGGTCTACATCGAGGGCGTGACCAGCGATCTGTACCTGGAGAAGCCCAACGACGTGCAGAAGTACAGCGTGATGTACGAGCACCTGCGGGCCCAGGCCCTGAACCCGGACCAGTCACGGCAGTTCATCGCGGACGCCGCGAAGGAGTACGCGCGCTGAAACGCCCGCTGAAACGCCCGCTCCGGGAATGTGCCGGGCACCGTACACCTTCCTGGGGTCGGAGTGGAAGACCCACCTGGAATATGCCATCCAGTCGAGTGAATAGTCTCTTCGTACGCCGGGGTTGGCGAGTAGCGTCGATCACGCCACCACACACCAAGGTTGGCGCAAACCGCGCCATGGGTTCGGAGACGGACTTGTCGCGCGGTGACAGCAACTCGGCATCTGGCATTACGGAGCGGAAAATGGCAATTCGTCAGGGCACCACGGACACGTGGACCAAGTCCTCCTACTCCACGGGCAACGGCGCGTGCGTCGAGATCAAGTCGCCGGTCGTCACGGCGATGGCGGTCCGGGACTCCAAGGTCACCGACGGCCCCGTACTGGCCTTCCCGGCCGAGGCGTGGAACACCTTCGTCACATCGGTGAAGTAATCGAAGCAGTTGATCGAAGTAGCCGTACAACTTCACACGCACCACAGGAAGAGCCCTCTCGACCAGCTTCGCCGTCCTTGCCGAGGGGGCTCGGCCATGTCCGGAAGCGACCGGTGCCCTACCGCAGCCGGTCCACGTACCTGTCGGTCCCCGGCACCGTCGGCACGAACGGCGCCACCAGCTCCACCCGCCCCAGCCCCGTCTCGCCCACCGGCCCGTCCAGCCCCGTGAAGTACGCCTCCCAGCACTCGCGCGGGTCGGCCTCCAGGAACCACAGCAGCGTCAGCCGGGTGTCCACGCCCTCCACCTGCTTCACATACGTCATCCGGTCCCCGGGCAGCGGGGTCGGCCGGAACACGGTCACCATGGCCGCCGGTGACCCCGCCAGCCGCTTGGGCAGGTGGCGGGAGCGCAGCCACTCCAGCAACTCGGCCCGCCGCTCGGCCGATTCGGCGTCGATCACCTCCAGCACCAGTCCCGCGTAGGGGTGGTCGAGGGCGTGGAAGTCGCGGGGGCCCGCCGCGCCGTCCCGGTAGACCGTCGTCTCGTGGTCCTGGAACGCCGTGAAGACGTGGGTGCGGTCCTGGTAGACCCGGGCGTCCCGGTTCAGCCGCCGGTTGATCGCCACGGTCCACCTCATGTGGTCGTCGTAGCGGCCGTCGGTGACCCAGTACGTGGAGAGATAGCAGCCGGCCGTGACCGGCTGGGCGACCGCCGACTTCTCGGGATAGCGCAGCAGCTGGAGATCCCGGGTGGCGACCCAGCGGCGCCCGGCGTACATCCAGGGCATGGCCATCGCACCGGCGTAGTAGTGGTCGTCCTCGTACCAGCGGTTGTAGGCACATTTCACCCATCAGTTACATAACCCCAGTTCAGGGCGCCCTTCTTTGACGCGGACACTGCGGCGGGGTCGAAATGGGGGCGTCTCGGCCATACGGTCGACGCCGCCTGGGCCGTGCATCCGCCTCATAACGAGTGGGCATATCAACCCATAAAAGCCACACCGCCCTGCTCGACCGCCCAAGTGCTGCGCGTTACAGACATGCATATGACTCCAGGTATGACTTCCCTGCCGCGCGGGGCAGGCCGCGATCACGCCATCGACACCCCCGTACGCACCTCGGTGGCAACCGGGGCGACCGCGCACAGAGACCCCACCGAAAGGGCGAGAGGCCCATTGCGCACGGCGGGGCGTGGTCGTTGATCCGCCCGCCGACTTGTAGCGCGTGATCACTGAACTTCGCACATGGTCGAGCGGCACACCTCTCCCAATCTGATGCTGTGTCAGCTAAACCTGATCCATGACAGACGACGCGACGCATTCAGACGAAACTCGCAGCGACCTGTACGCCGAACTGGCTGCCGTAGGCCCCTATGGAGCCGACCTTGGGCACGCCCTCATCACCATGGTTGAACCACATCCCGGCCGGGAGCGCGAATACAATCGCTGGTACGAAGATGACCACTTCATCGCCGGCGCGATGGCCATGCCGTGGATGTACGCAGGGCGCCGCTGGGTCGCCACGCGAGAACTGCAACTCCTGCGCTACCCCGAGAAGTCCGCAGTCGCGCAGCCGGTGACGGCCGGGTGCTACATATCCGTCTACTGGCTGACCGCCGGCCGCTACGCCGACCACATGCGATGGACTGTCGGTATCAACAAACGTCTCAACCGCGACCACCGCGTCTTCCAAGACCGCACACACGTCTTCACGGCCTTCCAGGACCACGCGGCGACGGTCTACCGCGACGGCGATGAGGGTCCTCGCGACATCCACGCCCTCGAGCACCCCTACGCCGGGCTCATCGTCCAGGTCATCGACGCCGACTCCCCCGCCAGGCGCAGGGACCTGCTCGCCTGGCTACGTGACGACCACCTTCCGAAAAGGCTGACGGGCTCACCCGCCGCGATGGTGACCGTCTTTGCGCCGACGCCCCTGCCCCTGGACCGGATGACCTACGTCAAGCAGGTCGAGGGCGTCGGGACCCGGCTGACCCTGCTGTGGTTCCTCCAGCACGATCCCCGCGATACCTGGCGCGATCACTTCATGGACCTGGACACAGCGGTGGCGGCTTCGAAGCTGGGCGAAGTGCAGTTCGTCGCACCGTTCATCCCTACGGTGCCCGGAACGGACCGCTACGTGGACGAGTTGCGGTGAGCCGTCCCGGTCCGGGCGCACTCGCGCCTGTATTGCGGCTGTGACGATGCCGTCGACGCGTCACTCGACGACAGCAGGCTCGGGCAACGACACCTCTCGCGAGGGCAGCGCGTCTGTACAACTCAATGATCGCTTTCGCGCCTTCCGAGCGGGCAAGACAGAGAGCCCAGACAGATCTACTCGTCTTGCGCGAGCTGCAAGGGCTCGCCTTCAGCGGAAGGGAGCACCTGGAGGATCCGACCGGAAGACGTCATGACGTAGCGAATCTCGGTGTCGCCGTCGATTGCGGGCGGGGAGACTCGGGCGCGGAGCCGCTCTTGTCGCGCCGCCACCGACTTGTCGGAGTCGTGCCAACGGCCCTTGAGGTCAACCTGGGTGAGGCGTTCGGTCAGTTCGTTCACGACCGCATCAGCGTCGTTCAACTGATGTACCTGCGACTCCAACAACCTCCGCAGTGCGGCGTAAGGATTGGTGGGATCCGCAAGCGCCACCGCCGCCGCGTCGGCAACCATTGCCTTGCGTCGAATCGCAATCGCCGCCCGCGCGAAGTGAAGCTCCCGGATGAAGTGGTCCGTCTCCTTCGCCTTTCCGCCAAGGGCCTCCTCCAGGCGGCGATAGTCGACCTTGCCGTCCTCGTCCACCAGCTCGTCGATGACCCCGCGATGCTTCTCCAAAAACTGCTGAGAGCGATAGAACTCGTCGTCCGCGCTCTTCAGGGCGAGTTCGACATGCGGATTGTGGCCGTCAAGCATCAGGCTGATCACGCGTGACAACTGAGCATCGGCCGATCGCTGGTCCTTGATCCGTTCGATGTAGTGACGTTCCTCCTGACGGCCCAGGAGGGCTTCGACTCGGCGCTGATGTGCTCGCTGTTCACGTTGAGCCACCATGTCCACCGCCAGGACGGTTCCGGCGACAGCCAGCACCGGCCAACCTGCCGCGACTGCCCCTCCAGCAGCGACAGGCTTCAGAACGGCGTGCGCCGTCTTGCCGCCACTGCGAGAAAAACCTGTCCGTACAGGTCGAGCATCGTGGTCACCGTGTCGACGGCCGAGTTCCGCAGGAGTGCCCGGATGTCGTGCTCGATCTTGGGCCACCTGCTCACCCCTCCCTTGTCGTGCGGCCGGCCCGCGGCTCGCCGGGTCTTGAGCGCGACCGGGGTGAGCCAGACGTCCCGCTCGCTCAGTTCCGGCTGGAGGACCCGCTGCACCAGGCGCTCCTCCGTCGCGCCCTCGACCAGTACGTGAACCTGACGCATCCGCCCCGACCTCACCGCTCCCGCTCGGGCCGGGGACGACCGCCCAGCAGGTTCTTCAGCCACAGGTCACCGAGTGAATAGCTGTCGAGCCAGGCCGCCAACGCGTCGGGATCGGGCCGGTCCAGTTTCGTAGAGCCGTCCACGCGTTCCGCGACGACGAGTTCGTCGAGCCCGAACTGGTCCACCAGGGTGACGGACTGAGTGGCGGCGAGAATCTGGCTGTGGGCGGAAGCCGACCGGAACAGCTCCGCCAGAACGGTGATCGCGAAGGGGTGCAGACCCAGCTCGGGTTCGTCGAGCACGAGCAGCGCGGGCGGTCGCGGCTGGAGCAGGAGGACGACAAGGCAGATGAAGCGCAGCGTGCCGTCGGACAGTGCGTCGGCCGGGAACACCGTGTCGGACCCGTACTGCTTCCACCGGAGCGACACGCGCGCCGCCGCGTCCTCGGTGAGGACGAACTCACGGAAGAAAGGCGCGACGGAACGGACCGTACGCACGATCTGCCTGTACTCCGCCATGTGCTCCTCACGCAGGCGCAGCAGGAACGCCGCGAGGTTGCGTGCGTCCGGGTGCAGGACCTCCGTGTCGGAGACGTATCCCGGCTGCTTGACCGGAGCGCCGGGGGTCGTGTCGTGGAAGTGGTAGACGCGGCAGCCCCGCAGTATCTCCAGCGTGTGACGGGCCACACCGCCGGCTTCGAACGGTCCCTCTTCCGCGGCCTCGGCGAGTTTCGACTCGCTGTGGCCCCGGCCGATCTCCTGCTTCAGCGGCTGCTCATCACGCGCCTTGTCGTGGAACTCCACCACCTCACGGGCGAATACCAGTTCCCCCCGACGCGAGGGAACCAACGTCGCCTCATAGGCGTTCACGAGATCCCTGTCGTCTGCCTCCACACGCAGCCCGATCCCCGCGGACCCCTTGGCGACGTCGTGCAGCATCGCGACGGCTCCGCCGCGCAGCCCGACCTCCATGCCCAGCTCGCCGTCGGCGATGCGCCCGAGCAACTCGACGGCCTCGATGAAGTTGGTCTTGCCCGCGCCGTTGGGGCCGACGAGCACGGTGACCGGGCTCAGGGCCAGCTCGACCTGGTCGATCGACTTGTAGCCGCTGACGGTGATGCGTCGAACCCTGCGTGACATGGTCATCAATGTATCGAGGTATCGGGGTCAGGAAGCGGCGCGCGGCGTGGACGTCTGGTGTGGCGGTGGGCGACGGTCACCAGTCGTCCCAGGGCAGTGCCGACCTGATCCACGCGGCGGCCTGGTCCGGGGACGTGTGCGTGTCGACACCGAGGACCTGGATGCTTCCGAGTGTCCCCCGCGGCCCGCTGACCTGGAGGGTCCGGTGGGAGGACCCGCCGGAGCACGGATGGACGATCACTGCCCGCGGGTCGGTGCTCGGGGTGTAGCCGGCACCGTAGGTGAGGAGCTGGTGGATGTCGCCGGCGCCGACGCCATAGCGGTCGTAGCGCTTGTACTTGGCGTCCACCGGCAGCAGGGTGCGCGCGGCCGACTCACGACCGGGGAGGCTGAGCAGGACATCCGGCCGGAAGGCCGAGGTACTGCCGAGGTCACCGCGCACGGTGATGCCCGTCACGCCGCTGCTGGGGACGACGTGTCCGCCGTGCGGGGCGGCGGCCTCGGTGGCCAGACGCCGGACGACGGCCTCCCAGAGGGCGGGCATGGCCAGCAGGAGGCCGTCCGCCGTCATGCCGTCGTCGGTGAGGAGGTCGGTCACACCGCCGCCGTGCAGGAGGAGGCCCAGCCGACGCGGATCACCCCGCCGTCATGGCACTCGTCCCACAGCCGCCCTCGTTCACCGGGGGCGATCTTCCAGATGGTGCGCTGCTGCGGACGGGGATCGAACTTCTCGTACAGGAAATGCATGACCTCCTGCCCGCTCCAGCCGTCGAACTCCGGCTTCGAGCGCACGAGTTCCAGCAGCCGACGGTTGTTGCGCCAGGCCGGTGCGTCGGGCTGCGAGGAGCCGCCCAGCAGGCCGACGAACCGGCGCAGGTGCTCGCCGGCGTAGATGGGCAGGAAATGCTCGGGGAAGTAGGTCGCCAGGGACTTGGTCACCAGCGCCTGCCCGGACCGCAGCAGCTCCAGATCGTCCACGGCCTCGACGTCCCCCGCGGCTACGGCCTCGAAGGCCCGCACGAACTGTCCGCGCAGCTCCTCCCACGCCTCCTGCGGCTCCATCCCGCGCAGCGGGGCGGCCAACCACCACTCACCGGATCTGTAGCGGAACATGATGTGCTTCCTGGAGCTACCGCCCTTGATGCTGCCGAGTCGGGGAGCGCCGTACTCCATCAGCCAGCAGTACGCCGGGTCGCTCCCGGACTGTGCGTCCTGCCCCAGGGCGTAGCGCGACAGCGGCAGCGTCGCCCACTCCTCCAGGGGGAACTGCGAGAGCACCTGCTTGCGTTCGTCCTCGGCGGCCTTCTCGGCCTCCGCCGCGGTGCTCCGGTCGAATTCCGTCGCTGTCGCCCGCAGATCCGTCTCGTCCGTCATGACCGTCATCATGCCGGAGCATCCGCATCCCGAGCGCCGCACCCGGGTAGTTGAGGTGGCAAGCTGGGCAGGCGTTCAGAACCGCGGATGATGCCGGGTAGAAGGCCGTTGGAACAAAGCTCCACTCGGCCCGGCCGTCACCAGGGTTCCAGCTCCCGCGTGCCCGGTGCCTCGGCAGGCAGGAGCGCCTCACGGGCACGGGAGTTGAGGGCGGTCAGCCGACCGGTTGCCCGGTCGAGACAGAAGGCGAACGCCTTGGCCTTGTCGGCGAAGGCCGCTGCCGGGCGGGTGAGGCCGGCGCCCGTGATGACGATCAGGCGCTTGGGCAGGTCCTCGCCGGCCGCCGCGGCAAGGCCGTTCAGCCGCTGCATCTCGGAGGCCGACAGGTCCTTGGTGGTACTGCGCCACTCGATGTGGAACGCGTCGGACTCGATCGGGACGTCGGCCTCGCCCTCCAGCAGATCCGAGAAACCGAAGGTGGTGAGCTGCTGGAGGACCGCTTCCGTGATCTCACGTGGGGTGAGCGGCCTCTGGCGGCGTCCCGGCGGCCTCCTCGCTGTGGGCTCGTCCACGAATTCGGTGAAGTCCTCCATCCACTCGGGGAGGTCGCTCTCGACGGGCAGGTCCGCGAAGAGACTGTCCTGCAAGGCGGATCTAGACTCCGGGCCGGTTGGCGTGCCGTCCCGCGGCGGGATCCATGGCGGCTCCGTGTCCCAGGTGTCCGGTCCTTTGCAGAGCAGGTCGGCGATCTCCGCCACGGAGACGTCCGCGCGAGGAAGGCCCGGAGTGGCTGAGGGCTGACGCTCCAGACACCAGCCGAACTCGACACGGCCCCAACCTCCCCACTCCGGCCTGTGCAGGTCCACCAGCCAGCCGAGGGTGGGCTTGAGCGAGACGCGGACGAACGCCTCTGGAAACTCGGCCTCCATGAACGATTCGTGACGTTCGCCGACGATGTCGAGCTTCGGCGAGAGACGCGGACCGTAGGCGAAGTACCGGTTCCCGGCGGCCACGCGCCGCACGCGCACGCCCCGCGCTTCGAGGATGTCGGCCAGTTCGGTCATCTCGGACGGTTCGCTTTCGTGCCAGCGCCAGGGGGACACGACCGGCTCCCCGGTGAGGCAGGCCGAGGCGTGAGCGTGTACGGCGTCCACGAGCACGTCGTCGGGGGTGTCGAGCGGCCAGAGGGACGGCTCGCTGTCCAGTACTGGATCCATCACCGCCCAGACGATGGAGTGACCCATACGCACGTGGGCCAAGGCAACGGATTGCACGCCGGACAGCGCCACCTTCAGGAGCATCCGTCCCTGCGAGTCGTCGAAGTGGACCCGGTCGGCCAACTCGGGATGACGTTCGCGCAGGGCCTGTTCCAGGCTCTGGAAGTGCAGGTGCCTGCCGAAGGCGGCGACCATGTCGCCGGGCGGGAAGGGCAAGGGACACACTCCTGTCGGGGCCGGGCCGCGCGCTCAACGGGCGGCAGGGTCGTGATCCGTCGTCGGAGCGTAGGCCGACGTGCTTCTCTCACCCAATGGATTTGGGCGTGTGCAAGGGAGTTGGCCGTTCGATTGGCCGGATAGCGTCTCTGTTCCGGCCGTTGCCGAGAACGATGTCCGCCCGTGTGGGCTCGCCCACGGAGCGGAGGGGCTCTTCCCGGTGCCCGCTCAGAACAGTGCCAGCCCCTGGCCGCCGGCATCCGCTATAACCGGTCGGGACTGGGCCGGGAGGCCGTCCAGGCGGTCGGGACCGGCCGCGGCGGCCACGGCCGGGGCGGTCTCGGCCAGCCAGAGACGAAATCGCTCGGCTGCCTCACGGTAGGGGACTCGCGCAAGAACACGGTGTTCGCCGGAGGGGCAGCAGTCGACGGTGACGGTGAGCAGGCAGGAACGGGGCGTGTTCTGACTGCCCGTCCAGGACACGCGCAGGACACCGCAGGGCTTGCGCCCGCCGGAGGCTCGGTGGGTCGGGCGCAGCGACCGGCAGGCTGTGTGGGCCGTCCATGCGGCGAGGTGGGGCAGGGGCAGGGTGGTGCGTGCGCGGCAGCCGGGGCAGCGGTGCCAGTGGCGGAGCCAGTCGTCTGCGTCGGTGTGGAAGAGGCGTGTGTAGCGGTTCGCCACGCGGATGTCGTTGCTGTACAGGTGGTCGGGGCGTTCCAGGGTGTTGCAGGACTGGCAGACGGGAGCGCGGACGTAGCCGTGTTCGTGGCAGTGGTCGAGGACTGCGGCGGGCGCGTCGCGGCAGACGGCGCACGCCCATCCGGCCACCCTGCGGGAGGTGCCGGGCTTCCTGCTGAGCACCGAGTACAGCTGGCCTGTCAGCTCTCCGTTGTACGGGCGTGGTGGGGCGGTTGGGCCCTCGGGGCTCGTCGTCCGCCGACCGTCGGCGTCCTGGGCCTGCCGGGGGTGGGAGGGCGGCTCGGGGGCGGCTGCGCCTGCCCGGTGGTTCCGCGCGGCTTGCACCCACTGCGTCTCGGCGTGCTCGGCCGCGTCGAGCAGCCTGACCACAGTGCGCGGCAGCCACCACGTGCGCCGCGTCCCGTCGCGGTTCCGCTCCACGAGTATCTGCCGCCAGTCGATCCCCGCCAGGTGGTACGGCCGCCCGACTCCACGTCGCGCCACCCGCTCGGGGCCTCTCAGCTCCTGCAAGTCCTCCGTGATGCGCCGGCGCCAGCGCAGCGGCGCTTCCCCGTCGTGCTCGTGCCGCGGCGCTCCGCGAAGCGGACCGACGCGGACCAGGTCCTGCCGGTCCATCCCCACCGCGTTCAGTATCGCGGCCGCCCGGCGCACCTCCGTCTCCGAGACGCTCCACTGACCGCCGCCCGCCCGCACCGTCGCCACCACATGGCCGCCGAGCAGGACGTACCCCACCCGGGCATCAGCGGGAGAGGAAGTGAACGCCCCCGAAGCCGTCGGCACCGTGCTGTCGGCCGTCAGATCGACCCACAGAGCGTCCGCGGCACCCAGGGTGATCAGTCCGTCCTCGCGACCGGGCATGACACGCTCTGACATACCGACAGGCTAACGGTGCCGACGCGGCAACGGGTCTCCAAGTGCCTCGGTCGGCCGGGCCGCCGCCCGCAACTCCCAGCACCGAGCGTCTGGTTCGTCGGCGCACACCCTGGGGGTCATGAGGTCCGGCCAGGCGGGGACCTGCCGCCGTGTGCCATGCTGTGGCGGATTTCGGAGGGGGAGGGTGAGATGACCGAGAAGCCGCTGACGCACAAGCAGGCGCTCGCCGCTGTGATCCAGGCACTGGGTGGCACCTGGGACACCGAACGCGCCGTACTGGCCCTGCGAGTCGCCGGATACCAGCCGGCGAACGACGAGGCCGCGGGCAAGGAAGCCCGCCACAACCTGCGCGAGCTCGCCCAGGACGGTCTGATCGTGAGGCCGGACCCGGGCCAGGCCGTGTACCGCCCGGCGTAGTCGCCACCGCGTGGCTCCGGCGCCGCCCGGTCAAGGAACGGCGGGCGCCTGGAAGCCGTTCGTGGTGATGTGGGCGATGGCTGACGGGTGGCTGGTCAGCCACTCGCCGCACACCCGCCAGCGGGGAGATGTGCCGTCGCTGAACTCGGGGCGCACCTCTGCGACGAGCTTGTGATCGCACTCGCCGCGCGACGCCATGGAGCAGATCACATCGCCCTGTTGCTCAATGGCCGGTACGTACGGGTGGATCGACAGGATCGGAGAGCGCATCGCCCGCGCCACTGCATGAGACATGGCGCGGAGGGTAACAACGCGGCTTCGCCGACCGACAC
>Ga0182007_10000439_pt1 | contig 25261 bp, 17 predicted proteins | sample Sormic07211113_1_FD_123023 | JGI IMG/M metagenome (GOLD analysis project Ga0182007, IMG submission 123023) | Rhizosphere microbial communities from Sorghum bicolor, Mead, Nebraska, USA - 072115-113_1 MetaG | ecosystem: Host-associated > Plants > Roots > Rhizosphere | place: USA: Nebraska...
AAGCTGAAATCGGCAAGATCTACGTCGGTAAGGTTGAGCGCATCGTCGACTTCGGCGCATTCGTCAACATCCTGCCGGGCAAGGACGGTCTGGTTCACATCTCCATGCTGAGCGATGCTCGCGTTGAGAAAGTGACCGACATCCTGAAAGAAGGCCAGGAAGTGGAAGTTCTGGTACTGGACGTGGACAACCGCGGCCGTATCAAGCTGTCCATCAAAGACGTAGCAGCGGCCAAGGCTTCGGGCGTTTAATTACCCCCGCGCCTGACCGTTGAACAGCAAAACGCCCCGACTGGTTCGGGGCGTTTTGCTGTGTGCAGGAAAAAGCTGAGCGTGGAATTTGGTGTGGCGAGGGAGCTTGCTCCCTCGCCACAAGTTGCCGGACCTCGAGACCGGTGCTAGGTTTAGCCCACAGCCCGTGTAGCTCAGCCGGTAGAGCAGCGCACTCGTAACGCGAAGGTCGCAGGTTCGATTCCTGTCTCGGGCACCATTTTCCCCGCTTACTTCACCTTTCTGCTCAGCTCCTCGACGGTGCGCTTGAGCTGATCCATCGCGCGATCCTGATCGCTGATTTCCCGTTTAAGACTGGAGATCTCGCTGTTGTTGGAGCTGGAGCTGGAACCGCTGTTGCGCTTGAGCTCTTCCACTTGTTTGGTGAGAGTGTTCACGTCGCGTTCCTGTTCATTGACCGTGCGCTTGAGATCATCAATCTCCTTGCTGCTGGAGCTGGTGCTGGAACCACTGTTGCGTTTGAGTTCTTCGATCTGACGGGCCTGTTCGCTGATGGTGCGCTTCTGGCTTTCGAGATCGCTGGCATTGGCCTTCACGGTTTTTTGCAGGTTTTCCAGATCATCGATGCTGACACTGGTTCTGACGAGAGTGTCCTTGCCGTATGAATTGTGCAGGGCGGAGATTTTGTCGGAGTACAGCGAAGGGTCAGAGGCGACTTCGACAGCCGCTTGAGCTGCGCTGGCCAATGTCAGGCTGCCGAGCAGCAGGGTAGCAGCGGCAAGACGGGTAGACGAAAGCTTCGAAAAACTGCGCATCACTGGGGTTCCTTGTGAAGTGCCGATATGGCACATCGCTATGACTTGGGATTTGAATTTATGTTCCCCGAGGTCTCCAGCATCTCTTGCACACAGCTTTTTGCGGGATAGATGTAAAGAGCCGTGTAAATCGTCGGCAAAACGTCCTATATTCGTTGCCTGCATGAGCATCGCCCAGCAGTTTTCAGATGATCCCGAATGGTTCTGAAGGCCAGACAAACCGGGCTTCAAACGGTTTTTTTGCGTCAGAGAGATCCTTGATGATCCAGATCCATCTTCCATTCCCCAGATCAGCGAGAACGCCATGACCGTTAAAGAATTGACCCAAGAAGCCAGACACGAAGAAGCCCTGAAAAAGTACGTACTGGATGCACCCCAGTTACTGGAAGAGATCAAGGACTTGCCTGCCGACGATCAGAAGGACCAGATCCAGTGGGCGTTCGAGGATGAGGCAGAAGCCCAGGGCTTGCAGCCGTGGGAGCTGACGCTCAAGTACACCTCAACCCCGGAAGAGTTCGAGGCTGCGCGCCTGGCGCTGCACAAGGAAGCGGCCGAGGTATTGGGTGTCGAGTGGGAAGAGTACTGCGAGATGAACAATCTGGTGGTCTGATACAAAAACGCCAGCCTCATCGGGGCTGGCGTTTTTCTTTATGCGAAGAACTCAGAGGCTCAGTCGCATCGACAGATCCACCGCCTTCACATCCTTGGTCATCGCACCAATCGAAATGTAATCCACCCCGGTTTGCGCAATCGGCAGCAACGTACTTTCGTTGATGCCGCCACTGGCCTCCAGTTTTGCCTTGCCGGCATTCAGGCGCACGGCTTCACGCATGTCATCCAGGCTCAGTTCATCGAGCATGATGATGTCGGCCCCCGCCGCCAGGGCTTCTTTGAGCTCCGTCAGGTTCTCCACTTCGATCTCCACCGGTTTGCCCGGAGCGATCTTGTGCGCGGCAGCAATAGCCTCAGGGATGCCACCGCAGGCGGCGATATGGTTTTCCTTGATCAGGAAGGCGTCATACAGGCCGATGCGGTGGTTGTAGCAACCGCCGCAGGTCACGGCGTATTTCTGGGCCAGACGCAGCCCCGGCAGGGTTTTGCGGGTATCGAGCAACTTCACTTGGGTCTGGGCGACGAAGTCCGCCAGGTACTGCGCGCGCGTGGCCACGCCCGAAAGCAGCTGCAGGAAGTTCAGCGCGCTGCGTTCGCCGGTGAGCAGCGAGCGTGCCGGGCCTTCGAGGTGGAACAGCGCCTGATTGGGTTTCACCCGCTCGCCATCGCTCACCTGCCAGTGCACGGCGACCCGCGGATCCAGCTGCCGAAACACGGCATCGACCCATGCAGTGCCGCTGATGACGGCCGCGTCGCGGGTGATGATGGTGGCTTTGGCCAGACGTTCGGCCGGGATCAGTTGCGCGGTGATGTCGCCGCTGCCGATGTCCTCGAGCAACGCACGGCGCACGTTGGCTTCGATTTCGGCGGTCAAATCGGCGAGACGTAGATTCGGCATAACGGGCTCCACAAACAAAGTGGCCCGATTATAGGGCCATGGCGCGAGGCAACCCAAGGCATCAACAACCATCCCGTCGTTCACGAACCTGCATTTGGTCGATTCGCGTGAGCAATTGACTCTAAGCAAGGGTCTTTCATAAACGTCTGTTTCTTTGGGAGCGCAGAGTCTGCTGGCACAAGAGAGGTCTTTTGCAGATAATTCTGCCTTGCATTTGACGTCATAGCTTTGACGTACCTTTGGATTCCCGATTATTGAATGACAGCGGGTGTGCAATGTTCTCCGCTGAACGCCGGCTGTGTGGCCGGCGTGCTCGATCTTTCTTACCGAACCGAAGAATCACCGTTTCAGGAGGCTTGGATGCACAACGACGGGAATGTAGTGCCTTTGCACAAGGCGACTACCGATCAGGCGACTCATTCGCTGCTCGCCCGCCTGCCCGTGATTCTGCTTCAGGTTCGCGACAAAGCTGCCCAACAGCTCAAGCAGGGTTTGCAGGAGCTGTTCGATAACGCCGACGACACCTTGTTCGAAATGGCCGACCGGGCCCGAAACGATGTCGAGCAAAACATTTTCTTCGAAGCCATGCGCGATTTGCGCCTCAAGCGCAAAAGTATCGAGCGCGGTTTTCTCGAGCAGTTCCTCGAGGCTTTCCTCAGACTCACGCAGTGCGACACCTCACAGGCTGCCTTGCCCCGGGCATTGGCTTTCGATACCTCGGCGTCGCTATCCCATGACGACATGGAGCGTAATGTGGCGGTGGAGATCATGGTCGGCAAAGTGCTGAACCGCGATGGCTTCGCCCTCGACCAACTCACCGCCCGACTGAGCACCCTGTTGGGCAAGAAACTGGTCGAACAGCACAACCCTCTGGGGCCGACGCTGCTCTGCGAGTATTTCCTGCAGGCGGGTCGCAACCTGGGGATGGAGATCAAGGTCAAGCTGATCATCCTCAAGCTGTTTGAGCGCTATGTGCTCAGCAACGCCGATCAGCTCTACGCCGAAGCCAATCAATTGCTGATCGCCACCGGTGTGCTGCCGGACCTCAAGCCCGCCCCGGCGCGGCGTGCCACTGATCGAGCGGCTGCCAGTGCTCACGCCGACCCTGTCGAGGCAGGGAGTCGCAGCAGCAATCCACAGATTGACGAGGGGGTGCAGGAAGTTTTCGCCGCCTTGCAGGAGTTGCTGCTCCATGTGCGCGGCAGCGTTGCGCCGACCCTGGAGGTCAGTGCCCAGACCCAGCCCATTTCCACCCGCGACCTGCTGCGACTGCTCTCGCACTTGCAGCAATATGTGCCGGCGCTGGCGGTTCAGGACGACTTCGACCTGCGTAACCAGCTCGAACTGCTGCTGACCCGGGTCAGCGTCAAAAGTGGCAGGTCGCGGGTGGTCGGGGTGGCTGATGAAGACGTGATCAACCTGATCGCCATGCTCTTCGAATGCATTCTCGATGACCGCAACCTGCCGGACTCCCTCAAGGCGCTGATTGGCCGCTTGCAGATTCCGATGCTGAAAGTCGCAGTGCTCGACAAGAGTTTTTTCAGCCGCAGCAGCCATCCCGCCCGGCGCTTGCTCAACGAAATCGCCGCGGCGGCCATGGGCTGGGGCGAGTGCGATGACCATCAGCGCGACAGTCTGTACCTGCGCATTGAGCAGGTGGTGCAGCGCTTGTTGAACGACTTTGTCGATGACCCGGCGATCTTTTCCGAACTGCTGGCGGATTTCCTCGCCTTCACCCATGACGAGCGTCGTCGCAGTGAATTGCTGGAGCAGCGCACCCGAGACGCCGAAGAAGGCCGCGCCAGGACCGAACTGGCCCGTCAGCGCGTCGAGCAGGCGTTGAATCAGGTGTTGGTGGGCAAGGTTTTGCCGCACAGCGTGGTGGTGTTTGTTCAGGAGGCCTGGAGCAAAGTGCTGTTGCTGACCGGCCTCAAGCACGGTGATCAGTCCGCCGAATGGCACGCCGATGTGCAGACCATGGAGCAGTTGATCTGGAGCGTGCAGCGTCATGACGAACCCGATGCGAGCCTGCGCTTGTTGGCGCTGGTGCCAGGGTTGCTCAAGTCATTGCGCGATGGGCTGAACAGCTCGGCATTCGACCCGTTTGCTACCAGCGAGTTTTTCAGCGAGCTGGAAGCCCTGCACGTTCAACTGTTTGAACGTCCGAGCCAGAACAGCACGCCTGTCGAGGGGCCGATAATGGTCGAAGTGCAGGAGGAAATCGTGCTTCGCACTGCTGACGAAGGCCCGGTCGAAACGGCCTCGGTGCGTTTGCCGGAGGATGATGCCGCGCTACTGCAAGTCGATCAACTGCGCCCGGGGGGCTGGGTCGAGTTTCAGGAAGACGAGGAAAACACCCTGCGTTGTAAATTGACGGCAATCATTGAATCCACCGGCAAGTACATCTTTGTCGACCGTACCGGAATGAAAGTGCTGGAGCGCAACCGTACCGGCCTGGCCCTGGAGTTTCGGCGTGGCGCGGTGCGCACGCTGGACGACACCTTGCTGTTCGATCGGGCGCTGGAATCGGTGCTGGGCAACCTGCGGCGTCTCAATCGCGGCAAGTGATCGCGCGCCGAGGGTCTATCGCGGCATACTGGGCGCCAACACAGTCGTCGTTGAAGGAACCTGTATGCAGTTGGACCCCGCGAGTGGTTGGTGTCAGGGTGTGCGTTTATGCCCTTCGCCCAACTTCAATGCGCGCCCCGAGGGCGAGATTTCCCTGCTGGTGATCCACAACATCAGTCTGCCGCCCGCGCAGTTTCTGACCGGCAAGGTGCAGGAATTTTTCCAGAATCGTCTGGATGTCACGGAACATCCCTACTTTGCAGGGATCGCCGACCTGCGGGTGTCTGCGCACTTTCTGATTGAACGTGACGGCACCGTCACTCAGTTTGTCTCTTGTCTTGAGCGCGCCTGGCACGCCGGCGTTTCGTGTTTTGAGGGACGGGAAACCTGTAACGATTTTTCCGTGGGCATCGAGCTTGAAGGCACGGATGATCTACCGTTTACCGATGCGCAGTATCAGGCGTTGACGACTCTGACCCGACAGCTGCAAAGCGCCTTCACGGGCATCACCGCGCAACGTATCTGTGGGCATAGCGACATTGCACCCGGGCGCAAGACTGATCCGGGACCGGCGTTTGACTGGGCGCGCTATCGTGCGGACCTGGCAAAAGCCGCTCAGGAAGAAGAGGAGCAACAATGAGTTTTCTGGTGCTGCTGTTAGCGGTCTGGATCGAGAAATTCTCGGCCCTGCGCCATCGGGTTCAACGTGATGCGGGTTGGGTGCGTGAGCTGAACAAGCTTGAAGTGAGCCCACGCATGACCAACCGTCCGTGGCTGATACTGGTGGTGCTGGTGTTGTTGCCGGTGGCGCTGCTGGGGTTGCTGTTGGTGGTGCTTGACCCGGTGGCCTATGGCTTGCTGGCGTTGCCCGTGCACCTGTTGGTGGTGATTTACAGTCTGGGGCGTGGCGATCTGCTGGCCGGCCTGGGGCCGTTTCGCGATGCCTGGCGCCGGGAAGACCTGCAGGCTGCCGCCCATGTGGCCAAACGCGACCTGGATATCTGCGCCGACAGTGGCGAGCAACTGCTGGAACGGGTGCAGGGGCATCTGTTGTGGGAGGCCTATCAGAGCTTTTTCGCGGTGATCTTCTGGTACTTCCTGCTGGGCCCGGTTGCGGCCCTGAGCTATCGGCTGCTGGCGCTGGCCGAAGAGCATGGGCAGAACCCGGCCGTGGTCGAGCGCGCGACACAACTGCGCCACGCGTTCGATTGGGTGCCGGTGCGGTTGCTGGCGGCGAGCTTCGCGCTGGTCGGCAACTTTGTCGCGGTCAGCCGGGTGATGCTGCATGAGCTGCTGAACTGGAACATCAGCGCCGCCCAACTGATCGAGAAGGTCGGACTGGTTGCCGGTGAAATTCCGGCGCCGGTGGTCGGCCCGGACGGCATCAACAGCCTGGACCGGATCTGGGAACTGCTGCTGCGCGCGGCAGTGCTTTGGTATGCCGGTTTTGCGTTGTGGACTGTTTTGTCCTGACTCCAATCTACGGCGAACGCTTTTGTGGCGAGGGGGCTTGCCCCCGTTGGGTCGCGAAGCGTCCCCAGCGTCAGTCCAGACAATCGTGTTGTCTGGATTTACGACTGCTTCGCAGCCGAACGGGGGCAAGCCCCCTCACCACAGGGATATCATTTGCCTGAAAGGGCATCTTCTGTCCGAAGAAAAGGCACCCCGCCGTTAACCTTAAGTTACAAAACCTCCCTCCGATTTAGGCTATACAGAGGCAGCGCCAATAGTGGCTATCTGCTGTCTCTGCGCGCCTGCCAATAAAAATAAGAAATCAAAGGGAGACTTCACAGTGAAGAGCTTGCTCTATCCCGCCGTCGCGCTGATGAACCGCCTGAGCTTCGGCATGAAGTTCAGCCTGATCAGCGTGCTGTTCCTCGTACCGATGCTGGTGACCAACTTCTATCTGGTGCGCGACTCCTATCGCGAATTCCAGGGCACCCGGATCGAGTTGCAGAGCCTCGACCTGTTGGGCAGCGGCCTGAGCCTGCGTCGGGACCTGGAGACCCTGAACAACCTGGTACAGATCAACGTCACTCTGGGCCAGTCCGGCAAGGCCAATCATGTCGAATCGACGATAAGTGCCCTGGAGCAAAGCGTCCTGAGCCGTTTGCAGGGGCTGGCGGCGATGACCACTGACCCGGAGCAAATCACGTTTTTCGATGGTAAACGCGATGAAATGATCGCCGCGTTCAAGGTCCAGCAAGCGGAAAACTCCCTGCAAAGCAAAAGTGCGCTGATCGGCAAGTTGCTCGGCAGCGCGCAGATTTTCAGCCAGATCATCGCCAGTCAGGCCGGCCTGAGCCGCGACAGCCAGAGCGACATGCGTCAGCTGAGTGAACTCATTACCAACGTCACGCCGGCCGTCACCCAGACACTCGGCGAGGGCCGAGCGATGGGGTCCTACTCGCTGGGGCAGGGTTTTCTCAATTCGGCCTCGAGTACCCGATTTGATGAGTTGCTGGCGCAGATCGAGAAACTTCAGGCCGAATACGGCCTGAAGTTGAAGGACGCTCTGGGCTCCAGTAAAGCCGCGCACGAAACCCTGGCGGCTCAGGCAGAAAGCAGCAAGGCCTCCCTGAAAAAGGCCAGTGAACTGTTCGAAGAACAGGTGGTGATGGCCGACACCCTCGATGCGCCGTGGCAGGCCTTTTTCGATCAGGTCACGGGCCTGATGGACCAGACCTATCAACTCAACGAAGCCACCCTGAAGTTTCTCGGCACCCAGTTGCAGCAGCGGCTGGAGCAGCACCGTACCCACATGGTGTTGCAGGCGGTGGCGCTGGCGCTGGTGTTTGTGTTGATTTTTTACCTCTATGGCGGGTTCTACGCTTCGACTCGCACCACCCTCAAGCGTCTGGGCGCGGTGATGGACAAGGTGGCGGCTGGTGACATGACCGTGACCTTCAGCGCCAACAGCCGCGACGAGCTGGGCGAGTTGGGTGAGGTGTTCACCGGTACCGTGAAGAAAATCCATGACCTGATCGAGCGAGTGGGGCAGACCGTCAGCGAGGTCGAGCGCCAGGCCGGGCAGGTCGAAAGCGTGTCCGCCCAGAGCAACCAGGCGGTAGCGGGGCAGCGTACGCAGATCGAACAGGTCGCCACCGCGATGAACCAGATGTCGGCCACTTCCCAGGAGGTGGCGCGCAGTGCCTCTGCGGCCGTCAGCAGTGCCCACAGCGTCAATGACGAGACCATCAGCGGTCGCGGATTGGTGGAGTCCCAGCAGGGCAGCATCGCTGCACTGGCCAGCGAAATCGATCAGTCGGTGCGGGTGATCAATCAACTGGCCAGCGACAGTCAGTCCATCAGTCGTGTGCTGGAGGTGATCAAAAGCATTGCCGAACAGACCAACCTGCTGGCCCTCAACGCCGCCATCGAAGCCGCCCGCGCGGGCGAGCAGGGCCGGGGTTTTGCGGTGGTGGCGGATGAGGTGCGGACCCTGGCCAAGCGCACCCAGCAATCGACCGAAGAAATCGAGCAGATGATCGCCAAGTTGCACAGCGGTGTCGGTGCGGCGGTCAAGGCAATGGGCACCAGCCATCAGATGGCTAGCGGCACGGTCGGGCAGTCGGAAAAGGTCCAGCAGGCGCTGGAAAACATCCTCGGCGCCGTCGGCATGATCGTCGACCAGAACCAGCAGATTGCCGCTGCGGTAGAGCAGCAGACCGCTGTGGCCCACGACATCGACCAGAACATCGTCGAGATCAACCGCGCCGGCGAACGTACCGCCGAAGGCGCGCACCAGACCGAGAATGCGAGCCGAGCGCTGTCGGCGCAGGTGGTGGAGCTCAAGCAGTTGATCAGTGCGTTCCGGGTTTGATGCCACGAAGCAGATCAAATGTGGGAATCAACGGATTACCAGTTGAACAGCTCACAGGCGTTGGCCGTGCTGGCAGCGGCCAGTTGTTCGGGGCTGATCGTCATGAGGGTGGCCAGTGCCTCGCAGATCGCCGGCAAATGGGCCGGGCTGTTGCGTTGGCCGGGGAACATGGCGGGGGCCATGTCCGGTGAGTCGGTTTCCAGTACCACCGATTCAAGGGGCAAACCGGCAATCACCCGGTGCATGCGCAAGGCTTGTGGCCAGGTCGCGGCGCCGCCGAGGCCGAGTTTGAAACCGAGCTTGATGTATTCGCGAGCCTCTTCCTGGCTGCCGGCGAAGGCATGAATGATCCCCGCCCGTTTCAAGCGAAACCGTTTGAGTGTGGCGATCACCGCTGCGTGGCTGCGTCGCACATGAATCAATGCTGGAAGATTGAAGTCCGCCGCCAGTTGCAGTTGGGCGTCGAACAGCGTTTGCTGACGTTCACGATCCAGAGTTTCGATGAAGTAATCCAGACCGATCTCGCCCACCGCGCATAGCTGGCGATGGCCCGCTAACCGCGTCAGCCAGTCACCGAGTTCGGTCAAATCTTCAGGGCGATGGTCATCCAGATACACCGGGTGCAAACCAAACGCCGCGTGCAGATCGGGATCGCTTTGCACCAGCTCCCAGACCCGCTGCCAATTGGCCTGATACACCCCCAGCACCACCATCCGCCGCACGCCGAGGGCGCGGCTCTCGGCCAGCAGCGCCTGACGATCCGGGTCGAAGTCCGGAAAGTCCAGGTGAGTGTGGGTGTCGATCAGTTCCACGGTTCAGTCCTGAAGAATACGCTGCTTGAACGTCCGCGCGATGGCCTGCACGCCGGGCTGGTAATCGGCCTGTTCGATGGCGGTCACTGCCAGTTCCAGGGCTTTGTCGGCGATCAGTTGATGCTGCTGGGCCATGGCGTTGACCGGCAGCGGCAGGAAGTCCAGCAACTGCGTATCACCAAAGGTGCCCAGGCGCAGCGGGCGGCTTTTCAGCGGGAAATCGTGCAAGGCATCGAACACGCCCTGAAGCAGCACGTAGGAGGTGGTCACCAGCGCATCCGGCAAATGGCCCAGGCGTTGGATCAATTCTTCCATCAGTTGTTTGCCGCACTCACGGCTGAACGACTCGCCGTGCTCGATCAGCGCCTCGCCTTTGAAACCGTTCAGCGCTTCCTTGAAGCCCGCTGCCCGCTCCTGGCTGATACTCAATTCGGGGCGTGCACCGAGCAGCGCGATCTGTTTTGGCAGCGGGGTCAGCAGGCTGCGGGTCAGGTGCAGGCTGGCTTCGCGATCATCGCTGATCACCGAGCAGAAATGCTCGGGCTCCATCACCCGGTCGATGGCGATGATCGGAATGCCTTTGGCCTGTAACTGGCGATAACTGTCGTCACCGGCCGGCAGGCAACTGGCGACGATCAGCGCATCGCAGCGGCGGGCGCGGAACAGTTGCAGCAATTGCCGTTCGCTGTCCGGCGCATCGTCGGAGCTGGCGATCAGCAGCTGATAGCCGCGCGCCCGGGCGCCTTGTTCCAGCAGTTTGGCGATTCGCGCGTAACTGGGGTTTTCCAGGTCCGGCAGAATGAAGCCCAGGGTGCGGGTGTGCCGACTGCGCAGCCCGGCGGCCTGCGGGTTGGGCGTGAAGCCATGTTGTTCGACCACTGCCCGCACGCGCTCGACAGTGGCGCTGCTGATGCGTTGCTGTTCGGCCTTGCCATTGATGACGTAACTGGCGGTGGTCACGGAGACACCGGCCAATTGTGCAATATCACTGAGTTTCAACCCGGTATTCCTTGTTTTTAGAGCGTGCCCCGACATTTTCGCCAATCCTACCCGATTGAGGCAGGCGACCATTGTCGCAGCACATCCGATAATTGGACTTCAAGGATGAGACATTATCGAGTAACGTGCCTAAGATTCTAGATTAAACGTTTCAGCAGGCGTATTTTCTACGTTATAGGTCGCTTTGGCCGGTTCTGCCGCGAAACCGCCAAAACTGCGTCTGAAAAGGTGTTCTCAAAACGCCTAAGCTGAATCAATCAAAACAATACCTGGCGTCACACGGCGCCAAAAAGGAGAAAGCATGCTCGAGCTCACCATAGAGCAGATATCCATGGGCCAGTCGGCTGTGGATAAAGCCACCGCCTTGCAATTGCTCGCTGACCGACTCGTGACCGATGGCCTGGTGGCCGACGGTTACCTCGCAGGCTTGCAGGCCCGGGAAGCCCAGGGCTCGACCTTTCTCGGCCAAGGTATTGCCATCCCCCATGGCACTCCCGAAACCCGCGATCAGGTATTCGCCACTGGCGTGCGGCTGATGCAGTTTCCTGACGGAGTGGACTGGGGCAATGGCCAGATCGTTTATCTGGCCATCGGTATCGCCGCCAAATCCGATGAACACCTGCGCCTGCTGCAACTGCTGACCCGTGCCCTCGGTGAAACCGACCTGGGCCAGGCCCTGCGTCGCGCCAGTTCCGCCGAAGCCTTGTTGAAATTGCTGCAAGGCGCGCCACAAGAGCTGGCACTGGACGCACAGATGATCGGCCTCGGTGTGTCCGCCGATGACTTCGAAGAGCTGGTTTGGCGCGGTGCCCGTTTGCTGCGTCAGGCCGATTGCGTGAGCAACGGTTTTGCCGGCGTCTTGCAGCAGGTCGAAGCGCTGCCGCTGGGCGATGGCCTGTGGTGGCTGCACAGCGAACAAACGGTGAAGCGTCCCGGCCTGGCGTTCGTTACCCCGGACAAACCCATCCGCTACCTCGGTCAGCCGCTGAGCGGGCTGTTCTGCCTGGCCAGCCTCGGTGAAGCCCATCAGGCGCTGCTCGAACGTCTTTGCGCGTTGCTGATTGAAGGTCGCGGCCATGAATTGGGCCGTGCCACCAGTAGCCGCGCGGTGCTGGAGGTCCTTGGCGGTGAAGTGCCGGCGGACTGGCCGAGCGCACGCATTGCCCTGGCCAACGCCCACGGTTTGCATGCGCGCCCGGCGAAGATCCTCGCGCAACTGGCGAAAAGTTTTGAAGGCGAGATCCGTATACGCATCGTCGATGGTCACGACAGCGCGGTGTCGGTGAAGAGTTTGAGCAAACTGCTCAGCCTTGGCGCCCGTCGCGGTCAGGTGCTGGAACTCATCGCCGAACCGGTCATCGCCGCCGACGCCTTGCCGGCCTTGCTGGCGGCCATCGAAGAAGGCCTCGGTGAAGAAGTCGAGCCGCTGCCCGTGGTAAGCCAGCAGCGCGAAGTGCTCGTGGAGGTGGAGGTCGCCGAAACACTGCTCGCGCCAGCGTCCGGCAGCCTGATTCAGGCGATTGCCGCGGCACCGGGGATCGCCATCGGCCCGGCGCATATTCAAGTGCTGCAAGTCATCGATTACCCGCTGCGCGGTGAGTCCGCGGCCATCGAGCGCGAGCGTCTCAAGCAAGCGCTGGCCGATGTGCGTCGTGACATCGAAGGCCTGATCGAGCGCAGCAAGGCCAAAGCGATTCGCGAGATTTTCATCACCCATCAGGAAATGCTCGACGATCCGGAATTGACCGACGAAGTCGAAACCCGCCTCAAGCAAGGTGAAAGCGCCGAAGCGGCGTGGATGACGGTGATCGAAGCCGCCGCCAAACAACAGGAAGCGCTGCAGGACGCGTTGCTCGCCGAACGTGCCGCCGACTTGCGCGACATTGGCCGTCGGGTGCTGGCGCATTTGTGTGGCGTCGAAACGCCTGCGGAGCCTGCGCAACCGTACATTCTGGTGATGGACGAAGTCGGCCCGTCGGATGTGGCGCGTCTTGATCCGACGCGCGTCGCCGGCATTCTCACCGCTCGCGGTGGTGCCACGGCCCACAGTGCGATTGTCGCCCGGGCCCTGGGTATTCCGGCACTGGTGGGCGCCGGCGCCGCCGTGTTGCTGCTGAAACCGGGCACGCCGCTGTTGATCGATGGCCAACGCGGCCGCCTGCACGTGGACGCCGATGCCGCGACCTTGCAGCGCGCCACCGAAGAGCGCGACACCCGCGAACTGCGCCTCAAAGCCGCCGCCGAACAACGCCATCAACCGGCGCTGACCACCGACGGCCACCCCGTGGAAGTGTTCGCCAATATCGGTGAAAGCGCTGGCGTCACCAGCGCGGTGGAGCAGGGCGCCGAAGGCATTGGCCTGTTGCGCACCGAACTGATTTTCATGGCTCATTCACAAGCACCGGACGAGGCCACCCAGGAAGTCGAATACCGTCGTGTACTCGATGGCCTGGCCGGGCGACCGCTGGTGGTGCGCACCCTCGACGTCGGTGGCGACAAACCGCTGCCGTACTGGCCGATCGCCAAAGAAGAGAACCCGTTCCTCGGTGTGCGTGGCATTCGCCTGACCCTGCAACGTCCGCAGGTCATGGAAGCGCAATTGCGCGCCTTGCTGCGTGCGGCGGATAACCGTCCCTTGCGGATCATGTTCCCGATGGTCGGCAGCGTCGATGAGTGGCGCCAGGCTCGGGACATGACCGAACGTCTGCGTCTGGAAATCCCGGTCGCCGATCTGCAACTGGGGATCATGATCGAAGTGCCGTCGGCCGCCTTGCTGGCGCCGGTATTGGCCAAGGAAGTGGACTTCTTCAGCGTTGGCACCAACGACCTGACCCAGTACACCCTGGCCATCGACCGTGGTCACCCGACTTTGTCGGCCCAGGCTGACGGCTTGCACCCGGCGGTGCTGCAACTGATCGACATCACCGTGCGTGCGGCTCATGCTCATGGCAAGTGGGTCGGCGTGTGCGGTGAACTGGCGGCCGATCCGCTGGCGGTGCCGGTGCTGGTGGGCCTGGGTGTGGATGAGTTGAGCGTGTCGGGCCGCAGCATTGCCGAGGTCAAGGCGCGCATTCGCGAACTCAGCCTGACCCAGACTCAAACCCTTGCCCAACAGGCCCTGGCCGTGGGCAGCGCGAACGAAGTCCGCGCATTAGTGGAGGCGCTGTAATGGCCAAGATCTTAACCCTGACCCTCAACCCGGCGCTGGACCTTACCGTTCAATTGCCGATGCTTGTGCCCGGTCAGGTCAATCGCAGCGACGAAATGCACACCCACGCCGCCGGCAAAGGGGTGAACGTGGCGCAGGTGCTGGCCGACCTCGGGCATCAGCTGACTGTCAGCGGGTTTCTCGGGGAAGATAACCTTCAGGCGTTCGAAACCCTGTTCGCCAAACGCGGCTTCACCGACGCGTTTATCCGCGTCCCCGGCGAGACCCGCAGCAATATCAAACTGGCGGAAAACGATGGGCGCATCACCGATATCAACGGCCCGGGGCCGCGGGTCAGTGAAGCGGCGCAGCAGGCTTTGCTCGATCGGCTCGACCAGATTGCACCAGGGCATGACGCCGTCGTGGTGGCCGGCAGTTTGCCCCGTGGCGTGAGTGCTCAATGGTTGCGGGAGTTGATCCTGCGCTTGAAAAAACGCGGCTTGAACGTTGCGCTCGACTCCAGCGGTGAAGCCTTGCGCGCCGGCCTGTCGGCTGGCCCGTGGCTGATCAAGCCCAACACTGAAGAGCTGGCTGAAGCACTGGATTGCGAAGTGGTTTCCGTGGGCGCCCAAGCCGAGGCCGCGAGCCGTTTGCACGCTCATGGCATCGAGCACGTGGTGATTTCCCACGGTGCCGACGGGGTGAACTGGTTCAGCGTCGGCTCGGCGATGCATGCCACACCGCCCAAGGTCAGCGTGGTCAGTACCGTCGGTGCGGGGGATTCGTTGCTGGCGGGCATGTTGCACGGCTTGCTCAGTGCCGATACGCCTGAACAGACCTTGCGCACCGCCACTGCGATTGCAGCCATGGCCGTCACCCAGATCGGTTTTGGCATCGGCGACGCCGCGCAACTGGCGCAGCTCGAACAGGGCGTGCGCGTGCGCCCCCTGACAGAACAATAAGAGGGTTTGCAATGAAATTAGCCATTGTTACGGCCTGCCCGAACGGCATGGTCACCAGTGTGCTGTGTGCTCGTCTGCTCGATGCAGCGGCCCAGCGTCAGGGCTGGAGCACCAGTGTCGAAGTCGTGGATGCAGCCCATCCGGAACGTCAATTGTCGGCGGCGATCATCGAGGCCGCCGAGTGGGTGTTGCTGGTCACCAGCGCACCGGTGGATATGTCACGGTTTATCGGCAAACGGGTGTTCCAGAGCACCCCGGCCCAGGCTCTGCAAGATGTCGAAGCGGTGCTGCGCCGTGGGGTAGAGGAAGCCGAGGTTTACGTCGCGCCCGCAGCCACCGCTGAACCTGCCGCGGTTGCTAAACAGGCGCCACGCCTGGTGGCCGTCACCGCGTGCCCGACCGGTGTCGCCCACACCTTCATGGCCGCCGAAGCCTTGCAGCAAGCGGCCAAGCGTCTGGGTTACGACCTGCAAGTGGAAACCCAGGGCTCGGTCGGCGCACGCAATCCGCTTAGTGCAGAGGCGATTGCCAATGCCGACGTGGTGCTGCTGGCGGCAGACATCGAAGTTGCCACCGAGCGTTTCGCCGGCAAGAAAATCTACCGCTGCGGCACAGGCATCGCCCTGAAACAGGCCGAAGCGACGCTGAACAAAGCCCTGGCCGAAGGCAAGCAGGAAAGCGCTGCGACCGGCGCCAAAGGCCCGGCCAAACAAGAGAAGACCGGTATCTACAAACACCTGCTGACCGGTGTCTCGTACATGTTGCCGATGGTGGTGGCGGGCGGTCTGATGATTGCCTTGTCCTTCGTGTTCGGCATCACCGCGTTCAAGGAGCAAGGCACGCTCGCGGCGGCGCTGATGCAGATCGGCGGCGAGAGCGCGTTCAAACTGATGGTGCCGCTGCTGGCGGGTTATATCGCCTACTCGATCGCTGACCGTCCGGGCCTGGCGCCGGGGATGATCGGTGGTTTGCTGGCGAGCACGCTCGGTGCCGGTTTCATCGGCGGGATCATTGCTGGTTTTATCGCCGGCTATGCGGCCCAGGCGATCAACCGTTATGCGCGCTTGCCGCAAAGTCTTGAGGCGCTGAAGCCGATCCTGATCATTCCGTTGCTGGCGAGCCTGTTTACCGGTCTGGTGATGATCTACGTGGTTGGCAAACCGGTGGCCGGGATGCTTGCGGGGCTTACCCATTTCCTCGACAGCATGGGCACCACCAACGCAATTCTGCTCGGTGTGCTGCTGGGCGGCATGATGTGCGTCGACCTTGGTGGGCCGATCAACAAGGCGGCTTACGCGTTTTCGGTGGGGCTGCTGGCATCGCAGAGTTATGCACCGATGGCCGCGACCATGGCCGCCGGCATGGTGCCGCCGATTGGCCTGGGCATCGCCACGTTGATTGCCCGGCGCAAGTTCGCCCAGACGGAACGCGAGGCCGGTAAAGCGGCGCTGGTGCTGGGGCTGTGCTTTATCTCCGAAGGGGCGATTCCGTTCGCGGCCAAAGACCCGCTGCGGGTGATTCCGGCGAGCATCGCCGGCGGTGCGCTGACCGGCGCGTTGTCGATGTACTTCGGCTGCAAACTCATGGCGCCGCACGGTGGATTGTTTGTGATGCTGATTCCGAATGCGATCAACCATGCGCTGTTGTATCTGCTGGCGATCGTGGCCGGGAGTCTGCTGACGGCGGTGGTGTATTCGGTGCTCAAGCGACCGGAAACAGTGGAACTGGCGCTGGAGCCGGCTAACGCTTAACAGCCAAAGATCGCAGCCTTTGGCAGCTCCCGGCCAGAACAGTGTTCGACCGCGATATGGCGGCGTACATCGAGCCTGGAGCTGCTGGAGGGTGCGATCTTTTTTGTGTCATACCTGATTCATGCGGTCATGCTTTAGTTTTCCTTTTTCAGGGAGAGCACCATGAGCGAATTCGACCTCGGCCGCCGTCGTGTCATACAAGCTGTCGGAGCCGGGCTGTTGCTGCCCGGGCTGGCGCCGGCGGTGATTGCATCGGTCAAGGATCGGCCGCAACTCACCGATGGTGTGCAGTCCGGCGACCTGTTGGGCGACCGGGCGATGATCTGGAGCCGTAGCGATCGCGCGGCGCGGATGGTGGTGGAATGGGACACGCGCAGCCTGTTCAGCAACCCTCGTCGATTCGTCTCGCCATTGGCCGATGCCGGCACCGATTTCACCGCTCGGGTCGAACTCACCGGCCTGCCTGCCGATCAGGCAATTTTCTACCGCGTGACGTTCGAAGACGCCCAGAGCGGTGTCGCCAGCGAACCGTGGTTCGGCCATCTGCGCAGTGTGCCCAGCGCTCGGCGGAATATTCGTTTCGTCTGGAGTGGCGACACGGTTGGCCAAGGCTTCGGCATCAACCCGGACATCGGCGGTATGCGCATCTACGAAGCCATGCGTCTGCGCCTGCCGGATTTTTTTATCCACAGCGGCGACACCATCTACGCTGATGGCCCGGTGCCGGCGCAACTGACCACCGAAAGCGGCCGGGTGTGGCGCAACGTCACCAGCGAAGCCAAGAGCAAAGTCGCCGAAACCCTCGACGAGTATCGCGGCAATTACCGCTACAACCTGATGGACGAAAACGTCCGTCGTTTCAACGCCGAAGTGCCGCAGATCTGGCAGTGGGACGACCACGAAGTGGTGAACAACTGGTCGCCGGGCAAGCAACTGGATGATCGCTACAAGAGCAAAGATATCCACAGCCTGGTGGGCCGCGCACGGCAGGCCTGGCTGGAATATGCGCCGATGCGTTTGCAGAGCGCCGACGGTGGCGGGCGGATTTATCGCAAGCTGAGTTATGGGCCGATGCTCGATGTGTTCGTGCTCGACATGCGCAGCTACCGGGGTGCCAATGACGACAACCTTGGTGCCGCCAAACCGTTCCTCGGTCGAGAGCAATTGGATTGGCTCAAACGTGAATTGAAAGGCTCCCAGGCTCAATGGAAAGTCATCGCCGCCGACATGCCTATCGGCCTCGGCGTCCCGGACGGCGAAGTCAGCCCCGGTGTGGCGCGTTGGGAGGCGGTGGCCAACGGTGATCCGGGCCCGGCTCAAGGCCGTGAGCTGGAGATCGCTGAGTTACTGAGCTTTCTGCGGGCGCAGCAGGTGCGCAATTTCGTTTGGCTGACGGCGGATGTGCATTATTGCGCGGCGCACCATTACCATCCTGATCGCGCGGCGTTCCAGGACTTCGAACCGTTCTGGGAATTTGTCGCGGGGCCACTGAATGCGGGGAGCTTCGGGCCGAATGCGCTGGATAAAACCTTCGGCCCCGAGGTGGTGTTCCAGAAGGCTCCCGCGGCGCAGAACACCTCGCCGTTTGCCGGGTTTCAGTTTTTTGGCGAGGTGAACATCGATGGGCAGTCGGGGGAGTTGAGTGTCGTGCTGCGGGATCTGGATGGGGTGGGGGTGTTCGAGCGTAAGTTGCAGCCGGTTTGAGGGCAGCATGATTGTTCCCACGCTTTGCGTGGGAACAATCATCAACGGTGTCAGTAAACGTCGCGGCGGTAGCGGCCCTGTTCGATCAGGCGCTCGACTTCATCCGCACCCAGCACGTCGTTAAGCACTTGGTCCACCCCTGACGCCATCCCCTGCAAACTGCCGCAGATGTAAATCACGGCGCCATCGGCCAGCCATTTCTTCAGCTCGCCGGCAGACTCGCGCAGGCGATCCTGCACATAGATTTTCTCGGCCTGATCGCGGGAAAACGCCAGGTCCAGACGCGCCAGATCACCGTTGATCAACCACTCTTCCAGCTCGGCACGGCACAGAAAATCGTGCTCGCGATGACGCTCGCCAAACAGCAACCAGTGACGCTGCTGCCCGTCGGCGATCCGTGCCTTGAGCAAGCTGCGCAACCCGGCCAACCCGGTGCCGTTGCCCAGCAGGATCATCGGCACCGGTTCGTTCGGCATATGGAAACCACTGTTGCGCCGCACCCGCAGGTTGACGTGGCTGCCCACAGGCACGTGTTCGGTCAACCAGCCGGAGCCGATGCCCAGGCTGCCGTCTGGGTGCCGCTCCTGACGCACGATCAATTCCAGCGCGCCGTCGGCGGCGATCGAGGCGATGGAGTATTCGCGCAGGGCCAGTGGCACCAACGCATTCACCAGCGCTTGCGCGTGCAGGCCGACCAGATGAGCGCGGTTCTCGGGCAGTTGGCGGCTGGCCAGGGCTTGCTCCAGAGACTGCGACAGGCCATCGAGTTCAACCGTGGCTCGACCGTCAATTCCCAGGCCTTCGAGGAAATGCTCGATGGCCCACGCACCATTGCGCGGCAGCACTTCCACCAGATCACCGGCCAGCCAACTGCTGGTGCTGGGAGCGGTAAGGCCGAGCAAGTACACGGGAGCTCCACTGCTGTCCGGGTTCATCAATTCGCGGCGGGTCAGGGTCCAGTTGTCGTAGCTGGGCGCTTGCCAGGTGTCGACCGGTGCCTGACCCGTCAGCAGACCGAGTTGCTGTTGCCAGTGACGCAGGGCGTAAGGGTCGCCACCGTCGACTTCAACCGGGGCGAACAAGGTCTTGCCGCCGTGCTCGCCCAGCCAGGTGTGCAAGCGACGGGCGAAGCCGCAGAAGTGTTGATACTGGCGGTCACCGAGGCCGAGAACGGCATAGTTCAGGCGTTTAAGACTCGGTGCACGCCCCAGCACTTTACGTTCGAAACCGCGGGCGCTGTCCGGCGCTTCGCCGTCGCCGAAGGTGCTGACCACAAACAGCGCGTTGCTGGAATCTCGCAGGTCCTGTTCGCTGACATCGGCCAACGGTTGAACTTTCACCGGTAATCCGGCGGCCTGCAATTGCCCGGCAGTCTGCCAGGCGAGCTGCTCGGCAAACCCGCTCTGGCTGGCGAAGCCGATCAGCCATGCCGGTGCGTCGCTACCCGGTTGCTCAAGGCCTTTACGGGCATCCTTGATCTGACGTTTCTTGCGTCGGCGGTCCAGGTACAGCAACCAGCCCGTGACGAAAAACAGCGGCATGCTCAGCGCGGTGATGGTCAGGATGATCCGCCCGACCAGCCCGAAATAACTGCCGACGTGCAGTGCATAAATACTGGTCAGCAACTGCGCCTTGAGGCTCTTGTCGCTGTAGCGGTCATGACGGCTGACGGCGCCGGTCACCGGATCGAGGGTGATCTGGTTCCGTGCCTGGTCGTGGGGTGAATCCTTCAGCAGGTAGAACACGGTTGCCGGTTGCCCGGCCACTGGCGGCATCCGAACGTTGTAGGACGAAAGACCAGGGCCGGCGGCGCTGTAGATGCTGCTCCACATCGCGGCGTAATCGGCGGTGGGGGCCGGGCCGCTTGGTGCAGGGCCGCGACCACTGCGAACCCGCTCGTTTTGCGGCGAGTCGGACAGCAGCCTGGTCAGACCTTTGTTGTACCACTCGTACGACCAGGACAACCCGGTCAGTGCCGCCAAAAGGTAGAACACCAGGCACCAGGTACCGGCCACCGAGTGCAGGTCCCAATTGAAGCTGCGACCCTTTTTCTTCCAGTCCAGCGTCAGCCAGGCGCGCCAGCTTTTCCACTGGCGCGGCCAGCGCAGGTACAGGCCGGACAGGCAGAAGAACACCAGAATCAGCGTGCAGGCGCCGGTGATCTGCCGGCCGGTATCACCCATGGCGAGGAAGCGGTGCAACTGCAGCATCAGGCCGAAGAAGTCCTGGCCGGTGACGTCGCCCATGAACTCGGCGGTGTACGGGTCGAAATAACGCATCTGCCCGCGACGTTCGCCGGGCGGCGCCGTGAAGATCACCCGCGCAGCATTGCCGCTGTCGGTCTCGACCCAGAGCATCGAAACGATCTTGCCCGAAGCGCTTTCGATTTTCTCCACCAGTTCGGCCGGTGGCAGCACGCCGGCGATCTGCTTCTCGACGTGCAGCACGGAGGGGTTCAGCGTTCGCAGGATTTCATCCTGAAACGATACTGCCGCCCCGGTAATGCCCATCAGGGCCAGGACCAGTCCGGCGCTGATGCCGAAAAACCAGTGCAACTGGAACAGGGATTTCTTCAACACGTCGCTCGCCTTGTTCGTTCAAAAGTCATCATCACGGCGCGCATTATGCCGTGAGTTGTCGAGAAGCATTCTTTTTTACACGCAAAAGCCCCGTTCACTTTGATGAACGGGGCTTTTGCCTGAGCGCTTTGGTCTTCACGCTTCTGTTATCAGAAGTGGAAGTTGGCACTCAGCAGGGCAGTGCGGCCCGCCGCCACGTGGGCGTAGTGCGTCTGGAATACCTGGTCGAAGTAACGCTTGTCGGTCAGGTTTTGTACGTTGAGTTGCAGGTCGACGTTCTTGGTCAGGCGGTAGCTGGCCATCGCGTCGTAACGCCAATAGGACGGAATCTCCACCGAGTTGGCGACGTTGCCGAACTGGGAATCGACGAAGGTCGCACCGGCACCGACGGTCAACTTGTCCGGCACCAGGTCGTAGGTCGACCAGAACGTGAAGTTGTTCCGTGGGGTGCTTGGCATGTGGTTGCCTTCATCGGCGGCGAGGGTGGTTTTGACCACTTCGCTGTCCATGTAGGTGTAGCCGCCGAAGACTCGCCAGTTACGGGTCAGCTTGCCGGTGTAGGTCAGTTCCAGGCCATTGACCTGCTGTTCGCCGTCCAGCACTTGGGTGGTGCCGCCGTCCGGATCGTTGATACGCGCGTTGGTTTTCTCGGTGCGGAACAGTGCGGCGGTCAGCGACAGGTCGTCACCGAAGAAGTCCCACTTGGTGCCAATCTCGTAGTTGCGGTTCTTTTCCGGGTCCAGACTGCTGTTGTTCGCCGCCAGTTCCAGGCCACCGTTGCCGCTGGTTTCGCCGGCCGGGTTGCTGGACGTCGAGTAGGCGGCATAGAGGCTGCCGTTTGGCAGCGGGTTGTAGACCACGCCGATCTGGTAGTTCACCAGGTCGCTGGTGTTCTGACGGGAGAAACTGCCCGCTGGAGCCGTGCTGCTGGCGTTGGCGAAACCGCTGGATTCGACTTGGTAGTTGTCATAACGCAGGCCCAGGTTCAGGGACCATTGCTCGTTGAACTTCAGGGTGTCGAACACGTAGGCCGCGGCGGTCTTGGTGTCGGTGTCGGTGAAGGCGTTGCTGTCGGTGATCGTGCCGTTCCAGTTATCCCCAGGCGTCGGGTTGTACAGGCTGGTGCAGTCGCCGGAGTTGAACAGGGCACGGTTGCACTGGGTACCGCTGGCGCCGGAGGTCAGGAGGTACGGGCGGTTGTGGGTGTCCTGATAGGAAAACTCCAGACCGGTCACCAGGCTGTGCTCGATGGCGCCGGTGTTGAATTTGGCACTCAGGTCGGTCTGGTTGATCCAGCCGCTGGACGTCGAGTTACGGCTCTTCGCGCCACGGTAGACACTGCCGTTGGCCACGTTGCCCTTGCTGTCGTCAGGGTTGGTGACGATGTAGTCCAGGGTTGAACGGGACATGCGAAAGCTGTTCGACACGGTCAGGCTATCGTTCAGATCGTGCTCGAGCTTGATCGTGCCGCTGTCGTTGCTGGTCTGGCGATAGTCGCGGCCGGTGAGGCCGTAGAAGTTGTCGCGGTTGACGTTGGCCGGCTTGTCGACGTTGTACTTGCTGCGGTTGGGGCTCAGGGTCAACGGGATGCCGTAGTCGGGCATGTCGTCGGTTTCGACGTGGTAGTAGCCGACGGTCAAGCGGGTGTCGGTGCCCAGGCCGAAGGCGAAGGACGGTGCCACGCCCCAGCGACTGACGTCCACGGCATCACGCCCGGCGACGTTGGCTTCGTGCTTCATCAGGTTCAGCCGGAACGCCGAGGTGTCGGTCATTTGCTGGTTCAGGTCGAGGGTGGTGCGCTTGGTCTGGTCCGAGCCCCAGGTGAAGCCGCCGTTGTAGGCATTGCCCAGCTTGGCTGTTTTGCTCACCAGGTTCAGGCTGCCACCGGTGGATCCGGCGCCGGTGAAGGCTGATCCCGGGCCCTTGCTGACTTCGATCGATTCAACGTTGAAGATCTCGCGGCTCTGGGACGCCACGTCGCGCATGCCGTCGATGAACACATCGCTTTCGGCGTTGAATCCACGAATGATCGGACGATCACCGGCCGGGTTGCCGCCCTCGCCGGCACCAAAGGTGATACCCGGGGTGGTGCGCAGGGCGTCGACCAGGCTGGTGGCGCCGGTGTCGCGAATCACTTGTTGCGGGATCACGGTGACGCTTTTCGGCGTCTCGCGCAGTGGCGCGGTGTACTTCTTGGAGGCCGAGGTATCGGTCTTGTAGGAGGTGTCATCCTGCTCGCCTACAACGCTGGTGGCGTCCAGGGATATGGCATTGCCGGGTGCTTTTTCGTCGGTCTTCTCGGCCGCGAAAACCATGTGGCCCGCAGAGCCGGCGGTGATCGCCACGCCAATTGCAGACGCGAGCAAACGCGGTGAACTGACCGTTGATTGTGGTTGTTGGCGTGACATGTGAATTCCCCTCCCCAAGGATTTGAGGTCGCGGAATGTAGAGTAAATACGTATCTGTATCAATTGCGAAATGTTGCTATTTGCGATGAATTTACATTCTTTACAATTTGCCTTTACGGTTTTTGCGGTTTCATTCGTCTCTTGGGTTTTACATAAGTAATAAGAATCAATACCATTAGCGTCCCTTTGCTTTCAGGTGTCTTTCCATGTTGTTGCACATTCCCGGCGTGTTCGCGAAAGAAGAAGTGCAGCGCATTCGCGAGGCCCTGGCGCAGGCGGATTGGGCCGATGGCAAAATTACCGCCGGTTATCAGTCGGCGAAGGCCAAGCACAATCTGCAATTGCCTGAAGGACATCCGTTGACCAAGGAAATCGGTGCGGCGATGCTCGAACGGCTGTGGAAAAATCCGCAGTTCATGTCAGCGGCATTACCGCACAAGGTCTTCCCTCCGTTGTTGAACTGTTACACGGCCGGTGGCAGTTTCGACTTCCATATCGACAATGCCGTGCGTCAGCCCAAGGGCAGCATCGAGCGGGTGCGCACCGACCTGTCGGCGACGCTGTTCTTCAGTGACCCGGAGGATTACGACGGTGGCGAACTGGAAATCCAGGACACCTTCGGCACTCAGCGCGTGAAATTGCCGGCCGGCGATATGGTCCTGTATCCCGGCACCAGCCTGCACAAGGTCAACGCCGTCACGCGTGGAACCCGCTACGCATCGTTTTTCTGGACGCAAAGCCTGGTGCGTGAAGACAACCAGCGCGCTTTGCTGTTCGAGATGGACGGGGCGATTCAGCAACTGACCCAGGACATGCCCGACCATCCTTCATTGATCCGCCTGACCGGTACTTACCACAACCTGTTGCGTCGCTGGGTCGAGGTATGAGTTATCAATTGCGCCGCGAGGAAGTCCTCGACGGTGATCGCCTCAAGGCCATGCTGGAGGAAAGCCCGGCGCGCGCAGCCCAGGCGATTCTGATCGCCGCCCGTGAAGGTGTGCTGGATGCCCAGGCCTTGCTGGGACAGATTTTGCTGGACGGGCGGGGTATCGAGCGGGATCAGCCGCTGGCGCTGCGCTGGTTCGAGATTGCGGCTCAGCGCGGGCACTTGATGGCGCGCAACATGATCGGCCGTTGCCATGAACATGGCTGGGGGTGCACCGCCAACGCCATGAGCGCCGCGGAGCATTATCGCCTCGCCGCCGAGGCTGGACTGGATTGGGCGATGTACAACTACGCCAATCTGCTGGCTACCGGGCGCGGGGTGGTCGAGGATCAGGCGCAAGCGCTGAATCTCTATTGGCATGCCGCTGAATTGGGCCACGCAAAGTCGATGAACCTGCTGGGGCGATACCTGGAAGAGGGGCACGATTGCCCGGCAGATCCGCATGCTGCCCGTGACTGGTATCGACGCTCGGCTGAAGGAGGGGATTTTCGCGGTCAGTTCAGTTATGCGGCGGTGTTGGCGGATGAAGGCAAGGTCGACGAGGCGTTGGGCTGGTTACGCAAGGCCTTGGACGGCGGGAATTTGAATTTCTTGCGGGTGGCGAGCAAGGCGCTATTGATGTCGACCGATCCAAGAATTCATGGGCTGGCTACTGAGTATCAACAGCGTGCTCGGGAGCTGACGCCAGGATAGATCGTTCCCACGCCCCCGTGTGGGAGCGATCAGCGCAGGCACAAAAAAGCCCATGACACGTCATGGGCTTTTTGATTTCTGCGTGCAGTGCTTACACGTAGAACGATTTCAGCGGCGGGAAGCCATTGAACTCGACGGCGCTGTAGCTGGTGGTGTACGCACCGGTCGACAGCCAGTACAAACGATCACCAATGGCCAGGTTCAGCGGCAAACCGTACTTGTAGTTTTCGTACATGATGTCGGCGCTGTCGCAGGTCGGGCCGGCGATGACCACTTCTTCCATCTCGCCTTTCTTCTCGGTCCAGATCGGGAA
>Ga0182007_10000440_pt1 | contig 25194 bp, 17 predicted proteins | sample Sormic07211113_1_FD_123023 | JGI IMG/M metagenome (GOLD analysis project Ga0182007, IMG submission 123023) | Rhizosphere microbial communities from Sorghum bicolor, Mead, Nebraska, USA - 072115-113_1 MetaG | ecosystem: Host-associated > Plants > Roots > Rhizosphere | place: USA: Nebraska...
ACTGTCGGGCGGCGGCCTGCTGGGCCAGCACCTGGTGCAGCGGTTCGGTCGCCCGGCGCCGGTACTCCTGGATCGCCCAGCCGTTGCCGTCCGGGTCCTTGAAGTACATGAACGTCGCACCGTCCTGCGGCGCGAACTGCTGCGGCTCGCTCACCTCAAGCCCGCGCGCGGTCAGCTCGTCGTACGCCGCCTTCGCGTCCGTCACGCACAGCTGCATACCGTGGTACGTGCCCGGCTGCGGGGTGCCCGTCGGCACCTGGAGTCCGTCGACCAGGGCGATCGAACAGCCCGATCCCGGCGGCGTGAGCTGCACGATCCGCACCCCCGGCATCACCTCGCCGTCCAGGTCGACATGGAAGCCGACCTTGTCCCGGTAGAACTCCTTGGCCCGGTCCACGTCGGAGACCGGCAGCAGGATCACTTCGAGGCTCAGGTCCATGGAACGACTCCTTCGTCCTACCTCACGCGGATTCGTCGTACGTCATGCGGACGCCGTGCTCGCCGAGCGCCCCCACGTCCCGCTCGACCACTCCCCTTCACCGAAGCCGAAAACGGCTCCGGGCGCCACCGAGAAGACCGAGGCGGATCCGGAACACGCCGGGAGAACTCGTCGGTGTCTGCCCAGGCGCTTCTGTCAGTGGCTGCGGTTAGGCTCGGGCGAGTACGACCTTGATCCGACGGCCGTACGGCGGTGGACCGACGGGAGGGCCGGGGATGACGGTGCCGGGGCGCAGGAGCAGCACCTTCTCACGGCTGCTGCGGCACGGCTTCACCGATCCCTCCGCCGCCGAGCGACTCCTGGACAGCACCGAGCTGATGCCCGTGCGCAGCGACCCGGTGCTCCTTGAGGCCCTGGGCGCCACCGCCGACCCGGACCAGGCACTGCTCGGTCTCGTACGACTGCTCGAAGCGCAGCCCGGTCCCACGGCCCGCCGTGAGCTGCTCGACACGCTGATAGCGGCCAAGCCGCTCCGGGACCGGCTGCTGGGCGTGCTCGGCGCCTCCGTGGCGCTCGCCGACCATCTCGCCCGGCACCCGCGGGACTGGGAGGCGCTCGTCATGTACGAGCCCCGGGACCTGCACCCCGGGGTGGAGGAGTTCGAGCGGGGGCTGGCCGAGGTGGGCGACCCGGTGTCGCTGCGCGTCGCCTACCGCCGCTGTCTGCTGTCCATCGCCGCCCGTGACGTCTGCGGCACCACCGATGTCGCCCAGACCGCCGCCGAGCTCGCCGACCTCGCCACCGCGACCCTGCGCGCCGCCCTCGCCATCGCCCGCGCCGCCGCCCCCGACGACGCGGCCGCCTGCCGGCTCGCGGTGATCGCGATGGGCAAGTGCGGCGGCCATGAGCTCAACTACGTCTCCGACGTGGACGTCATCTTCGTCGGCGAGGCGGCGGACGGCGCCGACGAGGGCAAGGCCCTGCGCTCCGCCACCAAGCTCGCCTCGCACATGATGCGGGTCTGCTCGGAGACCACCGTCGAGGGCTCCATCTGGCCGGTCGACGCCAACCTCCGCCCGGAGGGGCGCAACGGCCCGCTGGTGCGCACCCTCTCCAGCCATCTCGCCTACTACCAGCGCTGGGCCAAGACCTGGGAGTTCCAGGCACTGCTCAAGGCCCGCCCGGTGGCCGGCGACGTCGAACTCGGCGAGGAGTACGTCACCGCCCTCGAACCCCTCGTCTGGAAGGCCGCCGAGCGGGAGAACTTCGTCGCCGACGTGCAGAAGATGCGCCGCCGCGTCGTCGAGAACATCCCCGCCGCCGAGATCGACCGCGAGCTGAAGCTCGGCCCGGGCGGCCTCAGGGACGTCGAATTCGCCGTGCAGCTGCTGCAGTTGGTGCACGGCCGGGCGGACACGTCACTCCGGAGCGGCACGACCCTCGACGCCCTCCAGGCGCTGGCGGCGGGCGGCTACGTCGGCCGCGAGGACGCCGTGCAGCTCGACGAGGCGTACCGCTTCCTGCGGTCCATGGAGCACCGCATCCAGCTCTACCGGCTGCGGCGCACCCACCTCGTCCCCGAGGACGAGGCCGACCAGCGGCGCATCGGGCGGTCCCTGGGGCTGCGGGCCGATCCCGTCGCCGAGCTGAACCGCGAGTGGAAGCGGCACACCAGTGTCGTCCGCCGGCTGCACGAGAAGCTCTTCTACCGGCCGCTGCTCGACGCCGTGGCTCAACTGGCGCCCGGCGAGGCCCGGTTGAGCCCGGAGGCGGCGCGGGAGCGGCTGGTCGCGCTGGGATACGGCGATCCGGCCGCCGCCCTGCGCCACCTGGAGGCCCTCGCCTCCGGGGTCTCCCGCAAGGCCGCGATCCAGCGAACTCTCCTGCCCGTGCTGCTGGGTTGGTTCGCCGACTCCGCCGACCCGGACGCGGGGCTGCTCAACTTCCGCAAGGTGTCGGACGCGTTGGGCAAGACCCCTTGGTACCTACGGCTGTTGAGGGACGAGGGCGCCGCCGCCGAGAACCTCGCGCGGGTGCTGTCCGCCGGGCGGCTCGCCCCCGATCTGCTGATGCGGGCGCCGGAGGCGGTGGCCCTGCTGGGCGACGGGGACGGCGGGGGCCTGGAGCCGCGCGGGCACGAGCACCTGGAGCAGGAGATCCTCGCGGCGGTGGGACGCGCCCAGGACGCGGTGCAGGGCGTGACCGCGGCGCGCGGGGTGCGGCGCCGGGAGCTGTTCCGCACGGCCGCCGCGGACATCGTCGGCTCCTACGGCACCGAGACCCAGCCCGCCGAGGCCGACCAGGGCGCGCTGGTGGACCGGGTCGGGGGCGCGGTCTCCGACCTGACGGCGGCGACACTGGCCGGGACCCTGCGGGCGGTGGTGCGGGACGGCTGGGGGGATGAACTGCCCACCCGGTTCGCGGTCATCGGCATGGGCCGCTTCGGCGGCCACGAGCTGGGCTACGGCTCCGACGCGGACGTCGTCTTCGTGCACGAGCCCAGGGACGGCGTCAGCGAGCAGGAGGCCTCCGAGGCGGCGAACAAGGTCGTCTCCGAGATGCGGCGGCTGCTCCAGCTCCCCAGCGCGGACCCGCCGCTGCTGATCGACGCCGACCTGCGGCCCGAGGGCAAGTCGGGTCCGCTCGTCCGCACGCTCAAGTCCTACGAGGCGTACTACCGCCGGTGGTCCCTCGTCTGGGAGTCGCAGGCGCTGCTGCGGGCCGAACCGGTCGCCGGCGACGAGGAGCTGGGCCGCGCCTTCATCGAGCTGATCGACCCGCTGCGCTACCCGGAGCGGGGGCTGGGCGACAACGCCGTACGCGAGATCCGGCGGCTGAAGGCCCGGATGGAGTCCGAGCGGCTGCCGCGCGGCGCCGATCCCAAGCTGCACACCAAGCTGGGGCCGGGCGGACTGTCCGACGTGGAGTGGACCGTGCAGCTGCTGCAGATGCGGCACGGCTCGGCGGAGCCGGGGCTGCGGACCACACGGACCCGGGCGGCGCTGGCCGCCGCGTGCGCGGCCGAGCTGATCTCCCGGGAGAACGCGGAGATCCTGGACGAGGCATGGGTGCTGGCCACCCGGGTGCGCAACGCGGTGATGCTGGTGCGGGGCAGGGCGGGGGACACGTTCCCGTCGGACGGCCGGGAACTGGCCGCCGTGGGGCGCTACCTCGGATACGCGGACGGGCATGTGGGGGACATGCTCGACGCGTACCGCCGGACGGCGAGGAGGGCCCGGGGCGTGGTGGAGACGCTGTTCTACGGGGGGTAGTGCGGGCTACACGGGCGTGGTGAGCAAGGCCCTCGCATGGTTCATGAACCCCACCAGCCCCACCTCGAACGCCCGGTCCGCACGCGCCCGCCCTTCCCCCGCTGCGGCCAGTGCCTCCGCCAGCCTCGGTGTGGGTGTCGTGTCCGTCAGTTCCCACATCGTGTCGGGGGCCGTCAGATCCAGCGCCGAGCCCAGCACCAGGTTCTCCAGGGCGACGATCAGCGGCATCACCTCGCCCACCGCGAACCCCGCGTCCAGCAGCAACCTCACCGCACTGGCGTGGTGGCTGCGCCGTGAACGGCCCGCGGTGTACGCCGACGGGGGCGCGGGGGCTGTGTCGGGACTTTCGCTACAAGCCCCAGCTAGGGCACTACCTGCGGCAACGCATACGGCAGACGCCCGTACCAGACCCGCGCCACCGTGAAGCCGAACGCCAGGCACATCATGCCCCCCACCGCGTCCAGCCAGAAATGGTTGGCCGTGGCCACGATGACGATCAGGGTCGCGGTCGGATACAGCAGCCCCAGCACCCGCACCCACGGCGCCTTGGCCAGCGCGAAGATGGTCAGCCCGCACCACAGCGACCAGCCGATGTGCATGGACGGCATCGCGGCGAACTGGTTGGACACGTGCTTGAGGTCGCCGGAGGCCATCGAACCCCAGGTCTGGTGGACCATGACCGTGTCGATGAAGTGGCTGCCGTTCATCAGCCGCGGGGGAGCGAGCGGGTACAGGTAGTAACCGACCAGAGCCACACCCGTCGTCGCGAACAGCACCAGCCGCGTCGCCGCGTAGCGCCCCGGATGACTGCGGTACAGCCACACCAGCACACTCAGCGTCACGATGAAGTGCAGCGTGGCGTAGTAGTAGTTCATCCCGACGATCAGCCAAGTCACCGAGTTGATCGTGTGGTTGACCGACTGCTCGACGGCGATGCCCAGATGGTGCTCGACCTTCCAGATCCAGTCGGCGTTGCGCAGCGCCTGTCCGCGCTGTTCCGGGACCGCGTTGCGGATGAGCGAGTACGTCCAGTAACTGACCGCGATGAGAAGGATCTCGAACCACAGTCGAGGCCGGCGCGGAGTGCGCGGTCGCCGTAGGAGTCGAAGGTGTTTCGAGGCCGTGCCGGAGTCCGGAACGGCCGTCTTCTCACGGTCTCCCAGACTGGTCACGGTCGTGTCACCCATAGGCACAAAGTCTGCCAGAAATGCCTTCCGCCACCGATCATCCCCCGGTCGGGTTCAGGTCGCACTTCCTACAACGGACGGACCCCCGCGCCTACTCCCGACGTACTGCACGAATTCCCGGAATCTCCGCCCTGCGGACGAGTCAGGGGCGATTCCGTTCCCCGGGCGCCGAAGCCGTCGAACCCCGCACCACCAGCTCCGGCATGAACACGAACTCACTGTGGGGCGCGGGCGTCCCGCCGATCTCCTCCAGCAACGTCCGTACCGCGGCCTGTCCCATCGCCGGCACCGGCTTGCGGATCGTCGTCAGCGGCGGGTCGGTGAAGGCGATGAGGGGCGAGTCGTCGAAGCCGACCACGGAGATGTCCTTCGGCACGTCCAGACCGTGCTGCCGGGCCGCCCGTATCGCGCCGAGCGCCATCATGTCGCTCGCGCACACCACCGCCGTGCAGCCACGGCCGATGAGCGCGGTGGCGGCGGCCTGGCCGCCCTCCAGGGTGTACAGCGAGTGCTGGACGAGGTCCGTCTCGATCGTCTGCGCGGGCAGGCCGAGCTGGTCCTGCATCGAACGTACGAAACCCTCGATCTTCCGCTGGACGGGGACGAACCGTTTCGGGCCGAGGGCCAGACCGATCCTCGTGTGGCCGAGGGACACCAGATGGGTCACCGCGAGCGTCATCGCCGCGCGGTCGTCCGGTGAGATGAACGGCGCCTGCACCTTCGGCGAGAAGCCGTCCACCAGCACGTACGGCACGCCCTGCGCACGCAGGCGCTCGTAGCGCTCCATGTCGGCGGTGGTGTCGGCGTGCAGTCCGGAGACGTAGATGATCCCGGCGACCCCGCGGTCCACGAGCATCTCGGTGAGCTCGTCCTCCGTGGAGCCGCCCGGGGTCTGGGTGGCGAGGACCGGGGTGTAGCCCTGCCTGGTCAGCGCCTGGCCGATGACCTGGGCCAGGGCGGGGAATATCGGGTTCTCCAGCTCCGGGGTTATCAGGCCCACCAGGCCCTCGCTGCGTTGCCGCAGCCGGACGGGGCGCTCGTAGCCGAGCACGTCCAGCGCGGCCAGCACGGACTGGCGAGTGGTGGCGGCGACGCCCGGCTTCCCGTTGAGGACGCGGCTGACGGTCGCTTCGCTCACCCCCGCCTGGGCAGCGATGTCGGCAAGCCGTGTGGTCACAGGGGTGGACTGTACCGGTCGAGCCTCACTTTGCACACCAATCGGACGCCGGGCACGAGCGGCTGCACGGCCCCGTGCGGGTTGCTGCGTCATCGCGGGTCCCTCGTGTTCTGATCGGCTGCTGATCGATGTCGGTCGGCAAGAGCTTGCAGAGTCTTGCACAAGACTGCCTCTGCCCGCCCAGCCGCGGCAATACGCACCCGCGAAGGCATGGGGGACAGGTCACGGGCAAGTAACTCTCGCGCCTTCTTGCAATTTTTTGCTGCAAGGTCTTTCGAAGCCGCTTACATGGCTGTTACTTTCGGCGTCGCCCGGCGGCCGCAACGGCGCAGTCGGCACGATGGCCGGAGCGGCGGACGGGGCCGCTCCGGCACCACACGGGCTTAACCCTCAAGGAGAACTCATGCGGCGTGGCATAGCGGCTACCGCGCTGGTGGCGTCCCTCGCCCTCGCGGCGACGGCCTGCGGCGGAAGCGACAGCGGCGACAAGGCCGACGGTCCGGTCACCATCACCTGGTGGGACACCTCCAACGCCACCAATGAGGCGCCGGCGTACAAGACCCTGGTCGGCCAGTTCGAGGCCGCCAACAAGGACATCAAGGTCAAGTACGTCAACGTCCCCTTCAGCGAGGCGCAGAACAAGTTCGACACCGCCGCCGGTTCCAAGGGCGCCCCGGACGTGCTGCGCTCCGAGGTCGGCTGGACCCCCGCCTTCGCCAAGAAGGGCTTCTTCCTGCCGCTGGACGGCACCGAGGCCCTCGCCGACAAGGACAAGTTCCAGTCCAGCCTGATCACCCAGGCCCAGTACGAGGGCAAGACCTACGGCGTCCCGCTGGTCACCGACACCCTCGCCCTCGTCTACAACAAGGCGATCTTCCAGAAGGCCGGCATCACCGAGGCCCCGAAGACCTGGGACGAGCTGAGGGCCGACGCCTTCAAGATCGACGCCAAGGAGCACGTCTACGGCTACTGGGGCTCGACCCAGGCCTACTACGCGCAGACCTTCCTCTACGGCGAGGGCACCGACACCGTCGACGCCTCCGCCAAGAAGATCACCGTGAACTCGGACGCCGCGAAGAAGGCCTACGGCACCTGGCTGAGCCTCTTCAAGGGCCAGGGCCTGCACAAGGCCGACGTCACCGCCGACGCGTACTCCCACATCCAGGACGCGTTCGTCAACGGCCAGGTCGGCGCCATCATCCAGGGCCCCTGGGAGATCACGAACTTCTACCAGGGCTCGGCCTTCAAGGACAAGTCCAACCTCGGCATCGCCACCGTCCCGGCCGGCTCCACCGGCAGGTCCGGCGCCCCCACCGGCGGCCACAACCTCTCCGTCTACGCCGGATCGGACAAGGCCCACCAGGCCGCCGCGCTGAAGTTCGTCAACTTCATGACCTCCGCCAACTCCCAGACGCAGATCGCCCTGAAGAACTCCACGCTGCCCACCCGCGACGACGCCTACACCGCCCAGGTCAAGGCCGACCCGGGCATCGCCGGCTTCCAGAGCGTCCTGTCCGCCGCCCAGCCGCGCCCCGCGCTGCCGGAGTACAGCTCCCTGTGGGGCCCGCTGGACACCGAGCTGCCGAAGATCGCCGGCGGCAAGGAGTCCGTGGACCAGGGCCTGAGCAACGCTGAGCTCGCCATCGCCAAGCTGGTGCCGAACTTCAGCAAGTGAGCCCCGAGTGACCGCCGGACCCCCTCCGGACACGGGGGGAGGGGATCCGGCGGTCACCGGTCTGTGCCCAACCACTTCTCAGTGCCGTAGAACTTCCAGAAGGTGTCGAACATGACAGTCGCCATCGACCGCGCCACCGGCAAACGCCACGGTGACCGTGCGCCGCGGCCCGGGTTGGGCGGGCGCCTCAAACACAGCTACCAGAAGCACTGGTACGCCTACGCGATGATCGCCCCGGTCGCGATCGTCCTCGGCGTCCTCGTGCTCTACCCGTTGGTGTACGGCCTCTACCTCACCCTCACCGACGCCAACAGCCTCAACACCGCGCGCACGATCGGCGTCAACCACATCGACGCCACCTACAAGTTCATCGGGCTGGACAACTACAAGGACATTCTGTTCGGCCCGACCTCCTACGACCGCTTCTGGTCCCACTTCATCTGGACGATCGCCTGGACGGCCATCTGCGTCGCCCTCCACTACACGATCGGACTCGGACTCGCGCTGCTGCTCAACCAGAAGCTGCGGGGACGGACCTTCTACCGGCTGATCCTGATCCTGCCCTGGGCCGTGCCGACCTTCGTCACCGTCTTCGGCTGGCGGTTCATGCTCGCCGACGGCGGCATCATCAACATCGCCCTCGACGCGCTCCGCCTGCCCCAGCCCGACTGGCTGGAGAGCACCTTCTGGCAGCGGTTCGCCGCCATCATGGTCAACACCTGGTGCGGTGTCCCGTTCATGATGGTCTCGCTCCTCGGCGGCCTGCAGTCCATCGACGCCTCGCTCTACGAGGCCGCCGAGATGGACGGCGCCACCGCCTGGCAGCGCTTCCGGTACGTCACCCTGCCCGGCCTGCGCTCAGTCAGCTCCACCGTCGTACTCCTCGGCATCATCTGGACCTTCAACCAGTTCGCCGTGATCTTCCTGCTGTTCGGCAACACCGCCCCGGACGCCCAGATCCTCGTCACCTGGGCCTACTACCTGGGCTTCGGACAACAGCCGCGCGACTTCGCGCAGTCGGCCGCCTACGGCATCCTGCTGCTGGCCATCCTGATCGTCTTCACCTCCTTCTACCGCCGCTGGCTGAACCGCAATGACCAGCAGCTCGCGATCTGAGGCAGGAGCTCCCATGAGTACGACCACTGTCGAGACCTCCGCCACGGTGAGCGGACCGAACTCCGCGGCCGCCTCGGTGCGCCGGCGCGGCGAACCGAGTCCCGCCGGGAGGTTCGCCTCGCACGGCGTCCTGATCGCCGCGAGCCTGATCGCGTTCTTCCCGGTGGCCTGGCTGATCTATCTGTCCCTCGGCCCGGACGAGGACGACTACCTCCACCCGGGCGGCATCTGGTCCAAGATGTCGTTCGCCAACTACTCGTTCGTGCTCCAGCACACCGGGTTCTTCGACTGGCTGAAGAGCTCGCTGATCGTCTCGCTGGGCACGACGGTCATCGGCGTCATGATCGCGGCCACCACCGGCTACGCGGTGTCCCGGATGCGCTTCCCGGGCTACCGGAAGTTCATGTGGGTGCTGCTGGTCACGCAGATGTTCCCGGTGGCCGTACTCATGGTGCCGATGTACCAGATCCTGTCGGACCTGCAGCTCATCGACAGCTACCTCGGTCTCGTCCTCGTCTACTGCTCGACCGCCGTGCCGTACTGCGCTTGGCTGCTCAAGGGCTACTTCGACACCATCCCGTTCGAGATCGACGAGGCCGGGCGCGTCGACGGGCTGACCCCCTTCGGCACGTTCGCACGGCTGATCCTGCCGCTCGCCAAGCCGGGCCTGGCGGTAGCCGCCTTCTACAGCTTCCTCACGGCCTTCGGCGAGGTCGCGTTCGCGTCGACGTTCATGCTGTCCGACACGAAGTACACGTTCGCGGTCGGCTTGCAGACCTTCGTCAGCGAGCACGACGCACAGCGCAACCTGATGGCGGCCACCGCGGTACTGATCGCGATACCTGTTTCCGCGTTCTTCTACCTGGTACAGAAGAACCTCGTCACCGGCCTCACCGCCGGCGGTACAAAGGGCTGACCGCCCCCACCGGAACCCGAGGCGGTCGCGGTCTCCATCCGACCCCGCTGTGACCGCGGCCGCCTCGTCCTCCGCCCGCACGTACAACGCCCATGACCCCACCCCCCTTACGCATCAAGGACGCCATGAGCCAGCAGCACTCCCTCATCGCCCCGGCACCGAGCCCCGCCGAAGCCAAGCGCAGCGACTGGTGGCGGGACGCGGTTATCTACCAGGTCTATCCGCGCAGCTTCGCCGACAGCAACGGCGACGGGATGGGCGATCTGGAAGGCATCCGCTCCCGACTCCCGTACCTGCGCGACCTCGGCGTGGACGCCGTGTGGCTCAGCCCCTTCTACGCCTCCCCGCAGGCCGACGCCGGCTACGACGTGGCCGACTACCGGGCCGTGGACCCGATGTTCGGCAATCTGCTGAACGCGGACGCGCTGATCCGCGACGCCCGCGAGCTGGGCCTCAGGATCATCGTCGACCTGGTCCCCAACCACTCCTCCGACCAGCACGAGTGGTTCAAGCGGGCCCTGCGGGAGGGGCCGGGCTCGCCCCTGCGCGACCGCTACCACTTCCGCCCCGGGAAGGGCGAGAACGGCGAACTCCCGCCCAACGACTGGGAGTCCATCTTCGGCGGGCCCGCGTGGACACGTGTCGACGACGGAGAGTGGTACCTGCACCTGTTCGCCCCCGAGCAGCCCGACTTCAACTGGGACCACCCGGCGGTCGGCGACGAGTTCCGCTCGATCCTGCGCTTCTGGCTGGACATGGGGGTCGACGGCTTCCGTATCGACGTGGCCCATGGGCTGGTGAAGGCGGAGGGCCTGCCGGACCTGGGTTCGCACGACCAGGTCAAGCTGCTGGGCAACGATGTCATGCCGTTCTTCGACCAGGACGGCGTGCACGAGATCTACCGGCAGTGGCGCACCATCCTCGACGAGTACAGCGGAGAGCGCATCTTCGTCGCGGAGGCCTGGACCCCGACCGTCGAGCGCACCGCCAACTACGTTCGCCCCGACGAACTCCACCAGGCCTTCAACTTCCAGTACCTGGCGACGGACTGGGACGCGCGGGAGCTGCGCGCGGTCGTCGACCGCACCCTGGAGGCGATGCGCCCGGTGGGCGCCCCCGCCACCTGGGTGCTGTCCAACCACGATGTCACCCGCCACGCCACCCGCTTCGCCAACGAGCCCGGCCTCGGCACCCAGATCCGCCTGGCCGGCGACCGGGAACTCGGCCTGCGCCGGGCCCGCGCCGCCACCCTCCTCATGCTCGCGCTGCCCGGTTCGGCCTACGTCTACCAGGGCGAGGAACTCGGCCTCCCGGACGTCGTCGACCTCCCGGACGAGGTCCGCCAGGACCCCGCGTACTTCCGCGGCGCCGGCCAGGACGGCTTCCGCGACGGGTGCCGGGTGCCGATCCCGTGGACGCGGGAGGGGTCGTCGTACGGCTTCGGGAGCGGCGGGAGCTGGCTCCCGCAGCCTGCCGGGTGGGGCGAGCTGAGCGTGGAGGCGCAGACCGGTGTCGCCGGCTCCACCCTGGAGCTGTACCGCGCCGCGCTGGCCGCCCGCCGCGCCCATCCCGATCTCGGCGCGGGTGACGCGGTGGAGTGGCTGCGTGCCCCGGAGGGTGTACTGGCCTTCCGGCGCGGGGACTTCGTGTGTGTCGCGAACACCGGCGGTGAGTCGGTGACGACCCCGGCCTACGGCCGCGTCCTGCTCAGCAGCGGCGAGGTGACCGAGGCGGACGGGGAGACGAAGGTACCGGCGGACACGACGGTGTGGTTCACCACGGCCTGACCCCTCGGCTGCGCTGAAATTTCTTGCATCAACTTCACACGGCCCGCTGCCTTTTCAGGCGGCGGGCCTTTAACACGAACTACAAGGACGGCGCGAACTACACCCTCGCCAACGTCTTCATGCTGGCCTACCCGTACGGCGCCCCCGACATCAACTCCGGCTACGAGTGGTCCGACACCGACGCCGGGCCGCCCGACAACGGCTCGGTGACGGCCTGCTGGCAGAACGGCTGGAAGTGCCAGCACGCCTGGCCGGAGATCATCCGCATGGTCGCCTTCCGCAACGCCACCCGCGGCCAGTCGGTGACCGACTGGTGGGACGACGGAGGCGACGCGATCGCCTTCGGGCGGGGCGGCAAGGGGTTCGTCGCGATCAACCACGAGTCCGGCGCGCTGAGCCGGACCTACCAGGCGTCGTTGCCCGCCGGCACGTACTGCAACGTGCAGAACAACACGTCCGTGACGGTGAACTCCAGCGGCCAGTTCACGGCCACTCTCGGCTCGAACACCGCCCTGGCGATCTACGCCGGCAAGTCGAGCTGCTGAGTCGTCCCGGCCGCCACGGGCCCGTGCGACACGCTCCCGTGGCGGCCGTGGCCCCTGATGCGGACCGAGATTGTTGTTGAAAGTACTTGCCGTGACTTTCAAGGCTCTTGCTGTAAGCCTTGCGTCGGCGGTACGGTCACGCGGGGTCGGACCCAAGAGAGCCGCTCTCGCTAGGAGTTCACACCGGTGATACATGTCAGACGGCTCGCGGCCGTCACCGTCGCCGCGCTCGCCGTAGCCCTGATCCAGCCACTCGCGGCGCACGCCGAGTCCCCGCCGCCGCCCCCCTCCGACGCCAGGCTCGCCGCCGAGCCCGCCCGGCACGACGACACCCGGGAACAGTTCTACTTCGTCATGCCGGACCGCTTCGCCGACGGCGACCCGTCCAACGACCGGGGCGGGCTGACCGGTTCGCGGCTCAGCACCGGCTACGACCCCACCGACAAGGGCTTCTACCAGGGCGGCGACCTCAAGGGCCTGACGAAGAGGCTCGGCTACATCAAGGGCCTGGGGACGACCGCCATCTGGATGGCGCCCATCTTCAAGAACCAGCCCGTGCAGGGGACCGGCAGCAACGCCTCGGCCGGCTACCACGGGTACTGGATCACCGACTTCACCCAGGTCGACCCGCACTTCGGCACCAACGCCGACCTCAGGACCCTCATCTCCACGGCCCACGCCAAGGGCATGAAGGTCTTCTTCGACGTCATCACCAACCACACCGCCGATGTCGTCGACTACGAGGGCAAGTCCCACGACTACCTCTCCAAGGGCGCCTTCCCCTACCTGACCAAGGACGGGCGGCCCTTCGACGACGCCGACTACGCCGACGGCACCAGGAAGTTCCCGCCCGTCGACACCGACTCCTTCCCGCGCACGCCGACCGTGCCGGCCGGGAAGAAGGACATCAAGGTCCCGTCGTGGCTCAACGACCCGACGATGTACCACAACCGCGGTGACTCCACCTACGTCGGAGAGAACGCCACCTACGGCGACTTCTCCGGCCTCGACGACCTGTGGACCGAGCGTCCCGAGGTCGTCAGCGGCATGGAGAGGATCTACGAGCGCTGGGTGCGGGACTACGACATCGACGGCTTCCGGATCGACACCGTGAAGCACGTCGACATGGATTTCTGGACCCGGTGGGCGACCGCGCTCGACCGGTACGCGGCCCGGCACGGGCGGAAGAACTTCTTCATGTTCGGCGAGGTCTACTCCGCCGACACGTCCGTCACCTCCCCGTACGTCACCCGGGGCCGCCTCGACGCCACCCTCGACTTCCCCTTCCAGGACGCGGCCCGCGCCTACGCCTCCCAGGGCGGCAGCGCGCAGAAGCTCGCCTCGGTCTTCGGCGACGACTACAAGTACACGACCGACAAGTCCAACGCGTACGAGCAGGTCACCTTCACCGGCAACCACGACATGGGCCGCATCGGGTACTTCCTGAAGACGGACAACCCGAACGCCACCGACGCGGAACTCCTCGCCAAGGACAGGCTCTCCAACGAGCTGATGTTCCTCAGCCGCGGCAACCCCGTCGTCTACTACGGCGACGAGCAGGGCTTCACCGGCTCCGGCGGCGACAAGGACGCCCGCCAGACGATGTTCGCCTCGAAGGTCGCCGACTACCTCGACGACGACGAGATCGGCACCGACCGCACCCACGCCAGCGACTCCTACGACACGAGAGCACCGCTCTACCGGCAGATCAGTGCTCTCTCCGAGCTGCGCAGGAACAACCCAGCCTTGACCGACGGCGTCCAGACCCAGCGCTACGCGGCCGACGGCCCCGGCATCTACGCCTTCTCCCGCACCGACGCCAGGACGGGCCAGGAGTACGTCGTCGCCTTCAACAACGCCGGTGAGGAGAAGACGGCGACTTTCGCCGTCGGCTCCGCGACCATGCGGTACACCGGTATCCACGGCACCTCGGCCGACGTCACCTCCGACGCCGACGCCGACGGCAAGATCACGGTCACCGTCCCCGCCGAGTCCGCGGTCGTCCTGAAGGCGGCCGGCAAGCTCGCCGCCCCGGCCACGGCACCGACGATCGCCCTCAAGGCGCCCGACGCCGGCGCCACCGGAACGGTCGAGCTGTCGGCCGACGTGGCCGGCGGCCGGCTCAACCGCGTCGTCTTCGCCGCCCAGGTCGGCGACGGCAGGTGGCGCACGCTCGGCTCCGCCGACCACGCCCCGTACAAGGTCACCCAGACCATCGGCAAGGACGTACCGGCCGGAACGGCCCTGCGCTACAAGGCGGTCGTCGTCGACACCGCGGGGCACACGGCCTCCGCGACCGCCGCCTCCACCACCGGCACCCCGCCTCCCACCGAGATCCCCACCGCCTCCTCCCGCGACTACGCGATCGTCCACTACAAGCGCACCGACGGCGACTACGGCGACTGGGGCCTGTACGCCTGGGGCGACCTGGCCGACGGCGAGGCGACGACCTGGCCCGCCGGCCACCCCTTCGTCGGCCGGGACGCCTACGGCGCGTTCGCCTACGTCAAGCTGAAGCCCGGTGCCTCCAGCGTCGGATTCCTCGTCGTCGACAAGAACGGCGACAAGGACGTCGCCGCGGACCGCTCCATCGACGTCACCAAGACCGGCGAGGTCTGGATCGAGCAGGGCAAGGAGGCCGTGCGGACCGAGAAGCCGACGGCCGACTACCCGGCCCAGGACAAGAGCAGGGCGATCATCCACTACCACCGCGCCGACGGGAACTACGACGGCTGGGGCCTGCACGTCTGGACGGGCGCCGCCAACCCCACCGACTGGTCGAACCCGCTGAAGCCGGTGCGGACCGACACCTACGGCGCGGTCTTCGAGGTGCCGCTCACCGACAACGCCACCAGCCTCAGCTACATCCTCCACAAGGGCGACGAGAAGGACCTCCCCGCCGACCAGTCGCTGGACCTCAAGGCCAACGGCTACGAGGTGTGGCTGCTGAACGGCCAGGACGAGTACCTGCTGCCCCAGCCCGCCGGTTCCGCGGCCGCGCTCGACCTGACCACCTCCAAGGCGGTCTGGATCGACCGGAACACCGTCGCCTGGAACGGCTCCGACGCCGCCGCCTCCACCCAGCTGCTCTCCTCCCACGACGGCTCGATCGCCGTCAAGGACGGAACGCTGACCAGCGACGACGAGCGCTGGCTGCGCCTTGAGAAGACCACGCTCACCGACGCCCAGAAGGCCAGGTTCCCCTATCTGAAGGACTACACGGCCTGGTCCGTCGACCCGCGCGACCGGGACCGGGTGCGCGCGGCCCTCGACGGCCAGCTCGTCGCCTCCCAACGGGCCGCGAACGGGGCCGTGCTGGCGGCCACGGGCGTGCAGATCGCGGGCGTGCTCGACGACGTGTACGCGGGCGCCACCAAGGCCGCGTTGGGCCCGACCTTCAGCAAGGGCCGTCCCACCCTGGCCGTGTGGGCACCGACGGCGCAGTCGGTCCAGCTGGAGCTGGACGGTTCGCTCAGGGCCATGCGCCGTGACGACGCCACCGGTGCCTGGTCGGTGACCGGCCCGGGCTCCTGGAAGGGCAAGCAGTACCGGTACGTGGTGAAGGTGTGGGCGCCCTCCGTCCGCAAGGTCGTCACCAACAAGGTCACCGACCCCTACTCGGTCGCCCTCACGGCGGACTCCGAGCGCAGCCTCGTCGTCGACCTCAACGACAGGTCGCTCGCGCCGAAGGGCTGGTCGGGCCTCGCCAAGCCCAGGGCCGTACCGCTGAAGGACGCCCAGATCCAGGAGCTGCACGTCCGGGACTTCTCGGTCGCGGACCGGACCGTGCCGGCGAAGGACCAGGGCACCTACCTCGCCTTCACCGACAGGAACAGCGACGGCTCGAAGCACCTGCGGGAACTGGCCGCGGCCGGGACGTCGTACGTGCATCTGCTGCCCGTCTTCGACTTCGCCACCGTGCCCGAGAAGAAGGCCGACCAGGCCACCCCGAACTGTGACCCGGCCTCCTACCCGGCCGACTCCGACCGGCAGCAGGAGTGCGTGGCGAAGACGGCCGCGAAGGACGCCTACAACTGGGGCTACGACCCGTACCACTTCACGGTTCCGGAGGGTTCCTACGCCACCGACCCGGACGGCAGCGCGCGTACGGTCGAGTTCCGCGAGATGGTCAAGTCGCTCAACGAGGACGGCCTGAGGGTCGTCATGGACGTCGTCTACAACCACACCTCGGCCGCCGGCGAGGCCGACACCAGCGTCCTCGACCAGATCGTGCCCGGCTACTACCAGCGGCTGCTCGCCGACGGCTCGGTGGCCAACAGCACCTGCTGCGCCAACACGGCCACCGAGAACGCCATGATGGGCAAGCTGGTCGTCGACTCGGTCGTCACCTGGGCCAGGGAGTACAAGGTCGACGGCTTCCGCTTCGACCTCATGGGGCACCAGCCGAAGGCCGACATCCTGGCCGTCAGGAAGGCGCTCGACGCGCTCACCGTCAAGAAGGACGGCGTCGACGGCAAGAAGATCATCATGTACGGCGAGGGCTGGAACTTCGGCGAGGTCGCCGACGACGCCCGCTTCGTGCAGGCCACCCAGAAGAACATGGCGGGGACCGGCGTCGCGACCTTCTCCGACCGGGCGCGGGACGCGGTGCGCGGCGGCGGCCCCTTCGACTCCGACCCCGGCGTCCAGGGCTTCGCCTCGGGCCTCTACACCGACCCCAACTCCTCGACGGCGAACGGCACTTCCGCCGAGCAGAAGGCGCGGCTGCTGCACTACCAGGACCTGATCAAGGTCGGTCTGTCCGGCAACCTCAAGGCGTTCACCTTCACCGACACCGACGGCAAGGAGGTCACCGGCTCCGAGGTCGACTACAACGGTGGGCCCGCCGGATACGCGGACGCGCCGGGCGACGCCCTGGCCTACGCGGACGCGCACGACAACGAGTCCCTGTTCGACGCGCTGACGTACAAGCTGCCCGCGGGCACGAGCGCGGCCGACCGGGCCCGGATGCAGGTCCTGGCGATGGCGACGGCCACCCTCTCCGAGGGCCCCGCCCTCTCCCAGGCCGGCTCCGACCTGCTGCGCTCCAAGTCCCTGGACCGCAACTCCTACGACAGCGGCGACTGGTTCAACGCCATCCACTGGAACTGCGCCGACGGCAACGGATTCGGCCGGGGACTGCCGATGGCGGCCGACAACGGCTCCAAGTGGCCGTACGCCAAGTTCCTGTTGAGCACGGTGAAGGTGGGGTGCGCGCAGATCGAGGGCGCCTCGGCCGCCTACCGTGATCTGCTGAGGATCCGTACGACGGAGAAGGGCTTCTCGCTCGACACGGCCGGACAGGTGCAGTCGGAGCTGTCCTTCCCGCTGTCCGGCAAGACCGAGACGCCCGGGGTGATCACCATGGAGCTGGGTGATCTGGTCGTCGTCTTCAACGCGACGCCGGCGCGACAGGAGCAGCGCGTCGATTCCCTGGCCGGTACGGGCTACCGGCTGCACCCGGTGCAGGCCTCCGGCGCGGACCCTGTCGTCAAGACCTCGTCGTACGACGAGAAGACCGGCACTTTCGCCGTTCCGGGGCGCACTGTGGCGGTATTCTCCCGGTCCTCCTGATACGGGCAGTAACTTGGTGGGGCGGACCCGAACCCGGGTTCGCCCCACCGGCGTTGTCCAAGGGCTGAGAGATGGACGTCAACGGCAAACTGACCGACACGACCGTGCTGGTCGTCGACGACGTGGCCGCCAGCCGGTACGCGATGGGCACGGTGCTGCGTCGCGCCGGCCACCAGGTCGTGGCGGTGGCCAGCGGCGGCGAGGCACTGGTCGAACTCGACGTACGGCTGCGCAAGGGCACCCTGCCCGACGTGGCCCTCGTCGATGTGCACCTGCCGGACATGAGCGGCTTCGAGCTGTGCCGCCGGCTCAAGGAGCGGCCGCACATGGCGAACCTGCCCGTCGTGCACTACTCGGCGCTGGTCCGGCCGCCGGCCGAGCGCTGCGAGGGGCTGATCGGGGGAGCCGAGGCCTATCTGACGGTGCCGGCCGAACCCGAGGAGATCGAGGCGGCGGTGCGGGCCGCGGTGCGCGCCGCCCGGCTGCGGGCCGACGACCAGGCCCTCGTACGACGGCTGCAGCTGCTGTCGGCGACGATCGTCACCATCCAGTCGGCCCGTTCGCTGCAGGAGCTCGTCGATGCCGCCGCCGACGGGGCCGCCCGGCTCCTGGGGTGTCCGGCCGCCGTGTTCGTGCTGGACCAGGACGACGAGCTGTACCGCGGCCTGCACCGGGCGCGCACCTCCCTCTCGCTGCCGGACGAGGGCGCGCACCGGGCGGTGGCCGCGCTGCTGCGGCGGCTGTCCCGGGGCCGGCCCGGCGTGCAGGTCACGACGGTGCCCGCGCCGCTGTGGCCGGCCGGGTTCTTCCGGCCCGGTGTGCAGCACGACGCCCGGCTCGCGCTGGTCCTCACCCAGGACGGGCGGGCCCCGGTGTGTCTGGCCACGCCCACGCGCGGGCTGCGCCGGGTCAGCCCCGAGGGCGAGGCGCTGCTGGCCCAGCTGGCGCAGGCCACCGCGCTGGCCGCCGAGCCGCTGCTGATGTACCAGGTCGAACGGCATGTCGCGCTCACCCTCCAGCACAGCTTCCTGCCCGAGCCGCACCGGCTGCCGGAGCTGCCCGGTGTCGACCTCGCGGTGCGCTATGTGCCGGCGTCCCGGGAGACCGAGATCGGCGGCGACTTCTACGCGGCGCTGCGCCTGCCGGACGGGGTGCTGACCGCGGTCGGCGACGTCGTCGGGCACTCGCTGGACGCGGCCACCGTGATGGTCGAGATCCGGCACGCGCTGCGCGCCTACTGCGTGGCGGAGAGCGACCCGGCCGTGCTCGCCGAGCGTCTTGACCGGATGCTGCAGCGCTACCACCCCGATGTCACGGCGACCGTCTGCCTGGTGCTGATCGACCCCGCCACCGGGCGCACACGGATCGCCAACGCCGGTCACATCCCGCCGCTGATCCTGCGGGACAGCGGGGACGCCGACTACGTGAAGGCGGCGGGCCCGCTGATCGGCGTGGGGCTGCCGCATCCCCCGCCCACCGAGCTGTTCCTGGAGCCCGCCGACCGGCTCCTGATGGTCACCGACGGCCTGATCGAGACCCGCGGCACCGACCTCTCGGCCTCGATGGAACAGCTCCAGGCGGCCGCCATCGGCGCCCTGCCCGGCCTGGACGCCCTCTGCGACACCCTCCTGTCCTCCTTCGGCCACAACCGCGAGGACGACATCGCGATGCTCGCCCTCCAGCTGAGGAACTAGGGTGAGCGCGTCGCAGCAGTAGAACAGGAGCACCCCATGCCGCAGATCACCGTCGACCACTCGAAGTACCTCGTCTTCGACCGGGAGGACTTCGCGCGGGACCTGCATGCCGCCGTCGTCGAGATCACGGCCGCCAGGCCCGAGGCGTGCAAGACGCGGTTCCGTCCCGTCGAGGTCACCGCGGTCGGCTACGACGATCCGGGTGACTTCGGCCACGCCATCGTGCACGTCACGCTCGCGCTGCTCCCCGGCCGCACGGACGAGACGAAGGCCGTACTGACCGAGGCCGTTCTCGAACTGCTGAAGAAGCACATCGAGGACGATGGTTCCGGGATGCTGCACGCCTCGGCCGAGGTGCGCGACCTCGACCCGTCGTACCGCAAGTTCGAGCGCTGAGAGCGCTGAGGGCGCTGCTGAGGGCGCTGCTCAGGACGCCAGGGCGATCAGCCGGCCGACCAGCTCCGCGAAGGGCCCGTCCGCCGGCTCGTCCTTGACGATACGGCGCAGCAGCGCGCCCATCTCCTCGTCGTGGGCGGCGCTCACCGCGGCCAGCGCGGCGAAGTCGTGCACGAGCTGGATCTCCAGCTCGGCACGGGGGATGCGCCGGCCGTCCAGCCAGATCAGCGCGGTCGACTCGGCGAGCGAGATCCAGGAGCGGACCACCAGTTCCAGGCGCGCGGGCGGGTCCTCGACGCCCAGGTGCGAAAGGATCTGGACATACGCTGCCTGCCGTACGGAGTCGATGAGCGCGTTGGTCGCCGAGGAGCCGACGGCCGGGCCGCCGCGCATCAGCGCCGAGAAACCGGGCCCGTGTTCGTCGACGAAGTCGAAGAACCGGCGCATCACGCGCCGCAGGCGGTTCCCGAGCGGTCCCTCCTGCGGCTCCTCGAACCGGCCCGCCAGATCCTGCGCGGCACGCTTCAACGCGGCCTCGTACAGGCTGAGTTTGCCCGGGAAGTAGTGGTAGACCAGCGGCCTGGATATCCCCGCGGCCGCTGCGATCTCGTCGATGGAGACGTCGTCGGGCGAGCGTTGGCTGAACAGTTCGAGGGCCACGCCGATCAACTGCTGTCGCCGCTCCTCGACTCCCATTCTGCGACGTACCCCGGTTGTCATACGAACAGCTTACCGATCGGATCCGGCCTGGAACGGACCGGTCCGCGCAACGGTGTTCACATGTCCAGCACAACCCGGTCGCTTCGCGCCCGCGAAACGCAGATCAGCATCGAGTCGGCCCGCTCGGCGTCCGTCAGCAGCTCGTCCCGGTGCTCCACCTCCCCTTCCAGCACCCGCTGCCGGCAGGTCCCGCAGAACCCCTGCTCGCAGGAGTACAGCGTGTCCGGCAGCTCGGCCCGTACGGCGGCCAGCACGGTCGAGTCGGCCGGCACGGTCAACACCCGCCCGCTGCGCCGCAGTTCGACCTCGAAGGGGGCGCCCTGGGCGGCGCGGGGAGCGAACCGTTCGAGGTGCACGGTCGGGAACCGCTCCGCCACGGCGGCCATCAACCCCTCCGGACCGCAGCAGTAGACGGCGGCCCGCCCGGGCACCTCCAGCGCGTCGAGATCCGGCGCCCCGACGGTCACGGTGACCCGGCCCGGGCCGAGCTTCTCGACCTCCTCGACGAACGGCATCGACTCCCGCGACCGCCCGCAGTACAGCAGCCGACCCTTCTCGCTACCGCAGCCCGCTGATCTCCCGCCCGTCCTTGAGGACGCCCTTGAGTTCGGCCTGCGACCCCTGCTCGGCTCGCGCCGCCAGCAGATTCCCCCGCACGCTCGCCCGCACCCCACCACTCGCCGTCACCGCGGACGTCCCCGGCGCCCCCGCGGCCAGCAGATACCAATGGCCCGCCGCCGACTTCCACAGCACCCCGGCCAGCACCGCGGGGTCCTTGCCGCCGCACTCCGGCCCGTTCTCGTTCTTCGCCGCCACCGCCCCGTACGTCCCGCCCGGGGTGTGGAACTGCGCCAGCACGCGCGTCCCGCCGCCCCGCCAGGTCTCCGCCCGGGTGCACACCCAGTCCGCCGCCCCGCTCGCGTCCGGCAGGGGCTGCGTGGCATACGTCCAGGCGTTCACCTCGCGCACCCCCGCCGACCGCACCGAGGCCAGCGAGCAGGCGTACGGCGCCCAGGCGCGCAGCCCCTGCGCCGCGGAGGCGTTCCGGGTGGCGCCGGGACGGCCGACGGTCAGCTGGGCCGGGACCAGCTCGCCCAGGTCGGTCATCAGCCGTGTCCCCGTGCCGTCGGTCAGCTGCAGCACGTTCCACGACAGGCAGCTGCCCGTCTGCTCGGCCGCGCTGGCGAACGGACCCGTGATCCCCTTGGTGAGGCCCAGGTCCATCGCCCCGGCGTTCGGCTTGAGCAGATCCCGCTCGGCGGCCCCGGTGATCCAGGGCGCCGTCAGATACCGGACGTTGCCGTCGGCCCGCCCCAGCACCACCGCACTCGCCTCGGCCCGGTCCGCGCCGTCGACCCGCGCGAAGTCCAGCGCCGCGCCCTTGGTGCCGTCCTTCGGCTCGGCGTACCGGACGACGCGCAGACCGTCGTAGAGGATCACGACCCGCGCGCTGTCGACATTGCCCGCGTACAGCAGTTGCGGCGGGCCGGACGGGCCGCCCGACGGGGTGCCCGGGGTCGCCGAGACCCGGACGCTCTCGCCGGGGCGCGCCCAGACGGCGAGGGCGCGGCGCAACAAGGCCCGGTCGCCGGTGAGTTCGCCGCGGGCCGGCCACACGGAGAAGTCGGTGCGCGCCGAGGACTCCCAGGCCGTGGGGCTCACCGTCGTCAGCTTCGCGGGGTCGAGGGCCGCCTCGGCCGCGGGATTCTGCGCGTACGCCGGAGCGGCCGCGCCGTCGGGTCCCCAGCCGTCGCCGGGCAGCGCGACCAGCGCCCCGCACACCGCGAGCGCGGCGGCCGCGGCCAGCGCGGCCCTGGAGTGCTGGCGTCGCCGCATCAGATCGGTGGGGCGCGCCTGCAGCGAGCACGGGTCGAACTCAGGCGATTCCAGGAGCGGGTGGTGCGACGCCGGTACCTCGTCCGCCTCGCGGAGCGCCGCCTCGACGTCCTCCGTGTCGCCACAGCCGGCGGCGGTGAGGATCTTGCGGATGTCGCCGTCGGGGAGTTTCTCCAGGCCGCGCAGGACATAGACGGCGCGGGCCGGACCGGACAGGGCGGACAGGCGCTGGTCCAGGGCGAGTTCGTCGGCGCCCCCGGAGCGGGGGAAGAGCCTCAGGCCCCAGACCTGGGGGAGCAGCGGCGGCAGCTGGGAGCGCTTCGGGAACGCGGTGCGCTTGAGCGGGAGGCCCGCTTCCAGGGCGGTGCGCAGGACCTGGAGGCGGACGAAGGCGTACCCCAGGTCGACGTCCCGGCCGGTCGACTGGGCCGGGATCACCGGCGCCGGCGCCCTGCCCTTGGGCAGGGCGCGCTGGGTGAGGGCGTGCGCGGTCACCACGCGCCGGTTGCGGCCCAGGCTCGGCGGCAGCACCAGATAGGCGAGCCGGACCAGCCGGGGGTAGTGCTCGACGAGCGCGGCCTCGGCCTGCTCGACGTCGACGACCTGGTCGGCCGGGGAGGCTGAGGGGCGCGGGGCGACATCCTGTGACTGCACGTTCAGCAGAACGAGCGAATCGTCGGATGGTCACCCCCGCCCCGGCGAATCGATCCGCGGGTCAGTCCTCGGGCTCGACCAGCGCCCGAGCGTAGTTCGCCATGGACCGCTGGTAGCGCGGCAGATGGGGAGCCAGGGCGCCCAGCACCAGGGACAGGCCCTCGCGGTCGCGGCCGAGGCTGGACAGGCACAGCGCGAGACAACCTCGTACCGCGTCGTCCAACTCGTCGGAGGGCGCGTCCAGTTCCGGCGTCAGCAGCTTGACGCCCTCCTCGGCCCGGCCGATGTTCCGCAGCGAGCTGGACAGTTGGATCTTCGCCCGCCGCCCCTTGTACTGGCTGGCCTCGCTCAGCCCGCGCGCCAGCGCCTCCTCGTACAGCGGCACCGCCTTGTCCGAGTGGCCCGTGGAGTCCCACGCGCAGGCCCGCTCGAAGGGTCCGAGCGGACTGCCGTCCGGCAGCTCCGCGGCGAGCGCGTCGATCACGGCACGGAACTCGTCCGCCCGTTCCTCCGGATAGTCGTCGAAGGTGGCCCACGCGGCGCTCGCGCGATCTTCCCAGTCCTGGTTCACCGGCATACCCTCGCACACTCGTACCACCCCCACACAGTGGATTTGAGTGCCCCGCGCCCCACAGCCGTATCCAAGGAAACGGGCCCTTCGCGGCCCGGGCCAGAAACAGCGACCCGGAGGAACAGATGAGGTTGACCCGACCGATGCTCGCCGTGGCCGGCGCCGCGGCCGTCCTGGGGCTGGCGGGCTGTGGATCCGGAGACAGCGACGCCGCCGCCAAGATCCCGGTGACCGCCACCGGCACGCTGGAGAGCCTGGCGGCCCAGGTGAAGTGCAAGCCGGACATGCAGATCGACGCCGACGAGGTCCGCCAGGCCATCTGCAAGACCTCCGACGGCAGGTACGTCTTCGCCACCTTCGCCACCGACCGCGGCCAGCGCGAGTGGATCAACGACGCCAAGGACTACGGCGGTTTCTACCTCGTCGGCCGCAAGTGGGTCGCCGTCGGCGACGACAAGGTGGTCAAGAAGCTGCAGACCACGCTGGGCGGCGAGGAGGAGATCGGCACCGACCACAGCGCGCACTCCGGTCACAGCGGCTGAACCTCGCAGGACAAACGGAAAGCGGGCGGTGGGAGAACCCACCGCCCGCTTTCCTAGGTGTCCGTCACTGGCACTTCCTGCCCGTGTTGATGCAGTTGGCGATGGTGTTCGCCAGGTTGTTCTTGAAGACCGCGATGAAGTCGTCGTGGTCCGTGGCCGGCTTGTGGAGCTGCTCCGGGAAGCCGTCCACCGCGTAGGCGTTCTTCACCTGGCCGTTCTGCAGGACCGGCGGGTTGATCTTGTACACGAGGCGCATCGTCAGCTGCGGGATCGCCTTGAAGCCGTTCTGGCAGTTGCCCGCCGCGTCGGCGAAGGCCACGTGCGTGCGGTGGTTGGCGCTGTCGATGTTCTTGCCGTCCCAGCAGGACTGGAAGGCGAAGGTACGCACCACGTTGCTGCCCTGCGGGCAGATCGGGTACTGCGTCGTCAGCTGGACCTTGTTCTCGAAGCCGGTGCAGGACCAGTGCGCGTTGGCGTTGGCCAGACCGTTGGTCGTGGTCTTGGCGTCACCGGTGATGATGCGCAGGAACTGCGGCATCGCGGTGACCTTGCTGGTGGGCGAGCCGACGTACTTGATCTGCGCCTGGACCGGCGTCAGGATCTTGCCGACGTTGCCCTCCTTGCCACCACCGTCCGCGTTCTGGTCGAAGTCCTGCGTGCCGTTCTGGATACGCACCACCGGCCAGTAGTAGGCCGACAGGTCGCCCTGGTTCTGGCAGCTGGTCTGGTCGGCGATCAGCGTGTTGTTGTTCGCGAACGCGTTGACCTTCTGGTTGCCGACGTAGTCGTGCAGGTGGTGCGCGCCGTTGGTCACGCCGGGCGCCACGATCACGTTGTCGGTGTTGTGGTTCTTGTTCGCGTTCACACCGCACCGGGTGATGAAGCTACCGGTGGAGGCGTTGCCGTTCTTCTGCGGCTTCGCGGGGACGTTCGGCTGGACCTTGGTGATGTCCACGAAGTCGGCCGCGACCGGGCCGTTGCCGGCCTGACCGCCGATGTTGGCCGGAGCGCTGGGCGCGGCCGAGGCCTGCCCGTTGCCCTGCTGCTGGCCACCGTTGTTCTGCTGGCCACCGTTGTTGTTCTGACCGTTCTG
>Ga0182007_10000441_pt1 | contig 25189 bp, 24 predicted proteins | sample Sormic07211113_1_FD_123023 | JGI IMG/M metagenome (GOLD analysis project Ga0182007, IMG submission 123023) | Rhizosphere microbial communities from Sorghum bicolor, Mead, Nebraska, USA - 072115-113_1 MetaG | ecosystem: Host-associated > Plants > Roots > Rhizosphere | place: USA: Nebraska...
CTGCACTGCTGATCACGCTCGGCGGCCCGGGCCCGGCACGTCGGCTCCACGTTGTACACCGTGATGAGGGCGGGGCCGCCCGTGTCGGAGACGTTCTTGACATGGTTCGCCTTGTCCCATGGCGGGTCGTGGTCGCCCGAGAGGTAGACCCAACCGGCCGCCGTCGCCGCGCACAGGGCGGTGGCCGCGGCGGCGCCGAGCACCAGCCGACGGCGCCGCTGACCGCCGCGGGCCCGCACCCCACCACCGTCACCGGTCTCGGTGCCGCCACCGTGTCCCGACGCACCGATGCGGGTCAGCAGGACGTCCGCGGTGCAGGCGGCGCGTGCCTCATGGGTGGGAGCGAGGCAGTCGGCCGCCAGCTCGCGCCAGGACGGCGGTACGGCGGGATCCAGCCGCAGCGGCGCCCGTCCGGCGGCGTACTCCTGCGCCGCGGCTCCCCGCGCGGCCGGCGTCGCGCCCGGGAAGGGCGAGGTGCCGCCGGTGAACACCTGGTGGATCACGATGCCGTACGCCCAGATGTCGGCGCTGGGTCGTGCCTGCACGCCCCGTTCGCCCAGCGGGGCCTTCCAGCGCTCGGGCGGCAGATAGTCGGGAGTGCCCAGGGGCGGCATCCACGTGTGGGTGCCGTGGGTGCCGTCGAGTTCCGAGGCCAGCCCGAAATCCGACAGGCGGACCGATCCGTCCTCCATCAGCAGCACGTTGTCCGGCTTGAGGTCGCCGTGCACCCAGCCCAGCTCGTGCAGATGGACCAGCCCCTCACAGATCTGCGTCAGGATCCGCTCGGCGTCCCCGTCCGCCAACCCGACCTCGGTGGAGAGGAGTTGACGCAGACTGCGCTCGGCACGCTCCATCACCAGCACGACCGCGCCATCGAGTTCGGGGTGGTCGGGTTCGTTCAGTACCAGGGAGTCGAGCACCCGGATCAGCCGGGGATGCCGGGCGCGGCGCCCGAACTCACTCTCGCGGCGGGCGCTTTCCAGCAGACCGCGCGCCTGGCGCGGTGCGAGTCCGGACGTGGGCAGGAACTTCAGGGCGACGCCGACCGGCTCGCCCGTCCCCGGCACGCTCCGGCCCTCGTAGACCTACCCCCAGCCCCCGTCGGCGATGGGCTCCACGACCTCCCAGTCACCGACCCGGTAGCCGGCCGGAACACGTTCGGCCGCCTGGTTCACCGGACCACCGCCTGAGCCTGGGCACCATGGCAGGCCGCAGCCGAACGGGACGGAAGGAGCCCCAGATGGGCTTCGCCGACCAGGCCGAAGCGACGGCGCGAGCGTGGTCCAGTGGCCGAACAACAGCGGCGCCAACCAGCAGTGGAACATCGTGCAGGTCAGCGGGCAGCTCTACAAGATCGTCAACAGGGACAGCGGAAAGGTCCTGGACATCAACGGGGCAACCCACTCCCGGGGGCAGAACCTCCAGCAGTACACCTACAACGGCGGCAACAACCAGCTGTGGTACTTCGAGCCGACCAGCGGCGGATACCTCATCCGCAACTTCGAGACGAAGCAGGTCCTGGAGGTCAGCGCCGCTTCGACGGCCAACGGAGCAGCCATCGACCAGTGGATGGCACTGAACCAGTCCAACCAGGCGTGGACGATCCAGTGACCGCGTGACCTGTCGGAGGCCGAGCGGCGAGGCCGGGAAGCACCATTTCCCGGCCTCGCCCGTCGTGCGCGACCGGTGGGGCTGCGGAGCCGACAACAGCACCGTCCGTACCTCCGGCTATGGGACGCCTCACCCGAGCCGACGATCGATCAACAACACCATGGGAGAAGGATGTTTCAGCTTCCCGGCCGAGTCCTGTTCGGCGCCGCCTACTACCACGAGTACCAGCCCCACGACCGGCTGAAGGACGACCTCGACCTGATGGCCGAGGCCCGCTTCACCGTCATCCGGGTCGGCGAATCGGTGTGGTCGACCTGGGAGCCGGAGAACGGCCGGTTCGACCTCGACTGGCTCCAGCCGGTGCTCGACGGTGCGCGCGAGCGGGGCATCTCGGTGATCCTGGGCACCCCGACGTACGCCGTGCCGCCGTGGCTGGCCCGGCAGTACCCGGAGATCACCGGCGAGACCCGCACCGGTGAGCGCATCGGATGGGGCGCCCGGCAGGAGGTCGACCTCACCCACCCGGCGTTCCGCTTCCACGCCGAGCGGGTCATCCGCCGGATCGTCGCACGGTACGCCGGCCACCCGGCCGTGATCGGCTTCCAGGTCGACAACGAACCCGGCCTGCATCTCCTGCACAACCACGGCGTGTTCCAGCGCTTCACCGACGAACTGCGCGCCCGCTACGGCGATGTGGAGACCCTCAACCGCGAATGGGGACTCGTCTACTGGTCCCACCGCCTCTCCACCTGGGCCGACCTGTGGACCCCGGACGGCAACGCCCAGCCGCTCCAGTGACGCCTACCACCGTCTGATGGTCGTCGAGAAGGACATACGCGAGGCCGACGGTTTTCGCCGCGCCCTCGACGCCTACCTGGCCTCAGTCGACTCCTTCATCGAAGCGGCACGGCAGGCCGAGCGGCAGCCGTAGCGGCCGTGTCGTCTTGATGCCGCATACGACACCAGCGATGCCGTTACGACACCAGTGATGCCGCATACGACACCAGCGTGAGGGCGAAGCGCGTGGGGTGCTGCTGCTCAGCGCCTCGTCTCGTAGCGGGTCAGGACCACGCCACCGGGAAACGTCCGCGTCTCCACCAGATTCAGGTTCACCCAGCTGTCCAGCGCGGTGAAGAACGGCGTGCCGCCGCCCACCAGGACCGGGTGGGTGGCGAGCACATACTCGTCGACCAGCCCGGCGCGCACGGCCGCCCCGGCGAGCGTGGCACCGCCGATGGTCATCGGGCCGCCGTCCTCGTCCTTGAGCCGGTTGATCTCGTCGATCGCGTCACCGGCGACCAGACGGGTGTTCCAGTCGACCTTGTCGATCGTCGAGGAGAACACCACCTTCGGCGTGTCCCGCCAGTTCCGCGCGAACTCGATCTGCGCCGGGGTGGCACCCGGCTGCTGGTCGCCGGTCGGCCAGTAGGAGCTCATCGTCTCCCACAGCTTGCGCCCGTACAGCGACACGGCACTCGCCCGCTCGTAGTCGAGCCACCACTGGAACAACTCGTCGCTCGGCGCTCCGCCCCACCCGATGTCGTCGCCGGCCGCCGCGACGTATCCGTCCAGGGTCAGGTTCATGCCGTAGACCAGTTTCCGCATGGCCCAGCCTTCCGTCCGTCGGGGTCCGGTGTCCGGTGTCCAGACCAGAGTGGCGCGGAAAGCTCGTCGGTGCGCGACGTAGGGTGTCGGCTCATGACTGATCAGCAGTGGGCGGGGATACGGCAGCGGCTCGATGCGGCGGCCGCGGGACCTGCGAGCGGCGAGGTGTTCGGGGCGTTGGGACACAAGTGGGTGATGGAGGATCCGCTCACCCCGGCTGAGCTGGTCGAACTCGAGACTCAGACAGGGGTCCGACTGCCGGAGGAGTACCGGGCCTTCCTGCTGCACGTCGGTGCGGGCGGAGCCGGCCCCGCGTACGGACTGTTCCCTGTTCGGCGTGCACAGGACGGCTGGCGTTGGGAGGGCGACGGCGCGGAGATGGCCGACCTGTCGAGGCTCGCCGAGCCGTTTCCCGACCGGGGTCCTGACCCCGAGCTGCTCCAGGAACTCCTTGCCCAGTGCCCCGAGGAAGAGGACTTCGACGACGACAGCGAGGACTTCGACGATGCCATGCAGGCGTGGGACGAGCGGTGGGCAGCGGTCATGTTCGCCCCGGAGCGCACCGTCGGCGCGATCGTGATCTGTCACCTGGGGTGCGCCCAGCGGGAGTGGCTGATCATCAGCGGCCCTCACCGCGGCACGGTCTGGTCCGACTGCCGGGTGGACGACGTCGACCTCGTCCCGCTCCTCGGGGAGGACGGTGCGCCGGTGAGGTTCGCCCGCTGGTACACCGACTGGCTGGCGAAAGCCGAGCAGACCGCCCTGTCGGCGCCGTAGGCCCCGATGCCCGCTTCTGCCGGGCAACGGGCTTGGCTGTACGGGCCGCGTTCGCCGCCGCGTTCAGTGACAACAGCGCTCCGCAGCCGGGGCCGGGCCGACGAACTCAAGCGGCCCAGGCCGACGACCAGCCGTTGCGCGGGTCCTCTTCAGGAGGATTGCTCATCTGCGGGCTCGTTCTGCGGGGCCGGTGCGGTGGCTTCCGGGGCGGTGTAGAAGACGGAGTTTCCCTGCTTGGCGCGCTGGGCTGCGTTTTTGGCGACGAGTCCTTCGAGGGTGACGCGGACGACCTTGGCGCTCATGCTGCGCTCGGGGTGGGCCTGGCTGAGCGCGGTGGTGATCTCCGCGGCCGAGCGGGGTTCGGTCTGCTCGGTGAGGTGGCGGCGGATGAGCTCGACCAGGGTGGGTTGGGCCGTCTCCGTTCCGGCCTTGGCTGCGGCCTTTTTGGCGGCTGGTTTCTTGGGTGTCGCCCGCTGCCGCTTGCCGGGCTTCGTGGTGTCTCGTGCCGTGCCGGACTTGTCGTCGGCCTTCCGGCGGGGGGCGGGCACCGCGGCCTTGTCGGCCACGGGCGCGGGCCGGTCGGGCGACTGTGTGATGCCGAGGGCCTGCTGGATGTTCACGAGCACGCCGTGGTCCTGCTGGAGGGCGGCCAGCTGCTGCTGCAGAGCGGCGATTTCCCCGTTGATGCGTTCCTGTTCCTTGAGGTTGCTCTCAAGGTCGGCGGTCACCTGGGCCACGTACTGGGATGTCAGTTCACTGGTTGCGGTGGTGTCCTGGGACATGATGCAGCCTTCCTGGTATGCAGCCGCCATGCACGGGCTGCGGGCCGCCCGGAAGCGGGCTGTCGCTGTGCACCGGCCGCGTTGTTGTGGCCGCCGCGGAGTGCCTTGATGTAGCGATACTACGGACAGGTGGAGCCGGTTGTTCCTCGTAAGCGGTGTTCATCGCCGGCGACCGGTGCTGTGGGGGCACGTCGGCATGGCAGTGCCTGCTTGGCTCGACAGGTTGTTCGGCGGCAAGGGCGAAGTGGCGAACGGGCGTTCGCCGGTACCCGCTCTTCGAAGGACACCTATAGGGACACCTATAACGAGACCTATAAGGAGGCCTATATGGAGACCTATAAGGAGGCCTATATGGAGGCCTATAAGGACACCTATTGGGCCCAGCTTGCGAGCACGGGGGTGAGCAGTTCTGCAGCAGCCTGCGGCCGATGCCGATCACGGGGTGGCCGCACTGATGCCCGGCCCGGCGCCGTGGGTGACAAGCCGGCCCGTCCCGCGTGGCGCAGAACACGTTGATGACAGGATTGCGGGGGTGGGCTATGGGAAGCGATAGGGGCGCCCATGATTGCAGTGAAAGGGATGACCCGTGACGTCCACTGCGCCTCCCCCCGTACCTCGGGCTGCAGGATCGTTTCCGCTGATCGGTCACGCGCTGAAGATGCGCGACAACCTCGGCTTCATCGACTCATTGCGCGATACACGGGAACCACTCGTCGAGGTCGTCCTGCAACCGGGGACGCGAACGATCGTGGTCCAGGACCCGGCCCTGGTCCACCAGATGCTCAAGGCTCTGGCACCCAGCCTCGACAAGGGCCGGCTCTACGAGAAGCTGGGCCAGTTGCTGGGCGACAGTGTCGTCACCGCGACCGGCCGCGACCACGTACGCAGGCGCCGCCAGCTGCAACCCGCTTTTGCCCACACCGAGATCAGCCGGTACGTCGACCTCATGCGTGCCGAGGTGACGGCCACCGTCGCCGCGTGGGAGCGCGGGCGGCCCCTCGACGTACACGAGGCGATGGTCGGACTCAGTCTCGACATGCTGGCCAAGACGGTGTTCGCCGGCAGCCTCGATGACGCCGTCTTCCGCCGACTGCGCAGCGACGTGTCGGTGATGATGAGCGGCGTCGGGTTGCACATGATGCTGCCCGACTGGGCCGAGCGCCTGCCGCTGCCCTTCAACCGACGCTTCGACCGTGCGCGGGCCGGGGTACGCGCCACCATCAACAACGCCGTCGACGAACTGCGGGCCTCCGGCCACGACACCGGGGACATGCTCTCGATGCTGCTGCGCACCATCGACGAGGAGACCGGCGAGCCGCTGACCGGGGATCAGATCTGCTCCGAGATCTTCCTGCTGGCCGTGGCGGGCACCGAGACAACCGCGTCGTTGCTGGCCTGGACCCTGTACGAGCTCGCCCGCAACCCCGACATCGAGGCCCTGGTCCTGGCCGAACTGGACGAGGTCCTGGGCGAACGGCCGGTCACCTTCGAGGACATGATGCGGCTGCCGTACCTGGACCGGGTGATCACCGAGACCCTACGGCTGCACCACCCCGGCTGGCTGGTCACCCGCCGCACCACCGAGGAGACCCGGCTCGGCGAATGGACGCTGCCCGCCGGCACCGAGCTGGCCTACTGCCAGCACGCCATGCACCGCGACCCCGAGCGCTTCCCCGACCCGCTCACCTTCGACCCCGACCGGTGGACCGACGCCGCTCAGGAGCCTCCGCCGGGCGCGTTCGTGCCCTTCGGCGACGGCAAGCACAAGTGCATGGGGGACCGTTTCTCCCTCACCGAGATGGTCACGGCGCTCGCGACCATGCTGCGTTCGGTACGCCTGGAACTCCCCGAGGGCCAGGTCATCCGCCAGACAGCCCGGCTCACCGTACGGCCCCGCAACCTCCGGATGACCGTCCACCCCCGAACCGGAGTCGGCCGCTAGGGTCTGTTGCGAAAGTCCCGGTGTCCGCCCGGAGGGCGGGCCTCGCGGCGTCCGGTGCGTGCTCTCGGCGTGCCGGGACGTTGCCGCCGAGCTCGAGGCCAACCGCGACACCTTCGCCCAATACCGGGAACGGGCCCGGAAAGCGGGAGCGGTGATCGTCCCGGCCATGGCCTTCTTCGGCGGCCTCGGCGACCTGCCGGCCACCGCGGCGATGGGCGACTGGGCCGCAGCCGACGAGGCCCACATCGCCTACGCGCTCAGCAGCTGGCACCCCACCGCCGGCACCCGCCGGTCCGGTGCCGTCTCCCGCGAGCGCCGCGGCGACGTCCGCCTGCGCTACAGCGGCGGCCAGTGGGAGCGCCGCAGCGACGCCGCGCCCGTCCTTGAGTGGACCTTCCCGGAACCGGTGGGAGTCCGGGAGGTGATCGGGGAGTTCACGATGGCGGACGTCGTCACCGTTCCCCAACACCTGTCCATCCCCGACGTGACCACCTACATGACCGTTGAGGCGGTCCGTGATCTTGCTGCGCCCCACACACCGGTCCCGACCGCCGCCGACCGGAGCGGGCGCTCGGACCAGACCTTCCTCGTCGACGCCGTCGTACGCTCCGGCGGAGTCGAACGCCGGGCCACGGCAAGCGGCCAGGACATCTACGCCGTCACCGCCCCCCTCGTCGCCGAGGCCCTCGAACGCGTCCTGACCGGCCGCACCAAGACTGTCGGCGTCGCCTCCGCCGGCGAGATCTTCGACGCACCGGACTTCCTGCACGCACTCGCCCCGAACATCGCGCTCGACCTCCACCCGCAAGGCGAGAGTCCACATGTCAACTGGCCGTGCGTGAGGGACCTTTGGTGGCAGCCCACAACGGTGCCCCGGCTTGCGACGGACATAGCGGACTTGCGGTATGCGCGCCCGGTATGTGGTCGGGTGTACCCCCGGGGGGTGGAGCGGGTGTGGGATGGGGGAACATCTGCTCAGTCACCCGCCCTTTGTGAGGTTGTGTCATGCGTCGTGCCCGCCGTTCCGTGCCGCTGCTCTTGCTCGCCTGCCTGCTGCTCGCAGGGTGTTCGTCCATCCAGCTCGGGACGTCGAAGTCGTCCAGTACACAGAGTCCGGCGGCGGGGGCGTCGGGCGCGACCGCGCCGGCCGGTGGGGGGAAGGTGATCGCGGTGGGGGAGGGCCCGCAGAAGAAGTACGTGGTGCAGCAGCAGCCGGCCGCGGGCTCCTGCCATTACCGCTACGAGCACGGGGAGCCACTCGAGGATCCGAAGTGCACGCCGGGTGCGGTCTCCCCGGCGGTGACGCAGGCGAATCTGAAGTCGACGATATGCCGCAAGGGCGGCTACACCTCCGGCGTCCGGCCCTCCGCCTATATAACGGGCAAGGAGAAGCGGCTGAATGCCGCCTCGTACGGCTTCACGGGCAGTATGAGGGATGCCGAGTACGACCACCTGATCAGCCTCCAGCTGGGTGGGGATCCCAATGACCCGAGGAATCTGTGGGTGGAGCCGGCCGACCCGGGCCACAAGAAGGGGTCGGGGATCAACAACAGGAAGGACCCGGTGGAGACGAAGCTGCACACCGCCGTCTGCAACGGCACCATCAACCTTGCGGCTGCGCAGCAGGCGATCGTCACGGACTGGACCACGGCTCTCAGCCGCCTGCACCTGGGCTGAGGCGGCGTCTGTCGGCGGGGGCGCTCGTGGCCCGTCGCCCGGCCTGGGCGCACGCTCCAACTCGCGGTGCGCCCAGGTCATGACCGACTGTCGTGCCTGTCCGATCCGAGTGATCTGGCCGATGCCCGCTGGGACCTTGCCGGCCTTCACGAGGTCGTGGAGTGCTTCGAGTGTCTCCTCCCAGGGGGTGGAGTGGTCGTTGCGGTGGATCTGGTACAGGTCGATGTAGTCGGTTCCCAGGCGGCGCAGGGAGTGGTCGACCTCTGTCATGATCGCTTTGCGTGACAGCCCCCGTCCGTTCGGCCCGAGGCGCATCGGGTGGCGCAGCTTCGTGGCGATGACCACGGCGTCGCGGTCGGCGTAGTCCTTCAGCGCGCGGCCGAGGATCTCCTCGCTGGAACCGTTGGAGTACATGTTCGCGGTGTCGAAGAAGTTGATCCCCGCCTCCACCGCGTGCCGGATGAGCGGACGGGCCTCCTGCTCGCCCTTCGACCAGACGGGGTGCCCGCGGTCGGGTTCGCCGTAGGTCATCGCGCCGATGGCGATCGGTGACACGTCCATGCCTGTGGTGCCGAGCTTGATGTAGTGCATGACGCCCCTCTAAACTAAGTGGAGAGCTCTCCGAATACCGTAGTGGAGAGTTCTCCACTTAGCAAGGTGAGGTCCTGTGGTCCGTTCAGACGCTCGCGAGAACCGGGCACGCATCCTCGCGGCCGCCCGCGAGGCCTTCAGCGAGGACGGCAACGCCTCGATGAACCAGGTGGCCCAGCGCGCCGGAGTCGGGGCGGGCACGCTGTACCGCAACTTCCCCACGCGCGAGGCCCTGGTGCTGGCCGTCTACCAGGACGAGGTGGCACGCATCACCGGCACCGTGCCGGACCTGCTGGCCGAGATGCCGCCGCTGGAAGCGCTGCGCCACTGGACCACCGACCTCGTCGAAGCCATGCGCAAGAAGCACGGCCTGGGTGACGCCCTCAGCGCCGGGGCGCACCAGGCGATCGCCGAGGAGAGCTACGGCCCCGTCATCGCCGCCCTCACCCAGCTCCTGGAGGCGGGCAAGAAGGACGACACCATCCGCCAGGACGCCGACCCCACCGATTTCCTCCAGCTCACCGGAGCCCTCTGGCGCGCCGCGTCCACCCCCGAAGACCGAGCCCCCCACATGCTCGGGCTCATCCTCGACGGCTTGAGCACGCACCGATAGACACCCCCGTACGGCAGAGCCCGCCAGTAGAACGGTCCGACCAGGACGTGAGCGCGCGGATGCGGCGCGGACAGACCGCCGTTTTGCCGGACCGGCAACAGAAGTGGCAGACCATGACCCGGTGGGGCCACGGTGGGCCGGTGACCGACAACGACATCGCAGAAGCAGCACCCGCGTCCGACATCCTCAGGCCCGTCGACGGATACCTCGGGGATCCCGCGGTGCGGGCGGAATGGGACAACCGGTACTCCGAACGACAGCAGTTGTGGAGCGGCCGCCCCAACGGTGCGCTCGTGACGGAGGTCGCCGGTCTCACCCCCGGCCGGGTACTCGACGTGGGCTGCGGCGAGGGCGCGGACGCCATCTGGCTCGCACGGCACGGCTGGGACGTGACCGCGCTCGAGGTCTCCGGCGTGGCGCTGGAGCGGGCGGCAGGGCACGCGCGGGACGCCGGCCTCGCCATTGACTGGGTGCACGCCACGCTGACCGACGCGATGCTCCCGCCGGCCTCCTTCGACCTGGTGTCAGCGCAGTACCCGGCCTTGCTGCGCACCCCCGACGCCGCGGCAGAGCGAGCGCTGCTCGCCGCCGTCGCGCCCGGCGGCATCCTGCTGGTCGAGCACCACGCCGGAATGGAGACCCAGCAGGCACACGACAGCGACTTCGACCCGGCTGACTATGTGTGGCCGTCGACGGTCCTCGACCACCTCGGCGACGGCTGGGAGGTCGAGGTGCACGAACAGCGCCCCCGCCTGGCACCCGACGGCGGCGCCGGCGCCCACCACACGGACGACCTGGTGCTACGCGTACGCCGACTGCGCTGAGGGGTGGCCCGGGGTCTGGGGCCCAGAGGGCCCGGAGTACCTCGCTTGGCTTGAGATGATCGAGCACGGCACCTTCGACGGCCGCCTGTGCGATGCGCTGACCGCCCGCGCGTGTGGGAGTACGGCGCGAGCGGTCAGCAATGTGTGAGCGCTACCGGCGGGATGCGGTTCGTGAGCCGGCGGAATGCCTCATCGGCCGCCTCATCTGCCGGTGACGGGCTGTCCGCCGGGGCGGCGGGTTCAGTGGCCGTCCCGGGTCCGCAGCTTCCGCGCCCTCACGAACACCAGCGTGCCGCCCGCGACCAGCAGGACGGCGATGCCCGCCCGCAGCAGGACTGCGTCCGTGCCCGTGGAGGCGAGTCCGCCGCCGGTCGTGGTGTCGTTCCCGGCTCCGGCCCCGGAGTGGGACGGGCTCGCGCCGGCCGTGGCCGACGGGGACGCGGAAGCGCTGGGTGACGGGCTGGGCGTCGTCGAGCCGGTGGTCTTCACCGTGATCGCCGTGGTGTCGTTGCCGGCGTTGTCGTCACGGTTGGGGTACTGGGGGTTGTCCACCGCTTTCACGCTGCCTTGCGCGCCGGGGACGGCCCGGTCGATGCGCACCGTGAACTTCTGGGTCACGGAGTCGCCCGGCCGGAAGTCGGTGCTGGAGATGGCGCAGGTGTAGCTTTTCGCTCCGGCCTTGTGGGGCGTGCAGTTCCACCGCGGTCCGGGATCGCCCTGCTCGTCGGGACCGGGAGCGCCGGTGATGGTGGTACCGGCGGGCGGTGTCACCACGAAGGTGCCGGAGTTGTCGGCGTCCATCCACTGGAGGTCCATCCGGCCCGGCCCGTTGTTCCGCACGCCCACGGTGATGCTCACCGTCTCGCCGACCTTGCCCTCGACCGTGTCGCCGAGTGCCTCGTAGTCGGCGTGCTGAGTGGTGGCGAAGGTGCCGTACCCGGTGCCGGTGAAGCCGGAGCCGTGGGCGATGGCTTTGAGGCCGAGCGGCGCGCCGGTACCGGTCTCAGGGAACGCGGACGGGTCGAAGGAGTCCGGCGCGGTGCCGCCGACCGGCCACACGACGTAGGTGTTGTAGCCGTACATCGTGTCCTTGGCCGCGGTGTAGCGCAACGGCGTGTTGATCGCGTAGGCCGAGTCGGGCGTGACCGCGGTGTCGAAGCGGCACCAGGCGCCGACGTCGGGTTGCTCCGCGTAATGGCAGTTGGAGTGGTCACGGGCGAGAGATACGCCGTCCGAGTCCTGCACCAGCAGCATGACGCCCTTGCCGGCGGGCGCGGTGCCGGTGTTGGCGAAGGCCGGGGTGCGCTCGAAGACGGCGCCGGGCTCGATGCCCTTCAGTGCCGGATAGGGCCTGCTGACGAGCTTCGGGCCGCCGACCAGGACGTCCGTCTTCCCCGTCACGGTGGGCGCGTCGCCGGCGGTGGCGGTGTAGGTGATGGCACCGGTGTCGCCCGCCTTGGCGGCCGCGGTGGGCTTGAGGAAGAACGGGTCGATCGACTCCTTGCCCGACAGTGGGCCCACGTCGCATCTGATCTTGAGGGCGCCGGTACTCACGCAGTCCCCCGTGACCTCCATCGTCGCCTTCCCGGCGAGGGACGACGCGTCGACCGCGACCGAGACGTCATGGGCGTCTCCGCCCGAGGCGGTGATGTCGAGGTTCAGGTTCGGGCCCTCGCCCTCGGTGGGCAGGTAGTAGGTCTCCTGGGTGTCCAGGACGAGCGTCGTCTGGGCGGCATGCGCGGCCGGGGTCGCGACCGCCAGGGCGGCGGCCGCAAAAGCGGTGGCGGCCGCTGTTCGCCAGGTTCTGGATATCGTCAGCACACTTCATGGACACGCCAGTTCACGGGAAGGTTGCGCCTGAGCGGCCGTCAGCTGAAGAAAAGTCTCCGCTCCGGGAAGGTCCGACGGGAATCTGCGTGGCCGGATCGGCCGCATGGGGTGTGCCGTGGCACGACGGAGCGCACATCGAAGCCCCGGACCCCGGGGCGTGGTTTCGCGACGAACCTGGCCGTGCGGTTGGGACGGTGGTCTACGGTGCGGTGTCATGGAGATCGAACTGACTGATGATGAGCACCTGCGGGCCATTGCTGCTGTGGAGGCCGTCGTCGCGGACGACGACGATGCCCTGGCGCTCCTGGCCGGCGGCCCGGACGAGCGCCCGCTGCCGGCCCTGCTGGCTTCCTACGGACAGCACACGCTGCACCGCATCCTGACCGCCGCGTTCGGTGTCGAAGCCACCATGGACTACGACGAGACGGGCCGACTGGTCGCGCAGGTCAGCAGCGATCCGATGGCGCGCGTCGTCTTCACCCTGACCGAGACGCTGCACGACCAGGCCGCTCTCGCAGACGACGACCCCCGCGCACCGAAGCTGATCGCCCGATCCATCCTCCTGGGAATCCACGCGTTCACTGATGCCGGCACCGAAGAAGCCCTGACCCTGCTGCGCGCGCTGCGCGACGAGGTCCTCCTCCGGGCCGAGTGAACGGCGCCGGCCGAGTCCGGTGGGGTTCAGCGGCGCCGGGCACCGAAGTGGGGACCGTTGCGCGGGACGGCCCGCAGGCAGGGGCCGGGGCCAGATCGGTTGAGCCCGTGGGCGTCAGGGAGCGCCCTGGGGATGTACGGCTGCGTCCGTGAGGCGCTGAAGGATTTGCCGCTCGGAGCTGAACAGTGGTGGCTCGCTGAGCTGAGGAAGGGGCGAACCGGTCAGCGCGGCCAGCAGGGCGCGGGGGCGCAGGACGCGTGTGGGACCCGCGGTGAGGCTCGTGACGTCGAAGAGTGCGGCTGCCGCGGGGAGAGAGCCGGTTGCCGCCCGGGTCAGCCGGCGCGCGTAGGCGGCGGTCATCCGGTCGGCGAGTGTCGGACTCCCGGCCTTCACATCGGGATAGAAGACATCCGTCGCAACGGCTGTGGACCATGCTGTCTCGATATGACCGGCCGCCTCGCGGAGAACACGACGGGCAAGCCCCGGACCCGCGATGCCGAACTGCTGCAGCGCCCGGAAGAAGTCACGGGCACCGAGCGCGGCCACCGACATGCCCTGCCCGTAGGCGGGATTGAACGTGGCCAACGCGTCACCCAGGACGAGGAACCGCTCGGGCCATACGGCGGTTTTCTCGAAGTACCGGCGGACGTTGCTGGTGCTGCGGCTGACCGCGATGTCGGTGAGAGGTTCGGCGCCGGAGATCAGCCGGCCGACGATCGGGTGCGGCAGACTGAAGATGTACTCGAGGAAACCCTGCGGGTCACTCGGAGGTTCGCCGCCTCTGGTGCCGCCCGCGCTGACCATCCATCGGTTGCCCTCGATCGGCAGCACCATGGCGCTTCTGCCAGGGCGCCCGTTGTAAGGATTCGCCTGGATCATGGTCATGGGGAATGACTCGGCACCTGCGGGAGTGCGGTAGATCCGGGTGGCGTTGGTGAGCCCGGAGTCGACTTTCCGCTCCGCCACGCCGTCGACACCGATGTCCCGAAGCCACTGGAGGTTGCGGGAGCCCCGTCCGCTCGTGTCCACCACGAAGTCGGCCTCGACTTCGCTGCCGAGGGTGGACTCGGCTCCGCTGATGCGTACTCCACGGACGCGCTGCGCGTCTCCGATCAGCCCCTCGACGGTGGCCTGGTGGATCGAGACCTTCGTGGTCTGAGCCATCAGCCCTTCGCGAACGGCCCAGTCCAACAGGGCCCGGGTACAGCTGATCAGACGGGAGCCGTCCCACCGATACCGGTGGAACCAGCCGGCGTGCGGTGTGAGAGCGAGCATTCCGTTGCCCAGCGAGATCTCGCGGGCACCTGCTTGCAGGAGGCGCTCGCGCAGACTCTTCGCGAACAGGGCCTCCATGGCCGACCATCCTCCGGCCATGAGCAGGTGGGCATGCCGGCCCTGAGGAATGCCCCGACGGTTCTGAGGGCCGTCAGGAAGCTCATCCCGTTCGAGCAGGAGGACTTCCAACTCGGGTAGGGCCCGGGACAACGCCGCTGCGGCGAGCAGCCCCCCAATGCCTGCTCCGATCACGACAGCTTTCTGCGACACTCGCTCTCCTTGGTGCATGTGGACTGTGTTCAGTGGGTGCGTTCGTGATCCGGCGTCACGGCGTGGATCCGGCTTACAGACTGCGCCAGTTCGACCAGGTCAACCGTGAGGCGGAACTCGTCGGGCGGGTCGGCGGCGCCGGCGGCCTGGCCCGAGGCACGCAGGATGCCGTCGATGACCAGGGCCTTCTCCGACGCGATGCGTGCTTCTTCGGGGCTCTTGCCGGTCTCCAGCGCGGCGCGGTACGCGGCCTCGCCGACGCTTCTGTCGAAGTGAGCCGTCAGATCCAGCAAAGCGTCGTGGATCTGCGCCTCCAGCAGATAGAGGCGGCTGCTCGGCAGCTGCCACCGCTGCACCGACCGCGGAGTGCTGGTGATGTCCTTGAGAGTCGCCCACAACGGCAGCAGCGCGCGGTAACTGGTCAGACACTGTCTCTCCGAGACAGCTGATGCCAGGCGTGGCAGCACGAAGCCGGCGGAGTAGATGAGCGCACCGACGGACGCGGCGGGGGGCGCCACGGTGGTCGACAGGAAGTCCAGGTTGTATCCGCACCATCGTGCGATGACCGCGGTGACCTTGGTCAGTTCGAAGCCGATGACGTCCAGGAGCAGGCCGGAGAGAATCAGGCGGAGACCGATGCGCTGCAGGCCGGTGACCTCGTCCCGCGCCCACTTCAGGCAGACCACGCTGAGCACGATGGTGCTGGCCAGATGCCCCATCAGATAGAGGACGATCATCTCTCTCATGTAGGGGGTGTTCGCGTAGTAGGTGTCCAGGTCCCTGAGACGCTCCGTGTCCGCGTGCGCAAGGACGAACAGCAGGTTGATGGCGACGATCAGGGCACCGTAGACCGCGATGCTGAGGCGGATCATCCGGCGGATCCGGTCGTGCGGACCTCCTCGCCAGAGGATCAGCAAGATGATCAATGAACAGCTGAACGCGGAGATGAAGCTGTAGGTCAGCGGGGCCCCGAAGTTGGGGATCCCCGTGGCCCTGTTGACGGCCGCCAACGTCGCCGGAGCCGCACAGGTGAAGCAGATGGCGCCGATGAACGCGGTCGCCCGGCTCGCCACCGTCAGCGAGGTACGGGGAGCCCTCGGTGCCCGGCGGACCACCAGCGCCGCCACGATCAGCAAGGCAGCCGCCGCATACACGACCAGACTCATATCGGGGACTCCGTTCCGCCTGCTGTGGGGGTGTGGCCGAACTCGACTGTCACAGCGAACCGGCTCTGGCGGGGTCGGTCGCGACGGAGCGGTCCTTGCGCTGTGCGTGCTTGACGGCCTCGGCGATCCGGACAAGTGCCTCGGGGTCCCGGGGGAGTGGCAGAGGAGCCGGCTCGCTGAACGGATCGGCCGAGCGCCGGGCGCATCGGCGAGCGGCTTTCGCGATGGTGACGGCCCACGCGGTGGCGACCGCCTCAGGCTCGGCATCCTTGCGGTCCCGCAACTCGCCCGTCCCCTGTAGCCGCCTCAACTCCGCGGTATAGACCTGATCGTAGAGTTCCTTGTCGAGGAACATCTCGATCTCGTGGAGACCGTTGAGGATGGTGCTGCGGCGCCAGGTGCTCCACAGGAAGGGCGAGTGCGGTCGCTCGACGCGCAGAGCGTGGTCCTTGAGAACCGGGTCGAGCAGGGCGTCCAGGGAGGCGAGGCGCACGAAGTCGGCCCATCCCGAGAGGTGGTGACCCGCCATCGGCAGGAGGAATCCGGTGACCGTCAACAGCGCCCCCAGTCCGGCACAGAGCGAGGACACCGAGGTTCCCACCGCGGGCCAGTCCTGGCCAGACCAACAAGCGCCGATGGCAGTCAGTTTGCTGATGCTGTAGCCGGCGGTGAGCAGCGTGCCGGTGGCGATGGTCATCAGGCTGGCCCGCAGCCAGGGCCGCTGTCGGACCTCGGTCTCGCGAGCCCAGCGAAGCGACCAAACGGCACTGACGGTCGCGGCCGTGAGATGCGCCAGCAGGTACAGGACGACCATCTCGGCGACCCAGGGGGTCTTCGCATAGTAGGTGTCGAAGTCGGTCCGCCGTACAACAGCGTGATTTCCCACCGCGAAGAGAACAGCGATACAGAGCAGGACCCCCGCGTAGCCGTAGATCCAGTTGCGGGATGTCCGGCGGATGGAAGGGCCGCCACGCCAGCAGGCGATCAGGACCAACGAGGAGGCGCTGTACGCCGTGATCGCGCCATACGTCAGGGGCGCCGCCAGGTTCGGTATCCCGGTTACGCGGTTGATCACGGTGACTGTCGGAGGCGCGCCGAAGAGGAAGCACAGGGAGGCGAAGCCCAGCACCGCGATGATGGCTCGCAGGGAGGGGTCGGACGAGTGGCGTCTGAGATCGGGCAACCGGAAGAGCAGCGCGACCGTGAGCAGGCCGAAGCTGATGTAATTGATCGCCCCGCTCATCTTCGGTGCCTCTGATACCCGAGCGAGTCGGCAATGCGGCGCGCCGTATCACCGACAATCACGTCCCGCTCCATGAGAGAGCGCATCCGCTGGCCGACCAGAATGCCGAACAACTCCGCTTCCTTCTCGGGATCCGCGTCGAACCGGGAACGCGCAGCGGCCGGCCGGACAGCGTGCTGCTGCCCAGAACCCAACGCGGAACAGGCGTATGCCGCCAACTCCTCGGGCGACATGTTGTCCTTCTGGCGCATATGCCATAACTCGTGACCCAGTATCTGCGACTGATGCCAGACCTCGGCGTCCTGCTCGACGATCACGTCGTCGCGCTGCTTTCGCTCCACCCACATTCCCGTGGTGTGGAAATTACGCGGAATGCGCACCCGGTGAACCTCGAGCGCGCGATCCCCGCGCCACTGCTGGGCGGACTCGACCAGGGCCGCGAAGAGGATCTCGGGATCGACGGGATGCTGGTCCCATGCGGCGTCCTGCTCGGCGGCCAGCTTCTCCCGGATCGGACCGATGAGTACTTCGACGAACTGCTGCATGTCCCTGTCCCGGTGCCGCATCTGCCGCCACTGCCGATACCCGGTGAGAGGATTCATCGTCAGTCCTGACGGATCGCAGGAAGAACAGGAAGAACAGGAAGAAGGGGACCCCGCGCACCGCAGACCTGGGCAGACCCCCGAGGGCCGGTACGTATGTGAGGTGCTCGCGTGGTGGCTTCAACAACCTCACGCATCATGACGTCTCCCTGCCCCCTCGTGCGGCCCGCTGGTGGCGCCCGCATGGATGTCGGCGCCCCATGGCCGCATCGGCCTACTCACCCGAACCCGTTGACGTTGCCCTGACATTACCCGAGGTGTGCCCGGGGAGATGCGTGAGCGTTGCCGTTCCAGGGCGAGGACGGTATGGCCGATTGACGTCCTCCGATTCGGGCCGCATCGGCATCCGCGGAGGATCCGCCCGCGGTCGTGAGGCTGCTGGGCCGTCAGGCCGCTGGTGGTATGCGGCCGTACGCGCCCTTATCGACGCGGATCAGAGCGTAAACCTCGCGTCTGCAGAGCGTTTGAGACAGCACCTCTCCACCGGTGGGGACACGGCGCGAGTACGAGGCGATGAACCACGGGAGCGTGGAGGTGCTCCCGCTGCGGCCACTACGAGGGATGCCGCCACTTCCGTCACCCGTGCCTTCTGGCTCGCCCCCACCATCCCTGAGGGGGCATGACGCCTGTGCGAGCCGCGGCTCAGGATCGCACACCAGGTCGGCGCCGTACGTCTGCCACGGGCACGGCCGAGCAGCTGCTCCTCTTCGTCTGGGGCCGCCTGACGCTGAGCGACCTGAAGATCGGGGGCGACCAGCGGGTGTTTCGGGCGGCTGATCGCCTGGGAGCCCGAGGAGTAGTAGTCCGTCAACGCCGCCGGCGGCACAGCAGCTCGGGCGGGGGAGGAGGCGAAGGCCGAACGACTCGAGGTTCACGGCCGGCTCGTCCCAGCCGTAGGTGGACTTGATCCCGTGACGAAGGCGGGCGGCGGGCGCGGCCCGGCGTCACATGCCGGTCATTCCACTCCGGGTGAGGCCTGGAGCCAGCGCGGGGACCCAGATGACGGCGACGGCCAGGACGAGCGAGGCTGTCCCCACGGCACGGGCCACCAGACGGCCAAGCGGAGCAAGCTTCTCGGCGGTGATCATGGCGGCCAGAATCAGCATGGCCCACAGGTTCATCACACCGAAGGCTGCCAGCAAGAGCATCAGCGACCAGCAGCAGCCCAGGCAGAAGGCCCCATGGTGGGCTCCGGCCCGCAGATCGCGCGAGGACCGCGGATACGAGGCGTAGCGCAGCATCAGGCCGATCGGCGAACGGCACTTCGCCAGGCAGCGGTCTTTGAGCGGCGTGAGCTGGTAGAGGCCGCTGATGGCGAACACGGCCGCGGCCACGGCTGTCCCTGCCGCAGGAGGCAGGCGCGCCACCCGGCCGAGGCCGGCGGCCAGCGCGTACGCAGGCAGTCCCGCCGCGGCCCACACGAGTAGGTAGGCGACGGTGAAAACGGCCATGCGTGATGTCCGGTGGCCGGTGATGGTGCGTGCGTACAGGGCGGCGACGGGTGCCGTGGCCGGCAGCATCATCGCGGCCATCATCAGCGTCCACGCGGCCAGGAAAGCGGCCAGGCCCAGGCCCATGGTGCCGGTCGTCGCCGGCATGCCGCCCCAGCGCGACACCAGCCAGACCCAGGCGCCGGCCGCCACGACCAGCAGCAGCCCGGCACCGGCCGCCCCGCTGCGGACGGTGGCCGGCCCGCTCATCAGTCGGACCAGGTGAAGGGCGCCGCGTGCCCGTTACCGCCCGTGAAGTCGAAGGACCGGCCGTACACACCCTCAGCCCTGGCCCGGGTGGACCGGGCGACCGTCAGCGTGCTGTTCACCGGGTGGAACAGGCCTGTCAGGTGCATCACCGGGCCGTCCTCGCCGAACTGCGGGGCGACCTGGTCCTCGATCTCGATGTCGATGGCATCGCCCACCCGCACAGCGTGCCGGCGGCCGTCGTCACGGTAGTCGATGGGGACGCGTTCCACGCCCAGGACCTCGCCGATGAGCGGCGCGAGGCCCGCCATCGGCCCGCCTGCCTGGCCCGAGAAGACGTTGCCCAGCGCCTGCGCCTGGGCGTCGTCGGCTGAGGCGTCCACGTACAGTGCCACCTGCCAGCCGCCCTCGGACATCACCTGTGGCCCGTCGACGAAGATGGCCACGTTGCGGTCGGAGACGTCGACGTCGTCGACGTTCCCGCTGTCCACGTGGAAGGCGAAGGTCACCTGGCAGCGTTCGTGGTCGGCCGGTGCGGTGAGGCCGGAGGTGGTGCAGGGGCACACCACGTCACAGTTGCAGGTCTCCAGATAGGTGCCGGTCAGATTCCAGGGCATGACTCTTCCTCCCTGTCTTGCGGCCCCCCGGGTCAAGGGGATGCATCGAGAGGGTTCGCTCCGCCCCGGTGCAGCTCTTTGTCCAGGCTATGCCTGACCACCCCCATCGCGCAGATCCGCTGTCAGCACAGCTCACCGGATGGGATACCGACTCTTGCGGGGAGTGCTCGTGACCTCGGATGCGTCATGGGACGGCGCCGTTTCCCTGCCCGGCTCGATCCCCGGCACGAAAGGCCGATGCGCCTCATCCCTCCACAGCTGGTTGCGGCCTGGGGCGACGGCGGCACGCCGTGTCGGCAGTGGGCGCGCCGCGCCGGATACGACTCCGGCCCCCTCCCCAGCGGCGGAATGCCGGGGAGGGGGCCAGATGGTTGGTAGCGGGGGCGGGATTTGAACCACGCGACCTCTGGGTTATGAGCCCAGCGAGCTACCGAGCTGCTCCACCCCGCGTCGGTGTCTCCAGCGTACGGGACGGCGGCGGACCGCGCAGATATTTTCGCGGCGCGAGTGCGGAGCGCCATGCAGACCGTCCCGTCGTACGTCGTACGGGGTCGTTGTGCGGAACCGTCCCGGGCGAGGCCTGGTGCCGGCAAGGTCATGTCGGCGGCCGAACGGTCATGCCGACCGAGTACGACGTCCACCGAACGCGCTTCGCGAGCCAGGCGACGAACTCGTCGGTGCGCCACCGGAGTCGGCGCGGGGCGGTGTCTGTCGCCCCTGGCGTCTACGCCCACCATGCAGGGGGGCGGCGGCATGGAATCCGGCAGACCCGAGTTCGCCGTCGGCGGTTCACGGCAGTCGCCGTCTTCTCGGGTGGGGAACTCACTGACGGGCAGCCGAGCATCCGGAGTTGTTCGCTCCGCTCCGGGCGTTCCGCTGAGCGGACCGACGGGTGACGGCCGGGTGGCGGTGCATCACGCTGGCCATCGGTCGCGGACGACCGCGATCCGTTGCGTGAAGAGAGCAACCACCAGGGGGAGTTATGACAGAAGCAAAGCCGGCGCATCGCCGCGTGCATGCCGGGGTGGCGACGGCGCTGCGCAGGTGCGTGGTGATGCTCGCGCGTTCGCCCAAGGCGGTGGTGCTGGTCGTGGCAGCGCTGGTGGCCACCGCCTCCGCCGTGACACCGGCCTACGCGGACGATCCCGGACTCAACTGTGCCGCCACGGCGACCGCCACCATCTCGGTGACGCCCACCCCCCGTCGTCTACGGCCACAACGCCCTGGTGCAGTGGAGCGCGGACTGCGTGAGCAACACGGCCGAGGACGCGCTCGTGATCAGCGGGCCGGGATTCAACCCGTCGACCACCGTCTTCCCGGTCGGTGGCGGATCCCAGTCGGTGTTCATCGCCCAGACCGGAACCGTCAGTTGGGATGTCACGGTCGTCGACACGTCGTCGGACACCGGATTCAGCCGGGCCCTGGCGTCCGTCTCGGCCCCGGTGACCGGCGTGACGGTCGTGCCCGACCTGGCGGGTGACACGCAGGCGCAGGCCCGTCAGGCGCTCTCGGCCGCCGGCTACGTCCTCGGCAGCGTCGGCAGCATCGTCGACTGCGACAACATCAACCGGGTCACCTCGCAAAGTCCGCGTGCGGGCACCGTGGTGCTTCCGGGATCCTCGGTCTCCATCACGATCGGCAGGAAGCCCACCCCGCCTGCCCAGTGCCCGTGAGGCTTCCGGTCCCGCGCCTGCCCTACCCACTGGGGGTGCACGACCTCCTGTTGACGCGTGGGCGGGCCGGCCCGGAGTATCTGCTCCGGGCCGGCCCGCCCACGCACCGTCAGTTTGTGGCGGGCACGGGGGCGTGGATTGGCGCGGGTGTCCGCTTCGGATCGGGCTCGGCTGTCACCGCGGAGGGAGCGGGGGTGGGGGCGTAGGGGATCTCCCCGCGCAGGACGGCCTTGGCGCGGTCCTGGTCGAGCTCGCCCTCCCACCGGGCGACGGCCAGGGTGGCGACGCCGTTGCCGACCAGGCTGGTCAGGGCGCGGGCTTCGGACATGAAGCGGTCGATGCCGAAGATCAGCGCGAGGGCGGCGGGCGGGACGTGCGGGATGGCGCTGAGGGTGGCGGCCAGGGCGATGAAGCCGGAGCCGGTGACGCCTGCGGCGCCCTTGGAGGTGAGCAGCATGACGGCGAGCATGGTCAGCTGCTGGGTGAGGCTGAGGTCGATGCCGAGGGCCTGGGCGAGGAAGACCGATCCCATGGTCAGGTAGATGGCGGTGCCGTCGAGGTTGAAGGAGTACCCGGCGGGCAGCGTGATGCCGACGACCGGTTTCGAGGCGCCCGCGTGCTGGAGCTTGGCCATCATGCGCGGCAGGACGGGCTCGGTGGAGGAGGTGCCCAGGACGATCAGCAGTTCTTCCTTGATGTAGCGCAGGAAGGGCAGCAGCCGCAGTCCGTTCAGGCGCATCACGGTCCCGAGGACGACCAGGACGAAGAAGAGGGCGGTCAGCCAGAACGAGCCGACCAGCAGGGCCAGGTGACGCAGGGCGCCCAGGCCGTAGTTGCCGATGGTGAAGGCCATCGAGCCGAACGCGCCGACGGGTGCGAGCCGCATGATCCAGCGGATGAGCGTGAACAGGACCGTGGAGAACTTCTCGATGCCCCGGGCGATGCCCAGGCCTGCCTCCCCACTGGCATGCAGACCGAAGCCGAACAGCACCGACACCAGCAGCACCGGCAGGATCTCGTTGCCGGTCAGGGCGCTGACCAGGGTGGCCGGGATGATGGCCAGGGCGAACTCGGCGAAGCCCTCGTGGGCCTTGGTCGCCTCCGGCGGCAGGCCCTTGGTGGACAGGGTCGAGAGGTCGACGTGCAGACCGCTGCCCGGCTTGACGACGTTGACGACGACCAGGCCGATCACCATGGCCACGGTGGTCAGCACCTCGAAGTAGACCAGAGCCTTCAGGCTCACGCGGCCGACCGAGCGGGCGTTGTCCATGGAGGCGATGCCGTGGACGACCGTGCAGAAGATGATCGGCGCGATGAACATCTTCACCAGCGCGATGAAGCCGTCGCCCAGCGGCTTGAGGTCGGCGCCGACGGACGGCCACAGCCCGCCCACGACGGCGCCGAGGAGGACGGCGATCAGACACTGGACGTAAAGGTGGGACAGCATCCGGCGGATGCGGCCCGGTGGTGCGGTGACGGTACCCGGGGCGGCGTCGTTGCGGCTCATGCGGGGCGTCCTTCCAGGACGGGAACGAGGAGTTCGGCTCGGGCGATACGCCGGGCGGCGCGGTGCAGCAGCACCGTGGGGGACGCGCCGTCCGGTGCGGGGACGGCTTGGGCGGTGATCACGCCCGCGGGGGTGCCCAGACGCAGCGTGCCGTCGGCGGTCTGCCGGGCGACGCGGTGGGCGAGGGTGCCGGGGGTGGCGGCGGCCGTGGCCAGGGCCACGGCGGAGGTCAGGCCGATCGCCGGGTGCGGCGCGTGCATGGAGACCATGCGCACGGCCAGGTCGTACTCGTCCTGGTTGACGAGTGTGCCTTGAGTGGTGCGGTAGGGGGCAGGTCGGGCGACGATGCCCACCTTCGGCACCGCGTGGCTGACCGGATCGCCCTCGCGGGCCAGGCCCATGGCCAGCGCTGCCTGGCGGCGCAGCAGGGTCAGCGCGGGCACTGCGGTGGCGAACGCGGTGAGGGATTCGGTGCCGTCGAGGCCGAACGCCTTGGCCTCGAACAGAGCGGCCGGAGCGCCGGCGTCCACCAGGGATGCCTCGACGGGACCGTCCGGGCCGGTCAGCTCGTCCAGTGCCCGACCGGTCGGCAGCGCGCGGCCGGTCGTCGAGCCCGCCGGGTCCTGAAACCCGAGCAGGACCGGCACGCCCGGCGCCGAGGTACCCGGGACCACGGCCGTGCCCTCCTCCGGGGCCACGCCCGCGGGGGTGGGGATCGTTCCGGTGAGGCGGGCCCCGGTGTTGACGTTGAGCATGCGGACCGTGGTGGTGTCCGACGTGATCGGCACGAGATCGTGGTGGACGGCGTACAGGGCCACGGCGGTGGCGCAGTTGCCGCAGTTGCTGGCCCACTCCACGCGCTCGTCGCCGATTCCGACCTGTGCGAAGGCGTACTCGACATCGACACCGGCCTGGGTCGACGCCTGTACGACGGCGGCCTTGGACGTGGTGGAGGAAGCGCCGCCCACGCCGTCGATCTGACGGGGGTCGGCGGCGTTGAAGGCGGCGAGCAGCAGGGCATCGACATCGACGCCGGTGGCGACCACGTCGTGGTGATCGAAGATCCAGCACTTGCTGGTTCCTCCGCGGATCATCTCGCCCTGCAGACGCAGCACAACTGTCTCCTCACAGACGTGGAAGGGAAACCCGCCGACGGTCTCGCCGTGCGTGGTGTCCTCCACGGTGGGTTACAGCAGCGTGAAGTACAATCTCGGAAATCTGCATGGCTATTAAGGTGAAGTGAACGCTGGAGGTGGTGGCATGCTCGATGTCCGGCGCATCCTGCTGTTCACGGAGGTCGCCCGGCGCGGCTCGGTGACCGCGACAGCCCGCGCCCTCAACTACACGCCGTCAGCGGTGTCGCAGCAGATCAGCCGCCTGGAGACGGAGGCAGGCCAGCCCCTGTTGGCACGCCACGCTCGGGGTGTCACCGTCACCGACGCCGGACGGGCGCTGGCCGAACGAGGCGAACGCATCGAACGCGAACTGCAGGCCGCGGAGAACGAACTCGCCGACTACGCCGGCCTGCGTGCGGGCACCCTGCGTATCGGCACCTTCCCCACCGCCGGCGCCTCGCTCCTCCCGCAGGCCGTGATCGCCTTCCGGGACGCCCACCCCGACGTACGGCTGACCGTCCGCAGCGCCCGCATCGCCGGACTCTTCGCGATGCTGGAGAACCGGGAGATCGAGATGTCGCTCATGTGGGACTACGACTGGAGCCGCATCGACCGGGAGGACATCGTCGTCATTCCACTCCTCGATGATCCGCCGGCCCTTCTCGTCAGCGACCACCATCCACTCGCCGGCCGTGATGCCGCCTCACTCGCCGACTTCACGGACGACCCCTGGATCACCCGCGCCGACCACCACCCGGTGGCCGAAGCCCTCGTCCGGGGCTGCCGCGCCGTAGGCTTCGAGCCCCACATCGCCTACGAGGCCCACGACTACCAGGAAGCCCAGGCCATGGTCGCCGCCGGCATCGGCGTCGCCCTCGCCCCCACCCTGGCCCTGGAGGGCATCCGACCCGGCGTCGAGGTCCTGCCCCTCAAGCCGCCGGCTCCCATCCGCCGCATCCTTCTGGTTCGCATGGCCGACCACTCGCTCACGCCCGCCGCCCTGACCTTCGCCGGACTCCTCCGCGCCGCCGCCGCGGCCCGGACCGTCTGACACCGAACCCACGCCCACCGGTCCGGGCCGACATCGAGATCGCGCTGACAGACGATCTCGACGACC
>Ga0182007_10000442_pt1 | contig 25128 bp, 15 predicted proteins | sample Sormic07211113_1_FD_123023 | JGI IMG/M metagenome (GOLD analysis project Ga0182007, IMG submission 123023) | Rhizosphere microbial communities from Sorghum bicolor, Mead, Nebraska, USA - 072115-113_1 MetaG | ecosystem: Host-associated > Plants > Roots > Rhizosphere | place: USA: Nebraska...
CCGTACCGAGGCGGTACGTGACGCGATCCGTGCCGAACGCGAGGACGATGACGCGCCAGTGGGTGGCGAGCTGCCCGGCTTGTCCCTACTCGATCGCGAGGATGCGCGATTGGTAGCTTCCGCAACACCGCCAACCGCCCCTGCAGCAGATACCGGTTCGCGGGGCTGGTTCGACGAAGGGCTGGTGCCAAAGAGCACGGTGCGTTACGACACTCGCGGTGCACGTATCGGCGTGCCGCACATCGAGACGCCGGAAGGTCGCAGGGTCAACGTATTGCACGCCGGGGACACGTATGTGTACGTATTTCGCGTGGAGTTCCAGGACAGTGCGGTCGACGTGCGTTTCGGCATGCTGATCAAGACGCTGACCGGGCTGGAGTTGGGCGGCGGCGCGACCAGCCTGCCGCAGGATTCGTTGCCGGTGGTCGAGGCCGGAGAAACGGTCGAGGCGCGCTTCCGCTTCCGCTGCCTGCTTGATGGGGGTACTTATTTTCTCAATGCGGGCGTGCTTGCGCGGATCGCGGAGGAGGAAACCTACATAGACCGCCTGATAGATGCCGCCATGTTCCGCGTCATGCCGCAGCCGGAGCGGCTGGCCACGGGCTTTGTCGATTTCTGCGTGACGTCGGACGTCAGCGCGGTAGATGCCAGGAAGGTGGATGCATGACGTCGGAATCCTCGCAACGTCGACAGGCCATATTGATCATCGGCATGCATCGCAGCGGCACGTCGGCGCTGACGCGCGTCATCAATCTGCACGGTGTGCCACTTGGCTCTGAACTGTTGGGACGCGCCTTCGATAACGAAGCCGGTTTCTGGGAAAACCAACGCGTGGTCGCCCTGCACGAGCAGCTGCTGGCCGATCTTGGCTCCAGCTGGGACGATACGCGCGAACTGCGCGAAGGATGGTTCGATGACGCGCTGACCGCGGCCTATGACGACGAACTAGCCGCACTCATCGAGGATGAATTCGGTGATGCCAGGATATGGGCGGTCAAGGATCCGCGTCTGTGTCGCCTGTTGCCGCTGTGGTTGAAGACTCTTTCGCGTCTGGACATCGAGCCGAAGCTGATTTTCGCTCTGCGGCATCCCGCCGAGGTAGTCGGTTCGTTGATGCGACGCAACGAATTGTCTGCGGCGGAAGCGTCGCTGCTGTGGCTGCGCCACCTGGCAGAACCCGTGGAAGCATCCCACGGCATCCCGGCTTGTACCGTCGATTATGATCATTTGCTGGGTGACTGGCGCGAGGGCATGAGGCGGATCGGGTCGACCCTCCATGTCGTTTGGCCCATTCCATCACGGGATTGCGCCGCTGCGGTGGATGAGCACTTGAGCACCGACCTGCGGCACCAACACTCGGCCGTGACACAGGAGTTGCTGCCCGCCGCATGGCGCGGGATGCTTCTCGACCTTTATGCGAAGGGCTTGTCGGCGTGGCGCGGTGCGGCGAGCTGGAAGGAGTTTGAAGCCGCGTTGCGCTCCGCGATGGACCGGTTCGAATTTGCACGCCCCTTGATGGCGAATCTGCAACCGAAGTCTCTCCAAGGCAGGCTGCAGGCGCGTTTGGCCGACGCCGAGTTGGCACGGGAGGCGTATCGAGCCGAGGCCAAACGTCTGTTTGACGAAAGTGCCGCTGCTCATCGGCACCTTTCGGAAGCGGAGAGCGCCCGGCAAGAGGCTGTGCGCGAACAGCGAATGGCCGACGAGGCTCGTCAGAAAGCCGATCGGGCACTGGAGGTTGCGCAGATCAGGCAGATCGAGGCCCAAGGTGAAATCGTCAAGCGTGATGCACGCATCATGCTGCTTGAGCAAGCTCGAGCCGAACTCAACCTGATCAAGTCCAGTCGCTCCTGGCGCTGGATGCGCCCGGCACGTTTTGTACTTCGCACCTTGCGCAATCGCGGCATTACTGCCGCTGACCGACAGCGTATGGCGTCTTTGCGACGCCATGCGTCCAGTACGGTTGCGGTGCCGGCGATGGTCGAGATGGATGTGGCGACTGCACCGGATGCAGAAGAGCTTGCGTTGGCGCTGCCAGGAGTGCGCGATTTCTTTGTCTGGGCCGTCATTGACTGGCATTTCCGTATCCAGCGTCCCCAGCATCTGGCACGTGAGCTGGCGGCAGCCGGCCACCGTGTGTTCTACATATCGAACAACTTCATCGACCGCCCCGAACCTGGCTTCAGTGTCGAGCCGCTCGATGGCGAGCGCCGCCTGTTTCAGATTCACCTGCATCTGCAGGGCAGTCCGGCGATCTATCACGCCGTACCCGACGCCACGGCGCGCGCCCAACTGCAGGCCGGCATCCGTCTGTTGCTGGCATGGACGCGTAGCCGCGCGTGCGTGTCGTTGATCCAGCATCCGTATTGGCTGGAGACGGCACAAGTACTACCCAATCAGCGGCTGGTCTATGACTGCATGGACCATCACGGTGGCTTTGCCGACAACAGCGACGACGTGCTCGCTCGCGAGCATGATCTGATGCGCACGGCAGATTTGCTGGTGGTGACCTCCGACTGGTTGTACGAGGAAGCCTGCAAGTACAACCCGCAGCGCTTGATGATACGCAACGCATGCCAGTACGAGCATTTTTCGCATCGCCCGGAAACGATTTTCAAGGACCCGCGCGGACGCAAGGTGATCGGTTACTACGGCGCGATCGCCGAGTGGTTTGATCTGGTGCTGCTGCAGAAACTGGCCGAGAGGTTCAAGGATTGCCTGGTGCTGCTGGTCGGTGCGGATACCGCCGGGGCCCGGCAAAGGCTGCAGCACCTGGGCAACGTCGAATTCACCGGCGAAGTTGCTTATGCGACCCTGCCTTATTACCTCGAAAGTTTCGATGTCTGCCTGTTGCCATTCCAGGTCATCCCGCTGACCTTGGCCACCAACCCGGTCAAGGTCTACGAGTACCTGAGTGCAGGCAAGGCCGTCGTGTCGATCGCCTTGCCCGAAATTCGGCAGTTTGGCGACTTGGTGCACACGGCAACGGACCATGACGGGTTCCTTGACGCCGTCGAGCTTGCAATCAGCGTCGAGCCGAGCGCGCAGGTGATCGCCCGCCGCCGACAATTCGCCGCGGAACAGACCTGGGCGCACCGCGTGCGATCTCTGGTGCACGGCATCGACGCGCTGCCGGAGCCGCGCGTCAGCGTGGTCGTGGTGACCTACAACAATCTGGATCTGACCAAAGCCTGCCTGCACAGCCTCGAGCAATACAGCGACTACGCCAACCTCGAGGTGATCGTAGTCGACAACGCTTCGGCAGACGATACGCCGTCCTACCTGGCGGAGTGGGTTACCCATGGCCGTGATCGTCGGATCATTCTCAACAACGACAACCGGGGTTTTGCCGCCGCCAACAACCAGGGCCTGGCTGTAGCTACAGGTGAATACCTTGTCATGCTCAACAACGATACCTACGTGACGCCTGGCTGGGTGGCGACACTGGTCTGGCACCTGCGTCGTAATGAACAACTTGGCATGCTTGGGCCGGTGACCAACAACATCGGCAACGAGGCACGCATCGATATTCATTACGCGGATATGGATGGGATGCTGCTGGCTGCTGGTAGTTACACCCGTCGTCACGCCGGGCGGCTGACTCCGTTGCGCACCGCTGCTTTTTTCTGCGTGATGTTGCGCCGGTCGGTCTACGAAAAGGTGGGCCCACTGGACGAAGTGTTTGGTGTCGGCTTTTTCGAGGACGACGACTACTGTCGGCGAGTCGAACAAGCCGGCTGGTCGATCGCCTGCGCCGATGACGTGTTCATCCACCACAACTTGTCTGCTTCATTCAACAAGCTAAAGCAAGAAACCCGTCAGGCCCTGTTCGAAAAGAACAAGGCGACTTACGAGGCAAAATGGGGCAAGTGGGTGCCTCATAACTACCGGCGAATGTAGATTTCAGTTTCGGTTAGGTCAGCAATGCGGTTCCGACCTTAGATCTCCGGGCGCCACCAAGGGACTTGCATGGATAATTTCGTAGGAAGGCGCACGACGCTTGCCCATCTGCGCCGGGCCCCGTGGCTAATGTTTCTGGGAAGCTTTGGACTGGCCGTCGTTGGATTTACGGCCAATCGCACCTGGACCAATATTCCTTGGAATAGCGTGGCAGTTCTGGCGGGCTTGGCGCTCTTGTCAATGCTCGTCGCGTTTGTGCTCCAACGCTTGACTGGCGCAGCGCCAGCTACTTCGGCGGCGGCAGTGTGGTTGATCGCCCTGGTCTATTTTGCAGGCGCTTCTTCGAGCACGGCGGTCGTGCTGCTTGCACTGGCGGCCATGGCTTTGGGAAGCATCGCTATACCGGAAGGTTGGAGCGCACGAGTGGCCCTGTCGACGCTGTCGGGGTTTGCGCTAATCAGTGGTGTCGCAGGGTGGTTGCTGCCCTTTCCCGTGCATTACCGCGCGCTCTATCTGGTGGTGTTATTGGCTGTAGTTTTCATACGCTGGCGCGCGGTCGGAGGGCTGCTGCATTCGCTGACAGACAGTTGGCGTGTGTCGATCGCGGAATCACCGGCAATCGCGTGGTTGGCGGTGATGGTAATCGGGGTCATCTCGACTTGTGCCTGGATGCCGCCGATCCGTTACGACGATCTGGCATACCACATCGGCCTACCCTCTCAGCTGGTCAGCCTCGGCTATTACCAGATGAATGCGGCTACTAATTTGTGGGCGGTTTCCGCGTGGGCCGCAGACGTGCTGCAAGGAATAACCTGGCTAATTGCAGGGAATGAGTCGAGGGGGGTGCTCGATGTACTGTGGCTCCTCCTCACCCTAGTATTGATCTGGAGGTTGAGCGAGGCCATCGATTTACCTCCGTGGGCACGCTGGCTTGCAGTAGCGCTGTACGCAAGTCTGCCCATGACAGCCGGGACACTGGGAGGCATGCAGACAGAAGGGCCAAGCGCTGCGGTAGCGGTGGCCATTGCGCTACTTATTCGACGCTCGCCCGGTCCCGGAAAGCGTCAGTTCGTCGCGATCGTACTGCTTTTCGGTTTGTTGCTGGCGTTGAAGGTGAGCAACTTGATGGTTGCCGGCCCACTGGGTTTGTGGTTGCTTTGCCGGTGGCGAGCCCATTTGCCGTGGCGGGTCGTGCCGTCAAGTTTGCTACTACTGCTGCTTGTTGCCGGTTCGAGTTACATCTATGCATGGGCTTTGACGGGCAATCCGGTATTGCCGGTGTTTAATGGCATCTTTCATTCGCCATATTACGCGCCCGTCAATTTTCATGACAAAACCTGGAATGAGGGCTTCCAATGGGACATCTTGTGGAAGCTCGTATTTCACACTTCGCGTTATATAGAGGGTGGTGACGGCGCAGCCGGGTTCATCATCATCGCGTTGGGCGGCAGCTTGGTGGTGGCGCTCTTCGAGCGTGAGGTAAGGCCCCTGGCATTGGTTGCTCTGGGGGCGTTTTTTCTGCCGCTGACGCAACTGCAGTACCTGCGCTATACACATCCGGCTTTTGCCCTGCTGATACCTGCGATGCTCCGTGGCGTTCCGTGGATTGCTTCAGGTTCCCGCTTTCTGCGCGCCGGTATGGCTTCGATCTGGGTGCTGGTCCTAACCAACCTGCTGTTCATTTCTTCAGGGAGCTGGCAGCTGCAGAACGGGGCGTTGTGGACGTTCCTGACCGATGCACGACAGTTCATGAGTCAGTACGCACCCATCTACAGAATGATGGATCTCGTTAAAAATCGTTATGGTGCAAGCGCGCGCGTACTGATCTCGTCCACCAACATTCCATTCGCCGCGGGCTTCGGGGGTAAGGCGTTCGTTGTCAGCTGGTATGACCAAGAATTAGTCGCCCTGGCAGCGCGAGCAAATCGAGACCCGAGCGGTGCGGAATGGACAAAGATACTGGACTACACAGGAGTGAATTTGCTGATACTCCAGTCGGGACAGGTGTCTAGAGGGCTTGCCGCGGCTATTGAGACGTCGCATGGCCGCTTGGTCTATCAAGGCGGGGGCGCGCAGCTATGGGAAGTAAGGAATGAGGTTGCCGGCACGAGCCAACCGGGCTCGGATGGTTCGGTGAGCGTTAAGTTCGACATATCGGCGCTACCCCTACAACCGATGTTGGCGCACGCGCAATTGGTTATTCGTTGTGTGCCACAAGCTGGTCCGATCGCGTTGGGGTGGGGGATAACTGAGCAGGAAGGCGAAGTCTGGTCTGACAATGAATGGACAACCTGCCTTCCGGATGGATCCGCGCGCGCTTCGCTCGATGTTTCGATGCCGCGACAGATCCATGCCTTCACTGTGAGCGCGAAACAAGCACGGTCAGCCCTTCCGGAACAGGCCGTGGTGTGGTCTAGCTTGTATGTGCGAAAGGATTTGAGCGCAGAACGGGATCTCGCCCAACATATGCGAACAGGTCTTCTTCGGGCGGTAGCCTCCTGGCTCGATCCGTGGCGCGCGCACCGCATTGTGCGTGAAGGCGTCTCCATGCCATCCCCTGCAGACACCGTGAAGGTGAAATTCGACACGACGATGGCTCCGCACCAAGCTAGCTTCGTGCGAGCAAAATTGGACCTCAAGTGTAACGACAAAGGGGTTCCGATCGTAATTGGATGGACGCGGGAGGAGGCCGGCGGCGAGCCATTGTCAGCCTACGAATGGGCGACGTGTGGAACGGATGGTGTGGCTCACGCCTCCTTCAACGCCCGGGCTACTCACCGAGTAATGTCCTTAACAGTGACGGCTGCATCATCCTCCAAGGCAATCGACATGGGGCTGCAGATTTCGAATGCTGAGGTGGCATATCTTCCCAATAAAGGAGCTTCGGGCCTCATCGTCCGAAAACGTATTAAATGGGCAAAACGGTTGAGTCCACACACCAGCATACAAAGATTAGATCCATGAACATCGCGCGTCAGGGAATCAGCTTTATGGTGATTGGGGGCTGTCTGGTCGTTGCCGACTGGGCCGTGTTCGTGATGCTGACTGCGCTCGGTTGGCCACCACCGATGGCGAATATCGCTGGGCGTATCGTCGGAGCGTTGTTAGGTTTCTGGGCGAATGGACGAATTACCTTCGCATCAGCGCTTGGACGCCACCGCTTCATTCGTTTCGCTGTGGTGTGGACGATATTGACGCTGCTCAGTACTTGGCTAGTGACGATAGTTGTCATTTATCTTGGTCTGCAGATGGCATGGCTAGCCAAGCCACTTGTTGAGGGGGGGCTTGCCATATTGAGCTTCATCATGTCTCGCCACTGGGTATATCGATGACAACGAACACTTCATCGAAGAGTCCGCGCATTGCCGTGGTAATCCCATGTTATCGCGTTGCATCACGGGTGCTCGATGTCATCGCGCGTATTGGCCCGGAGGTTAGTTGGATCATCGCGGTCGATGATGCTTGTCCGGAGCGCACCGGAAACCTGATTGAACAGCAGTGTCGGGACCCTCGCGTGAGGGTGTTGCGCCATGCTGAAAATCAGGGCGTGGGCGGCGCAGTCATGACAGGCTACGCAGAGGCCATGGCACTGCCAGTGGATGTTGTAGTCAAGCTGGATGGTGATGGGCAGATGGATCCATCATTGATTATCCGCTTGGTAAATCCGCTGCTCGAAGGTCGTGCCGACTATGTCAAGGGGAATCGTTTTCACCGGATTGCCGACGTATCTGGCATGCCTCCACTGCGCCTGTTTGGCAACGCCGTATTGTCGTTTTTAACCAAGCTCTCCTCCGGATATTGGCAACTCTTCGATCCTACCAATGGGTTCACCGCTATTCGTCGCGAACTAATCGCCGAGCTGGCATTTGACCGCATAGCCAAACGATATTTTTTCGAGTCGGATATGCTTTACCACCTCAACCAGCTCCGCGCCGTGGTGGTGGACATACCCATGCGGGCTAATTACGCCGACGAACCTTCCAGTTTACGGCCGATGCACATGATTGGTCCGTTTATGCGCGGCAACATTCGAAATTTTTTCAGGAGGTTGCTGTACAGCTATTTTCTGCGCGGCTTCTCTGCGGCTTCAATGGAGCTGCTTCTCGGACTGCCATTGTTCCTGTTTGGACTGCTGTTTGGCCTGTGGCAGTGGATAAACTCCATTGCCGCGCACCAACCGGCCACCGCTGGTACCGTCATGTTGGCAGCGCTCCCGCTCATTCTTGGAACGCAGCTGATGCTGTCGTGGCTGAACTTCGACGTTACAGCGGAACCGCGACAGCCAGTACATGCCGTGCTGACAGGGCGTGACAACGCTTAATAGATTCACCTTTGCTGCTGCTATCCCTGGTCGCAGTTCACGATTCGTCGAGCATTTCCATTTCATGAAAGCAAGCAAACATATCCTCTGCATTGTGGGCACCCGTCCTGAAGGCATCAAAATGGCGCCGTTGATCCAGGCGCTCAGGCGTGAGCCCTGGGCTCGGGTTACGGTACTGGCGACGGCGCAGCATCGTGGTCTTCTGGATCAAGTGCTGTCGCTGTTTGACATCCAGCCGGATGTCGACCTGGACATCATGCGCGCCAACCAGAAGCTGCCCGAGCTGACCGCTAGGCTGATCACGGCGCTGGACGAGAAATTCGCCGGACTGATGCCGGATGTTGTGCTGGCCCAGGGCGATACCACGACGGTGATGACCGCCGCGCTGGTAGCCTTCTATCGGCGTATTCCGTTTGGCCATGTCGAGGCGGGCCTGCGCACGCATGACCTGGACAATCCGTTTCCAGAGGAGATGAACCGCGTCGTGGCGGGCCATCTGGCGAAGTGGCACTTTGTGCCGACCGAACGTTCGCGGCAGAACCTGTTGGGCGAGGGGATAGCCGACTCGGCAATCCATGTGACCGGCAACACGGTGATCGATGCGTTGCTGGAAGTTGCCGCGAAGGATTGGCCATTGGGTATACCGCTGGATCCGGCAAAGCGGCTGGTTCTGGTGACGGCCCATCGGCGCGAGAATTTTGGCGAACCATTCCGCGCGGTTTGCCGGGCGATCCGGGCGCTGGTCGATCGCTACCCGGATATCGAAGTGGTCTATCCCGTGCACCCCAATCCCAATGTCAGTCTCGTGGCTCACGAGCTGCTGGACGGCCATCCGCGCATCCGCCTGTGCGATCCGCTGGATTACGCCCCCTTCGTTGAAGCACAGAAACGGGCATTCCTCATCCTGACTGACTCTGGTGGCGTACAGGAAGAGGCTCCGGCGTTAGGCAAGCCCGTGCTGGTCATGCGTTCGGAAACCGAACGGCCCGAGGCCGTGGATGAAGGAGTGGTGCGCCTCGTGGGCACCGACGAGGAGCGCATCGTGTTCGAGGCATCACGGTTACTGGATGATCCCGCCGCGTACCGTGCGATGGCGCGTGGCGTGTCGCCCTACGGTGACGGAAAGGCGGCGCAGCGGATCGTGGCGGTGCTGCGTGCTGCGTGCGCTGCTGCCGTTGACCTAGGATGATCGTATCGATTGCCAGCCGATGACGGGGGCTGACACACCCATGCGTATCCTGCTGGTTGCCTACGACTATCCGCCACTGGGTTCGCCGCAGGCGATTCGCTGGTATTACCTGAGCCGCGAATTGGCTCGCCTGGGCGTGGAATTGCACGTGCTGGCGCCGGACATCCCTGCGCGTGACGGAAACAACCTGGCCGTTCCAGCTGGTGTGACTGTGCATCGGTGCAGTGCTGGCGGGTTGGCGGGATGGCGGGCTCGCCGCGAGTACGCGCTCCATCGGGAAACGAGTTCGGTCCCCGCCACTGACGACGCGCATGCCGGTCCGACCCATCTGAACTGGAAAGGGCGCCTGTACCAGCGGCTGGAACGACTCATTGGCTGCTGGGTGTATCCCGACAGTCGTGGCCTGTGGCGCATGCCTGCCGGAAAGGCCCTGGAAATGCTGATCGACGCCGTACGGCCCGATGTATTGATCAGTTCCCACGAACCGGCGGTGACCTTGCAGCTTGGGTTGCGAGTCGCCGCGCGTGTACCGGTATGGTTAGCCGACCTTGGTGATCCGGTTCTTGCCGGATACACGCCTCGCCACTGGCGCAGGCGTGCCGGCGAGCTGGAGGCCGCGGTGTGTCGCGTTGCTACCGGAATCAGCGTGACGACCGAGGCGACGCGTGACCTGCTTGTAGCGCGACACGAAATCGACGCGTCCAGAGTATTGGTGTTGCATCAGGGCTTCGATGACACGTGCCCGGGTGATGGCGCGCCCGAAGCCGCCTCCCGTGCGGAGGGCGCTACTCGCGCCGGTGAGCTGCATCTGCTTTACACCGGGCGCTTTTACCCGTTCAGGGATCCCATCGTTCTGTTCGACGCCGTGCTTGGCCTGGAATCGATAAGGCTGACGGTGGCAGCACCCGAGGTTAAGTCGGAATATCTGGCATATGCGGAGCGCAGCGGTGGTCGCATAGTTTTTCTGGGTGAGCAGCCGCACACCAGAGTGCTGGAGCTGCAGCGGCAGTGCGATGTGCTGGTGAATATCGGAAATGCCATGAACGCGCAGATTCCTGGCAAGCTGTTCGAATACCTGGGCAGCGGGAAACCGATCCTTCATTGCCAGAACTCGGCCGTGGATCCGGTCGTGGATCTGATGCAGCAGTGGCAGCGCGGATGGTCGTGCCGCTACGACCGCGACGCCATCCAGTCATTGCTGACGGCGCTGCTCGATTCCCCCCAGCGGGTGGTTGACGCTGCCACAGGTGATGCCACCGCCATTGCACACTACGGCTGGTCACGGCTGGCAGCCAGGTTGCATGCGTATTGTCGGCGCATGATGGCGCGGACCACCCATTCCGGCCGACACGATTGACTTGCCGCGGGCCGGTGAGGCGTCGCTTGGCTGGCACACGAAACCACGCGCTGCACGCCGCCGTGGCCATACTGTCCTTCATAGAGATCGTGGTGTCCCGCTTGCCACGGTTCTCCTTGGCTGGTGCAACGCTTGTATTGGCCGGTTTGCAACTACAGCTGCATCGATTTGAGAGCTTCCCGCAGCGGCGCCTTGCCACTGACCGGCCCGCAGGCGACGTAATAGTCTGCTAGCCTTTGGTATTTGCGGTTTTCGCGCGCTCGGCCCTTACGGTGGCAGCTCCGTGGTTTCTGCACCTATTCATCATAACCATAGAGGGACTGCAGCACGATGACCATCGGGTTACGGATTATTGGCACCTTTCGCGCGTTTTTTATCAGTTCGGGTGCAGTGGCAAGCTGCGCGCGATTTGTGCTGGTGGCGCTGGTGGGCGTGGGGCTGGTGTCTTGGCTGGACCCAGTGATCTTTGCCCAGTCCACCGCGGGAGTGGTGTGGCGAAATGCACTGCCGGTCTCGTTGCTCGCTGTTCTTATCTATGCGCTGAGCGGACGCCTGTTGTTTTCCATCTGGCTGACCGGCGGCATGACGTGGCTGATCTTCATGGTGAACGCGCTCAAGGAGCGCAACATGAACGTGCCGCTGACGCCCAGCGACTGGGTATTGCGGGATCAACTGTTCCACAACATGGCGTTCTTTTCCCACTACACGGCCAATGGGCTGCTGGTGACGCTGGGAGGTTTCCTTTTTGTTGCGGTGTGCTGGGCGTTATGGTGGTGCGAGCGTCGTTGGGCGCGCCCGGCGTTGTTCACGCGGGGAGTCTGGACCCTTGTGTCGGTGGCGTTGCTCTACACGGTATTCCACGGCGACCGCCCTTGGGGGGACGCCTATTCCGACAAGGCAATGCCTGGATTTGCGGTCTGGAGCCCGGTAAAGAGCGTAAAAAATGTGGGCCTCATGGCCGCATTGGTGCGGATGACCCATGAGGCGCGAATCAAGATTCCGGCTGGCAATCCGAGTGTCGTTGCGGACTTTGCGCAAGCGCATGCGGAGAGTCTGGCCGCCCGTGCGAAGCGCCCGATTCCCTCGGAGCTGCCGGATATCGTGGTGATACAGAGCGAAGCGTTCTTCGATCCGGGTATTCTGAAAGGAATCGAGTTCGGCGAGTTCTCGCCGAATTTCGAACGTCTCTCGGCAACGGGAATCACGGGTCCCCTGGTGACACCGGCTTACGGGGGAGGAACCATCCGCACCGAGTTCGAGACGCTGACCGGCTATCCGATGTTTGCGTTTCCAGCAGTCACCTACCCTTATTTCGGGTTGGTGCAAAACTGGATGCCCAGCGTGCCGCGACGACTTCAGCAATTTGGCTATTCCACGACGCTCTTCCATCCGTACCATCCCGATTTCTGGAATCGTCAGCAGGTAATGCCCATGCTTGGATTCCAGCATAGCTATTACGAAGACGCGTTCGCCGGCTCACCGCGCGTCGGCTACTTCGTCTCGGATCGTGGGTTATTCGATTTCGTGCTGAAACATTTGGAGCACGAAGGCGCCGCTCCTAGCTACAGCATGCTGATCACGATGGAAAACCATGGACTGTGGGCTCATGACGCGGTCGAGCTCCCGCATGTGCTGGATGGTCATTCGGTGCCATCGGGCCTGTCGGCGAAAGGCACCACCGAGTTGACCTACTACCTGTCCCATCTGGTCAATGGCGACGCGGCCCTGGGAGACTTCGTGCAGCGTCTGATGGCGCGACCGCGTTGGACCATCGTGCTGTTCTACGGAGATCACCTTCCCTCACTCAATGAGGCCTTCCGTGACCTCGGTTTCGACAACGGGGAAACGTACACCGAACAGCACACGCGTTACATGTTGATATCGAATCGTCCGACTGGGTTCAAGCCCGCCAATCCGGATATGGCGCTCAGTGCCTACGAGCTCCCGGGCCTGCTGTTCGATGCGGTCGGCCTACCAGCAGACGGCTATCTGGCTTTTGATGGCGCCATCCGCGAAGCGAGGAAAAAGGAGCTGCCAGAGCAGAATGCGCATTACGGGCAGATAGCGTTCGACGCTGCCTTGCTGGAGGTTCATTGCAAGGCGAGGCTGACCGCGGCGGGTGCCTGCCAAGCGCGACATGCGGTCGCCGCTCCGCGTGCCATGCCTTGAGCGACGGCATGTAATGAAGCGTGGGCCGATAACGCTGATCCTGGCAGTGGGTGGAGCTGGACTATGACGGGTTACTTGTCGCTGCTGAAAAACCTCAAGGCCATGTGGCGACGCAAGCCAGCGCCGCGCAATGAATCGAGAGGACGGGAAAGACCGATGGGGTCCAACCAGGCGTTTGTGCTGGATGAGGGCTGCCCGGCCGAACTCGTCGAGATAACGTCGATCGTCCCGCGCTGGACCGAATTTCCACACGCGTCGCAGCGCGAACGCGGTCTGGTGATGCTGGCGGGCGAACACTTGCGAATTCCAGAAATGCTTGCACCGCCGGAAGCGGTGCTGTGGATACGCTGCATGCGCGGCCTGCCGGAAATAAGCCGCGACGGGCTGGACGTGGAAATCTGGGGTTGGTCGGGGGAAGAGGCGGAGCGTTTGTTGCTGTCCCTGCGACTGGACAATGCACAGCCCAATGCTGGCATGCTCGAGGCAGTAATCGACATGCCGGTTGTAGCCGGCAACAAGTTACGTCTCGAAGTGCGCTGTGGCGCGGGGCCTCAGGGTCAACCCGAAGCGGACTGGCTCGGGCTTGTGGGCCTTGCGGTTTGCGCGCGCGGCGAGCTTGCACTCCGCCGCGCGCAATCGCAGCATGCCTGGCGGCTCGAAAACGAGATTGCCCATTTCGCTCACGTGTATTCCGGGGAGTTTTATCGCGATCGCCAACTCGACCGTGGCGCCAGCGGCGCGGCAATCGGACCGTTGCGCACATTGCCGCCGCGAATGTCGGACGACCCTTCGCATCAGAAGATATGCGCCGCGTTGCGGGCTCGATTGAATGACGCGGAACCCGTGGCCGGCGAGAATGCTTTCGGCTACGCGCTGCGGATGCTTGGCACGCTGATCCCGGATCGGCCTCCCGATTTCGCGGGTCGGCTGCGGTCAATGTCCGCGAAACGCGATGGTCAACCGTTGCGCATGCTGTCCTTGTGCGCCGGAGAAGCTTCGATCGAAGGCAGCTTGCTGGCCGCCGCCGGGGTCCCGGTTGAACTGTGCATAGTGGATGTCAATGCACAGCTTCTCGACAAGGCGGCGTTACGGATGCCCGTGGGCGTCACAGTGGATCGCGTGTTGGGTGATGCCAACGACATCGGGCCGCAACTGGGGCACTTCGATATCGTGAATATCACGTCGGGCCTGCATCACCTGGTCGAGCTGGAGCGGGTACTCGGTGCGATTGCGCAGATGCTGCTGCCCGGCGGCGAGTTCTGGTTGATCGGCGAGCAGGTGGGACGCAACGGAAATCAGTTGTGGCCGGAGGCGGTCGACATTGCAAATCGGATTTTCGCGTCATGGCCCGCGACAAAGCGTACCAATCGCCATACCGGGCAGGTAACTCCGCTGCTGCCGGACGTTGACTACTCGGCGGGATGTTTTGAAGGCATTCGCAGTCAGGACATCATCGACCAGTTGGGGCGCTATTTTTTGCCGGTTACGTGCTATTTGCGCAACGCTTTCCTGTGGCGGCTGGTCGACGTGTCCTACGCGGCCAATTTCGACCTGACCAAAGCCGCTGATCGTGATTTGCTGAAGGACGCCACGGTGGCGGAGGCGATGCACTGGGCTGCTGGCGGACGTGGTACCGAGATGCACGCCGTCTATCGCAGCAAGTGGGCTGACATGGCCGAGCTCGCCGGAGCCCGGAGAATTTGCTGATTCCGTCGCTGGGTCGACGACCCGGGACAGCCACCCAGGAGGGCGCAGGGATGTGGAAAGCATGGCGTGCTTGCTCGCGGCACTCGCGCAGCATCTCACCCGGTGTGTACTGGGTGCGTGCGCTCGCGTGGGCGGTAGCTGTCATCACCTTCGCCAATGCATTGTGCTTTGTATTGCGCAGCGCGAATCCGGTCATTCGATCGGATGATTGGTATTCCCTGGATATCTTTGTGCGCAAGGCCGCGGAAGGGCGCCTTGGCATCATCGATTTTTTCGCGCGTCGATACGACGCAGATCATGCGCAGCCTTTGAACAAGCTGGTGATGTTGCTCGAATGGCGCTGGTTCGACCTCGATTTCGCTGTGGCTTCGGTGATTGGCGTGGTTGCTGCAGCAGTTTGCGCGGCGATCTTGCATCGGGTACTGCTGCCGCCAAGCCGGGATCCGCAGGATGATTGCCGCCGCCATCTCGCCTGGGCTGTCATGTGCGCGGTGTTGTTTTCGCTGAATTCCAGCGGGGTTTGGACATGGCCACTGGTTGCGCTGGGCTACCTTGCGATAGTGCCGATCCTGCTGTTCCTGCTGGTGGTGTGGCGTGCGCGCCAGGGGCAGCGGCATGGAGTGCTGGCGTTGGCCACGGTACTGCTCGGCGCCGTGGCCGATGACAGTGTCGTGATCGTGGTGATGTCCGTGACCGTGGCGTTATTGCTGGTCGTGCGGCGCGAGCCATCGTCGACGCGCGTCGCTATCTGGAAGGTGGTGGCGGTAATCCTCACCTGCGTGGTGCTGACCCGGCTTGGCTATGCCCTTGTTCCGGTGTGGGACACCACGACAACCAGCCCTTCGCTGGCCACCAGTCTGGTCGCATTGTCCGGACGACTGGGCGAAGGGACGGCGTGGAAATGGATCATGCTTCCGTTGTCGCTGTCCGTGGCTTCGGAAAATCCTTTTCACGGCTTGTCGGCTCCGGCCTGGGGCACGGTGCAGACGATTGTGGCCATGTTCCTGCTTGCCGCGCATGCGCTGTTCTGGTGGCGCGCGCTGCGCGGGAGATACAACGAGCCGATGTTTGTCGCGGTATGCCTGATGTTGCTCGCGTACGGCTGGCTGGCAGCCATCATTGTCGTGCGCGTGGCGCTCTTCGGCGGCGACTATGTGGGCCAGCCGCGCTACGTTCTGGTCTATCAGCTCAACTTGATTGCGCTGTTGCTGATGTGGGCTGGCGCACCTCGACTCAAGCGGCAAGGTTCCTCGTGGCGTAACTGGCTTACGGTGCGGGCACCCATGGCGGGCTGCGTTCTGTCGCTGCTGCTGCAGATTCCGCTGGCCCAAGCTGCCTGGCAGCACACGCGTTACAGCCTGCCGTACTATGGCAGGATGGCGGTCCAGATCGGTCAACTGGCGAAGGATCCGACGCAGACGCACGGTTGCCTGCCTGAACTTGTCGTCTGCCACTGGCCGTTGGATCGTCGGCGCGCTGCACTGGATCTCTTGCGAAGCCAGCGTCTGAACGTGTTTTCGTCGCGCGTGCAGGGATGGCATCGCTTTCTGCCGCCGCAGCCCGCCGATGCCGGCGCGCAAGCGCCATGACACAGCGCGACGCCGCAAGCTATCCGGACTTTCCTGCATGACGGCCCTGCCCAAGCAGCCTGAGCATGACGTATCGCAGCAGCCAGGCCGCCGGATCGTCTATGCGGTCCTGCTGCTGGCCGGTGGAGCTTCACTGTGGAGATTCCTGCTGGAGGCACACCTCGGGTTCAACCTGTGGGACGAGGGCTACCTCTGGTACGGCGTGCAGCGTGTATTGCAGGGTGAAGTCCCGATCCGCGATTTCATGGCGTACGACCCAGGCAGGTATTACTGGGCTGCCGGCCTGCTGAGCCTGTTCCATGCGAACGGCGTCGTTGCCGTGCGCGCAGCAACAGCCTTGTTTTCCACGCTGGGGGTCGTTGCCGCTGCCTGGCTCGTGCTGCGCGGATCGACGGGTGACGCGCTCGCTCGCCTGGGCACGTGCGCAGTGGCGGTAGTGTTGTGCCTGTTGTGGATGGTGCCATGGTGGAAGGGGTACGACGCGGCGATATCGATCGTCCTGGCTGCCAGCCTGGCCCGGGTACTGGCCAGGCCATCGCCCCAACGTTTCCTGGTGCACGGCGTGGTGATTGGTCTGGCGGCGGTGTTCGGGCGCAACCACGGATTCTATGGTGTGGTGGCATGCCTGCTCGCCACGCCGGCGTTGATGATGTGCGCAAACCCACCCACATGGCATCGCTGCATTCCGGCATGGTTGGCCGGGGTAGTCGCTGGTTTCTCGCCGGTCCTGCTTGGCCTGGTGATGGATCACCATTTTGCGGCCATGTTCTGGGACAGCATCCATTTTCTCTTGTTCGAATATCGGGGCACCAATCTCCCCTTGCCGGTGCCATGGCCGTGGACAGGGCGTGGCGCTGATGCGTTGTCGCTGGCCTTGTTCACGAGATGGGCGATCGGCAGCCTGTTTGTGTTGCTGCCGATGTTTTGCGCGATCGGGGCGGCGGCCGTCGCGGGCCGCTTGAGCCGCGAACGCAGGATCGGTCATCCGGAGTTTGTTGCGTGCGTGGCCACTGCGTTTCCCTATCTCAATGTCGCGTTCTCACGGGCCGATGTTTCCCATCTCGCCCAGGCGATCTTCCCTATCCTGATCGGCGTACTGATCTTCCCCGCGCGAGGCCGTGGGCTGGCGATGCTTCGCTGGCTGGGGTTGCCGTTGCTCGCAGCCGCCTCTCTGTTGGTCGCATTGCCGCTGCATCCCTGGCATCAGGCGCGGACGCAGGCCGGCTGGCGTGCTGTCGATGTGGGGAGCGACAGCTTGCACATGAGCGGCGCCTCGGCGGTCTCCGTCGAGACCATCAAGGAATTGGCGCGTCGCTACATGCCAGCCGATGGCACGCTGATCGCGGCGCCGGTCTGGCCGGGAGCGTATGCGCTATTGGGCATCAGGGCACCAGTCTGGGAAATCTATCCGCTGTTCCCGCGCAGTGACAGTTTCCAGAGGCATGAAATCAGCCTGCTGCAACGGGCTCGTCCGTCGCTGGCCCTCGTTTATGACATCGGCGTCGACGGGCGCGAAGACCTGCGTTACGCACATACCCATTCACTCATTTGGCGATATCTGCAAACGAACTACAGGCAACTTGAGTCACCTCATGACCTGCCCGACCTGAGGGTCTACATTCCCGGACTCCCGCCTTCAGTCAACGTGACGGCACCGCAGCAGAAGCGGCAGACAGGCGACGCCTGCCAATGCAGTCAAGGGCGTGAGCAGGCGCAGCGCGATGGCGACGGCTTCTGCATCGGCGGTAGAGGCACCCAGCCAGAGCATGATGCCGCGACTGCCAAGTTCTGCCACGCCCAGGCCGCCGGGCGTCATGCTCGCGACCACGGCCAGCATGACGCCGCCCAGTAGCAGGCAGACCTCGCTGAAATCCACGCTCACGTTGATTGCCAGTACGGCGAACCACCAGAGACCGGCGTAGAGCAGCCAGACGACTATCGTGAGCAGACTGGCACGGATGATCCGCGCACGGTGCCGCAACACTTCCGCATATGGCTGCAGCCGCAGTGGCAACTGGTGAAGGCAGACGGCCAGAAGGCTGAGGGAAAGACCTGCCAGCAGTGGCAAAGACAGCGCCAACGGCGTCAGCCACGCCAAGCCGAAGTGCAAGGCGACGCCACATAGGCCAACGCCGAGCACGCCACTCAGGTCGAGTACCCGTTCGACGAAGAAACCGGAAACGCCCAGTCGCCAGGCATTCGCATGATGATCCGGAATCAAGCGGATCTTGACGATTTCACCCAACTGGAATGGTGTGAGTGAGGCGAGTCCCGCGGCAGCACCATTGGCGCACAGCGAGTGCCAGAAACGGCGACGACTGGGCGCTATTCCCAGCACGACCAGCCAACGCAGGCCGCGCACCGAGAAAATCGCGAACAGCAGGGGCAGTGCTCCCGCCAGCAGCAAGCCTGGGCGCATGCGCGCCAGCGCGTGCGCCACCGCATGCCAGTCGAAGAGCCGGATCGTCGCCACCACGCAGGTCGCGGCAACCAGCAGCACCAGGAGGAAGCGCCAGCGCTTGAACCTCAGCGCACGCATGAGTGGGCACGGTTGCGCGCGGAAGGAGGCAGGTGGGTTGATCGATCGTGGGCTACGAGAATGCCTCGCGGGTAGACGTCGCTTGCCGGGGCAGTGGCCGGGCGCATGCGACTCAGGCCTGGTCAAGCGCGCGCTGGGCGGCTTCCATGACCTGATCCTGCTGGTTTTCCAGGCCGATCCACAACGGCAGGCGCACCAGCCCATCGCTGGCGGCATCGGTGTGCACCAGCGTTCCAGACGTGCGCCCGTAGCGCTGGCCCGCGGGTGAGCTATGCAGCGGGATGTAGTGGAATACCGTGCCGATGTCGGCAGCTTTCATGGTTTCGATGAAACGTGTGCGTGCTTCCAGTCCGTGCAACAGCAGGAAGTACATGTGCGCGTTATGCGTGCAGTCTGCCGGGATCATGGGGCGGCGCAGCAGGCCGGCTGCTTCCAGCGGAGCCGCCCATCTGTGGTACCGGTCCCAGATCGCCAGGCGCCGGCTGGTGATCTGGTCGGCCTCCGCCAACTGGGCGGCCAGGAAGGCCGCGATCAGTTCACTGGGGAGATAGGACGAGCCGAGATCGACCCACGTGTACTTGTCGACTTGGCCACGGAAGAACCTGCTGCGATTGGTGCCCTTTTCACGGATGATCTCGGCGCGTTCGATCAACGCCGGATCGTTGATCAGCAGCGCCCCCCCCTCGCCCGAGATCACATTCTTGGTTTCGTGAAAACTCAGCGCAGCAAGGTCGCCCATGCTGCCGAGCGGACGCCCCTTGTACAACGAAAGGATGGCTTGCGCGGCATCCTCGACCACGCGCAGACCATGGCGTGCCGCGATCGCCATGATCGCGTCCATTTCACAGGCGACGCCGGCGTAATGCACCACGCAAATGGCGCGTGTGCGCGCGGTAATCGCCTGTTCGATCAGTGCCTCGTCGATATTCAGCGTATCGGGCCGGATATCCACGAACACCGGCACCGCACCCCGCAACACAAAGGCGTTTGCAGTCGAGACAAAGGTGAACGAAGGCATGATGACTTCGTCGCCAGGCTGCAGATCAAGCAGGATCGCCGCCATCTCCAGCGCCGCCGTGCAGGAGTGTGTGAGCAGGGCCTTGCGCGTTCCGAGGCGACGCTCAAGCCAGGCGTGGCAGGAGCGCGTGAATGACCCATCGCCCGAAAGCTGGCCCAGGGCATGTGCCTGTCCGATGTTGTCGAGCTCGCGGCCGACCAGGTAGGGGCGATTGAAGGGGATGGTCATGCGGACGCTCGTTGGGTGGATCTTTTGCTGACGGATGGAGGCATCACGGATGCGGCGGTGCCGGTGTCGGAACAGGCTGACCGTTGTTCATGGCGGCACGTCGATGCCCCCAGATGTATTCGGGCGCCTGTGGGCCGGTATTGAAGATCAAGTCGAGCACGCTCACTGCGTGTTCGAAAGGCGGGTAGAGCTGCGGGTATTCGGGGTAATCCGAATAGTTCTTGAGCTGCAAGGCGATGCCCAGGGCATCGAACTTTTGTGGTTCCAGGTAGTTCGCGGCCAATGGCCCCGACAGATAGCTGGTGGCGCTACAGCGCCGCAGCAGGTCGATGATTCGGTCGAGTTTTGCGCCCTGTGCCGCATAACCGCGCGAGTCAGCGAAGACGGTACGGATGCCCAGCAATTCATGGGCGATGCGCTGTGTCATCGTCTGATTCATCTCCGAAAGGTTCCTCCACGTCTGCCCGAGATACAGTTCCTCGAAAAAGGAAGCGTACTGCCGGAAGAACGGAGTGCGGGAATAGCTGTGGCAAAGAGTCTTCCAGTGTTTCGTCTGCCAGCCAGCATCATCCAGCGTCACCTCACAGATGAGACGGCTTCGGTCGGATCCCGCGGGAACGGTCAGCCAATGGGTGCCATCTGCGGTCTTGATACGATTTCTGCTGCGCCAATCGCGTGACGTGAATTGCACGTCATCGAGAAAAATGAACTCGTCAACGTCGTGGATGATGTCGAAATATCCCTTCCACGGAATATATGACGACTGAATGATCGCGACCTTGTGTCCGTTCATGAGCTCAGGCAGACATGGCGCGCAGAAAGCAGGCTGTCGAGAACAGAGATCCGGTTGCCTATCGCGGCGGGGACGGTTGCTGCAAGTGAGCCGTTGGGACTCGTGAACATACCGTGCCTGCGGATGATCAAGGCGTGCATGTAGCCGGCGCGAATCGCGCCGACGCCATCGCGGAAGTAGTTGTCACCAATCATCACCAACCGGGCTGGGTCGACGCCTAGCGCCCGTGCGACCTGCAGGAATGCAGCAGGGGCTGGCTTCTCCCCGCCGTGCTCTCGACTGCATACCACGGCGTCGATGCAGTCGAGCGCCCGTGCCTGGCGTATCTTGGCTTGCTGTGTCGTGGGAGGATTGTCGGTGAGTATGGCCAAGGGCAGGCCCGCGGCTTTCAGTGCCTTGAGCGTCGCCTCGACATCGCCGAACAGAGGGGTCTCCGCAACGACTGCTGCCCGATACGCATCCATCGCTACGGTACGAAGGCTTTCCGGCAGTGACAGCATCGACAGCAGCCGGTCGATCAGGAAAGCGCGTTCGCCTTCATCGACCAATTGAGCCGCACAAAGCAGGAAGACAGACCGTTCCACCAGGTTGGAGAAGACCTCCGCGTAGATGAGCTGTAACTTTTCAAGCATCCACTCCTTGTGTTTGACGAGGGTGTCGTCCAGATCAAAGACGATGCCTTCCGGGGCGCACTGCAATTGCGGTACGACAATATCCTCGAGCACGCGCACGGTCTTGACGATTCTGCGTGCCGCCTTGCCTGCTGCCTGCTGGCCGGTTGCCGTGCCCATGAAGAAACCCGGCAGATTGAGGCCTTCCGCAAGCGCGTGCGTGGCAGACGTACCGGTACGCGGGTTGACGTCTGAAATGAACGTGGCGTTGTCCGGCGGATCGATCATCTGGATGTTGTAGATGCCGCAACCGCCAGCGGCGGCGATGGCCGCAGCCGTCTTCTGCGCCATGGCGGTGAGAAGAGGGTCGCACACCGATGTGGAGATGACGGCGAAGCCACCCGACGTCCGCAGCCGTTTGCGCAACACGACCGGAGAGATGCGGCCATGCGGATCGATCGCAAAGTCGGCGGAGAACTCCTCGAAGACGGGTAGCCATGCCGACCACACATGGGTGTCGAAGTCACCCTGATGTGCCAGCGCTTCTTCCGGGCTACGCAGAACCAGGGTCCCGCGGCCTCCCCATCCCTCGCGTGGCCTTCCGAACAGGGGCTGCGCATAGTCGTGCGCGAGCGGATCCAACAATTCCGGCACCGGCAGGCCGGCACCGCAGAGGAATTGATGGGTGCGGAGCTTGTCCAGCAGCGTTGCGGTCAGTTCGTCACCGGCCACGGCCACGGCCACGCCCATATCGGCCAGAGCCCCCTTGAGGTGCGACAACGTAGGTAGCTCATAGGCGGTCGCCGGGAAAACCGCGTCCACATGCTCGCGTCGCGTCATGTCGAGCAGGAACGCCCTGAAGGCAGACTCATCCGCAAGCGGCGGGGCCACGAAGCATTCCCCACAGACATACCGCACGAGATGCTCGGCGTGTACGTCGCAGACAAGGACTCTGGTGTTCTCCAACTGCTGCAGGGCGCGCACGATTCCCAGCCCCTGAAAGCCGCCCCCGCTGACGACGAGCGCGGTGTTCATGCAGGCCGCGCGGTCAACAGGATGCCGTTGCAGATCTCAGGCAAGTCGTAGCCGACGTCGATGAACGCCTTCTCGACACTGGGGCCGAGCGAAAGCTGCTGCAGTTGCGACGTGGTCAGCGGCTTGAGCACCAGGCCCACCCTGTCCAGAATGGCGTAGCCGGATTGCTCCACCAGGCGGCTGATCGAGTCGCTGTCGAAGTAGCGTTTGTGGCCCAGTTCCCGGTCGTGCTGACTCAAGGCGTGCAGGTCCGCCAGAAAACCTGCGCTGTGGCCCAGCAGCCGGTGTAGAGACCGGGCGTTGGGCACGGCTGCAAACAGAACACCACCGGGCTTCAGAAAGGCCCGGAAGCGACGCAGGATCAGCGCCGGGTCATCGACATGTTCCAGGACGAAGCCCATCTCGATGGCATCGAATGGCTGCTCGAAATGGGTGTCCTCGAAATAGGCATGATGGATCGAGACATGCGCTGGCGGCGATGTTTCGGCCCGGTATCGGGCAATGATGTCGGCGGATCCCTCGATGATGTGATAGTCCGTTACATCGAGCTGGTCGCGGATGGCCTGGCTGACGCGCTGTCCGCCGATACCCAGGCTGAGCACTCGCAATGCCGGTTGGCCTTGCAACTGTTCCACGATCTTTTGCGCGTACGCAGCCAGCAACGCCTCCTCATCCCGGTGATAGGGGAATTGCTCGGTATAGGCGCCCTGATAGGCATTGAGATCTTCTTGCATCCAGTGGCCTCAATCGTGAAATTCGCGAACGATGAACAGGGGGCGGTTCTGTGTCTGCGTGTAAATGCGTGAGATATACAGACCAATGACGCCAAGCACGGTGATGATAAGGCCGGACATGGCGATGATGACCACCATCAGCGAGGTGAAGCCGGTAAGCACCGCTTCGGGATGAAGCAGTTTCCGTGCAACCAGGACGATACCGGCGACACCGGCACACAGAGTGATGCCGATGCCGCCGGCGAGAACCAGCTTCAGTGGCACGGTGGAGAATGAAGTCACCGCTTCCACCAGCAATGCAAACCGCTTGCGCAAGGAATAGGTCGAGGCGTTTTCCCGTTGCGTCTTCTCGACGAGGATCGCCACCTGGCGGAAGCCTGACCAGTACATCATGCCGCCAAGAAAGACGTTGCGATCGCCCAACGACAATAAGGCGTCGACATAGCGACGTGTCATCAGTCGTTCGCTGAGAACGTTGGCCGGTACCTTGGTGTCACTCAGCTGATTGAACAGGCGCCAGAAGATGGCGCCGCCGACGCGTTCGGCCAGCGCACCCTTGCGTTTGCCCTGGATGCCATAGACGACGTCCGCATCAGTTCCGTGGAACGTCTCCAGAAACTGCGGCAACACTCCCGGGCGTACCTCCAGATCGCAATCGATGATGAACAGCAGATCGCCTTTGGCATGGGCCAGACCTGCCATGACGGCTTTGTGATGGCCAAAGTTGCGTGACAGATCCACGATCTTTATGGCCGCATTCGTACTGCGTGCCTGGATGAGTTTCTGCAGCGATTCATCGGGAGAGCCATCGTTGACGAATACCAGCTCATAGCGCTCGATGCCCGCTTCGCCGACGGCGGCTGTCATCTCATCGATGAAGCGGTCGATGAACTGCGCGGACCGGTAGACGGACGTAACGATGCTCAGCAAGGGCGTTGGCGCCGTTGTTTCTCCCGGCGGTGTGGTATCGGGCGTCAGCATGGGACCAGACTCCTGCGGAATGGGAGCGTCGTAAGTGAAGCTGACCCGCTGTGTCGGATCTCGCGTGGCGAGTCAGTGGTCTGGCCAGCTGCTGCGGCACGCGTCGCGCGCCCCGCGCAGCAGCCATGCCGTGAACCAGTTCAGCCCAGTGCCGCTTCCAGCTCCGGGATGATCTTGAACAAATCCCCCACCAGGCCAAGATCAGCCACCTCGAAGATAGGCGCTTCACCATCCTTGTTGATCGCCACGATGGTGCCGGCGTCCTTGATGCCGGTGAGGTGCTGGATGGCGCCGGAGATGCCGATCGCCATGTACAGCTCGGGCGCGATGATTTTGCCGGTCTGGCCAACCTGAAGGTCGCTGGGCACGTAGCCGGCATCGACGGCAGCGCGCGAGGCGCCCACGGCGGCGCCGATCCTGTCGGCGAACTTGAAGACGATGTCGAAGTTTTCCTTTGAGCCGACGCCGCGGCCGCCGGAGACGACCTTGCTCGCGCTCTGCAGGTCGGGGCGGTCACTGCTGCCTTGCTTCAGTTCGATGAAGCGGGTGTGCGTGGGCAGCGCGGCATCGATGCGCAGCGCTTCGACCGAGGCAGTGTTCGTGCCGGTGGAGGCGGCCGGCCACGAGGCCGAACGGATGGTCGCCACGACGGTGTGGGCGGCATCGGCCTCGACCGTGATGATGGCGTTGCCGGCGTAGATCGGGCGCTTGAAGGTGTGCGCGGCCTCGACGCTCATCACGTCGCTGACCTGGGCCACGCCGAGCAGGGCGGCGACGCGTGGGGCGACGTCCTTGCCGAACGTGGTGGACGGCACGAACACGTGGCTGTAGCCGGCGGCGGCCTTGGCGATCTGCGGCGCCAGCACGGCGGCCAGCGGGTGTGCGTTCTCGGGGCGGGCTACGGTGAGTACGCGGCTCACGCCGTCGATCTTCGCTGCTTCGGCCGCGATCGCGTCG
>Ga0182007_10000444_pt1 | contig 25054 bp, 16 predicted proteins | sample Sormic07211113_1_FD_123023 | JGI IMG/M metagenome (GOLD analysis project Ga0182007, IMG submission 123023) | Rhizosphere microbial communities from Sorghum bicolor, Mead, Nebraska, USA - 072115-113_1 MetaG | ecosystem: Host-associated > Plants > Roots > Rhizosphere | place: USA: Nebraska...
GGTACTTTTGCTGGTCCTCCTTGAGGTTCCGAATGGCGGCATTGATGAGGATCAGAGCACCGGGGCTGTCGTTTAGCGCGAGTCTTACCTGCGAGAGCCGGTGAGACACGAACGCATCGGCGTCGTGGTCGGGGATCCGCCGCAAAACCGTCTCGGCTTCCGGAAACTGCTGCAGATCGATCAGTACCTCACCATGCTTTTGCAGTTGGTAAGGGGCCGGCTGGATAATTGAGTTGTAGTAGCAAACAGCCTCGTATTGTTGATCGCGGTTCGGCGGCCATTGGGATTTAGCTAGCTTCAAAAGCACCTCACCGATCGCCCCCGAGGCTTGGTCGTCAGCCGTCTCTGCACTGGGAACATGTATGGTGTCAAAAACTCTTTTGAGTCTTGCGGGGTCATGCCATGACCAATGGCGCGCTACGGAAGCGAGCGCCGTGTACGCTTGTTCAAGACCCGCATCTGCTGCCTCGATTATTTCCCTTTCGATCAACTCGGTATGCCTGTCGAAAAGGTTATTCAGGGCGGGCCCCTTGGCCCAGCTGAGGTTTTCGACCACACTGAGAACAACCGAACTGCTGACCGTTTGCGGGGTTTGCGCGGCGGTTAGAATCTCATCGGCAAGTGCCACGGCCCGCTCATCGCCGTAGAGTCGGATAAGTTGCAGACGAGTCGCTTCCAGTGGTATCGGGCCGGCCATCACCGCTTCGAACTGCTCAGCCGCAGCTTCGGTATGCTTCAGGATCTTTAAGGCCTTTCCCCAATGATGCTGGGCTTCGGCAAGTGAGCGAGGATGGCTAAAGGTGAGCGCTAGAAGACGCGGAAAAAGAGATAGCCGAATTTCCAAATGCTCCTTGGCGGCCTCAACCGATTTAACTTTTTCGAACCGGTACCAACTCTCAATGACTTCGAGAGTCAACCGGACTTCCACATAGCTAACTGGTGTGGCGCGCTCTTCCAGCCGATCAAGATAGGCTTCGGGTGATTCAAGGACGTCTGGCTTCATCTCCTCCGGGCGCCATACCGTCAACAACGCGACCAGGACGGTAGGGGAGAAACGGGTCTTGGCGGCTGTTTCCAGTTTAGTGCGAATGTTCGTGGACAATACGCGAAGGGCCAAGCTTTCCTCCTCAATCAACACGGTCAGGTGGTGTTCGAATTGTTGATCGAGGTGTGCTGCCCGCTCAGGCGTCAGCCATCCTTGAACCTTGAGGCTTGCATAAACCACATCATGAAGGCGAACGACATTCGGTCGATCCGCTGCGAGTAAGCCCTGGCCGTCAATTTTCAGCATGCCGGGTACACGAATGATGGATCGCAAGAAGCGGCGGTCGCAGCTTGATTGGCCGACCCAGTCGAAGACCGCAAGCTCCGCCGACAACAGCGATTTTAAATGGCCTAGAACACGGTCGGCCAAACGCTCGCGTCCGTCAGCGAGTTCAGTGAGACTGCCACAGTCTTCGGCAATCTCGCTCCAAGGGATACCTGCGGATACGGCCTTATTCACCAGTGCCAAACTCAGAGGATGGCCTCCAACGACAGTCATCAGTGCATTCAATACTGTCTCGGGGCAGGGCGTGGTCACGTTGCGATCCAGGATCTCCCTGGCTTCCGATGGCGTGAGCGCTGGAATCTCAATATCGCCCATCTCGGTTTCTCGTCTCGTCACCAAGATGTGACTGCCTGGGCTTACCAGCGGCTTCAAATCATTCAGGCTGATATGCGGGGGAAGATCGTCGATAACCAGTAAGCAGTGCCGCGTTCTGAGCATCCCCGCCACGTTGAGGTCGGCCCCTCCGCGCCATAAGTTGAGCGAGGCGAGGTCCGAAACTCTTGTGAGTTCTGCACCCTCAACCCAGATCGACGTCTGGTAGCGGTTGCCTCGGCCATTAGCGTATGCCGCTGCGGCATCGGATTTGCCGCTACCGGGTAAACCAGAAATGGCGACAACTGGGTTGGCGTCGTTCAATGCTGTCTCGATAGCCTTTTCGACAGTGCGCAACTCCACTCGGCAGGGATCTACTGCTGGCAGAATGAGGGTTGCCTGGTGCTCATTCAATACTCGCTCTAGTACCGGCAAATGTTCGACGAGAGCCCGAACTGCCGCATCGTCAAGCAGCAACTCATCAACGATGACTTCGGCGATCCGGCGAGCATCGTAGTAGTGAATAGTTCGGTTCTGTAAACCGGGCCACGCACTTACCCGTTCTTTGGCAGCGTTAACTTCCTGCACGGTGGCAGTCTGTGAAGATACTAGGTAGATGTCCTGCACATTGGGGTGCTTGCGCAGGACGTGGAGCAGATCGTTTGACGGCTTAGTCCAGTGTCCGTGGAAATACTGCTTGTCGATGGAGTATTCGGCGGCGATTTCGCCTGCATCGTCGACGCTGTCGACGGTGCCTCCTACAGGGTTGAGTTGCGTGTTGAGCCCGCGATGAATAAGTCCAGCATGGAGGTGGTGGTCGAGAAACTTGGCACCGAACCGTTCGAAAACGGAACCGTCACCGACGATCTTGATGCCCTTAATCAGCCGTTCCAGATGTTCTACTCGCTGCGCTTCACGCATTGTGACACTCCATATGATTAATCGCTGTCCTGCGTGCACTTGGATTACCACAGCACGGTTCCGCTTTCTGCAGCATACAGCCAAGCCTGCCAGGCTGGCCGGATGTGGCCCGTCGGTGTTTCTGAACGATATCATATCGCCATAACAACCAGGTCGAGAACCAGATACGGCCATGGGCACTCGGTGGCTTGAACTGGTTGTTTGCCGGGTCGCTGCGCAGCGGCATGCGGGCGGCTGCCATCATGAGCCTGATCCAGTCAGCGCGCATGAATGGGCATGATTCGTATGCCTATCTCAAAGATGTGCTGACGCGGCTACCGACACAGCGGGCCAGTCAGATCGGGCAGTTGCTGCCGCATCAGTGGGTGCCGGCCTGACTTACACAAGGTGAGTTCACTGGGCGCTTACAGCCTTTCCAGCAGTGTGCTGTTGAGCCTTAGGCTGGGGGCATCCTTTTCAAACCATCCAAAACATGCCCTCAAATATGCCCCAAATGTAGCAATTAGCTGGAAGTAAATGGCTATTCGAGGCTAGGAAAAGGCAGAAATGATCAGCTAACAAGCATGCGCGAAGCCCCTAAAGACTCTCAGAGTCGCCAAAAAACATTTTGACTTGGCTCTAGCTCGGTGGTTTTATTCTGAAATAAACGAATTATGCCCCCTGTTTTGCCCCATTCACATCGGGTGTGCAAGCGATCGCGAATAGCGATCTCCGATGGACTCCAGTGTGGCAGTAGATGGTATTCAGAGCGCCTCCGCATGCTGGATGAGCAACCCGTATTTGGCGAGTCCTTGGTCGTTCGGAAGAAGATATGAGTAATGGGTCGATATCCTTAAGCGGAGGTGTCGGGTCTGTTTCTCAACACCTATCCTGAAATTGACTCACGAGATACTCGTGCTCTGCGTGATGTCGCCAGGGTAGGACATCGATCTGTGTGTCCATCGGTAGCAGGAGCGTAATGCCAGGCGCCTGGCCACGGAAAAGAGCCTTAGATGCAGTTGTTCAGCAGTGAAGAGGTACGCAAAGTTGAACATCGTGTTTCTGGCCCTGTCTTCATCAACCGAAGCAGGGGTTTCAGGCATGTAGCGGACCAGTTCCAGATAGCTCCCACCTCGCTACGGCTTTGGGTCATGGCGTACCAGCAGCATCGTGAGACCAGCCTTGAGCAATCCATTTAACCACAGCGCTGACTTCGAGCTGATGCGGGTCGATCTGCGAAGGCTTCGCACCCAGACATCGGTTGTTCAGTCCGGCCAGGTAGGTCTCAGAGAAAGCGTGGTGTCGACATCCTCAAGAACCCTGCTTAAACGGGCTAGTACGGGAAGCGGATCTGTCAACTCACCCCGCGACCGAGGCTCTTTTTCCTCGAAACACACTACCGAGTATTCCGCTCGCAAACTCAGAAACCGTGCCATTCACTGGGCTTGAACCTCCGTCAATTAGAAGGCGCGCTCGCCGCGTCGACTGGAGGTGATGATAGTGTCGAGTTGATGTAGCTCACCAGCTTGCGAACGGCATCTGCTACACCTAGCCCGCTAACGTCGGTCATACCGTCGCAACGTTTTTGCAGATCAGCAAACACTCGGTTGCGAAAAGCTGGGTTCAACGTCTCTAGATCTTCAGGTGTCGCGCCACGATTGAATAGCCGTGCTCGGCGCTCATCTTCGTCAAGGTGCACCAGGATTGTCAGATCGGGCACGGGAAAATGCCTTGAAAGGCTCTTTAAGTCAGCAACCACGCCGCGGCTTTTCGCGTAAGCAATGGTGGAGGCCCAGTAACGGTCCATCACGACCCAGTGCCCTTGTTCGACCTGCCGTCGCGCTGCATTACCTTGGCTGGAGACACTGGCGGCATAGAACAGTGCCTTTGCCAATTCGTCATGGGCAAAGGCGGTGAGTACATGAGGCCTGGCCTGTGCAAGGGCATCACCGGGGGTGCTCATGGCCACGCCGGCGAAGTGTTCAGCGAGCCCCTTCACAAGGGTGGACTTGCCCACACCATCCAACCCCTCCAACGCAATGAATGCCGCCATGTCAGCTCCTCCGCTCAAGCATGCGGGCAATGTGCTCCATCCGGGCATGATCCGCTTCGGTGAAGCTGTTGCTAGCGATTACGATGGGTATGTGCTGATCGCCTCGCTCCACAAAGCCGTGACGTTCTCTCTCCTCGTAGAGCGGCGTGCCGCGCAGTAACATAAGTGGCCAGGCCCGAACTCGCGGGATTCGCTGTTGCAAGCACCAGTCGACGCTTTGCTGGAAAGAGTCGTAGGTCTGGTTCGGCAGCCCGTAGATTAAGGACACCTCGAAGTCCAGACTGCGGGCCTGTAGATCGCGGATTGTCCGTTCTACCACATCCATGCGGTTGGGGCGACCAATCGCCCGGTACTCGGCTTCGATGGTGGTCTGCAGGCCGAACTCCAAGGTCACGGATAGGCCATCCAGTGTGTCCAGGAATGCAGACGTGCACATTTCAAAGCGGCACTGCAGGGCGAGATGCGCCGTGAGCCCCGCAGTCTTTGCCTGCTCCAAAATATCGATGGCACGCTGTGGATTAGCGTGGAAGATTGGGTCCAACACCGATATCCGTTCAACCCCGTGAGCTGCAAAAAGGGCCAGTTCGCGATCGAGGCGGTCTTGATGGAATGTCTGGTTTATTAGTCTGACGCCGGGCTCGCGGTGCTGGCAGAACGAACATTTGAATGGACATCCGCGCTGAGTTTCCCAGCGAATGTTTCGCTGCAGCGGCGCGGTACCGGACAGCCAAGGGGAGGGCAGAACAAGCAAGTCGTGATCGGCTTTACCGCCGAGGTCAGGAGTGTCGGCCATGTGGATGCCACAGTTCACCGTCGGTCCGCCGGTGGCAAGCGCGACCATCGCCATTTCGCCTTGGCCACGTACAAAAACATCTGCCTGCGGGTACGCCGCCTCCAGCGCGCCACACTTCATGTATGAGATCTGCGGCCCCCCCAACACCACGCCCACCCCGGGCCTCTTGATATGGTTTATCAGCTGTAGCACTTCATCGTCGTTCCATACATAGACCCCAAACCCGACCAAGCAAGGTTGCCCCACCTCGCAAATGGCCTCTTCGAGCTGGCGCTGAACCTGCTCAAGCGAGAAGCTGGTGCTATTCACCTGGGCATCAACGATTTTCAACGGAACACCCGCGGCCTGCAGGGCAGCGGCGATCGAGGCGATGCCAAGGCCGGTACGGCCATCCTGAGGGCGGCGCCAGTCCAGCGATACCAGAACCACTGGTTTCATGGCTGAACTCCATGGGAGTCATGTTGACACCGTTCTGCGTGGCCATGCTGGCGTCGCCGCACGTCACGGCGAAAGTTCAGAAAGGCTCGGTGGTCACCTGGTGTGCCGAGTATGATGACCAGCCCGCGGCCGCACGGTGGGACCAGCTTGCCGTGGCGCCCCTTGATCAGCGTCCATCCCTGTTTCAACAGGTCCTGGGCGAGTTGGTTGATGCTTTTGTCATTGCTTAAGTGCATGGTGCCGCCTCTGCTGCGTTTGGAATGCGCGAACGATGCCGCAGAGACGGGGGGAGGGGCTCGACAGGAAAGAGAAAGAAAAATGGAAAAATGCCCGGGGGCCTTAGGTCCGGCTCTGCATGTGCGCCATGAGGTATTGGACAACATGGTCCTGTTTGTAGAGTGTTGCAGCCCAGAGGGCATCCTTTTGGGCTAGCGGCGAGTCGTTATCCAAGGATAGCCAGGGGTCACCACCTGCACTGATCATGGCTTTAAGTACCGCCAAATCCCCCAGTTGTGCTGCATTGAGTGTGGGCGTCCAGTAACCCTCGTGGCCATTCGTGTCTGGATAGCGGCAGTTCGGATCCGCGTCGTTAGCCAGCAAGGCCATCACTACTGCCCGCCGGCCAGGCGCTTCGCCTCGATAGTGATCCATGACTTCCTGGTGGATTTTTTCAGCGATCGGGTTGTTAAGAAACGCATATTGCGCCTGTCTGTTGGGAGCCAGTTCGATGTCGAAAATCGCAGACGCGCTGGCATCGTAGATGTCTGCAGGTGTTCGCCCTGCAAGATAGGCCTCTCGCTGATGAACCATATCCGGTAGTAGGCAATCAGCGAGCTTGCCCATGGCGTAGATGAGTGAACTCGGAGATGTGTAGCAGGCCTGCGCCGGGTCGGCGTCTTTCTCGAGTAGAGACACGACGATCTCGGGATCGCCGATGTTTATAGCCAGCCAGAGTGCAGTCTGCCGGCGGGTTGATGCTTCAAGGTTAATCGTCTTTGACTCGATCGGTAGAGTCAGCAGGTACCTCACTACGTCAAGGTCTTTGGTGTCTTCGGCTCTTCGCAAGGCGGCAACAAGCGGATGCTCACCTGACTCCTCGACCACCCTGTCCATGCTGGCACCCTTCGCGACCAGTGCTTTCACGTCCGCCAGGGTCCCGAACATGATCGCCCTCATAAATACGCTGTAGCGAACACTGCCTTCCGCTTCGGCGCTGATTCGATTGGGGTTGGCCAAGTCCTTCGCTGACAGCTTGAAAGGTTGGTCCATAACAGTGCCGCGATAGGGCGCGGGGATGCGCTTTACGGCTTTGAGCGGTGCGAACACTCTGTTGAATTCTCTCGATAGCCGTCGCATATGCTGGTTGTCCAGCTCAGATTTAGGGCCTGTATTCAAACCGAGCAGGTACAAGTCGTCCCAGTACTGGTTGGAGCGAACCTTATCGTTAACCCCTACCGCATAGCACAGGGCCTCTCGAAGGATATCGTGCTGGATTGGCCCACCGCGCCACCAGGCGGCCTGATGAGCTTGATCAAAGTAGGACAGCGCCTGCTCTTTGCGTTCGACCCTGGCGTAGTACCGCGCAGTCATCAACAACCACAGTGGCCGATATTCTGCTGCTGCAGTTGGCCCCCCGACCTCACATACTGAGTGGAGCAAGCTAAGGCGTTGTTCGATGGCATCGCGGTGTTGTTTGGCGTCTCTAAGCAGTTGATTGAGACGTGCGACTACAGGACCAACCCGCTGCAGCAGATCGTCGTCAAATGGCGCCGCTGTGCCGTGCAGACCCTCGACAACCTGATCAAGGGTTCGCAGCTTGGGCAATTCCAGCTGGTCGACCATGGCGCTTACTTTCTTGCGTAATGATTGGCTGAAGGACTGCACCCAGACGATCATTGCGAGCCAGCCGGTGAGGCGCTTGGTTTGTGTCTCACTCAGCGAGCAGCCTTGGAGGGCCGCACGCACTGCCTCCAAGTAGGGCCAACTCAGCTTGCCGATCGGCTCACCATTTTGCCAACGCTCAAGTGTCCGCACGTCTACGTCGCGGTGATTGCCGAGTTGGTCGCGGATCAGACGCGTCGGCAGCCCAGTCTGGGCCTGCGCCGCCTGCAACCAATGAGCAAAAGGGCTTTCCCACCAGCGGGTACGGTGCATCGAAGGAATTTCTGCCGTCGCTCGTTTGATGATCGCTGCGATTTCAATGAGCACAAGCCTTAAGGCAATCGGCCGAGCAGGTCGTCCGAGCGTGCGGGTATCTGCCTGGCGGGCCATGTACCTGAGGACCATCGCATAACGCGCCCAACCTGAGCGCACCAGGTGCCGCCATTCGTGGCCGCCGTCCTTGTCTATCGCTGCGATCCATTGCTCTGCACTCTGCGTTAGCAAGTCATAGTTGCTTCCTCTGCGCGCCTCCAAGGCCTGGTCATCCAGGTCTTTCACGGTACCGCGCTGAACAAAGTGAGGCCGATATCCAGTGGAGGTAATGAGTAAACGAAGCGACGCACCAGGCTTCGGTAGAAGAGAGTGGTTCATCCTTGATCCTTAGACATAGAGCAGCAGCTGCTGATATGGCAGAGTACTGGCACGCCCCTGGTGGCGGCAATCTACCAAGCGATGTGTTCACCGTCACACCGGCAGTTACCACCATCAACCACAGGAGTGCCCTCGATTGTTCGTTCGCCCCGATCAGTACCGGTCAGTAGTTGCCATAGTTGTCGCCGAGGAGCCGCGCCTGGACGTCGCGGTAGCGTTCTGGGGAGAGGGCGCCGATGTACACATCCACCCTGAGATCTCCAAGCCCATCCGGATGATCGTTAACTTACGCAGTGGGGTACAAACCCTTGGATGATCAAGGGTCTGCTAAGAAAAGCCAGGAAGAATCCTCACATCGAGATTCAACAGTGCGATCGTCTGCACGCCAAGCTGATCGTAGGTGAAGCGAACCTGGTTGTCGGCAGTGCGAATCTCAGCCGAAATGGCCTTGGTTTGGAGGGGCAGGAGCTCGCTCATTGGTTGGAGGCCGCGATCCACACAACTATGGCTGACGAGGTTCATGAAGCCCAGCAATGGTTCGAGCAGCTCTGGACCTCAGCAGAGACAAGGGCAATTTCCAATCAGGACCTGTCTGCCGCCATTGTTGCCTATGAGCGCAATCGGAAGGCGAGGCCTGACTACTCGCCAAAGGGGCCATTCACGTTCACCAAATATCAGCCGCACGAGCTCGAGGTGCGCGATGCCTATGCTTTGATTTACAACTCTCGGCCGTGCGAAGAGGCCGATGAGGCCGGTGATCGGTACCACCAGCAAATTGTCGCAGAGCAGGGGGGCGAGAAAGGCTGTAAGCCCAGTAAACACTGGAATTTTGAATCCTGGCCTGATGCTCTCGACACTACAGAAAGGTACGAGTACCTGTGTCTTTTCCTTGAGGAAGACGGAGAGGTGATAGTTGATGGAGTATGTAGGATGACCGGCTTGCGCGTTCCATTTGAATACCGTGGGGAAGGTGGCGAAGGGTGGGTCGATCTGGCCAGACCCACATCGACCCTAATGGGACATAGCCTGAAGCGGGCTCAACGTGCGGCGCTTGCTCTCGAATTAGGGCCGAGCATCAGCGATATCTGGGCGCAGGCTGAAGAGTTCGAGGAGGGAGCGCGTAGGATTCACCTGAGCGAGATTGCACGGATCCTTGCGACCTCACATGCAGGCCATACTAAGGTCAATTAACAGACCCTTGGAGAGCTCTATGACGGTTAACGGGCTGGGTATCGCTACCCCTATGCATTTTGATCCGATAGTTCGATATCGGAGCTATTGGGCTGCTCATTTCTACTCGGCGCTTGAGTGCCTTCGATACCATAACCTTCTGCAGTACCCAGGCCGGAAGCTTGCAAAAATGGGCGTTGAGGACTGGAGCCTCGCTCAACTTCGCGGCTCTGCGCCAACTGAATTCTTCAGTAATATATATCAGTACATGTCGAACTGGGGATTCCAATACCTTCTGGTCTCACTGATGAACAGCCGTCCAGCACTCCCAGTAGTCCAGACCTTGATCGGTGAGCTAGAAAGGCTCTGGAGCATAACGTTCAACAAAGAATACTCGAACTATCAGTTTCATGTATCTGGCCAAGACTCTGATCTCTCGCGGGGTCTTGAGCTTCTATTTGCTGAGATTTTTCCGGATCGAGATGGAGAGAAATGCCGAAATATCCCTCATGTAATTAGGAATTCTGATATCTGCCTGATCCTTGAAAACCCGGACACCTCGGGTAAAGTCGGCGTTTTTGGCGAGGTCGAGGGTCTCAAAGGTGAGTCGATAACTTGGGACAGCTTCTGGAACAGAAAAAGTGACTACTGCGTTTTTGCCGTGGGTGCTAATCAAGAGATAGGTTCGCTGGTCGACTACGAAGTGCGCTACAAGAACGGACTCTATCGCATCCTCATCACCTTCCAGGGTGGTCACTTCGTGGTTCAGGACTTTCAATCAACGCTGTTTTGGATTGAGCATCTTTTCAGAAACGGCCCTTTGACTCGCGACCAGATCAAAGACGAAGAATTTGGATACTTTTACAATATTTTAAAATGAACTGGAATAAGCCAATTTCGGAAGTGCTGTCTTTGATCAGTCTCCATATGGGCCCTGATGATGTGGTGGAATCGGTTCCTGGAGCTTCCCCTATCATTACGAGCATTCACAACAGGTAGCATGGAAAATTGACATGCTTGACTATAAGCAGTTTTGCAAACTGACTTCAGTGTTATCTCTGAGCGCCTGGCTTCTCGCGGGCGCTCCTTGACTATGCTGATCGTGCCACGCCGCTCAACTCTATCTCATTGCTGGTGGAGCTTTGCGGAATATGATTATATCCTGCTGGATATCAACAAGGACCTCTATAAGACGTTGCTGTTATCAAGTCTTATTGTGTTGATAGTGGATAACAGATGCATGATGTCCTTGTGGGCGGCAGAGCATTTTTGTGAAAACATTGTGAGACTTAATGGTAACGAACCCGTTGCAAACCTTTACACTCTCGTTACCAATCACGCGCCTTGGGGGGGGGGCACCGAATTTTGGAGTACATCGACGAGGATGATGAGGGGGCGGCTGCGAGAAAATACATCATTGAGGGCTATAAACACCAGTCTAGAGTTTACTATGATGCAAGGCAGCTGGCGGTTCCAATGCTGCGAACGTTCATGACGAAGGCGCACGCGATGGAAACTGAAAAGTCCAACAGGGGCAGAGATACGATTGACGGTTACGGTTATTTCGACTCACTTCTTGATATCGCCCCTGATTCATTGGCTAGCGATGAAATCCGGCGATTCACCGACGAGATGCTCGATTGTATTGCCAAGGCTTACAATGCAGCGGTAACCCTCACATCTTAAGCGTCATTAGAAGCTGTCGAAGATATATAGGTACCAGCCTCTCGCGCATGATGTCTTTTGAATAGGATTTGTCCACGTTCCATTGAGTTTAATAATCAGGGGGGCAAATTGATTGTCCCCCTGCTAGGTTTGCTCAATCAGCAGTGGCCAGGGCGTCTTTGGCCAATCGTTGCATATTGAGGGATCGGGTACTGAGTCCTGCTTTGTTGAATCGGTAACGCATGTAAGCAGAGATGTCATCCTCATGCGAGGAAACGATCAGCTGGCGATTGTTGAATTCACATCGTAGCAGATCAGTCAAAGAGGCGATGTTCACCTCATCCAATGATTGTGATGGGTCATCGATCAGGATTAGAGGTACGGTCGAATAAACTCTATTCAGCGAGAGGAAGAAACCTAGGCTGAGCGCTGAAACCTGTCCTGAACTCATCGACAGAATCGCATCATGCTCAGACTTTTCGGCTGTAAGGAACTTGAGTTCTTTGCCGTCTTTACTCTCGATGAACAGACCTAAGCCGCGCTGATAATTCTGTATGAGACGACCGCTGTAGATATGGAAGATCAACTCAATCTCAGCGATGGTTTGCTCTGAGTAGCTACGTTCCGTTTTCTCCAAGGTCGCTTTCAGCTTGTTGACCTTATCTTTAGCGACTTTTGCTGCTTCGTTCTCACGCTGGATCACCTGAAGCTCATTAAGGCACTGTTTTAGCCTAGTGCTTTGCGCCTCGTTGGCTTTAGCTGCGATGAAAAGCTCCTTGTCATTCAGGGCTTGAAGCTCGACGACATAGAAATCCTGTAGGTCTTTGAATGCAGCGGTGATGACCTTTCTCCAGTCTTCCGGCAGAGGCTCAGTTTCGGGAGTTTTCTGTCGTCTAATGGAGGCTGTAAGCTCCTCAGTCCGGGTATCCACCACCTCCTCATTTTCGGAGAACGCGTAGTCGAGCTGTACACCTAAAACATTAAGCTGAGCTGCAAGTTGGGCTACTGCAGGCAACCTGGCTTTATCGCGGAGCAGGGCGTTGTGTAGGGCACTGTTGTAACCTACGGATATCTGAGCTTCTCTAGCCTTGATCTGAGCTTCAATGAGCGCGAGCTCAGCAGTCATTAACCCTGTGAGAGTCAGAAGGGTCTGGCCATCAGCGCTGAGCGCATTGTTGATTTGGTTCGATCGGAGCTCAATCTTTTTCAGCATGATGTCATGGGCTTGCCAGTCGGCACCGCACAATGGGCAGTGTTGATCGTTCGCATTGAGCTTGGCGTGCTCAGCCATCAGCTCTGCTTTCAGACGATTTAGCTCGGCAGCAGCGCTGGCATTAGTGGTGCTTTTTTGCTGAAGTGCATCACGCCTTACTATTTGCTCTTGGAACCAATCCAAGCGCCCCGGGGCCCATCCGGAAAGACTTGTAGCCTCATCTGATTTAACTACTGTAGCGCCACGTTTGATGATTCCACCAGATTTAGTGAGCCCGTTTAATTCATTTTTGATGAGGTCGAGCTCATCCAGTGTGCTCAAGTCGCTCCCAAAGCGTGCAAGGCTTTTCACCGAGTCCTTGTTAAGCTCAATATAGTTTTCAATAGAGTCGTTTTTGTCCCTGATCTGTATTGCGCCCTTTAGTGGTGCTAAACTTTGAAGTCGCTGAATACTCTTAACAAAATCCGCATGAATTTCTGTAGCGTAGGTAGGGAACGGGAACTCTTTATCCCAGCCCGGTTGCAACTCCGCGGTTGAGATTTTTTTGTATTCGATTGCGCCTAGTGCAGCTTGAATCATTCCTTTGAGTAACACAGACTCGGTTTTTAATTTTGATGATTCAGCGGCACGCTTTGGGTCGCTCAGGAATTTTGTGAGTCGCAAAGCGACAGCTTTGCAATTGTCAGTTTCTGCTTTCACGTCACTAATGTTGAAGAGGTTGTTCAAAGCCTCCTTGCGCTTGTCTACTCTCGTGTGTAGCAGTTGGTTTTGGCCTTGTTCTAAATAATTCAAATAAGAAAAATTTTCTTTGAAATTTTTACCGAAGAGTTCTTCGATGAAATCTTCGTTGCGCCGATTCCCTTCTGTGTAATCGCTAGATGTGAACTCAGGTAGTTCATATAGCTTAATATGGGTAAATTGGTTGGCCCGATTATTTGACTTATCATCAAAATCTGCGGCGGGAGTGTGCCTTGCTAGAACAAGTTTTCGCGTTCCGTTGGCGAACTCGATTTTTATAGCTAGATCTCTCTTTCCAGATCGGTTGTTCCAGAGCAGGTTGTCCTCGTAGTTTGTTCTATTGCCCATCATTAGCGTGGAAAATAACTGATTGATTCGTTTAATGCCACCAGTCAGCAAAAGTTCGATAGCATCAAAGATGCTGGTTTTGCCGAATCCATTGGGGCCATCCAGCGTGAGAAGGGACGAGTCACTAAAGTCCAAATGAATTTTTTTAAAAGCCTTAAAGCTTGAAACCTCAATTTGGGAGATTTGCCAGTTCATCGCTAATCAGCTCCTTAATCAATTCTTCGACATTGGTTTGGCCCAGCTTTTGTATCGTGCTATATGTTTTGGCAAGATCGATTTCGGCTACCGCTTCCTCTATCTGCCGACGCAGGGGCACTAGCTCAATTTTTTTGATGTTGAGCCGTAAGAAAGGGAGCTTGATGAAGATTTTTGCAGCTGCACTGTATTTAGTAGGGGCTGTCGGTTCGTTTTTGTAAATGTTGAACTGGGATTTGTCTGAGATTAACTCGTTTATTTCGTCAAAGTTAAGTCCTTTGATGGCTTCAACCTCTGTGTCACTGTAGTAGAGGACATATTTTTTGTAGAAGTGCGGATCTTCTTCAATTTCAAAAATTTGCTCTTCATGGTTTTTGAATTCAGCCAGCTTGTTGAGGTGGTGAATGCATATCAGATCGCAGTTTTTTTTGAAGGCTGGATCTGTTAGAAATGCTTCAGGTGCAGACTGGTTGATGATAGCGTTAAGATCGCTAGGTTTCATTAGTTCGTCTAGTCGATGCAAAACCGCGAACCGAATCGCCGTACCGCTTTCTCGAGCATAGAAGCTGGTATTGTCATTCCCGTGCACTTTTGAAAAATTGTGTGCGACCAAAGCTTGGTTAATAATTTCAATTATCATTTAAGTCGCGCCTCTGCGTCGTCCTTGGTTAAAATGCTGATGCATAAGCTTCTCGTGATATTGCTATCGATTCGATCGTGATCGTCGATCGAGCTTTCATCGAAGCAATTGGTATATTTAGTATCGACTGTGAAGCTCTCCGATGCCTTGGCGGCGATCAGGTTGTTGAACTCGAATAGTAGTCGCCCCAAGTCGTCGTTATCTTTAACTTGAGAGACTATGTCGGAGGTACAATATTTTCTGTCTGTGGGCTCAGGTAGATATAGGGCCGTTGGTGCGTAGAATTTGTTGTCTCTATCCAGGTAGTGTGGCAGGCGCTTAAAAACTGGTTCAGCATCTATCCTGTGCAGTAAATCTGAGTAATTTCGAATGTCAAAATTTTGAATGCGTGAGAATTTTTCGGAGGGTTTCATTAACTGACATAGTATTTTGAAATCGCCTCCTTCAGAGAGTCTAATCAGATCATAGATGCGTCGAGCTCTATCGTACGCAGCGTCAGACATGCCTGGCAGAGATTCAGCAAGCCTCTCTTCAAGGTGGGAATGAAGGCGCGCCTTCAGTTCGATACCGTAGTAATCCTTTCTCTCGTATGGATTTGTATCAGTTATTCCCGAGAGGATGCTTGCTGCAGTGATACGGTGTTCGTAAGCTGCTCTACGCTGAGTATCACCTTCATTTTGTATCCTGGCGTGGATCATGAGCGCTTGTGAGCTGATTCTATCTGACAATAAGCAGTAATTTGCATCTAACAGGTCGTCATCAAAAAGAATATTCTGACTGCCATAAATTTCTCTCATGACCTGCTTGGTCAGCTCTTCTATCTTGTCCAGTTCGCAGTGTCTGAAGTTGCCGTATGCATAAAACTCCACGCGCTCATTATTGGAGTCCACGTAATCACTGTGATCATTTATAGGTTGAGATATATGGAAATATCTTTTTATACCTGCAATGCGATCAAGTTCTAGGCTAGCGGATTTTGTTAAGGCGTCCTTGTAATTGCTACGGTAATCACCAATTTTTGCTTTTACTTGGTGCGCACTAACGAGTTTTTTATCTTTATAGATTGCGAAGTCGTCTGTGCTATCTAACTGCAGTTCAAAATCATTATCGCCGGTATTGATTAGTTTGAGGGAGTGATAGAGCGCCACTTTCCCTTGATAAACAAATCCGCTCCAAGTAGAAATGGCACTATGTGGATAATTACTTGCTTCCTCGTCGCTCACGTTGACTCCTTTCACCACACGATCATTTGATATTCAAAGGCTGACGATATCACGACGCCACTATGTATTCACCACGTTCGAAAGCCATTAGCTGACTCGGACAGATGCCGAACCGTTTCAGCAGGCGGAGATCATTTGGTGCTTTTTCGGACTGCTGTACGGCAGGAGAGCATCTGCGTAAAAGCTGCGGCTGGAGTAGGGGATCCGCATTGCAGCGTCGGGTTTCCGTAGACATTTGCCCAGGTGGGTCATTTGGCAAGAACCACCGTACAAACTGGGCGGCAAAGCGCTCCGTGGGTGTATGTGATGCTAAGGGCGTGTTCGGTATGCAGATACACTCGGATGTCCTGGAGGTGTCCGGCCGGAGCAGCTTGCCCACCAACCTCGCGTCTGAAATCTAACCCGCTGTCTCGCTCAAGGGGAGGGAGTGGCTGTGCCGGCCGCTGAAAAAAACCTGAAAAATGGTAGCCTTTATGGCTATCTGCCTTGAATCTTGTGAGGGTTGGAATGGCGAAGCATTGCATCATGTGCGAAAAGGCTGCAGGTTCGAAGGAGCACGTCTTCCCCGCGGCTTTCGGGCGGCGGCGGATGAATAAAGGCATCTACTGCCAGCAACACAATGAGGATCTTGGACATCATGTGAACGAGCTCATGCCTGCTTTCGTTATCTTCATTAATCGTTGCTGCTCCGAGCAAAGCCAGCGCAGATCCAACAAGTACGCAAGATGAGGATTGATATGTTCAAGGTTAAAAAAACACGTCCAAAATTGCACGTTGTTGCGAGGGCATCCCGGGAGCTGGCACTCGCCTTCGCATTGGGAGGAGTGCCAGTTCTGTTAAATTCAGAGTCGTCAGCACAGTTCAAGGCAATGCTTGACCTTTTACTCGCCGCACCTTTTTTGATGGGCTACTACGCGTGGCTGTGTTTAGCATTCGCGGTGGCTGCAATTGTTAAATACAAGTGGAGGTTCATGTCCGCTCGGTATCAGCGTTGGCTCGACGCTGTGCATCTTTTTTTAGGTGACATTGGTGGAAGTTTTTTGACAGCAGGCAGAACGGGTCTAGGAGCGATACTGGGATTTTTAACGGTTTGGCACTGGGTCGAACCGGACTCGTTGAGCGCTGAGAATGTAATTCGTACGTTTGTCATGGTTTTCAGTCTCACTTTACTTAGCGTGATGCTGACGTTGGGCGAAGAGACTTTGAAAGATCCAAAGCAAGCAGCAGCCAGTAAATAGCTCAGGAAAGTGGGAGCACTCTGCCTAGGGCAAACATCTATGGGGGCTAGTACAGCCACTGAGCGGCATTCAGCGTTCGCTGCACATTAAGGCGAAACTGAATTTGCTCGCAGGCTGCTCTGGCTTGCATCGCAAGAGGCATCCGCTGCTGAAATCAGCAACGCATAAGTAGCGGTTTCCACGTTCTCAAAATCGTAGCCAGCCATCTCACCTTTGATTACTTCATCACTCATGCTCGAACTGCCTATGGCTTGTCCCAACGCCATTAGCTTTCCGGCCAAATCCTTGAGGTTCGAAGACCTGCCACCAAGGCGGGAAAGACATTCATCATTCAGTTTTGATGATTGTGACAAGCTTCTAAGGATGCTGGCAACGTAGGTATACTGGGGCTCTAGGTGTGGTAATTTCTCCGGCATCAGCACAGCACATAGCCAAAGGAATTCGTGTGGATAGGGAATGGGTAAGGCTATGCGAGCAAGGTCGGACAGTATAGATTTGAGAAGATCAGGGAGTGAAGCACAGCATGACCCTTTCGATCACTGATCAGGTCAAGAAGGGCTTTGAGAAAGCCAAAGTGAGGAACAACCGTGAGTGCTACTAATGCGATCAACCGGATCGATAAAATCGCAGCTGAATCAGGTAGGCGAGATGTTTCTCCATGGGGGGCGCTTGACGCCTGAGACACTCACTCGACTACTACCCTCTATGAACGCCGCCAGCCTTCTAGTGGTCTGCGGCCCTGGGCTTTCCATGGATCCTCCTAATAATCTGCCGTCAGCTAGAACAGTCGAAAAACGCTGCATCGACAAATTCCGTCTTGATTCGGATGCATATTGCGACGCCACAAACGCGGAAATCCATCTTACGCCAGTCGGCGTTCTACGTGTTGTTGCCACTGCATGAAGGACGAGGGTGTGCTAATCGAGTCTTCTGTGCTGCCCGAACGTAGAGCCAACGGTCCTTGGACCGATCTGGCGCTCCACACCATCGGCTGGCGCGCGTTTCAGGATCTATGCTCGCAGGTATGCGAGGTCGTGCTCGGCCGGCCCGTGGAAATCTTCCGCGAAGCTCAAGACGGCGGTCAGGACGCTGTCTTCCTCATTTCTGCAGAAAACGACGCCCTGTTGATCGGAACCGTGCAATGCAAGCATACGTCCGATGCCGCAAAGGCGTTGAAGCTCAGTGATCTCACCGCCGAGATTGCTCATGTCGAGGAACTGGTCAAAGCCGGCCAAGCAGAGACCTACGCCTTCATGACGAACATGAGCGTAGATGCGCCCGTCGCAGCCGCAATGCGTGCCAAACTTCGCGCGCTTGGCGTACGTAAGCCGCACATTCTCGGGCGCCAGTATATCGTCCGTGTTATCAGAAGCAGTGCCCGCCTCCGGGCCCTCGTTCCACAGGTCTACGGCCTGGGGGACCTCACCTCGATCGTAGATGAGCGGCTCAGCGAGCAGAGTCGGGCGTTGCTAGACAGCTGGATTCCAAAGCTTCGTACCTATGTGCCTACCCAGGCTCATCGCGATGCGGTCAACGCGATCTCTGAGCACGGCGTAGTGCTGCTACTCGGTAATCCCTCAAGCGGTAAATCGGCGATTGGCGCCATCGTGTCGACCATAGCATCGGAAAATCCCGACAACACCGTACTTGCTCTGACTAGCCCACGCGACTTTGAGGCCGGTTGGAATCCTAATGATCCGGGGCGCTTCTTCTGGATCGACGATGCCTTCGGCTCCAATGTGCTCCGCGACGATTATGTGCAGGACTGGACGTCTGCCTTCTCCAAACTGCGAGCCGCGATCAAGCATGGCAATCGATTTCTTTTAACTTCCCGAAAACATATCTATGAAGCGGCGCGGCGCAGGCTTGGGCAGCGCAACCTTGCCCAATTCGCAGACGGCAGCGCCGTAGTGGATGTCGGCGAGTTGACGTTCGAAGAGAAGACGCAGATTCTCTATAATCATGTAAATTTCGGTGAGCAGAGCCAGAGCTGGCGATCGAGCATTAAACCGCATCTAGCCGCCGTCGCTGAGGTTCGTGATTTTCTCCCTGGGATCGCCGAACGTCTCGGCGACCCAAACTTCACCAAGGCTCTAGCTCCGCGCGAAAGCTCACTCGTACGCTTTATGGAGGAGCCGACAGAGCATCTGATTGATACCGTCAACGCCTTAGATGATCAGCTGCAGGCCGCGCTCATCCTCGTGTATGTCCACCAGGCCGGATTCGATCCTAGCGATCATGACGCTTCGGCCGCACAGGCGGTCGCTGAGCTGACTGGGTACACTCTCACCAAGATTCAGGATTGTTTCGCTGAGCTGAAGGGCTCGTTCCTGAAGCTTTCCGGATCAAAATGGACCTTCGCCCATCCGACGATTTCCGACGCCCTATCGGAGATCCTGCGCCAGAAGCCCCATATGATGGCGGCGCTTATACGAGGCGCGACTATCGACACCATTCTTAGCAGCTTCACGTGCGAGGGCTCGCCGCTCATTCGAGATGCGCTTGTCATCCAGACAACGCTCGACGACGCTCTGGTCGCACGACTTGGCCGCACGCCCGACGAATTGCACCGCAATTGGATGCTGTTCCACTTCCTCTCCTATCGTTCGAGCGAGGCCGTGTTCGTCAAAGCCGTCGAGCAATTTCCCAATCTACTTCGACGGTCCTGCTGGCAATCTGATCTCACTAGCAACGATCCCCGGATCGCCACCTATGCACGTGCTCATCACCTCAGCGTTTTGCCTAACGATCTGCGCTCTGAGGTAGCCGACAGGCTGGAATCTGCCGTGATCAACGGTCTCGACGTCTCCTTCTTCGACGAGCCACAGATGCTAGCGGTCATACCGCCGCTAAGGCTTATCGGTGTGGGCTTGGCGCTGCGGACAACTGTGCTGCCGTCGCTCGAAGAGAGGATCGATGAGATCGCCGCCGACGCTGACTTGGACGAAGAGCCTGACAGCCACTTTAAAAAGCTTCTCGGCGTGCTTGATCGCATTGAGACGACTGGTGTCGACGCGGACGCCACGGCTTTGATCGACGACGCGCGCGGTCATGTGAAACGCTCAGTCGAGGCGCTTGAAGAGCGCAAGCGCCAGCATGATGAAGGCTCCGAAGACGAAGCGGATTGGACGCACATCGTGACGCAAAAGAAGGAGGAAGCTCCGCCTTCCACCCCCGTCGTGACAAAGCGCTCGGTGTTCGACGATGTCGACAAATAATAGTCGAGACATCAAGCAATCGCACTCCGACGCCTCGGACATATCCTTCTCCGATAGCGCGGAAGCAAGGCGTCCCCTGCGGGGCGCGGCCGCCGCTCAAGCCGGCTTCGACTATCAGCTCGACGTCTCGATCCTCGCAGCCCTGCAACTACTCCTCATTTCCAAAGCGGCTACGCGTCTGGTGCTGGAACCGGCAAACGAGGAAGATCTGGAGGCGGATCTGGAGCCCAACGTGCCAGGACGCGTACAACCCAGTGCGACTGTCTCTGGCGGATATAAGCTTGTCATCCAAATAAAAATGGACAACGGCGAGCCCTGGTCGGTCGAAAATTTCGAGGGTCTGCTCAAGCACGGCTCCGACAAAAAAGGCGGGCGCCGAAAAGCACTGCATCATCTCGACGATCCGAACACCCGCTTTCTGCTCGTGACCAATGCCGATGCCAAGGGTGTCGCGCGTAACCTGCTGGTCGAAGGCTTCGAAGAGGTATCCGACAAGGCAAGCTTCCCTCCGAGCCTTCATGCAACACTGAAAGCTTCGCCCGAAGGTCGCGTCGCGATCTGGGGCAAGCTCACCGAAAAGCAGCTGGCATCCGATATCCGGGAACTGATGTCGGACCTGCTGCATGTCCCGAAGGTCGAGCAGCAAAATCTGATTGCAAAGCTGCGTCTCGAAGCCAAGCGGAGGACCCGAGGCAGCACGCCCGGTCTATGGACGAGCGACGATCTTCTCGCGACGGTAAGGACGCACGGTGGCTTCCTGGCCAGCTCTGCCAGCCTCGAGCATTTCGTGGCGCCAGCGAACTTCGATGAGATGCTCAGAATCCTAAACGACAAGAATGCAGTCGTGATTATGGGCCCTTCAGGTACAGGCAAGACGCAAGCGGCGCTCAAGCTATGCGATATCGCGCGACGGCGCGATGGTGCGCTGGAAGTCATTACCATCGGCGCGGACGATTCGCCGACCAGCGTGCGTAAGGTCGTTAACAACGGATCGACACTCTTCTATGTCGATGATCCGTGGGGCCAATTTAGCCTTCGCGGGGGCAGCGAAGCATGGACCGAGCAGCTGCCGCGCCTGCTCGCCAAGGCCACGCCGGATCACCAGTTCGTCATCACGTCCCGCAGCGACATGATGCAGAGCGCCAAGGTCGGGGTGAGTCTCAACACCTGGTCAGTCGAGTTGGATGCCGGCCAGTATCGGGATGGTCAACTCCGCGACATTCATGACAATCGCATGGATCAGCTACCGGCCGCTCTGCAAACCAAGGCGTACGCGTTTCGCAATCAGGTGCTAGACAAGCTTGAGACGCCGCTCGAGATAGAGCTGTATTTCGCCCACATGCAAACTGGCCCCGATGCCGGGGAAGAAGACCATAACTTCTTTCGCCGGTTGCTCGAGTTGGCGCAGCGCGATGCGGTGGAAGGTGTCGTCGTCAGAGCTCTATCATCCATCGACGATTGCGGAACCTCAACCATCGTTTGGGCGCTGCTGGCTGCGCGCGGCCAGTTCGACCGCGCCCGACTTCACGCTCTTCAACGCGCCCTACGTGGACTTGATCGAGCGCTAGGCGATGGCTTGGATCGTCTCGTAGACCGTATGGTCGCGGCTCGCCATCTGCGGCAGCCGGCCCGCACGATCGCCTTCGCTCATCCGAGCGTCCGCCAAGGCTTTGAGGCCTTCGCAAGGGGCGACTGGGGGCAGAGCGAGTTTGCGATCGAGACCCTGATCGCCGCGCTCGTTCAGCTGCCGTCAACGCATCGCAGTTGGGGCATGGAAACGGCAGCCCGAGTTTATGAAGTTGCTCGCACGTTCGCTGGCCGACAGGAGGTTGACCAAGCCTTCGCAATTGACTCCAACAGCCAGGAAGCGATCGATGCCTGGCTGGACGAAAGTCTCATGGACCCCGACTCCAAGTTCGCACCACTGCTGGAGCTGGCGTCCGAGGTAGGTAGCGATGCCTCGATACCAAGCCGCGTGGCGCGGTGGCTGTTGAAAGGTACACGGCGGGGGGCTTCCTTCTTCACCCGTAACTGGCAGCCGCCGGTTTTTGACGATGCCTGGTACGACACTGTGTCCGCGAGTCCCATCGCGGCCAAAGTCGCCGCCCGATTTATTCGTGAGGAGCTTGGCTTCGACCGAGGGGACTACGGAGCGGACTTCGCTAAGCGGCTCGATCGCTTCGCATCGAACCTGACCACCGCCTATCTCGACGCCGCGCACGAGATGGTCGGCCACGGTTTCGAGCTTAACGCTAACGCTGTCGCGGCCGGCGCCGTGCGTGATCTAGCAGGATTCGAGAGGATAGTGCAGGCTGCGTTGGACGACCGCGCGAGCATCCACCGTCAATACGCTAAGAGTGGCCGAGAGGAATGGCGTGCAATTGAGGATGGCGAACGTGACCATGCCGCTGAAGAGGCCGCGCAGTCGAACCATGAAGGCGACGGTTACACATCCGGTGTCTTCATCGATGCCTATATCCGCCAACTTCGCGTAGAGGGTCGCTGGCTGGTCCTTGCCAACCATCCGCGCGTAGCGGAATTGGTCCGTGCCTGGGCGCAGGCGCTCTCAGCCTCCCCCGGACCGGTGGGTGAAGGCGAGCTTCGAGCCATTCTTCTAGCGGGCAATGGTATGGATGAAGAGCCATATGTTTGGGCGGCAGCGCGAGAGCACTGGCGCGAAGCGCTGGAGTCTACGCTTACGGCGCGGATTAGCTCAGTCCCCTCTGAGGTGGATCTGCGTGACGAACTTGCGCTCACAGCTTTGAAAGTCGCACCAAATTCCTTGGTCGCCGCATTCCAGGTGAATAATGGACAGCCTGATCGACAAGTCACCCTGCTAACTGCCATGCAGCGCGCCTGCCGGCAACTCGGAAAAGACAGCCACGCGGCCACACTAAGTCTGATTACAGACACGCTTCCAAGGGAACTAAAGGAAATCTACAAAGCGCTCCCGACTAGGAAGCGGAAAGCTCGCAAGGTCAACGGTCAGACGCTCTTATTCCTGACGGCTTGTGCCTCGCAACTCGATGCGGATGCGCTCGACCTTGTCGTGCCGGTCATCATCGCAAGCAGTGGCGACGCCTCGCCAGCGATCATCCAGTGGCTGACCATTGCCAGCCGTACAGAGCATGCCGTCAGTGCGACCGAGGCGGCGATTGCGATTGGCGATACCGTCCTTGTTGAGGCTGCGCTTCGCCACCAGCGCGCCGATGCGCGCCGTATGGCGCTGTTTCATCTGGCGCCGACATTCCCGGACCCCTTGCCACCTACAATCCTCGAAATGGCATCCGATCCTGGAAGCCGCGTTCGCCGCGCCCTAGTCGCCCTGCTTACAGAACGGCCGCACCCGGATCACCTCAAAACGCTGTTGTTTCTGATACATGACACTTGGTCGAGCGCCGAACCGCACTACGACGAGCCCGAGAGCTTTGATATTGCGCAAGACGCGATCGTTGCCCTTGCAGTGAACGGTCCCTTATCCGATGCAATCGGCAATACTCTTCTCGATCTTGCCGCCACAACGGTCGACCGCGCGCTTAGCCGAAATGCCCTGATCGTCGCAGCGAATTGCTGCAGCGCGAGAATCCAGCAGAAAATATTGAACCTCGTCAATATTCCGGAAGCCCGTTGGATACGCCTCGATGCGATTGACGCCCTGGCCGATGCCGATTCCGTAGACCCTAGCATTGTCGCGCATCTGACATCCGCGTTTCTGCTGAGTACGCCGCCAATTCTTGCCGCGTCAGCGGCTCATCTCGTCGGCGCCCATGCTTCCGCGGAAAATGCCCTTAAACTCTTTGAGCGGGTCGCCAACTCGAACAAGCGACGCGCTCTGCTGCTGGTTGGCGCCAACGCTATGGCCAGGCGTGATCGTACGACTGCCGATCGAATCCTCGATCTGCTTGAAACGGATCACCCCGGACGTCAATTGTTGATGGCTTCCGAACCTCTTTCAGTCTCTATTCTCGACGATCTCGGCAAAGTCCAGTTGAGAGAAGCCGTCCGAAAGCGGCTTGGAGATCGCATTGTCGTTCCTTGACCCGCGCAGAGAACGGGCAAGCACAAGCCCGCTAGCTTATCGCCCACCTGAATTTACTATTTTTCGAGTTTAAGAAAGGGGTTATCGGCAGGCATGGACCCAGCTTCGAAAAATAGTGCTGGGTGTTCTAGAAGATAGCCTTTGAGTTTTGCCTTCTTCCTGGGGCCTTCGACCTGACAGAGCCAGATATTCAAACCATCGTCGCGCTTTTTGTGGGTCTTCAGCCTCTCGAACTGTTTCTGCACCCATCGCCATTCTTCACCTTCGTAATCGGCACCCATTGAAATGCCCGGAAACTCCTGAGCATAGCGCTGAAAAATGCCAGGCGTGACCAGAAATACGCGGCCACTCACCGTGTGCACCTTGGCCTTGCTGTCGTTGATGATCAGCTTGTGACTCTGGATACCTTCCTTGACCCAACTCAGGAAAACCTGGCCAGAGTTATCCGAAGCAGGATCTGAGATTTCGTGAGCACTTTCTAGAGGTGAACGACTGGTTTCGGGTTCTGTTATTTCGAACATGTCCAGCAACGTTCCTAAATAGTCGTCATCTTCCATGACCAGTGAATTAGGTTGCGATTGGCTTCGAGTTGATCTTGTATTGACTTCAGTGGGCGGTGAGGGGGATGGCGGACCGTCAGGTTGGTGGTCATTGGTTGCAACGCTCACTGTTCCGCTGAAAGCTTCTGGCCGGTCTTCGCTTCCCCAAATCAACGTTGGTTGAATGCGCAGAAATGTAAAGCTCTGCTGCCAGTTGCCCTGTGCCACGAGCGCGGTCCAGATGGCTTTGCCTTCGGGGGTAGACTCGACCAGCCCATGCGATTGCAGTTCGTCGAACACCGCGATGTTGGATGAGGGAATGCCCTCAATCGCTTGCGACAGTAGATAGGCTCGCAGCTTGTCCGTGACCGTCTTGCTGACCAGCCAGAGTGCGTCCTGGGTCAGCCATCCCGCGGCACCCGGCTGGTTGAGTTTCAGCTCGTGCTGAACCAGATGACGTAGTCCGCTGA
>Ga0182007_10000446_pt1 | contig 24980 bp, 34 predicted proteins | sample Sormic07211113_1_FD_123023 | JGI IMG/M metagenome (GOLD analysis project Ga0182007, IMG submission 123023) | Rhizosphere microbial communities from Sorghum bicolor, Mead, Nebraska, USA - 072115-113_1 MetaG | ecosystem: Host-associated > Plants > Roots > Rhizosphere | place: USA: Nebraska...
CCAGCCGCTTGGCCAGCGGCCCAGTGTCGTACTTGCTCAGGTACTGGTCGCCGCCCAACTCATGCACGTACCGAAACTGGCCCGACTCATGCCCGACCTGGGCAATGAACGCGGCCATCCGCAGCCGGGTGTTGATCTGGTAGCGATCCATCGCCAGATTCAGCGCAGACGCAAAAACGCCGGCTTGCTTGCCGGCGTTCGGGAGGATTTGCAGCAGCTGCTGCTCGGTGATTGGCATGCTCTTCTCCAGAGTCAAGGCTGCGTCGGCCAGATCGGACTGGCCTGAGTGAGATCAACCCGATTGACCGCAACCCGGTACTGCTTCCACTTCTTGAGTAGCGCGATTTCTTGAGCAGTCGCCTCATCGAGATCGACAGCATCCTGTAACGGCGCAATGGCCAGGGTTGCCTGAGCGAGCAGGTAGTCGCGGGTCGAGGTGTTGACTGCCTTGATTTCTTCCGGTGTCGGCTGATACGGAACCGGTGCGGCGAAGGTGGTGCCGTCATAGGTCCAGCGCTGGCCGGGCATCGGATCAAGTCCAGTGATTTCGACGCACGCATCCACAAAGCTTGCGGGAAAGCACAGCTCAATGGCGTACTGATTGCCATCAAGATCCAGGGTCGGTGTCACCAGCTCATCAACCACACCGTTTTCCACATGGGCATAAATTCGCATCATGCGTACTCCCAAATAATAACGATGCCGCCCAGACCTGATCCGCCGGACAAAGTGGCAGAGCCACTGGCACCACACGTACCGCCGCCGCCGGTGCCGTAGTTCAGAGCGTTGCCGCCGTTGCCATTCAAAACGCCGCCATTGCCGCCGTTACCGAATTTTGACGCCCCGCCAAAGCCACCAACACCGAAAGAGGCGCTGGTGCTGGACGAGATGCCGTTGGTGACGCCACGAGTTCCGTAAATATTGCCGCCAGTTGGTGCCGCGGTCGCTACGCCGTTGCCGTTGATGATCGGAGACACTTGATTATTCAACAGGCCACCGCCGGCGCCGCCGGCCGCTGAGATCAGAGACCCTACCGAGCTAGTGCCGCCAGTGCCGCCTGCCGCCCCTGCACTGGCTGTACCTGCTGCACCCACTGTGACTACTTGGCTGGCGCCGATCGAGGCAGCCAAGAATCTTCCGATAGCGTAGGCGCCTGGCGCGCCTGGCGCGCCCAGGCTGATATTGCCAGCGCTCGGAATAGTGATGCCCGCGCCGCCGCCACCGCCGCCCTGGTCCTCAATGATGCAGCTCACCATTCCAGGCGTTGGGGTATAGGTGCCAGACGCCGTAAAGATCTGCACGCCAATAAGGCGGCCGGCATATCTGGTGGCCGAATCCAGCGGACCAAGGTCAATCCACAGTGTGTTTGCACTATCACGCTGTCGAATTCTTCCTGTCCCGGTATCCGCCCAGAGTTGGCACGGGTACGAGGGACTTGGCGCCGAGGCGCCGCTGCATTGAGATGCCAGCGCTTTTAACGCAAGGTTTAAGTCAGCGCGCACCGCGAGGCCCGCGCCGTTGTCCACAGTCATATCGTGCTGCGACATAAATCAGTATCCCTTTGAGATGTAATCAATCGAGCGCCCCGATTGGGCAACCCCGCTGGAATTTCGGATGAAGACCGTGAAGCCGGAGACAGTCTTGGCAGATACATCGAGGTAATCGCCAGGCGATAGCCCTTGAGCGGTCAGGCTGACTGCTGGGCTTGCTTTGAAAGGAGGCGAATAGGTGATGGTTCGGCCAGCCGCAGACACCACCAGATCATTCCCGCTCTCGATGCGATCTGGCATATCGATCGTGACCTCAAGAGTCGACACGTCGATCCAGTTCGTCGCGAGCAGAACCTCACCACGAAGCTGGAAATCAAACATCCTGGCGCGGTAGTCCCCAACAACAAACGGCTTCCAGGCCGACCAAACGGCAGGAAAAACATCCGATGTGCGGACCCACAGCGAGAGCGAAGAGCCAACGGGTGGATCGCCGTCAATACTGACCATCGAGTCAAAATCAACGATCGTGTCGACGTAGCTGCCATCGTCATACAGAACGGCCTCGACGTTCGCTGTCAGGCGGCAGTCGTAGACATTCCCAAGATCTGACGGGGAGGCAAAGCTGTAGGTCATGGTCAGGGCAGAGCCTCCGTACTTGTCGAGCTCCCCGATCCATGCATCAACGTCAGGTAAGTCGTCAAATAAGCCCACGGCCGCCATCTTGAGCACGCCGCCAGCAACCGCCGCATTCACTGCAACGCCAGGGAACACTGGAGACTCGGTGACCGTCAGGACTACGTTTTCCGGCAATGGCACTTGAGCGTCAGACCAAACCTCCGTGATGGGACCGCCAATTCCTGAGGAATCGACTGCGCGCGCAAGGTATTTTCCGGGAAGCAACGAAACTACCGAAGATGTTGATCGGCCAGCTACTTCGGTCAATGGCAACGCTGAATCCCAACTGGCGGAAGTGTTGCGCGACTGACGGATATTGATGCTACCGCCGAGCTTCACGTCCAGTTCCGGCACTGGATCCCATGCCAGTGTTGCAACGCTGTTGATGACATCCAGCCGTAGACCGATTAATGCCGAAGGCGGAGCCAATAGCGCCTGAGCGGTATAGCTTTGAAGCGATGCAGGTCCGGACAGGCCAAGCACTGATTTTGGTGTTACCCGAACCGACCATAGGCCGGCAGAAGCCGAATCAAAATCAATGTTTGGCGTGGATACCTCGGAAACGTATTCCCAGTTCCCGCCTGGCTTCATAACCTCTACTTGATAACGCATGGCGCGCACTGGCTGAGACCAGCTGACCGAGAGCCTGGCCGCCGCAATACCGGTGCCGGTGTCGTAAAGCGATTCGAGGAACGTCAGCTGCCCAACCGCTGCAGGGGCTCCAAGATTGACGATGCTCGTTGGCGCATCGACATCAGGAATGCCAAAGTCCACCTCATCGAACTTTCCAGAGTCGTAAGCGACAGCGCTGATCACGTAGGTCCCATCGTTCCCTTCGGTGATGCCGATCACGCGAAACTTCTGCGTGTCCAGAGCAGAACCAGCGAACGCCCAAGGCGCAGAAGCCAATGGCGCAGACGGCAATGCTGGAGAAACGCTAACAAACGTGGCACCGGTCGAAACGGTGACGTTCCGGCTGGCGTAGCTGCCGTCGGAAAGGATGACGCTGATGACGCCGGTGCCGCCGAGCCCAATCGGCGCATCCAGCAGCAAGGTGGTAGTCGTACTGCCGGTCAGCAGCCGGCCCCCATTACGAGCGCCGGCCCGGTTCGCGTCGGCAATATCGATAATGTCGCCCGGCAGCGGGATTGCACCGTCTGCACCCACGGCGAACGTCACTGCCTCGCTTTCAGCAAAAAGTAACCATCGACCAAGACGTCTGGCCTGGCCGCGAGAAGTGCAGCCCACAGCGACGACGTCGCTTTGCTGGATGCGCCCCCATTTGGCAATCAGCTCAGGCCGCTCAATGATTTCCACTGACTGTTTGTACTGCTGAAACGGATTGTTCCAAGTGACTGCTGCGACGTTATAGCGCTGATCCGAGGCAACAGATTGATAGCTGAAGTCGCCACCAACGATGTTCGCGTTATTGAATAGGTAGCGGCTGGAGCGTGGGGAATCTTGCACCGCGGTAAGCGTGCCGCCAGCCCAGAAGCAAATGGCGCGGAAGACCGACACCATGTCGTTGACCAACTTCCACGCGTCCTGCTGCGTAGTCAGGGCGAGATCGCAGACAAAACGCGGCTCGACGCCACCTGTGCCGTAGCCATTCGGCACCATCACGTCACAGTATTGGGCAATGCTGTACAGCGCGTATTTATCGATCAGGGTTGAGTCGAGCAAGCCCCCCAGCCCATAGCGGGTATTGGTGAGCATGTCGTACCAGACCCACGCCGGATTGTTGTTCCAGGCGCGCTTGAACGTGCCGTCCCATGAGCCGGCGTAGGTCCGTGCGATCGGGTCGTAATTGGTCGGAACAAGGATCTTGATGCCCTGAACCATGAACGCCATGCGCGGGATGCTGGAAAATTGCTGGGCGTCTATCGAGATGCCGACCATTGCCGTGTTGGGGTAGCGCAGCTTTTCATCCCACAACAGCGTCATGCTGTCGAAGAACGTGCGGTTCTGAAGCGAGGCGCTGGCCGAGTCAGGCGAAAGCCGTGTCAGTCGCACATAGCGGGGGAAGCCACCAGAAGGCGGGAGACGCACGTAGTAAGAAAACTGCGTACGACTCATCGTCTTGCCATCGATTGCCAAGTCCGTGCACAGCAGAAACCAGGCACCACCGCCTACGCGGCCTTCAATTCGAAATTCTGCTCGGGCGCCGGTCGTGTCGCCGTTCTGGGTGTTTTGTGTGGATAACTGCGGAGTGCTGACAGTGACGCGAACTGCGTCCACGTCCACGTCCGTGATCGCGCGCTCGGACGCAACGCCGTACTTGAGTTCAACCCCTACTGTCTGCTCAGCCTCAAGGCCGGTCATCGGCATGTAGGCCTGTCCTTGCGTCCCGTAGCGGAAGTCCACGCTGACATTTGAGAAGTTGTAGGTTGAATCGCCATTCTGGAGCGGGACATCATCGAAGAAGATGTTCATCAACCCGTAAGGTATTCCGTTGATCTCACCCTCGCTGATCGCGTGCAGGATGCGGACATGCTGACGGGAGCGAAGGCTATCAGGCGCCTCAACAGCGGCCCGGACGGTGCCAGTGCTGCCTCCGCCACCTTTCCCGCCGCCTTTGCGGCCAACAATGAGTTCGCTCATGCGGGGATTGCCTCTGCCCAAGTGCCGACGCCGACCACACTCGAACCCACAAGCATTTGCCCGTAGACGATGGGGACCGGAAGGCCTTGTTGTGTGGAGTTGAACGCGCCGTTGAACAGGTACGAAGGCTTGTTCTCAGTGGTGGCCTGCTCTTGCTGGTTTGGCGTTTTTGGCGCGGGGGTCAGCATTTGCAGAATTCCGCCGGCGACCATGCCGATACCAACACCGATCAGGGCGGCGCCAACTGGCGCAGCGCTGCCGAAGCTCATACCTGTTACAACTACGCCAACTACGATCAATGCGGCACCGAGCACGGTCTGAAGAAGCCCGCCGCTCTTGCTCCCGCTGATAACTGGAACGATACGAATTTCACGAGTGCCGCCAAGGGTGAAGTGATCGGTGCCAACGTTTTCCCGATTACGGAAAATGGCAAACCGGGTACCGCTGCGGGATGTCGAAGCGACGAAGTCCTCAAACCCTTCGATGGTGTGCTTGAGTGCGCTGAATGCCTCTTGGGTCGTTCCACTTTCCAGATGACGGACGTGCTTGCGACCAAACTCTTTAGCCAGGCTGCCGGACAGCAGAATCGTGGTCATGGTGTTGGCAGCGGCCATACTTTTCTCCAGGCAATAAAAAACCGCCCGTAGGCGGTTTCTGTGATTTCAGCGGGTTAGATGCAGGTTTTTGCTGTGTCCTTCCATCCCTGAGTTCCAGCCCAGTCGGAAGACAGGAAAACTTTTACGTTGGACCCAGAGCCGTTCCCATCAATCGCAGCGATGGCTATCGTCCCGGCGAACAGCGATGAGACGGCAATTTTGTAACCAGTGTCAGTTTCAATCGAACTGGTCGAAGAGTTGAGCTCTTGCCATTTCGGGGCAAGACATCGGGCAAGGCTCTGCGGAGACTTCTGGGAAGACCCAGAGAATGATGGCGCGCCTGCCTGAAGTCCTGCCGTTGTGCATCCGGCCAGCATGACTGTGATCAGTAAAGCAAGAGCGTTGCGCATATTGAGCCTCCGAGGATTTTGCCGACTCTAGCAGGGAAGATACGCAAAAATACAGGGCCTATCGGGTGTAGCGCATGATATGGGTCGTGCATTCGCGATAGGACCTGCCGTAGACCTCTTTACAGCTCAGCCGGCCGTAGAGGTGATGCAGCAGCACATCGCCTTCCAACCAGATAGCACCGTGGCACGGGGTCGGGCTACCGATAGCCATGACGATCAAGTCGCCTGGCTCTGGAGTGTCTACTGGTACAAACCCTGCGCGCTCGAAGTTATCGACGTACAGGTTCTCCCCGTTGTGCCACCAGTCGTCCTTGCGGTGGAAGTCCATCAGTGTGATACCGAGCACTTGTCGGTAGTAATCACGGACCAGGGTGTAGCAGTCGATGACGCCATGGACAAAGACCCGACCTTCCAGCGGCAGTTCGCCAGTGGCTGGCATCTCGTGCCACGTTGCAACTCCGTTGACCAAGCCGACTATCCACCAAGCGGTGCGGCTTGCCGCGTGGCTCGCCATGTCGTGCAGGCTCGGCTCGGGGCCGACGTCCGGATGAGAGTGGACGATCACGACGATGTCGCCCATGTCTTCGGCGGCAGCGTAATCCTCTGGGTGGAGGATAAAGTGATCCGGTTCGTCCGACTGGTTGCGGCACTGCACGTATCGGGGCTTGCCGCCAACGCTGACAACCAGCCCGACGGATTCGCGCGGGTACTCGGCAAAGGCATGCGCCTCGGCATCCGCTCGGCACCGGTTGAATAATTCGCTCATATCAAAGCCTCGGGACGCTGGCGATGCCGGGGAATCCGCCAAAAGGCAGTTCACCATTCTCGCCGAAGCGCATCTTGCAGCCTCTCAGGGATCGGCTGCATTGATCCTTTGCTGGATCGCTGGTGGGTGCGTTCTGATAATCCGCAACAGCGCCGCCGGCATACCCGCATTCGCCTGAGCGGTAAGCCCATAGGCATGTTCCTGCAATCACTTGGCGCCGTGGCAGCTTTACTCCGTGCAGATCAAGCGGAGAGCCCAGATCAAACTCGATTGCGGCCGGCGTTTCATTCGCCTTACGCGTGATAATCCATGTTTCGACTGGGTACTCTTCCGAAGGGTTGGCCGTAGGGTTGCCAGCTACGAAGTTGACCGCATCAAGGTACTTGACCAGCGTTCGACGGCGCTTGAGCTTCGCGCCGAGCAGATCTTCGTACTGTCGGCATAGAGCCGAAATGGTCCCCCCGAAGTTGCCAACCTGTAGCTTTGGCCGGGCCGGCGAGCCCTGGCTTGGCGTTGCAAACTCAGAGGCATCGATTGGCCACGGAGTATAAGTGTTGCCCTGCCAGATAACCGTGCCGAGATTTTCGTTTACTTCAGCGCAGAATCGAAGTGTCTGGTCAGGCAGCACCAGTTCGAAGCCTTCCCAAATCGACAGCCCGCCAGTAAGTGAAAGCTGACCTTGAAGAGCGGTCATTCGTAAACCTCCTCAAAGGTTGCTGAAATGCTGTCGACGCCGCGGGCAACGTCTGTTCGCGTCCACTCTCGACAAACAAAAACACCGATCGAATGACCGGGGTGCGTGTAGTTGAAGGATTCAATGCCGCCGCGTATGGCAAGAAAGGAGTCGATGGCATCGATTTCCGAAGATATTCGCTTGAACACCAGCGAGTACTTCCGCGGCTGTCGGTTGATCCCGGTTCCCTGCCGCTGCTCGTACCCATCGCCGAACTTGATCACCTTGACCCTTGGGGCGACAGACCGGGAGGCGTCATATGTCGCTCGCCATGTAAATGTCAGCATGCTACCTCCTTAAGTGAGTTGCCCGCCGTTGCGGCGCTGCCTGGCGATTTCCTGCTGGGCCACAACCTTCATGGCTTCGGCGAACTTCGCCGGGTCAGGAATTACTGACTGGCCTTCGGGCGCATCCACGTAGAAGTTCATGGTGACTGGCGTTCCGCCCCCGCTCCCTCCGCGGATGCCGAGACGACCTTGCGAGTCGCGCGCCAGAGGCACGATCGCTTCAGGTCCGGCCTCACCCATGACGCCAGTCTTGCCGCCAGCCATCCCGAAGGCGGTCGGCGAGCTAACGACGCTATTGGAGAATGCGCCGCCATTGGCAAACATCTGCACGCCGCCTGCCCACGCGCCGCCATTCGCCTGGAAGTAGGTGGATGAATATCCGGCCTGTGACGCACCAAGGTTTGACGAGTTCGCACCAGCAGACCCTGATGCAAGGCCGTTGCCGTTACCACCACCGCCGAAATAGGAGCTCGCCGCGCTGACTGCCATGCCGAACAAACCGCTCAGCGCCGACGAACTGGCTTGGCGCAAGGCGATCTTGGCCATGTCAGCCAATACTGACTTCGCGAAGTCGCTGAACGACAGCTTCCCAGTCAAGGCGAACTGCGTGATGGCGTCTTCCATGGAGCTGAACGCGTTGGTGAACAGGCTTTTCGTCTGCCCGGCCACGTCACGCGATGACTCCAAGTAGTTCTCCCAGGCCGACGACGCGCCGGCGGTCCAGCTGCCTTGTGCCGAGGTCATGTCGTCGTAATTGGCGACCACCACGTTGCGCAGCTCCTGTTGGCTCTGTGCGACGGCTTTCAGCTTGGCGTTGTACTCGTCGAGGCTCATGCCGCGCGAGCCATCGCCGTACTGGTTGGCCAGGTCAATGCGCTGGGCGTTGGCCTTGTCATCGATGCCGTTGAATTGTCCTGAGAGGGCTTTCTGACGGTCACCCATGCCAAGCCCGGCGGCATCGCGCTGCCCTTGTTGGCGCAACGTGATGGCCTGCTGCTGCAAGGCATCGGTGTAGGTCTTGATCGCCAAGGCCTGCTTCTTGACCCGGCCCTCTTCATTGGTCGCGAGCACTTCAAGCTCGCTGTCGGCGTCCTTCTGGGCCTTGACCATGCTGGTGCGGGCGTCGGCGATCTTCTGATCCAGCTGGATCCGTTGTTCTCCAGTCGTTCCCGACTTGTCCTTAACGGCTTCCAGTGACGCAATCTCAGCCTGATAGGCTCCAGTGACCTCTTCACGCTCTGCCCGGATCAACGCGGTGCGCTGGTCGAGATAGTTCTGCTGCGTGATCAGTCCAGCCTTCTGCTGCGCCTCAAGCTCCTTGGTGGAGTTTGAATAGGTAGCCTGCAGATCCTTGATCGCGTTCTGGGCGTCGTTGTAACCGGTCAGGTTGAGCTGATTGGCCTTGCCGGCCGGGTCCTTGTTCTTGTCCTTAATGTTCTGGATGTTCTTGGCGACGACGTCGGCCTGGACCAGCGGGTTGTTGGGGTCTGCCTTTCGCAGATCCTCGACGTCCCGCTTGTACTCCTTGATCAGCTTGTTACGCTTTTCCTCGTTGGTGAGGTTCGCATCGCTGAGCACCTTCAGCTTAGCGGCGGCATCGACCCCTTTGCTTTGGATCTCTACCCGATCACCTTCGGCCTTGGAGTTTGCCTCGATCTGAACCTTGGCGCGCTTGAGCGCGTCAATCTGGCCTTCAATGAACTTCGTCGACTCGCTGTTGGCACCGAGGGTGTCGGGAAATAGGTTAGAAAGGAATCCATCCTTACGAGCCGCGAGCAACTTCTCGCGCTCAGCGATCTGAGCGTCGATCGACTGCGTGCGGCCAACGTCCAGGGTCGCATCCAGCGCGCCGGCGGCGGCCGACTTGACCTTCTTCCAGGCGCTTTCAATCAGTCCGAGGTTGGCCGTGACGTCAGTCGTCCGGGTTTTGATCGTATCGGCATAGGTGTCGGTCAGCAGCTTGGCGGCGCCGATGGTGTCGCCCTGCTCTTTCAGCGCAACGATCTGCGAGTAAACCGAGGCCGTCAGGAAGTTGTACTGGTCATTCAGCGTCTTCGCGGCGGCGACCGGATCTTTGCCAATCGAAGCAAACTCGGCAACCGTCTCTTCGATAGCCTTGCCCGTTGTCGCTTGCATCTGGAGCGCGGCCGTAGCCACGACGCCAAAGCTCTCACCCGCGATCTTGCTGTTACCGGCCAGTTGAGCCAGCACTTCAGCAGCCGCACCGGTGGTCCCGATGGTCGAGCTGATTTGCGTGGCCAGCGAGCTCAGTTGGTCGGCGCTGGTGCCGGCCGCATTACCGGACAGGAGCAACGCCTTGTTGTACGCCGATGCCTCTTCACTGCCCTTGTAATAGGCAAGACCAAGGCCGGCCGCAGCAGCCGCAGCCAGGGTGAACGGGTTTACCAGGCCAGCAACGTACCCACCCAGCGCACGCGCAGCAGGACCAATACCGCCAAACATGTCCTTGAGTTGACCGCCTTGTTGCAGCAGCACAGTCAGCGGAGACTGACCACCCTGCAAGCTGGTCACGATGTCGGTGAATTGAGCCGGGACACCGCGCAGCGCGGCAGCAGTTTGTTTGGCGGATACGCCGACGGCCTCTGTCTGCTTGCCGAGTTTGGCCGTGGCCGCCTCAGCCGCTTTCGTCTCGGCCGTCATCTCCTTGATAGATATCCCGGCCTTTTTGCTACCGGCACCAAGGCTTTCCGTGGCCTTCTCAGCCTTCGCGCCAGCCTGCGCCAAGCTGTCCAGTTCCGTGGATGCCTTGGCTACGTCACCGGTCTCTACCTTGATCCCAAGGCTGGCGATGTCTTGTGTCATGCCTTTCTCCTGACAATAAAATTCACTTCGCCTCAGCCATGACAGCGAGCGCTTCGGCCTCCATTAGTTGAAGGTCAGGAAATAGTTCGGGGATTTGCCGCTTCTTGATGCCAATGAGCACCGCCACTTCCCGGATAACCGAGTAGTCGAGCCCGGTCGCTCCTGCGGCACCGGTGCGCCACTGAGTGCCGAGTGCATTGAACAGGCGGAAGACCGGCCAGTTATCCGGCCAGATCTCCATTTCATCCTCTTCAAAGTCATCGACGCCCAGGCCGAACAATGAAAGCTCATCGGCCGACGCACGCGGCCCGTACATGGCGTGCGCAGCGGCGATCAGTTTCCCCGTCGGGCTACCGCATAGGCAGCCTGATAGGCATCCAGCACAGCAGCCGGAGCACCGACGCAAGTGGTAGCCAGTTCCAACAGCGCTTCTTCCGTGAACTCATCATCGAAGCCCCAGCCGACCACGACCTCTTTCAACTGGCCGACTTCCAGCGCGATCTGGCCCGCAGTCGCGTCTTCCCACGTCGCGCCGCCCTTGATCGACTCCTTGATCAGCGCATCGCGCTCGGCGTTCCACTTGTCGTAGTACTTCGACAGCTCCTTGCGGTCGCGGTACTTGAACTCGAACTCGACCTTGATCGGGTCGAGGCCGACACGCGGGATCTCGACTTCAGCCTTGAACGTGGCGTTCTGGGCAATCTTGAAACTGGCCATGTGGTTTCCTTACGACAGGTAGCGAGTAGGAGCAGCTTGCAGGGCCAGGGATACTTTGCGCGTCAGGATGTTGCCGCGCGCGACCTCTGGCTGCAGCGAGAACGAGGTGTAGGCGCCGTAGTACAGCTTGTCAGTGCCAGGCAGGTTCAAGCGGGCGGCCTGTACGGTCTGCGCGGCGTCAGCGGCCTGGACAATTGGCACATAGGCCAGGGTCGGATCGTCAGCAACAGTCAGCACCATGCTCGCAGCGGCCTTATCGGTCGGGATCTGGCGGCCTTGGGCGTCTTCGAGGAACACGACGTCCTGATAGTTCTGGTCGCCACCGGAGAACGCCACATCGGTGATCTGCGGAATCTGCACCCAGGTCAGGATCTTTTTCAGGCTGCCTACACCAGAGCCAGCCGGGTAAATGGTAGTGCTGGTGGTATCGACGCCTTCCAGGGTGATCGCGGTCGCAGTAGCGGCCGAGACGCGGACGACCTTGTTGTTCAGCGCGGTCCAGCCGGAGGTGACCAGAACGATATCGCCAACAACCAAGGTCGCGCCGACAACGGTGCAGATCGCCGAGGTGGCATTGGTGATTGCCGAGAACGGCAGCGCAGCGGCGTAGGTGGCGGCATGTTCAAACGTGCCGCCATTCGGGATCTTGTAGCTCATCGGGGGTATTCCTCTTTGCAGAAATGACAAAACCCGCTCAATGGCGGGTTCTGGGTTTGCCCAATGGGCGGATTAGGTTGTGGTGTCGGCCCGGTACTGGATCGACAGCGGCAGCGTGGTGGTCGTGTCGCCCGACTGGGCCGAGGAAGTTGCCATCGGCGCGCGGACGTACACGGTGAAAGTCGTCTTGGTCAGGCCTAGGTTGTTCGGGAACAGCGCGGCGATCTCGTCGGCGATCCCTTCAGCGGCGCCGCGACCGATGCCGGCCTTGGTTACTACGCTCACCTGAAAGATGCCGCGGTAGGCCGTGTGCTTGCCTTCGAGGTCTTCGCTGGTCGTATTGGCTGGCAGCAGGAAGGCTTGCAGGTAGGGCGAGCCGTCCGCCGGTGGCGTGAAGGCGACGTCTTCATAGGCAATCGGCAATGCCGGAACCCGGGCGGTTGCCCACGTCTTCAGGCGGCCTTCAAACAGGCTGCGGATGATCTTGTCTGACATCAGGGAAGCTCCGAGACGGCTTTATTGATGAACATCTGCACCTCAAGGACCGAGATGCGGACCATGCCGGCGGGCGCCTGGCTTGAATGCCCGTACTCGAGCGGCTGGCCGTAAGGAAGGTTATTCATCATCCAGATGGTGCCGACCTGAGTCGTGAAGCCCTGAATGACACCTACCCCCTCGCCTTTCGAGTCATTGCCTGAAGGGTCGATACGCTCAAGCGTGCCGGTCTTGGCCACGTCGAACGACACTTGCCAGTTGCCCCTGAATCGGCCGCCGACGTAATCCTTGCCGGCAACTAGTCCATTAACATCGAAGTTCTGATCGCGCTCAGCCTTGGTCAGCGGCTTTGCATACTTCACGCCACGCCTTAGGTTTCCGGTGCGAGTGAAGTTGCTTGAATCCATGTTGATGTTCATGTTGCGAACTTCGACATGCGCGTCATAGGCGTCGGCGACAGCCTTGTTCTTTCCGCGGTATGCCACGTTGGCCGCCCAGAGCTCTTGGTTACCGACGGGGGATCGATCCACCACGGCGCTCAGCAGGTCGATGGCGACCTTCTTGATGACGATCTCGGCATTGCCCTTCGCCTTCTCGGCGAACGCCTTCAGGTCCAGGGAGAAACTCATTTTCGGGCCTGCACGCTGAAACCGACGTTGAGGCCGGCGTAATTCCAGGGTTCGACGTTCTGCACCGTGTAGGTGTCGCCGTCGAAAAGGATCTTGTCTTGGCTGGCGGGCTTTGGCATATCGACGCCGGTCAGCAGCGCAGGGGAGATGAGCAGCTTGACGTCGCCCTGCTTGATGCGGGAGCCGTCGATGTCGCTTTGCTTGTAGGTATCGCGAAAACCTGAGCCGTCGTATTGCGTGGTTGTGTCCGGCGTGGTGCCGGTCTCCGGGTCGTATTCACCGGTGGAAACGTGGATCACCGACAGCTCCAGGCCTTTACCGCCCTTGCTGCGCGGCGCCAGCATCCGGGTCGCCGTCACTTTGGCTCGATCATAGATGTCGGTCATGAGCGCACCATGGAGATGCTGCTGCTCGACCCTTCGATAAACTGCGCCATCATCTTGTCGGTCTGGCGGTAACGGACCACGCCGTCACTGTCGAGGTATTCGGTTTTCAGTGGGCCGACCGTCTCGGACTTGATGATCCGATCAATGTCTTGGTCCAGCTCACCCTGTCCAGCCTTGAAGGCCATCTCAGCGCAGGTCTGGGCCATTGGATTTGGCACCGCATCGCTCGGCCAGTATTCGCAACGGGCGCCATCCTTACGGCGGGCCTCGTAGCGGGGCCACGACAGTGCCTGGGTAGATTTGACCCGGTAGCCATAGAAGCGCATGCCGTAGGTGCGTTCGATGTAGTCCGTGCCTCTGCGCAGCGCACGCTCCTTGTCGATCGTGCTCAGCGTGGACCAGAGCGTATTGCCGCGCGCATCGTGGTACGAGTCGGCATAGGCGACCGTGCACAATGATTCGGCATCGGCGCGACCTGTACCGTCTTCGGTGATGAGAGCCATGTGCTACCCCAGCGGGAAAGGTTGTGTTTGCCCGGCGAGCGGACGTGTGTTCGTTTGGCCGTTGAGCGGATAGACCGGAGCCTGCCCGGAAAGCGGCAGAGCCTGGGCCAGTCCGCTCAGTGGGTAGACCTGAGTCATTCCGTCGAGCGGGTGCGGCCTGGCGTTGGCATCACTGCCCGAGGCGCTGCCTGCCGCCGGAGCAAACGACACTTCGTCGATGGTCCCGGACGTTGTGGCCGATCCAGCAGCAGTGATTGCAGGCGCCGTGAAGATGATCAGGGCGACGGCGCCCGCGGCGTACACCGCCGGCTGTGCTGAACCTGTAGGAGCGGACAGCCCAATGGCGGACAGCCCAGCAGCCTTCAATGCGCCACCGACGGCAGTTGCGCCTGTGGGAGCGAGGGTGACCAATGCAGGCGCTGCCGAGGCATTACCATTAACCGACGTACTGCCCGATGCCGAACCATTCGGTGCGGCCTGGGTAACGCTGGCCAGTGAGGCCGACACACCTGCCGAGCCGGAACCGTTCACGACCGGCGAAGTCAGCGACACAAAAGCGAGTGTCGCGGATCGTGTCGCAGATCCGTTGGCGCTTGCGGTTGGTGCGCTTGCAGTGATCGCAGCAGGAGCCGCAGACCGCGAAGCGCTACCAGTGCCAGACGATGCAGGCGCAGACAGCGCCATCGAATCCGTAGCAGCACTGGCCGAGCCATTGACGACGGTCGAGGCCGAGGCAGAACCCAGCGGAGCCGCCTGTGTCACTTGGCTCAGCAAACCAGATGCCGCCGCCGATGCTGAAGCGCTGGCAGCCGGAGCGCCCAAGGCAACCCCTGCCACCAGCCCGCTCGCCACTGCATCGCTGCCAGCCTGCCAGAAACCGGAAACTATCGCCGCCGCGGCCGGAGATTCAGGCCGAAAGGTGTAGAAGTCGACGGTCGCTACACGTCCAGAAGGGGCGCTGCGCCAAACGTTTTTGGCCATGACGTCACCCGTTTACGATTTCAAACATCAGCTCAAAGCCGCCGGTTGACGTGCTGTCAGGTTGAACCACCGACATTAGTGCGCTATCGGCAAAGACCTGCGGCATGCCGGTCTTCATGAAGTCGTGCGTGTCACCACCGTTCGCCAGCAGGACGCGCCCAGCCCAAAGGCGGCGCAGCACCAGCACGTTGAAGGTACCGACGGTTGAAACCGTGCTGGTCACCGACTCAATCGTCCGGACGCCTGTGTCGCCCGTTTGGAGTGGCAGCTGAAGCATGCGGTTGGCGATCGGGGCGATGCCTGTAGCAATCGTGCCAGTCGTGCGGCCCGTCACCCCATCCTGATTGGTGTAGGTGATTGCGATGCTCTGGTTGCCCGTGAAGGCTGTGACGGCCTCAATCCAGATATCGGTGCCGGTGAAGTCCGTTCCGCCTGGCACGCGCGACGAGTAGCTCGGCTGAGATGTAAGTGTGGTCGCAGCGTTGAATGCGTAGGCGCCAGCCTTGAACAGGCAGTCGAACAGGTGCAGCCGGCAACTCACCGTCGCACCAAACGTGATGTTGGTGATGTAGCCAAGGTTGCTGCCTACGAATGCATTGATTGGCGGGAAGCCACCGTTTGCATCGGTCGGCACAGTCCCGTTGGCTGTGTTGGAGCCTGCCAGCGTACCCGAGCCCGGGTTGCCGCCAGCGTTAATCACCTGAGTCGGCGCTACTGCCACCGAGGTGATTACGTTGGTCTTGACGATCTGCACCCGCTGCGTCGGTGCCGCAATGAGCTGGTCAAGCGACGTAATAGCCATCAGATCACCTAGCGGTTGACGTAGAGCGGAGTGGAGAGCGTCACGGTGAAGCTGCCCGCCGTACTGGTGACAGTGCCGCCGAAGTCCACGAAGGTGACCAGTTCGTCAGTGGCAGCCGTGCCGACCGACTTGTAGATCCATGCGCCGACTGCGCTGATGGTCGCGCCCGTCCAGGCTGCCGGGTTGCCGAAGGTCACTGCGACACGGTTGTTCGCCGTATCGACCGCGCCCACGCTGCAGGTGACCGTCGCGCCGCCAGTGGCATAGGTGCCAGAAGCAGCTACCTCAGTCACCACGTCGTTGCGGAAGTCGAAGGTGTCCAGCTCGGTCTCGGTCGGTACCGCCGAAACCAGCAGCATCTTGAACGTGCCGGAGAAGTAGGCATCAGCCATACGCTTCGGCAGGAATAGCGAATTAGCTGATGCCATGGGTTACTCCGGGGTTTTCACGTCTTCTGGCTTGTTCTTTGGAGCTTTGGCCGGCTTCGATTCGCCGAGCAACTCATGAAATTTAGGGTCGAAATCTTCCTCGTTGATCTCAACGAAGTCGCCCTGGTCATCGCCCCACGGTTTCACTTGAATAACTGACATTTTTTTCTCCACTGAAGGCCCGGAGCCGAAGCCCCGGGCGTTCCGATTAGCCCAGCAGGATGCCCGAGTGGCGAGGAGCGATCATTTTCACGCCCCATGCCAGGTTGATCTCATACCGCACTTGGCGCTTCTGCTTGTAGATGGCGAACTCGTAAGTCAGCCCCGACACAGGGTCGGTCACCAGCATTACGTCGTCAGCCGCATCGCCGCCGTCTGGCATCGCAGGTGCGCGAGTAGCCAGCTGGATAGCCGAACGGTGGAAGAACATGTTGCGGGTAGCGGCAGCCACAACGGTGATCGCCTTGGCGGCCGCGCTCATTGCAACGCGCAGGCCAGGCTCGGCGATGGTGATCGAACCACCGTTGGAGGTGTCGGCATCACCCGAGACAACAACATACTTGTTGGTGTCGCCGGCGAAGGTGACGATGTCGCCTGCGAGGATGGTGCCAGTACCAGCAGAAGCCAGCGTGATGACGGTCGCGCCAACAGCGTAACCGGCAGCGTTGGTGGTGGCAGCAGCGCCAGTACCCACAACAACGCCTTCACGCACCTGCGCCGAGTTGTGCAGCAGCATGCCTTGGTATTCACCCAGCGCGCCTTGACGCAACAGGGCTTCGGACTGAGCGCCGCCAGTGTTGGTCTGGAACAGGGTCGACATCTTGCCGCGGATGTTCGCAACAGCCGCGCCACCGAGGACCATGTGCATGTCGCTTTGTGGCGCGCCGTTGTCGTCCAGGATCTTGCGGGCCTGGGCGAAGTCGCTCAGGTCGCCAGCAGTGCCGAACGGCGTGGTGCCGGGGGTGCCGTAGGCGCGCGAGGTATTGATGTGCAGAGCAGCGAGATCGGATTCGACTTCGTTGGTCAGGGTGCGGATGGCTTGGGCGATACGCTGGGCGTTGATGTCGCCCAGGGTGCCGGCGTTACGCAGGCCCAGAGTTTCCTCACCAGTGATGCCGAACGGCACCGAACGCGCCTTGCTGATGGTCATCTGCACGTTGCCGATGGTCTGGTTCGGGGTGTCAGCAGCATAAGCCGCAGGAACCAGATCTTCAGCAGCCATTGCGCCAACAACTGGCGAAACAACGGCTTGGCCGACAGCTGCACGCTCTGCAGTGGAGTCGCGGGATACGGCCGGGATGAAACCGACCAGCTCGCGGGATACAACGTCCATCGCTTCCTGAATGGAAGGGATCAGACTGGTGAGGGTCAAAGTGCCCATGCGGTGTTACCTCTTAATCGACAATCTTGATTTGCGCCTTGATCGCCGCTCGTTGATCGAGGGGGCTCATGGCTTCGTATTGGGTTCGTTTCATGGTCTTGGCCCCCATCTGCACGTTGCTCTGTTGCGAGCCACCGCCATTGGCGTTGGCTGGGAACCAGTGCGGAGCCTTTTCTTTCATGTCGCTGAACCACTCCTTGAGCGTCAGCGGCTTGCCGTCCTTGCCGAATGCGTCTTTCACGGCGACAGGGTTGCCCTCGTCGTCGAGCTTGAAGGTCGCACTGGCACGGAGCAGCGCGTCATCGATTGCGTACTGGTGGAGGCCAGCAGCGGTGGCTTCTGCGCGGATGCCGTTTTCAAGGACTCGGCGACTGAACTTGTCAGCCCGGGTCTCGGCAGCTTCGCGTGCGGTACGTTCTTTGGCGGTTTCCTGTTCGAAGCCGGCTTTCATGCGCGTGGTGCGCTTGTCGAGCACTTCGTCGATCTTGCCGGCAGCAATCAGGCCGGCTTCTTCGTCGTTGGCGAACTTCGAGAGGATGTTCCGAACCGCATCAGGGTCGATGCCTTCGAAACGAGCAGCGTCTTGTTTTGCCGCCTTGAGCGACCCCAGCAATTCACTGTTCTTGGTCTTGAGGCCAGTCACAGCCGCTTCAACAGCTGCTGCTACCTTGGCGTCGAAGTCCTGGGTGTCGTTGCCGCCACCGTTGTTATTGACGTCGCCACCAGTCTCTTCCGCCATCAGCGGATACCACTTGCCGAAAATAAACATCTGCTAACCCCTTGGGTCTGTTGGCCGCCTGGCGGCAATAAAAAGCCCCGTCATGGACGAGGCTTGTGTGAATCGCGTGCATAAAAAAGCCCCGGCGGATGCCAGGGCTGTTTGAATAGGTGGGGTGTCCGGTGCTGATCTCCGGCTAGAGCTATATCGTGGTCTTCTTATGGCGGTTCGATCAGGTAGGCCTCTCGGCCCTTGCTCATCCGTCGCGCACCCTTCCCACAACACCGATTCAGCAGTCGCATTCACCCCATAAATTACGTGACAACAACGCGCTCCCCATTCAGCAGGCACACGACGCAAAGCAGCGCCTTCGTCCCGCCAGTTGGCTTGCCGTTCTTCATCATGACGCCGATCTTGGACTCGATCACTTCCCTGCCGCCACATCGATGGCACTGAACCATCGTCGCAGGCTTCGGCATCGCACGCACACGACGACGCACCTGCTCGGCCGTGGTATCCGGTGGAGCGGTGCCGTCGATTACGTGGAAGCGGTTTTTTTCGGTCATGCCTTTGGCTTGAGATCGTCTTCGATTGCTGCGCGAGGGAATCCGCCAAATGGCAGCGTATCGCTGTCGGCGAAGCGCAGCTTGCAATCGGCCAATGTATTGTCGCACCGGTCTTTATCGCATGGGTTGCCTTGTGTGTCCGTGGACAGTGGCGGTCCTGAATACCCACATTCTGCTGACCGATAGGCCCAGTCGCAAGGCCACTCCTCCAGAACCTTCACCCCAGCTATTTCAGTCATGCCGATGACCTCTGACCTTTGCGTGAAAGGTCATTCTACGCTGCAATGCGTGCGAATGCTGCGGCATCACGCTGCCTCATAGCGTCGAGAGTCAACCATTCCCCTGTCGGCGAATAGAAGTCCTCCAGATCCAGCCTGCCATCCTTCAGCAACTGAGCGCGCACCGGGCCGAGCACCTCGATCTTGCGGGCGTCCGACTGGCGGTTGAGCCATTCGCTGTAGGTGGTGCCGCCGGGGACTTGGCCATCCATTGAGGCGCGCTGGGCCGGGGTCATCTCATCGAGAGGAATCCCCAACTCTTTCCAGCTCTTCGTCACGGGAGCCGACGTCGAGCGGCAGCACCAGTGAATCTTGCCCGGGCCTTGTAGCCAAGGCACCTTGTGGCCGATGGGCTTGTGCGTGACAGCGGTGTACTGGAGCTGATCGCGAATGCGGCACATCGGCGATGTCTTGTTGTCGAGGGTCGAAACCCAACGATCAGCCTTGATGATCTCTTCGTTGGCCTTGACGAACTCATCCCGCGCAGTCGCTGCGGTATGGCTCACAGCCGTCCTGACGACCGCTGCAAGGTCTTTGCGGGGCCGCTCAAGGAACCCATCAGCGTATCCGGTAGCCCGAGAGCCACGAATGCCGCGGATGATCTGGTCAGTCGTCTTGCCTTCGAGGTAACCGGTGCGGATGGCGTTGCGGACTTTGACCATGCGGTCGGACGCGATCTCCGTACCCCAGTCCTTGAGCAATCTGCCCTGGAACGGTCGAGACATCGCAGCCGCGTAAGCCTGCTCGGCGCTGACACTGGCAATCGGGAAGCGAACCTGCACCGGATTAGGGATGGCTGACTCGAACAATGCTCGCTGCCAACTCACCTCGTAGCCTGCCAACTCCTTAAGGTCGTTCTGTAGCTCTTGGGCGACTGATGCATAGGCCTGACTGTTGATCAGTCTCACCTGATCCAGCAGCAGTTCCAGGCGCTCAACCGTGAAGGATTCGGCCGGTAGACGCTCCAATGCAGCAGACAAGGCCGCCGAAAGGTCAGCATCCGACCTGTTCAGCAGCGCAATGATCCGCCGGACCACGCCAACCTTATATTTCTCGAGCGAGACAGCGTGATGGATCTGTTCGTCCTCGATCACAAGATTGACGCTGGGCATTTAGAGCGCTCCTAGGCCTGGGCCTTGCAATTGGATTTTGGCCTGCTCCTCCTCCCACTTGATGTCGCTCGACACCACGTTGCGGCGCTGCATCTCCGAGAACAGCGTCTCGTCGGACAGGCGGCCTTGCGATGCCATGTTGAGCAACAGTGGGAGGGTCGTCTCGAGGGCAAAGTCCACGTCGAAGTTGCCCTGCACCTGCACATGACCACCCTCAGGCAGCCCGCTCAACTCAGCGAAGTGCTGAAGGATCTGGTCTAGCGCGTCCTCCAGCCCGCTTGCCATGGTCTGAAGCGGGCTCAGCTCCTGAGCCGCCTCTTCCTCGGCTTGCGTGGCAGTCTTAACGGCTTGCTTGTCCTTCTGGAGCAGCTTGGCCCCAGCGACTCGCATCTGGTCTTCAAGGTCAGCCAGCGACGTGCGGCCAGCCTCGATCGAGGCGCCAGTGTGTTCGACCCACTCCATCTTGCCGTTGGTTGGCAGCTTGGTAGCGGACGCAGTGCCGACCTTCAGCTCCCAGGTATCGTCGTCGATGCCCGAGATGGCCAGCATCGGCACCCGGGCAACGTGCAGGATGTTGTCCTGATCGCTCTGGGACTGCCAGTGCTTGGCGTTGAGGTAGGCCAGCTCAAGCAGTGGCGGCTTGGCTGTCATGAAGCCTGTGCGGTCGGTATAGAGAGTCGTCAAGGGGATGTGATCGAGAGAGGTTGCACCCTCGTCAACCAGCACCCATGCCTTCTTCCCTTCAACTTCCTGCTCGCGGTAGACCATCCATGCGCCGGGGATCAGTACGCGGATCTGCTCGATGCACTTGATGCCGAACAGGCCATCTTCTTCCTCAACCGATTCCTTGTAGCGGAACTGGGTCAGGACGTGCTCGCCGCCGCTGTTGCTGGTACGCCAGCCGATCACCTGCTGAGGGCGGATCATGATGGCGTAGGGGCGGGCCTTGACGGCTTGAGCGTCAGCCAGGGTGACCAGCTGCTCAGTGTCGCCGCTCGGCGTGATGTTCGGGTATTCGGCTAATGCGTGGCACAGGCCGTGTGACAGCGCCTGGGTGAAGAATGACTTCGCCCAGACCTGCAGGTTGTTGCCTTGGCGATCGAAATCCTGAGTCAGGTCGTCAATCGCAGGCGGAACGTCATCACCCAGCACGATCGGCTCAGCGAATACGCGCCCGGTGTTGTTCTTGACCGTCTCGCGGTAAGCAGGGAACAGGGTAGAGAGGCTGAGCCGCTTGCGGTAGTCCTCGCCCTCTTCCTTCGGCCACTTCGGCAGCAGCGCTTCACCAGCCTCGCGCATCGCCCGGGTGCCGCCCATCAAAGGATCGACGATGGCCCAGTCTTCGCGCATGGCGTCTACTGCCGGTAGCGTTTTACTAGGATCATCGGACATGGTTTAGATTCTCAAAGGTGCGGTAGAGGCGGTGCGCTTGACGATCGGGAACAGGTGAGCCAGCGGGTAACCGCCAGCGTCGAGGACGTGATCGATTCCGCTGGACTTGTCGGGCATGCCATTCTTGTCGTAGGCCTGTTGTTCCAGGCCGTCAGTCAGATGCGGGCAGCGATGCGTGTTGACCTTGAAGCGCCGCTCGCCCTGTCCGTTGAGGATCAGTGCGTTGACGGCGTTCACGCGGTCGGCAATGGCAGGGTTCGTCGAGTTGACCCGAACAGAAAGCCCTGCCTGCTTGATGATGCTAAGGTCCGACTCGCTGGCGTTCTTGCTGCTGGAGTTCTGCCCGGACGCATCAGGAAACACCTGAACTGCGTGACCATTGAGCTTGTATCGCTCATTGAACAGTGCGGCCATCTGCGGCGTATCGCGCCCATCGACGATCTCGTCAACTGCAATAGGCCAGCCATCACGCAACACATAGACCACCGCGCTCATCTTCAGCCGGTTGAAGTCCATGCCGATCAGGACTGGCTCCCCCTCTTGCAGTGTCGCGTCAGAGTGGTTCAGCACCCTATCGAAATCCGGGTACACACTGCCAGATGTCAGGTTGGTGAACTTGCCTTCAAGGTAGGCCGAGATCAGCGCCGGCGGGTAACTCTCGCGCAGGCTCTGCTCGTAGTCCTCAGGCAGGAACGGGTTGGAACTGGTCGCCGCCTGGATCATCACGTAGCCAGGCTTTGGATTGCGGCCCCAGGTGTCGTAGACGAACTGGTAGCCTTCAGGTGTCGTGTAGGCCGAGACCCGGTTGAATGGTTGCTCAAGGCCAGAAGGACGCTGCCTGTTCCGCGCAATGATCTTGCGCCAGGCCATCTGCGCCTGAACCTTCTTCAGCGTGTCGATCTCGTCGACGTGCGCCCGGTATGACTCGTAACCGATGATGCGGGCCGGATTCTCCAGCGTCCGCAGCACGAAGTCGCCGCAGTTGGGCGAACTCGTGTAGATGATGTTCTCTTGCTTGTTGTACTTGTAACGGATACCCATGTCCGAAAGCTTCTCTTCCATGCGCGGAGCAAGGATGAGGCGCACAAGGTCATAGGTCGGCTCGTACAGTGCGATCAAGGCGCTGGACGATGCCAGGGCGTCTCTCAGCGCGCAGTTGGCAAGAGTTTCAGTCTTGCCCGTACCGAATCCGCCGACAAACGCCGGATACTTATCGGTCAGTTGATAGAAGTCAGCCTGAGGCTGCGTCATCTGCAACCGCAGCGTCCTTCCTTCCACCTACCACCTCGATCTCGATTCTGGTCACCGGTGGCAACTCTGGAGGATTCGTTTTCAGCAGCTCGGCGCGGGTTCGCTCAAGGCTTTCAATGCGAGCAGTCAGGCGATCGATCAAGCCGGAGTAGTCGCGCACCTTGCTGGTGGTGGTTGTTCCGCCATGCTCGCCAGTCTCATGCTTCTCGCTGTCGACCTCCAGCTCATTGCCGAACTCGTTCTCGCGGCCCAGCGCACGCATCAATCGAATGCGCGTCAGGCGCAACTCGTCATCGACGCGGCCAAGCTCAATGCCAGCGAGCGCATCGTTCTCTTCATCGGTCAGGAACTTGCTGTAGATGGATCCGGGCTTCGCGGCCTTCCTGTTGCCAGTCTGATCACCTGGAACCTTCGGGCCACTACTCTTGCCGCCGTGGAGCTTGCAGCGAGGGGAACCCGGTACTGCGTGACGCTTGCATGGTTCCCCGTTGCCGCGCTTTGATGCGCCGCATAGGGCCATAGTCAGCCTCATTCATGGGGTTCGGTTTTCGCAACGATTCATTCAATGCATTCGAACGTCATTCAATGATCATTCGATGTCTACAACTTCGATGTGGCCCCACACTGGATGGATGTCAGCGTGCTCGCCGTCACTCGATTTGATCGGATCGTCATACACGACGGCAATGCCTGCGCTGGTATCGGCGTAGATGACGAATCGTGTCCGCTCGCCATCGATGAACACTAGGCGTCTGCCCCGGCCATCATTGAACCAATGAACATGGCTTCCTGATTGGCCGCTCATTCTTCCACCTTCACAGTGAGCGTTCTGATCTTGCCGCCAGTGCAGCTGTCACGCTTCATGGCCATCTCTACGGCTTGGTAGGCAGATGCACCCATGTCCATTGCGGTGTAAGCGTGATCGGAGCCACTGCCTAGCGCATAGGGACGATCAGGAAGCACCTGACTCTTCTCAATGCCGTCTTCGTCGTCGTGGCTGATGTACCAGACCTCACCCTCGACCACTACCAGTGCACTCATCTGCACGGAGGTTTGAGGCTCACCGAAATAGGCATCAAGCAGCTTGTGAGCACCACTGAGGCTACCGCAGACAACGAACTTCACCCCTTCACGCTCCAGGCACTTCTCGAAGTCGTCATAGACAATGGTGCCGCTACTGGTGGTTGCTCGACCGTCATAGGCGATGATGCCGTCCTTGTAGGCGATGGTCGTCATTAGGTTTCACCTTTTGGCACTTACTGTTGAGTGTCGACCAACTTGACCGTGATGCCGCGAGCGACCCACCAGCCCACCCTGTCCATGTTTGGCTCTAGGCCAGTCAGGTCACAGGCGAAGCCGATGGCACGCAAGTAGACGCGCAACCACCAGGCCAGCTTGATGCTTACCGCGATGCTGCAGGTCTTCATTGCTCACCCTCGTCGCGCGGCTCGATCTCGCGATACCGGGTCGCCTTCCGCCCTTGGGCTTCGAGCTTCTCGGTGTCGACTTCCAGGCCTGCCATGTAGGCGAAGGCGTTCACGGATACCACGTACAGACGGAACCACCATGGGTGATAGGCAGTCAGGAATACTTTCCGGGCCATATCGTCACCATGGATGTAGAGAGTGGCGCCCGCACGAAGCCAGGCACCCTTTGGTTTAAACGGTTGGTTTGTCGGCGACCGGTGTGATGCTCGACTGAGGGATCGCGCGCACTACAGCGATGGCGGCCGCGAGTAAGCCATTCACCGCGGCGAACAGGCCCGGGCTCACGAGCGCCTGGAGCGATGGCCAGAAATACGCGATGGTGTTGAGCAGCGCCAGAAGGCCAGCCAGTTGGACGCTGTACATCTTCCAGAGCTGCTGCCATTGGGGAATCAGGTTCATGTCTTGTCCGCCTCTTTGGTGTTGTTCAGGCATTGCTCGCAGTGCAGGTATCGGCACAGCCAGCCCTTGACGATGGGCCAGTGATTGGCGACGAACCAGTGCCTCAGTCCAGCCAATGCCAGTGCTCCGTGAAATGTGACGCCGGCAGTGGTCGGGGAGACAAACACCGTCTCGGCCCGAGTCACGATCGCAAAGCCGGCCAGCATGATCGTCGCGTAGATGACCTTGCCGACAATCCCGTCATGGACACGCGAGCTCAACATGCACCACATCGCCCATAGGCTGATGATGCCAACGAACACGGTGCTCAACGTTTGAATGCTCATGGATTAACTCCCTCCGAACTTCGAGCGAACAAGCGCCCAAAGGTCAGCGGCTTTAATGGCGCGGTTGACGGCAGTCATCAGCGATCCACCG
>Ga0182007_10000447_pt1 | contig 24963 bp, 16 predicted proteins | sample Sormic07211113_1_FD_123023 | JGI IMG/M metagenome (GOLD analysis project Ga0182007, IMG submission 123023) | Rhizosphere microbial communities from Sorghum bicolor, Mead, Nebraska, USA - 072115-113_1 MetaG | ecosystem: Host-associated > Plants > Roots > Rhizosphere | place: USA: Nebraska...
CAAGCCAGGAGACCCGCTTCAGAACTGGCGGTGTGAGCCGCTTTCTTTGCCTACTTTCTTTGCGGCGGCAAAGAAAGTAGGTGCCGCCCCGCACAGGGGCAACGCTAATAGACCACTAACAAAGCAAGGAAAGGCCAACAAACCAAGCCCAACAAACCAAGCCCAACAACCCAAGCCACAACCACAACCCAAACCGCCGAGCAGGCCAAACCCTTACCGCCTCCGAACAGTCAAAGCCGTCTCCGACAAATCCACCTCCCGCATGAGCTTGTTCAAAGTCTCATCGTTAATCGCCTGAGAACCACGCAGCGCGAGCAGCGTCTTCCTCTCGGCTCGCATCGCCGCCAGCTTCATCCTGAACTCCAACGCATCGGCGCGGCGCGCCAACTCGCGCGGCTCCTGGTCCTCTCCGAGCGTGGCGAGCCGCCGTCGATAAAGGTCCATCACGCGCGCGGTCACATCAGCGGCATACGCCGATGCCGCTTCGTCCAGATTCGCGCACTCGCTATCGTGCACATCGTCGACAGCGCGAATCGCCGCCTGCGCCGCCAGCTTGCGTGCGAAAACTTCCTCCGCCGCATGCGGATCCTTGCCGCGCCGCCAGCCGCGCAGCAACAACGGCAAGGCAACCACCGCGACCAGCAGCGACAGCAGAATCACGCCCGACGCGATGAAAATCGCGAGGTCGCGGCCCGGCAAAGGCACGCCGCCAGGCAACACCTCCGGCAACGACAGCACGCCCGCCAGCGTCAGCGCGCCACGCACGCCGGCCACCGTCGTCACCGCCACCGTGCGCAAGCCCGGCACCGCGTTCGCCACGCCGTGCTTCGCCGCGCCGCGGCTCGCGAACCAGCGCAGCAGCCACACCCACACGAAGCGCATCGCATACAGCGCGGCCCCGACCGCGGCGATGTAGCCGATCAGCAGCCACACCTGCGCATCGCCGGTCTCGTGCGCGTCGAGCAGAGCCCGGCCGAAAATGTGCGGAAACTGCAGCCCCAACAGAATGAACACCATGCCGTTGAAGACGAACTCGATCATCGTCCACGTGCTGTTTGCACGGATGCGCGACGACACCGAGCCGGCGTTCACGATGCTCGTGTAATTCATCATCATGCCGGCCGCGACCGCGGCGAGAATGCCCGATAACTCCAAACGCTCGGCGATCAGATAAGCGGCGAACGGAATCAACAGCGTCATCACGACGATCGGCGCCGGATCGCCTTCTTCCGTGAGGTTCAGAAAGCGTGTCGACACAATGCTGAACAGCCAGCTCGCGGCCGCGCCCGTCGCGAGTCCGCCGGCGGCGATGATCACGAAGCTGATCGACGCGTCGCGCAGCGAGAACACGCCGGTCAATGCCGCGGCAATCGCGAACTTCAACGCGACGAGGCCCGACGCGTCGTTCATCAACGCCTCGCCTTCGAGGATATGCATGAGCCGTCCGGGAATCTTGCCCTTGCCGGCGATGCCGGAGAGCGCCACGGCATCGGTCGGCGACAGCACCGCGGCGAGCGCGAATGCAACCGGCAGCGGCATCGACGGCACCAGCTCATGGACGAAGTAGCCGACCGCGAGCACCGTCATGAAAACCAGCCCGAGCGCGAGCATCAGGATCGCGCGGCGCGCCATGAAGAATTCGCGCTTCGGAATGCGCCATCCGTCCGCGAACAGCAGCGGCGGAATGAACAGCATCATGAAGATTTCCGGATCGAACGTGACGTGCAGTCCAAGCCGCGGCCACGCGAGCATGGCGCCGATCGCGATCTGCACGAGCGGCAGCGGCAACGTGAGCGGCAAGAGGCGCGTGACGACGCCTGACGCGGCAACCGCAAGCAAAAGAATCAATACGGTGAAGACAATTTCCATCGGTCTGTTTCTGAGCCTATAACGTGTTTATTCGCGATGTCGACGGCCTCGCCGCGTCATGCCGCGCAGGGCGGAAGGCCGAAGTTTAGCCCGAGGACGCACGGCGCCCATGCGACCCCGGCACGGCTTCGAGCGAGTGAGCCGCGAACGAGGCAGCCGAGCGCGCGAACCGGGCGGCGCACCTAAAGAGTGCCTGCCGCGCCCCCGCGCGGCGCATTGGCCCTTTTGCCGGTGCAATCTTTCATGCGAATTACTTACCCAGGTGCGTTAGCGCGCGCATGGAGCTTGCTTAACCCATATCGACAACGCACATTTTGAGAGAGACGGCGCCGAGGTTGCTCGCTTCCGCGTTCGGACCGGCCCGGCTTTCGCGTGAGAGGATCGCATGACGATTGCGCAGCAGGAAAGGACGGCCAGTGCGCCGCATGGTTTCGACGTCGAGGTGACGTCGGGACTCGAACGTTTTTCGGTGCAGCATGGCGAGCTGACGCTGACGAGCGTGTTTCAACCGATTTTCAGCCTCTCGCATATGCGGGCGGTCGGCTACGAGGGACTGCTGCGCGCGCACGACGCGCTCGACCGTCCCGTGTCGCCGCTCGATGTATTCGGCGAGGCCGCGCGGGTCGGCGACGTCCTTCAACTGGACCGGCTCTCGCAGACGCTGCATCTGGAAAACTTCAAGGTGCTCGGCGCCGAGCGCGAATGGCTGTTCCTCAACGTGCATCCCGGCGCGCTCACCGATCCGTACCACGCCGCCGCGCTGCTGGCCAATCTGCGGCGGCTCGATCTGCCGCCGCGGCGCATCGTGCTCGAAGTGCTCGAACAGCGCGCGGAAGATCTCGAACGTCTCGCCGACGCCGTGCGCCAGTTCCGCGACCGCGGCTTCCTGATCGCGCTCGACGATTTCGGCGCGGGACATTCGAACGTCGAGCGAATCTGGCAACTGAACCCGGACATCGTGAAGCTCGACCGCATCATGCTCTCGCACGCCGCGCATCGCGCCGACATGGCGACGATCTTGCCGGGACTCGTCGCGCTGCTGCACGAAGCGGGCAAGCTCGTGCTGATCGAAGGCGTCGAAACCGAGCACGAAGCGCAGATGGCGCTCGCCTGCAACGCCGACTTCGTGCAGGGCTTCTTTTTCGGCCGCCCGAGCCCCGCCGCGGCGGACGCCCTCCAGGCGACGACTTGCATCAGCGACCTCACCGAGCGCTATCGCGAACAGGCCGAAGCGCGCGAGCGCCACAATGCGAGCCGCCTCGCACCGTATCTGCGCGCCTTCGAGCGCGCGGCCGAGCGGCTTGCCGCCGGCGAGCCGCTAGAGGAGGTCTGCTGGAATTTTCTCGCGCTCGATCACGCCGCGCGCTGTTTCCTGCTCGATTCGAAAGGCCGGCAAGCGGGCCGCAACGTCGTGCTGCGGGCCGATCGCGCGGCGCATGAAACGCGCTTTCTGCCGCTCGCCGACGCGCAAGGGGCGAACTGGCTGCGTCGTCCGTATTTCCGCGCGGCGATCAATGCGCCGGAACGCGTGCATGTGACGCGCCCGTATCTGTCGATCAACGAGGCGTTGCCGTGCGTGACGCTTTCGGTGGCGACGCGCGTCGGCGCGCAAACCTGCGTGCTGTGCGGCGACATCGACTGGGTGGACGAAGAGCGGTTCTGAGATGATGCCGTTTTCCACGACGCGCTTTCATCCTCATGTCCGTTCTGCTCGAAGTCATTGCCACCACGGTGGCCGATGCGCGCCTCGCCGCGCAAGCCGGCGCTGACCGTCTCGAACTCGTCACCGCGATGGGCGAGGGCGGCCTGACGCCGAGCGTCGGCTTGATCGAGGCGGTGGTGAGCGCGGTTGATATTCCTGTGAATGTGATCGTGCGGCCGCACAGCCGCTCGTTCGTCTACGACGCCGACGACTCCGCGGTCATGCTGCGCGACGTGCGCGCGGCAAAAGCGGCGCGCGCCAACGGCGTGGTGATCGGCATGCTGACCCAGGCAGGGCGGATCGACCGCGACGCACTCGCACGCGCGATCGACGCGGCCGACGGCCTCGCGATCACCTTCCACCGCGCATTCGACGAAGCGCGCGATCTGCAAGAAGCGCTCGACGTGCTGCTCGAATTCGAAGCGGTGACGAACGTGCTGACGTCGGGCGGAAAAGCCTCGGTGCTCGACGCGCAAGCAACGCTAGGCGACCTGGTCAGGCAAGCGTCCGGCTCGCATTGCACGGTGCTGGCCGGCGCGGGTTTGACGGTCGACGCGGTTGCCGGCTTCGTCCGCGCGACGCAAGTGCAAGCGGTGCATTTCGGCTCGGGCGTGCGCGTCGGCGGCAAGGGGCTCGCGCCGGTCGATGCCGCCAGGGTTGCGCAAGTGAGAGCGCTGCTGAACGCGGCATAGCGCGGCATAGCGCGTGCAAAGCGCGATAAAAAATGCCGCTTCGGAACCGAACCCCGAAGCGGCATTTGCAACACGCACATGCCCACGCACACGAGCCTTACTTCGCGACCACCACCGGAATGCCGCGCAACTGCCCGGCGCCTTTCACCTCTTCCAGCGACTTCTTCACGCACGCGCCCGTTGCTGCTTCGATCTGCAAGCGTGCGGCGAGATCGCGTTCGCCACGCTTCACGCCCGCCAGATTCGCCAGCTTCACGTGACCATAACCGCGCACGCGAGCATGCAGGTCGGCCAGCTTCGCGACGTCTTCCAGGTTGTTCGCGTTGAGCTTTGCAAACGCGCGTTGCAGCGTGGTTTCGTAATCGTCGGCGAGTTCGCGCTCCATCCTGCGTTCGAGCGTGCGGCCGAACGGATCGAGCATCGTGCCGCGCAGGCCGCGCCATTTCGCCAGCATGCCGAGCACCGGCCACATCCATTGACCGAAGGTTTTCTTGGCCGGGTTGATGCCGGGCTGCGGACGCGTCAGCGTCGGCGGCGCGAGATTGAACCTGATGCCGAAGTCCTTGCCCGCCACGCCTTCGAACTGCGCTTCGAGCGCCTCGCGGAATGCGGCGTCCGTATGGAGGCGCGCCACTTCGTATTCATCCTTCACGGCGAGCAGACGGTAGAACGTGGTCGCCACCGCGCGCGTGAGGCGCTCGCTCCGTGCGTCCACCGCGGTCTCGGCGCGACGTGCAGCATCCACCAGCGCGCGATAACGCTTCACATAGCGCTCGCCGCCATACGTTTGCAGACGCCCCTCGCGATGCGCGATCAGTTCATCGAGCGTATCGACGCGCACCGTTTGCTTCGCGACATGCCGCGCTTCCCACAATGCTTCGAGCGCGGCGGGGTCTTCGGCGGCGAGCCGGCCGATCGAGAACGCCAACTGATTCATCTGCACGGCGACGTTGTTCAACTCGATCGCGCGCATCATCGCGGCGAACGATACCGGCACGAGACCGAGCTGCCACGCATAGCCGAGCATCAGAATGTTGGCGCCGATGGTGTCGCCGAGAAAGCGCGTGGCAAGCGCTTGCGCATCGCACGTGGACATGCGTTCCGCACCCGCCGCGTGACGCATCTTGTCGATCAGCGCATCGGCATGCAGCGTCGCGTCGGGGTTCTGCACGAAGCTCGCATTCGGAATCGCATGCGTATTCACGACGATGCGCGTGCGGCCATGACGCACCGTTTGCAGCGCATCGGCGCTCGCGCCCACCACCATGTCGCAGGCGAGCAGCACGTCGGCCTGTTGCGTGTCGATCCGCACCTGGTTGAGCCACTCGTCGCGCGCGGCGAAGCGCACGAACGACAGCACCGAGCCGCCCTTTTGCGCGAAGCCCATGAAGTCGAGCACCGACGCGCTCTTGCCTTCCAGATGCGCCGCCATGCTGATCAACGCGCCGACCGTCACGACGCCGGTCCCGCCGACGCCCGTCACCAGAATGTCGTAGGGCGCGGCGTCGAGATGCGTCGCGGGAACGCGCAACGCAGCGACGCGCGCCGCCAGCGCTTGCGGATCGAACGCCACGCCCGCGGCTTTCTTCAGCTTGCCGCCTTCCACGGTGACGAAACTCGGGCAGAAGCCGTTCACGCAGGAATAATCCTTGTTGCACGACGATTGGTCGATGCGCCGCTTGCGTCCCAATGCCGTTTCAACGGGTTCCACCGACAGGCAATTCGATTGCACGCCGCAATCGCCGCAGCCTTCGCAGACTTCCTCGTTGATGAACAGACGCTTGTCGGGATCGGGGAATTCGCCTTTCTTCCTTCTGCGCCGTTTTTCCGCCGCGCAGGTCTGGTCGTAGATCAGCACCGTCACGCCGTCGGTGTCGCGCAATTGGCGCTGCACGGCGTCCATTTCGCTGCGATGGTGAAACGTCGTGCCCTTCGGAAACAGATCGTGATGGCCGTCGTATTTCTCCGGCTCGTCGCTCACCACGACGAAGCGCGACACGCCTTCGGCTTCCACCTGGCGCGCGATCTGCGGCACCGAGATGCTGCCGTCGACCGGCTGCCCGCCCGTCATCGCAACCGCATCGTTATAGAGAATCTTGTACGTGATGGTGGCTTTCGCGGCCACCGCCTGGCGGATCGCGAGAATGCCCGAATGAAAGTACGTGCCGTCGCCGAGATTCTGGAACACGTGACGCGTTTTCGTGAACATCGAATGCGACGCCCAGTCGACGCCTTCACCGCCCATCTGGATCAGCCCCGTCGTGTCGCGCTCCATCCACGAAGCCATGAAGTGACAGCCGATGCCCGCTTGCGCGATCGATCCTTCCGGCACTTTCGTCGATGTGTTGTGCGGGCAGCCCGAACAGAAATACGGCGTGCGCTTCACGCTGTCCGCGGCGTTCGAGAGAATGTGCGGCGCGACCAGATCGACCACGCGCTCGCGCCGGTCGAGCGCGGGCTTGTGTTCGGCGAGCCAGTTCGCGAACACCGGCAAGATACGCGAAGGCCGCAATTCACCGAGCGACGACAGCAGCATCGTGCCGTCCTCGGCATGCTTGCCGATCACGATCGGCCGCGTGCCTTGCGTGCGGTTGTACAGATAGTCCTTGATCTGCTGTTCGATGACCGGGCCCTTCTCCTCGATCACCAGCACTTCGGACAAACCGGCAACGAACGCGTCGATGCGCGTCATCTCCAGCGGAAACGACAAGCCGACCTTGTAGATCCGCACGCCGGCGGCGTCCAGATCGGCGACCGTCAGATCGAGCCGGCGCAGCGTCTCCATCAAGTCAAGATGCGCCTTGCCGCAAGTGACGATGCCCACGTTCGCGTGCGGGCTCGGCGCGATCCATTTGTCGATGCTGTTGGCGCGCGCGAAGTGGCGCACCGCGTCGAGCTTCGCGTGCATGCGCGATTCGATCGTGAGGCTCGGCAGATCGGGCCAGCGGTTATGCAGGCCGCCGGCTGGCGCCTGGAAATCGTGCGGCGGCGTCCATTCGGTATGCAGCGCGTCGAGGTCGACGGTCGAGCCCGATTCGACCGTCTCGGAGATCGCCTTGTAGCCGACCCACGCGCCCGAGAATCGCGACAACGCCCAGCCGTACAAGCCGAATTCGAGCATGTCGGCGATGTTGGACGGATTCACGATCGGCATATGCCAGGCCATCATCGCGAAGTCGCTCTGATGCGGCATCGACGACGACACGCAGCCGTGGTCGTCGCCCGCCACCACCAGCACGCCGCCGTGCGGCGACGAGCCGTATGCGTTGCCGTGCTTGAGCGCGTCGCCGGCGCGATCCACGCCGGGGCCCTTGCCGTACCACATCGCGAACACGCCTTCGACGGTGCGCTCCGGGTCGGCCTCCACGCGCTGCGTGCCGAGCACGGCAGTGCCGCCGAGTTCCTCGTTGATCGCCGGCAGGAAGCGAATATCGCTCGCCGCGAGCAGTTTGTTCGCTTTCCACAACTGCTGATCGACCATGCCGAGCGGCGAGCCGCGATAGCCGCTGATGAAACCGGCGGTGTTCATGCCGCGCGCCCGATCGAGCGCGCGCTGCATCAACGCAAGGCGCACCAGCGCCTGGGTGCCGGTCAGGAAAATGCGGCCGCGCGTCGCGGTGAGGTTATCGGACAGCTTGTAATCGGCGAGAGCGGGCGTGCCATCGATGGGCAGGCGAGCGGTCATGGGTGAGTCTCCATTATCTGCATCCGCGCGCCGTGGGTGGGGACCACATGGGCGACGCGGCGAAAGAGACTCTATTTTTCAGCGCCGATCAGAGTAGATTTTTTCTAGTTCGAACGGCTGACGGCGAATGAGCGAGAAGAGTCGCGCATTTTGCCGACGTTTCGAGAGGGATTTGCCAGGCGGGCGGAGGCTTCGGGTATGCCCTGGTGTCCCGCGCGACGCCCCGGGCGGCGTATTCAGTTCCCGGCAACCGTATCCGACTGCGCGGTCGCGGCGGCCCGCGCCGTGACGTCGAGCGGCGCCGCGTCGAGCGGCACGATCTCGTCGAAATGCGAGTAGTCGATGTGACTCACGCCATCCACCTCGCTCATGACGTCCACGAAGCGATGCTGCCAGTAGATCTCGTCGAACGTCCACACGTAGCGCGCCTGCATGGTTTGCGCAGTGGATTCGTCGACCCCTTCGAGCGTCAGCAGCAGCGAGGTGTCGCGATTCTTGAGCGTTTCGGCGGTTTCGCCGAACAGCGGACTGCTTTCGTCGATGACGTGCATGAGGCTCCAACCCAGCTTGAACACGGGATGCTGGTCCCGCACGAGCGTCAGGTCGTGGAGCTTGCGCAGCGTATAACCCTCGGCGGTGGTTTCCCTGCGCAGAATGCGCAGCTTCGCGCGCGCTTCGGCGATGACGTTCTGACGCGCGTTGGCCGCGCGCACCATCAGCGTCATGCGGCCATCGAGCGGCCGCACGACCGCATAACGGGCGAACATGATCTTGGCGTGCGGACGCGAAAAGCGCGCGAAGATCAGGCCCGTCGCCAACGCGATGCTCGACATGCCGATGAAGATTTCGAGCGTGGCGATCCAGTGCGCGTAGGTGGTTCGCGGATGCATGTCGCCGTATCCGACGGTCGCGAGCGTTTCGACGCTGAAGAAAAACGCGCCGCCGAAACCCGGCGGAAACTGATTGGCGATCGCCTCGTCACCGATCATGTAGAGCGCGGCGAACGCGGTGTTGAGCACCAGGAACAGCACCGCGAGCGAGACGAAGAACATCGGCCAGCGCACCACGAGCGCGCGGTGATAGAGGTCCTGCCAGAGCGGCGTGGGCATGCCGTGCGCGATCACCACGCGATCGTCGAGGCGCATCTCGCGGCCGCCGGGCGTGCGGCGCCGCCGCGCACGCACGCCAGCGTCGCCGAGGCCGGTGCCGGAAAATCGGTCTGAGGGTTCGCTAGCCATTGCGTGCTCGTGGAGATGAAAACGCGCAAAGCGTAGCACGGCGCCTTGCGCGCGTTCCGCTACGGAAACGTTCGCGGCTTGGGTATGCCGGCGCCGTGCTCGATATCGTTGACGGCTTGCTGATGCGCGGCGGCGACCGCTTCGGCTTCGTCGGCGTAACCGTCGTCGCCGCCGACGGTCGCCCACGTTTTGACCGCTTTCTCGCGATGCCGGATTTCGTATTCCGCGTCCCAGCGCGCGCCGTTGAGTTCGAGTGGGCGGACGTGAATGGAGTACACGCCGTAGAGGAAGAGCTGTTCAGCCATGATCGCCTCCAGCCGGTTGTTCGGGTGGCGCAGCGCGCGACGCAACGCGGCGCCGGTTTGACTACCTAGAGTTCGATTTCCCCGAGAATACGGTGAGCGAGCGCCTTGGCTTCCTCGAGCGCTTCCTCCGGCGTCGACGAAGTCGCTTCCACTTCGTAGACCGTCGTCTCCTGATCGTTGGCTCCGCCGCCTTCGTCGCGCGTGAGGGTGACGAGGCCCTGGTACGAGTCGGTCTGTAACTCTCTTACCGAGGCGGTAGCCGTGTAGATGCCTTTGGTGTAGGTGATGTCGTCCATGGCGTCGCTCCTTCTTCCAAAGGTTTCGGTTTTTTCATGCTAGCACGATGATCGAGCTTCGGTTTTCGCGGCGCGGCGCTCCGTCGTCATGACAATGCGCGCCGCGCAAGACAGCGGAATTACAGCAGCGCGACGACTTCATCCAGCGACGGCGCGTGCGCGCCGGCGTGCCGGCAAGCCGCCGCGCCAGCGGCCAGCGCGAACGCCAGATGCTCCGGCCAGGCCCGCTGCGGCGCGGTCATCAAGCTGAACAGCAAGCCGCCGATGGACGCGTCTCCCGCCCCCACGGTGTCGACCACCTCGACGCGCGGCGGCCGTGCTTCCGTCAGCATCGCGCCGTCGATCAGCATGGCCGTTTCCGGTCCGCGCGTCACCAGCACGGCGGCGGACGGATTCATGGCTTGCAGTTGCGCGAGCGCGGCGGCCTCGTCGTCGGTCTTGAAGAGCAGGCGCAAATCCTCGTCCGAGACCTTGATCAGATCGGCGAGCGCGGCCATCTTGCGCAGCGTGGGCGCATACCCATGCTCCATCAGATTCCGGTAATTCGGATCGAAGCTGATCTTCACGCCGCGCGAGCGCAGTTCGGCCGCCAACCCGGCCAGCGTATCGCCGAGCGGCTGCCGCACGAGGCTGATGCAGCCGAAGTGCGCCCACTTCACCTGCTCGATCCAGCCGGCCGGCAAGCGCGCCGGGTCGAACGCCAGGTCCGCGCCGTTTTCGCCCATGAAAAAGTACGCGGGCGGATGCGTCTGATGAACGATCGCCAGCAAGGGCGGGCGCACCACGCGCTGCATGAAGCGCATGTCGAGCCCGGCGGCGACGCTCGCGTTCCACAGTTCGTCCGAGAAATTGTCGACGCCGAGCGACCCGGCGCACGCGGTCGGCAAACCGAGCCGCGCGACGCAGCGCGCCACGTTCCAGCCGGCGCCGCCCGGACGCGACAGCCATTGCGAGGGACCGGTGCGCACGAGGTCGGTGAGGATGTCGCCGGCCGAGACGAAGAGAGGGAGTGCGCTATTCGCGCTGAGGTCGTTCATTTCGTCTGCTCCGCGGATTCCTTCGCAGCGGCCGTGCTGTCGGGCAGTGCGTGCGCCAGCACCTCGTAGCACGCGCCCATCGTGTGATAGTCGGTCTTGCCGGCGGGACTCTTTTCGTCGCTGTACTTGCGGTTGTCGCAGGTGAGGATGCGATACCACGCGCCATGCTTGTGATCGACGAAGTGCGCCCAGCTATAGCGCCAGATCTCGTCGTACCAGTCCCAGAAGCGTTCGTTGCCGGTGCGCTTGCCGAGCAGCGCGGCGGTGGCGAAGGTCTCGGCCTGGACCCAGAAGTATTTGTCGTGGTCGCACACGGTGCCGTCCGGGCCGAAGCCGTAATAGAGGCCGCCGTGGTCTTCGTCCCATGCGTGGGTCATCGCGGCGTCGAACAGTTCGATCGCGCGCGGCAGCAGCCACGGCAACGGACGGTAGCGCTCCAGAATCAGCAGCAGCTTCGCCCATTCGGTTTGATGCCCCGGCTGAAAGCCCCACGGGCGGAAGATGTTCGAGCTGTCTTCCTCGTTGTAATGCCAGTCCACCGACCAGTCCGCGTGAAAGTGCTCCCACACGAGCCCCTGCGAGAGCTTCGCCTGGCGCAGCGTGATATTCGACGCGACCCGTTCCGCGCGATCCAGATAGACGAGGTGGCCGGTCGCTTCATGCGCGGCGAGCAGCGCCTCGGTGGTGTGCATGTTCGCGTTCTGCCCGCGGTACGAACTCACGCGCCATTCGGGCGATGCTTCGTCGGCGTAGAGACCGGCGGCGGGGTCCCAGAAGCGGTGTTCCATCAGTTCGAAGGTCGCGCCGATCATCGGCCTCGCTTCCTCGACGCCCGCCATCGCCGCATGCGAATAGGCGAGCAGCACGAACGCGAGACCGTAGCAGTGGCGCGTGGCGTCGAGCGTGCGCTTCTTGCCGTCCCGCCATTCGAGCTCCCAGTCGTAGCCCTCGTGGTGCGGGTCCCAATGCACTTCGCGCAGGAAGCGCAAGCCGTGGCGCACGTACTCGAGATGCCACGGGTCGCCGAACTGGCGATACGCCATCGCGTAGTTGAAGACGTAGCGGCAACTGCTCACCAGATGCCGCGTGGTTTTGTCGTAGACGGAACCGTCGTCGCGGAAAAAATGAAAGAAGCCGCCGCTCGGATCGAGCACGTTCGGCGCGTAGAAGCGCAGCGTGTCCTGCACATGCGCGAGCAGGAAATCGCGGCTGCGGAAACTGTCGACGGGCGGCACGGCAGCGGCCGCGCCGTTTGCGGGTTGATGCGGATCGGATTGCGTCATGGCTTTTCCATCAAAGTACTGGCACGGGCAATGAGATGAACGGGCAAGCGGATTTCCAGTTCGGCAGGCGCGTCTTCGAGCAGCAACTCGACGCCGCGCCGGCCGAGCGCTTCCTTGTCGACCGAAATGGTGGACAGCGGCGGCGTGGCGTGGGCGGCGGCGGGAATGTCGTCGAAGCCGATGATGGCGATGTCCTCGGGCACGCGCAGGCCGCGCGCGAGGCACGCGCGCAGCGCGGCGAGCGCGGCGGCGTCGTTGTAGGCGAACACGGCGTCGGGCCGTGGGCCGGGCGCGTCGAGCAACTGATGCATCGCGCGCGCGGCGCCGCTGTCGGGGTCGAGGCCGGCGTCGATGGTCACTTCGAGCGACGGGTCGAACAGTAGGCCCGCTTCAAAAAACGCGCGCCGGTAACCGAGCGCGCGCTGGGCGATGCTGAAGTGCGCGAGCGAGCCGCCGATGAACGCGATGCGCTTGCGCCCCTGCCCGAACAGATGCCGCATGGCGAGCATGGCGCCTGCGGCGTTGTCGAGGTTCACCGAGCGCAGGCCGGGCGCCCACAGGTCGATCAGCACGAGCGGACGGCGCATCGCCACCAGCGTACTCAACGTTTCGGGTTCGACGAAACCGGCGATCGCCACCGCGTCCGGCGCGTGCAGGCGCATCTGCTGGATCACGTCCTCGGTGGGACCGGCGGTCAGCACCGACGGGACGATGCCGCGTTCGCGGCACGCGTCTTCCACGCCGTGCAGCACGTGCGAAAAAAACGGGCTGACGGCGAAATTATTGTGCTGACGATGCAACAGGAAGGTGAGACGGCGAATGCGCGGACGCAATTGGGCGGCGTCGTAACCGAGCTGCCGCGCCGCTTCGACCACGCGCACGCGCGTGGCTTCGGAGAGGCCGGGCTGGTTCTTCAGTGCACGGGAGACGGTGCCGATCGACACGCTCGCCGCGCGGGCGACGTCGCGGATGGTTGTGGCCATCGAATGACACGGCCGAGCAGGGCCGCACGGTGTTTGAATTCGGGCGATTGTATAGTAAAACCCGCCGGAAACACCTTTGGAAACCGGCGATCCACACCCGGAAATACCCGTAGATGTTGAGGTTGGCCCGGAATTTGTCGTTTAGTAAAATTCACTAAACATTGCGTGGATCGTGGCTCCAAGGGCTGTTGCTGTTGCGCATTCAGTCGAAGGGCGCTTGAAGAACGGCCTCGGCCTGGCCGCGTAATAACGTCAGGCTTTCCTCCGCGTCGATCAGGACGAAACCGTTCGTCTCGTGCTTCGCGCGACGCTTCGCCAGCGCCGCGACCGAGGCGATCTCCTCGCTGCTGTAGAGCGCGGGGCCGCCGTCCGGTGCCACGCGCACGCAGCCGATCGCCATCGTCACGAAACCGAAGAAGGTCGGATTGCCGCGCCGGTCTTCGCCGTGGATGCCGCCCGCGAGCCGGTCGGCGGGCGCATAGAAGCGCTGCGCGCCTTCGTTGAACACGTGGATCGCGCGCAGCACGCGCTCCCGCCAGTCCTCGCTCTGGAACAGGATCAGGAAGTCGTCGCCGCCGACATGGCCGAGAAAATCGCGCGTCGGATCGCACACGTCGGCGAGCACGGCGGCGGCGAATTTCAGCACTTCGTCGCCTTGCCAGTAGCCGTACTGATCGTTGAAGGGCTTGAAGTGATTCAGGTCGACGTAACACGCGTGAAAGCCCGCGTCGTTGCCGAGCAGGCGGGCGATATGCGAGCTGATCGGAATGTTGCCCGGCAGGAAGGTCAGCGGATTCGCGTAGCGCGCGGCTTCGATGCGCACCTCGGTCACCGCGCGCACGAGGTTCTCGCCGGTGCCCAGCCCCGCGTATTTGCCGTTCTCGGTGATCACGAAACCGTCGGCGAGATAGCGCTGGTCGTCGCTTGCGAGCAGCCTGGCCATCTGCTCGACGGTCATGGATTTCTCGATGATCACCGGCGATGCGTTGGCGAACAGCAAGCACGGACGCTTGCCGAACAGCTCGCGGTGGTACGGCAGCGCGTAGCGGTCCATGAAGCTGCGGCGGTTGATCAGCGCGACGGGTTCGTCATGTTCGACCACCGCGACCGCGTGCAGGTCGGGCAGACGGTTGAACAGTTCGAGCACGTCGTTGTTGGTGGCGTGACGCGGCAGCGCGGGCGCATGCACCAGCATCTTCGCCGACGCCATGCCGCCCGACGGCGACGCGCCGCTCGCCATGCGCGTGGGCTCCGGAAATACGGCGATGTGGCCGGCGCGCAGGGCGTCTCGGGCGTCGTCGGTTACGTGGCGCGCCGGCTGCGCATGCGGGCGGCCGAAAAAATAACCTTGCCCGCAGGCGATGCCCATGTCGCGCACCACGATCAGATCGGCTTCGTTCTCGATACCCTCGGCCACCAGTTGCGCGCCGCTCGCGCTGGCGAAGTGCTGCATCGCGCGCACGGCTTCGAACTTGAGCGGATCGCAGGCGATGTCGTGAATGAAGAAGCGGTCGATCTTCACCACGTCCGGTTGCAGCCGCACCCACAGATTCATGCTGGCGTTGGCGGTGCCGTAGTCGTCGAGCGCGAATTGCGCGCCCGCCGTGCGCAGCGCCGAGATCACCGGCAGGAAGCTGCCGACGTCCGCGATCATGCTCTGCTCGGTCAACTCGATCACGATGCGCTGCGGGTCCAGCCCGCGATGCCGCAGCAGCGCGAGCGTGTCCTCGCGCGCGTCGGCCAGTTGGCGGATCGCGCCCGCGCTGAAGTTGAGGAACAGCTTGCCGTCCACGCCGAGTCTCGCGAACGCCTCGATGCAGGTGTGCGCGGCTGCGCGTTCGAGTTCGATCGCGCAGCCCTCGGCGAGCGCCTGCGAAAACAGCGCGAACGGCGCTTCGAGCGGCGTGCCGGCCGGGCCGCGGATCAGCCCTTCGTAGCCGAGAATCGCGCCGTCCTCGAAATCGATGATCGGCTGGAATACGGCGGACAGATCGCGCCGGGAAATCAACTCCGCGATGCGCGGCGTGGCGAATCGGGAGGGCGAGCGAGGTTGCATGGCAGGTAGGCGTAGCGATCGACGTTCGGCTTATCGGCCCGCCTGGCGTGGAATTAAGTGAAGTTTTAGTGAAGCGTCGCACTGGATTGGTGCGCGAGGCCAGGCGCCTCCAGGATTTTGCCTATGCCGTCCGGCCGAGGCGACAGCGGCGGCGTTTGCGCGTGAAATAACAAAAAAGCCGCACGCGGCGGCTTTCTTCAAATGACGCTCAGGGAGGGCGCTTATGAATGTCCTGATTGCATTGCGCGCGTATTCAACGGCGCGCCACGGCGGCGGCGGACCGCTCGCGCGCGGCGGCGCGGGTTTCGCCGCTGGTGTCGCGGGCGCCCCAGCGCTGCGCGAGCGCGGCGCACACCATCAACTGGATCTGGTGGAACAGCATCAGCGGCAATACCACGGCGCCCACCGCATGCGAGGCGAAAATGACCTTGGCCATCGGCACGCCGGCGGCAAGGCTTTTCTTCGAACCGCAGAAGATGATCGTGATCTGGTCGGCGCGGTTGAAGCCGAGCCGCTTGCTGACGAACATCGTCGCGGCCAGCGCGAGCGCGAGCAGCACGACGTTGACCACCAGCAGGCCGCCGAGCGCGGAGAGCGGAATCTGATGCCGAAGGCCCTGGTTGACCGCTTCGCTGAACGCGCCGTACACCACCAGCAGGATCGAGCCCTGGTCCACGAATTTCAGCACGCCGCGATTGCGCTCGATCCACTTGCCGATCAGCGGCCGCAGCAACTGCCCGGCCACGAACGGCACCAGCAGTTGCAGCACGATATTGCCCACCGTATGCCACGGCGAACTGCCGCCGGCGGCGTGATTGGTGACGAGGAGGCTGACGAGCGCGGGCGTGATGAAGATGCCCAGCAGGCTCGAGGCCGACGCGCTGCACACGGCGGCCGGCACATTGCCCTTCGCAATGGAAGTAAACGCGATGGACGACTGCACCGTCGACGGCAGCGTGCAGAGGAAGAGGACCCCCGCATAGAGCGCCGGCGTGACAAGTGGCGAAAGGAGCGGCTTAAGGGCGAGGCCGAGCAGCGGAAACAGCGCGAACGTGCTGAGCAGCACTACCAGATGAAGACGCCAGTGCGTCGCCCCCGCAATAATCGCTTCGCGTGAAAGTTTTGCGCCGTGCAGGAAAAACAGCAGGCCGACCGCCACGTTGGTCACCCAGTCGAACCCGGCGGCGGCCTGCCCGTGAACCGGCAGGAAGCTGGCAAGAATCACGGTGCCGACGAGGCACAAGGTGAAGTTGTCGGGAAGCAGTTTCGGGCGAGCCATGTCGGAATCTCGATTCGGTGATGCGGAAAAGCGCACGGCAAACGCGCGTGCAAGTCGCCAGCCTCAAGCTATGGGAGACGTCTATTGTTGTTGAAAATCGATTGAAAAAGCAAATTCATTTGCCGAATTCATTAATGAATAACCTGCATCCAATCACATGAGCAAGCGGCTGGCCGGCTATCGGCGGTCGCCGTTCAAGATTCGCGAGGCGGTTTGTCTGGTTCCATGGTTTCGACAATCGGGCGAAGAATCCGGGGGCGATTGGTCGTAAGCAAGCGTGAGCCAGGTGCCCTCGGCGATGCCCCCGAGCAAGCTGTTCCAAGGCTTTAACGCAAGCGCACTGTCGCGGAAAAACGTCGCAGTAACAAGGTGTTACATCCGCGGTTGGGGCATAACACTTTTTGGCTCGACACCCTTTGTCAGCCCCCATAAATTACGCTTCAAAGGCCATCGGGATGCTCCCGCGCCGCGATATATCCGCAGCGCTCGTGCCAGTCCCAGAACAAGCCCATCGCAGCTCGAACGGTGGGTTTCAGGCAAGTCTTCGGGCATGAGAGTCACTGGGTGGACGCGTTGTCGAGAACGAAGCACTGGGTGTTGGGCGCAGTCATCGCCGCGCTGTGCTCGTTCGCCTATGCAAAAGCGCCGGGCATGCTGCACGGCGGCGGTGGCGGTGGGTACGCGTCGGGAGGCGCGGCACATGCGATGCGCGGTGACGCGCGCAACGACAACCGTTACTACGGCGCGCCCAACGCAAGGCCGGCCCGCAACGACACGGCTGACCGGAACATGCGCCTGCCGCGCGGCGGTGCGGACCTGGCTGGCGGCATTTACGCGAACGGCTTCGGCAACTACGAGCCGCGCATGCGTCGGGTTGCAGGACCGTCCGGCCCCGCCTATCCGGGCGCGGGACGCGGCGGCATCCAGTACGCGGGCGCGATTAAGCCGGTGAGCGCCGAATCGCGCTCCGCGCAGCGGCCGCCGGGCAATGGGCCGGTTCGCAGCGGTTCGATTCGCGCCGACGTCGCCCGCTATAACGAAGAGCGCGGCTCGACGCGCGCCATGCCGCGCCAGTCGGACGATCCGCGTCAACAGGAAGGTTCGCCGTACCGGAACTAGCCGTCGCACGGTGACGCAGCCGTCGCCGTTCTTGTTGCACGGGCAGGCAAACGCTCGCTCGCGGGTACGACAAGCGTTGTTCGCTTCCTTCTTCCTCTCCTTCGCCGCATTACTGCGGCGCTCGCCCGTTTTCCAGGCCGCCTCACGCGCGGCTGCCCGCCTTGGCATCGTCCGGAATACCCCGCCAATCTGACGTTTCGACGCCACACTTTTTTGAAAACGCTCGGCAGCGAACCGTCTCCCATCGTCAAATTTGGTGGTTTGCGCGGCGGCGCGTCATCCGCATGTCGTCTGAAGCGGTGTTACCCGGCACGGCGCAATGTCAGCACTGTTTTTCGTGGCGCGGCGAGCTTTGCGGCGATGCCGCGCGGGCGGCTGGAACACGCGCTTTATCAGGCCGATAAGCGACAAAACTAATCAGACCGATATACCCGCAATAACCAACGATATTTTTGTCCATAAAAATGGTCCGCAAAGATGGTCCCGCCCAGATTGGCTCGATCACCGAACGGACAACAACAATGGTTCGCGCGAGCTTCCCCTTTCGCACAGCCACCCCCTTTTGACAAAGACAGGAGAATCCATGAAAACAAGCATCAGCCGTGCGCTGAAGACCACTCTCAAGGCAACCGCGTGTGCCGCTCTGCTGGCCAGTGCATCGTCTGCTTTTGCGCAATCGAGCGTGCAGCTTTACGGTCAGGTCGACGAATGGGTCGGCGCGCAGAAGTTTCCGGGCGGCAAAACGTCGGTGCAGGTGTCCGGCGGCGGCATGTCCACGTCGTACTGGGGCTTGAAGGGGGCGGAGGATCTGGGCAACGGCTACAAGGCGATCTTCACGTTGGAAGACTTCTTCCGCGCGCAGAACGGCCAGTACGGCCGCTTCAGCGGCGACACGATGTTCTCGCGCAATGCGTATGTCGGTATCGAATCGCCGTACGGCACGGTCACCGCCGGCCGTCTGACCACCCAATTGTTCGTGTCGACGATCCTGTTCAATCCGTTCATCGACTCGTATGTCTTCTCGCCGATGGTCTATCACGTCTACCTCGGACTCGGCACGTTCCCGACCTACTCGACCGATCAAGGCGTGACGGGCGATTCGGGTTGGAACAACGCGGTGCAATACTCGTCGCCGAATTTCAACGGGCTCTCCGCGAGCGCGATGTACGCACTCGGCAACACGACGCAGAACGGCGCGAAAAAGTGGAGCGGCCAGGTGCTGTACTTCCACGGCCCCTTTGCGGCGACCGCGGTGTACCAGTACGTGAACTTCAACAACTCGCCGGGCGACCTGGGCAGCTTCGATTCGTCCGGCGTGCCGGGCCTGAAGGCGCAGGGCGTGGCGCAGCTCGGCCTGTCTTATGACCTCAAGTACGTGAAGCTTTTCGGTCAATACATGTACACGCACAACGATCAGACCTCGACGAGCTGGCACGTGAACACGGCGCAGGGCGGCGTCTCGGTGCCGGTGGGCCCGGGCACCGTGATGGCGTCCTATGCGTATTCGCGCGACGGCGGCGGCTTCGACCAGACCCGTCAGACGGCCGCGGTCGGCTACGACTATCCGCTGTCCAAGCGCACCGACATCTACGCGGCCTACCTGTACGACCACATCACCGGCCAGTCGAGCGGCAACACCTACGGCGTCGGCATGCGCGCCAAGTTCTGAGCGTGCCGAGCGGCGTCTGCTTCGCGGCAGTCGCCGCATGACGGCTAACCTGCCGCGGCAATATCCGCAAGGCCCGCTTTCTCCCGAAGGCGGGCTTTGTCGTTTCTGACGTCCGCGCGCAGCCGATCCGCTCACCGTCTGGTTGATAAACCCTGCAAAATGACGCTGATTAATTCCCTCAGCGAGCGATTGAGATGGACACCCTCGTCAGCATGAAAGTGTTCCGCCACGTGGTCGAGATCGGCAGCTTTGTCGGCGCGGCCGAGCGGATGGAGATGTCGGCGGCGATGGCGAGCAAGCACGTGATGCACCTCGAACAGCAACTCGGCGCGCGTCTTTTGAACCGCACGACGCGGCGCGTCGCGCCGACCGAGGCGGGCCGCGAATACTACGAGCGCCTTTCGCAGGTGCTCACCGAACTCGAGGAGGCCGAGCAGGCGGTCGGCGCGGCGAGCGTCGTGCCGCAGGGGCGCTTGCGGGTGTCGTCGCTGTCGGCGTTCGGCTTGAGCCACGTGATGGCCGCCGTGGCCGACTACGCCGCGCAGTATCCGCAAGTCACCGTCGACATGACCTTGTCCGACCGCGTGGTCGAACTGATCGACGAGGGCTTCGACGTCGCGATCCGGGCCTCGCCGGGCGGGCTGAAGTCGTCCTCGCTGATCGCCCGGCAGATCGCGACCGCTCACCTCGTGCTGTGCGCGTCGCCGGCCTATCTGCGCCGTCACGGCACGCCGAAAACCGTCGCCGATCTCGCTCGCCACAACTATCTGCACTATGCGGGCGTGTCGGCGCTCGAAATCGCGCCCGGCATGGGCGACGCCTCGCGCATGCGTCTGTCGGGCAACCTGATCGTCAATCATCTGGAAGCGCAACGCGTGATCGTGCTGCAAGGCGCGGGTATCGCATTGCTCGGCACCGAGGTGATCGGCGACGATCTGGCCGCGGGGCGTCTCGTGCCCCTGCTGGTGGACGAGGTGCCGCCCCGCGAGCTGCCGATTCATGTGGTGTATGCGAGCCGCCGGCATCTGTCGGCGAAGGTGCGTTCGTTTGTCGACTTCCTGGCGGAGCGGTTCGCGAACGAATCGCTGTGGCCGTCGCTGGAGCAGATCAAGGCGTTGGCCGCGCGTTAGGCGCGTGGCGGTGCGCCGCCGTTCGTCGGTGATGACGGACGGCGCCAAAGTTGCCTATCGGTGATGGTCGGGCTAACTGGCGCGCCGCACGCGGGGGGTAGGGGAAGCGGCCTGCCGCGTCAAACGCGCCAAACGCGCCAAACGCGCCAAACGCGCCAAACGCGTCAAACGCGCAAAAGACGCAAAAGACGCAAAAGACGCAAAAGACGCAAAACGTGGCAAAGGCAAAGGACGCCAGCCACGCCAAACCCCGCCTCGATCCCGCCCGGACGCCGCCCCTCGTTTAGCTATACTGGTTGCCAGCACCCATACGCGTAACGATCTGGGGGAGACATGACCGATCTGTCCACGCCGCGGCGCGCCGGTAGCCACAAGCTGCCAGCGGGCCGGCGTCTGCGTTTCGTCACGGCCGCCGCGCTATTCGACGGACACGACGCGTCGATCAACATCATGCGGCGCATCCTGCAGGCGAGCGGCGTCGAGGTGATTCACCTCGGCCACAACCGCTCCGTCGATGAAGTCGCCACCGCCGCGCTGCACGAAGACGCCGACGGCGTCGCCGTGTCCAGCTATCAAGGCGGGCATAACGAATACTTCCGCTATTTAGTCGAACTCTTGCGCGCGCGCGGCGGCGAGCGCATCAAGGTATTCGGCGGCGGCGGAGGCGTGATCGTCCCCGAGGAAATCGCCGAGCTCGAACGCTACGGCGTGGAGAAAATCTATTCGCCGCATGACGGTCAGCGGCTCGGCTTGCAAGGCATGATCGACGACATGATCGCGCGTTGCCTGGAAGCCGCGCGTGCCGTCGAGGGCAGCCGGGAAAATGCGGTGGGTGCGTGGATCGCCGATCTGTCGGCGCGCAGGTTGCCGCGTTTGGAAGCGCGCGCCGATGCGCCCACCGACCATCAAAGCGGCGGCGGTCGCGATCCGCTCCACAACGCTCGCGAAGCCGGCGAAACGGCGCAAGCGGACCCCGTCCCGCACACCGTCGGCAAGGCTTCCGCCGACCATCAAAGCGGCGGCGGTCAGGATCCGCTCCACAACGCTCGCGAAGCCGGCGAAACGGCGCAAGCGGACCCCGTCCCGCACACCGTCGGCAAGGCTTCCACCGACCATCAAAGCGGCGGCGGTCACGATCCGCTCCATAACGCTCGCCAGGCCGGCGAAACGCCCCAAGCGGACACCGCAAGGGCGCCCGCCGTCACGCCCACTGCGCCCGTCCTCGATGCACGCGATTCCGTATCGCCCACCTTCCGCCGACTCGCGCAACTGATCAGCGCGTTCGAAACGGGCGGCGTCGCGCCGGCCGAGCGCGAAAAACTGTCGGCGCTTGCGAAGGCGGCCGAGGTACCCATCCTCGGCATCACCGGCACCGGCGGCGCGGGCAAATCCTCGCTCACCGACGAACTGGTTCGCCGTTTCCGGCTCGACTACGGCGACGCGCTCACCATCGCCGTACTCGCCATCGACCCGTCGCGCCGCAAATCCGGCGGCGCGCTGCTCGGCGACCGCATTCGCATGAACGCGATCGGCGACTGGGGCGGCGGCGCGCGCGTGTACATGCGCTCGATGGCGACGCGCGAAGCGTCGAGCGAAATCTCCGACTCCTTGCCCGACGCGCTCATGCTGTGCAAAGCGGCGGGCTTCGATCTGATCGTCGTGGAGACGTCCGGGATCGGCCAGGGCGATGCGGCGATCGTGCCGTTCGTCGACGAATCGCTGTATGTAATGACGCCCGAGTTCGGCGCGGCCAGCCAGTTGGAGAAAATCGACATGCTGGATTTCGCGGGCTTCGTCGCGATCAACAAGTTCGATCGCAAGGGCGCGCCGGACGCGTTGCGCGACGTCGCCAAGCAGGTGCAGCGCAATCGCGGCGACTTCGCGAAGCCGCCCGACGCGATGCCGGTGTTCGGCACGATCGCCTCGCGTTTCAACGACGATGGCGTGACCGCGCTGTATCAGCAAGTGGCAAACGCGCTGCGCAAGCACGGCTTGCGCGCGGGCGGCGGCCGTCTGCCCACGCTCGATAACGTGCGCTTTTCGAGCGGCCGCAACGCCATCGTGCCGCCGGCCCGTGTGCGTTATCTCGCCGATGTCGCGCAGACGGTTCACGCTTACCGTGAGCGCGCCGACGCGCAAGCGCGCGTGGCGCGCGAGCGTTGGCAACTGGTCGAAGCGCGCCGCATGCTCGGTGAAGCAAATGCGGGTGAGGGTGCAAATGCGGGCGCACATAGCAGTGCGATCTCGACGTCAATGGCAAGCGTAGCGTCCTCCGCAGAACAAGCGCCCGAACAAGCCACCACCGCCGAAACCCCGCTCGACAGCTTGATCGCCCAGCGCACCGCCGCCCTCGGCGAACGCGAACGCCAACTACTCGAAAGCTGGCCGCACACCGTCGCCGCCTATGCCGGCGATGAACACGTCGTCCGCATCCGCGACCGCGAAATTCGCACCGCGCTCACCGTCACAACACTGTCCGGCTCCGAAGTCCGTAAAGTGGCGCTGCCGAAGTTCGTCGACCACGGCGAAATCCTGCGCTGGCTGATGCTCGACAACCTGCCCGGCTACTTCCCGTTCACCGCCGGCGTGTTTCCGTTCCGCCGCGAAAACGAAGACCCGACGCGCATGTTCGCCGGCGAGGGCGACCCGTTCCGCACCAACCGCCGCTTCAAGCTGCTCTCCGAGGGCATGCCGGCCAAGCGTCTTTCGACGGCCTTCGATTCCGTCACGCTCTACGGCGAAGAGCCGGACGAGCGGCCGGACATCTACGGCAAGGTCGGCAATTCGGGCGTGTCGGTGGCGACGCTCGACGACATGAAAGCGCTCTACGACGGCTTCGATCTGTGCGCGCCGGAAACCTCGGTCTCGATGACGATCAACGGCCCCGCGCCGACCATCCTCGCGATGTTCTTCAACGTCGCGATCGATCAGCAGATCGCGCGTATGGAACAACAGCACGGCCATCCGCTCACGCAAGACCAACTCGCCGCGGCGCGCCGAGCCGCGCTTGAAAACGTGCGCGGCACCGTGCAAGCCGACATCCTGAAGGAAGACCAAGGCCAGAACACCTGCATTTTCTCGACCGAGTTCAGCCTGAAAGTGATGGGCGACATTCAGGCGTATTTCGTCGAGCACGGCGTGCGCAATTTCTATTCGGTGTCGATCTCCGGCTATCACATCGCCGAGGCCGGCGCGAATCCGATTTCGCAACTCGCCTACACGCTCGCGAACGGCTTCACCTATGTCGAGGCCTATCTGGCGCGCGGCATGTCGATCGACGATTTCGCGCCGAACCTGTCGTTCTTCTTTTCAAACGGCATGGACCCGGAGTACACGGTGCTGGGCCGCGTCGCGCGACGCATCTGGGCCATCGCGATGCGCGAGCGCTACGGTGCGAACGAGCGCAGCCAGAAGCTCAAGTATCACGTGCAGACCTCGGGCCGCAGCCTGCATGCGCAGGAAATCGACTTCAACGATATTCGCACCACGCTGCAGGCGTTGATCGCGATCTACGACAACTGCAACTCACTGCACACCAACGCATTCGATGAAGCGATCACCACGCCCACCGAGGACTCGGTGCGCCGCGCGGTGGCGATCCAGTTGATCATCAATCGTGAATGGGGTTTGGCGAAGAATCAGAACCCGAATCAGGGCAGCTTCGTGATCGAGGAGTTGACCGATCTGGTGGAAGAAGCGGTGCTGGCCGAATTCGATCGGCTCACCGAGCGCGGCGGCGTGCTCGGCGCGATGGAAACCGGTTATCAGCGCGGGCGCATTCAGGACGAGTCGATGCTGTACGAGCATCGCAAGCATGACGGCTCGTATCCGATCGTCGGCGTGAATACGTTTTTGAGCGCGCATCCGCATGAAGCGCCGCAGCCGATCGTGCTGGCCCGCTCCACCGACGCGGAAAAGCAAAGTCAGTTGAAACGTCTACGCGACTTCCAGGCGCGGCATTGCGAGGACGCGCCCGCCGCGCTCGAACGCCTGAAGCGCGCGGTGATCGACGATGAAAACGTGTTCGCGGTGCTGATGGATGTCGTGCGCATTTGCTCGCTGGGGCAGATCACGCACGCGTTGTTCGAAGTGGGCGGGCAGTATCGCCGCAATATGTAAGGCGGGTATGAGCCGCGGCTCGGCAGCAGACGTACGAGCCGCGACGAACCGCCTTGAAGCGAAGCACTCGCCTCGCGCTCAGCGCGCAATCCCCAGCCGTGCCTTCGCATCGTCGTATTCCTTCGACAAGCGCCGCACCAGTTCCGCGACGCTCGGCACGTCATCCATCAAACCGACGCCCTGGCCCGCGCCCCAGATGTCTTTCCACGCCTTCGCCTTGTCGCCGCCGAAGTTCATCTTGGTCTTGTCCGATTCCGGCAGCGCGTCCGGGTCGAGCCCCGCGTTCACGATGCTTTCGCGGATGTAGTTGCCGTGCACGCCGGTGAACAGGTTCGTGTAGATGATGTCCGACGCCGTGGAATTGACGATGGCCTGCTTGTAGCTGTCCACCGCGTGCGCTTCTTTCGTGGCGATGAAACGCGTGCCCATGTACGCGAGGTCCGCGCCCATCGCCTGCGCGGCGAGAATGGAGCCGCCGTTGGCGATCGAGCCCGACAGCAC
>Ga0182007_10000448_pt1 | contig 24962 bp, 18 predicted proteins | sample Sormic07211113_1_FD_123023 | JGI IMG/M metagenome (GOLD analysis project Ga0182007, IMG submission 123023) | Rhizosphere microbial communities from Sorghum bicolor, Mead, Nebraska, USA - 072115-113_1 MetaG | ecosystem: Host-associated > Plants > Roots > Rhizosphere | place: USA: Nebraska...
CGCTTCCCTTCGGTCTTGCGTTTCCGACTCTATCAGATCTTTTTCCGATCCGATTTCCTCGGTGCTTTCCAGGTTCCCGCTTTCGCGTTTCCCTTTCCGGCGGTTCCGACTTTATCAGAAGTTCTGAGTCGGTTTTCCCGCCCCTCCGGGTCTGCTCCGGGCGCACGAAGCGGCCGGGTTCCCTTGCTGGCGGAGCCGTAAACGTACTGGAGCGGGGCGCCTCGATGCAAATCGAGGCGCCCCGCTGCCAGTTCACCCGGACGGTGTGTCAGACCTCCACCACGACCGGCAGGATCATCGGCCTGCGGCGATAGGTGTCGGAGACCCACTTGCCGAGGGTGCGACGGATGAGTTGCTGCAGTTGGTGCGGCTCCACCACGCCGTCCTGGGCCGAGCGCTCCAGGACCTCCGTGATCTTCGGGATCACGTCCCCGAAGGCGGAGTCCTCGATGCCCGAGCCGCGGGCCTGGATGTGCGGGCCGCCCGTGATCTTGCCGGTGGACGAGTCGACGACGAGGAAGACCGAGATGATGCCCTCGTCCCCGAGGATCTTGCGGTCCTTCAGCGCCGGCTCGCCGACGTCGCCGACCGAGAGACCGTCGACGTAGACATAACCCGCCTGGACCTTGCCCGCGATCTTCGCCTTGCCCTCGACGAGGTCGACGACCACGCCGTCCTCGGCGATGACGATGCGGTCGTGCGGGACGCCGGTCATGGCGCCCAGCTCGGCGTTGGCACGCAGATGGCGCCATTCGCCGTGGACCGGCATCAGGTTCTTGGGCCGGCAGATGTTGTAGAAGTACAGGAGTTCACCGGCCGAGGCATGCCCCGAGACATGCACCTTGGCGTTGCCCTTGTGGACGACATTGGCGCCCCAGCGGGTCAGGCCGTTGATCACGCGGTAGACCGCGTTCTCGTTGCCGGGGATCAGTGACGACGCCAGGATCACCGTGTCGCCCGCGACGATGCGGATCTGGTGGTCCCGGTTGGCCATCCGGGACAGCGCCGCCATCGGTTCGCCCTGCGAGCCCGTGCAGACCAGGACCACCTCGTGGTCCGGGAGGTCGTCGAGCGTCTTGACGTCGACGACCAGGCCCGGCGGGACCTTCAGATAGCCGAGGTCACGGGCGATGCCCATGTTCCGGACCATCGAGCGGCCGACGAAGGCGACCCTGCGGCCGTACTCGTGGGCCGCGTCCAGGATCTGCTGGATGCGGTGGACGTGGCTGGCGAAGCTCGCCACGATGATCCGCTTGCGGGCACTGCCGAAGACCTGACGCAGGACGTTCGAGATGTCCCGCTCGGGCGGGACGAAGCCGGGGACCTCGGCGTTCGTCGAGTCGGCGAGGAGCAGGTCGATGCCTTCCTCGCTGAGACGGGCGAACGCGTGTAGATCCGTGAGGCGGCCGTCCAGCGGCAGCTGGTCCATCTTGAAGTCGCCGGTGTGGACCACCATGCCCGCGGGGGTGCGGATGGCCACCGCCAGGGCGTCCGGGATGGAGTGGTTGACCGCGACGAACTCGCAGTCGAAGGGGCCGACGCGCTCGCGGTTCCCCTCCGCCACCTCAAGGGTGTACGGGCGGATGCGGTGCTCCTGGAGCTTGGCCTCGATCAGCGCGACGGTCAGCTTGGAGCCGATCAGCGGGATGTCCGGCTTCTCGCGGAGGAGGAAGGGGACGCCGCCGATGTGGTCCTCGTGGCCGTGGGTCAGGACGATGCCCTCGATGTCGTCGAGGCGGTCCCGGACGGACGAGAAGTCCGGCAGGATCAGGTCGATTCCGGGCTGCTCCTCCTCCGGGAAGAGCACTCCGCAGTCGACGATCAGCAGACGGCCGCCGTACTCGAAGACCGTCATGTTTCGGCCGATCTCGCCGAGACCGCCGAGCGGGGTGACCCGGAGGCCGCCTTCGGGAAGGACCGGGGGCGGGCCGAGTTCAGGATGCGGATGACTCAAAAGACTCTCCTCACCACGCACGCCACGTACCGGTCGGGCACGTGGCGTGCGTGACGTTCGTGCGTATAGCAGTTGTCGTTGTGGGATGCAGGCACCGGTGGCCTGCGCTATTCAGTTGTGAAGCCTGTCGTGCCAAGTCTGGTGTCAGAGCTGTACCCCGCCGGCGGCAAGATCGATCTTGAGCTGCTCGATCTCTTCAGCCGTGCACTCGACCATCGGTGCGCGCAGGGGGCCCGCGGGCAGGCCCTGGAGGGCGAGTGCGGCCTTCGTCGTCATGACGCCCTGGGTGCGGAACATGCCCGTGTACACCGGGAGCAGTTTCTGGTGGATCTCGGTGGCCTTCTGTACGTCGCCCGAGACGAAGGCGTCCACGAGGGCGCGAAGGTCGGGTGTGACCACGTGGCCGACCACGGAGACGAAGCCGACCGCGCCGACCGAGAGCAGCGGCAGGTTCAGCATGTCGTCGCCGGAGTACCAGGCCAGGCCCGAGCGGGCGATGGCCCAGCTGGCGCGGCCCAGGTCGCCCTTGGCGTCCTTGTTGGCGACGATCCGGGGGTGCTCGGCGAGCCGGACCAGTGTCTCGGTGTTGATCGGGACACCGCTGCGGCCGGGGATGTCGTAGAGCATGACCGGCAGCTCGGCGGCGTCCGCGACGGCCGTGAAGTGCTGGTACAAGCCCTCCTGAGGGGGCTTGTTGTAGTAAGGGGTGACGACCAGGAGGCCGTGTGCGCCCACCCGCTCGGCCTGGCGGGCCAGCTCGATGCTGTGGTGGGTGTTGTTGGTACCGACTCCGGCGACCACGTGCGCCCGGTCGCCGACGGCTTCCAGGACGGCCCGTACGAGATCCGATTTCTCCGCGTCGCTGGTGGTGGGGGACTCGCCGGTGGTGCCGTTGATGATCAGGCCGTCGTTGCCTGCGTCCACCAGGTGGGTGGCGAGCCGCTGCGCGCCGTCGAGGTCGAGTGCGCCGTCCGCCGTGAAGGGCGTGACCATGGCGGTGAGGACCCGCCCGAAGGGGGTCTGCGGAGTCGAGGTCGGAGCCATGGGTAACACGCTACTCGGTGCGCAATGCGTGGTCTGCCCTTGGGGTGCGGGATAAGTCCGGACAAATGCGGAGCCCGGTACTGCCTGCTCGGGGGTTCAAGCAGTACCGGGTCCGTTTGATCAGGCTAGATGAACTTCACCAATACCCGCAATTGGGACACTTCACCTGGCTGACCCGTACATGTGTGCTCTGCCGGGGAACGAGGGTGCGTTACGGCGCCACACGGCCGTTCGCATTGAAGGCCGCGTACGTCAGCGGCATGAGCTTGGCCCACTCCGCCTCCATCTTCTCGCCGACCATCTCGATCTCCCGCTGCGGGAAGGACGGCACCTTCGCCAGCTCGTGCTGGGTGCGCAGACCGAGGAAGTGCATCAGCGAGCGGGCGTTGCACGTGGCGTACATCGAGGAGAACAGCCCGACGGGGAGCACCGCCCGGGCGACCTCGCGGGCGACGCCGGCGGCGAGCATCTCCTGGTAGTGCTCGTACGCCTGGATGTACGACTCCTGCATCGCGCGCTCCACGAGCTCCTGCTGGGCTTCGGTGCCCTGCACGAACTCGTATTTGCCCGGACGGCCCTGCTGGACGAGCTTGCGGTCCTCGCCGGGGACGTAGAAGACCGGCTGCAGTTCCCTGTAGCGGCCTGATTCCTCGTTGTACGAGTTGTGCACGATGAAACCGTTGGCGAGGAAGTTGTGCCAGGGGCCCTCCACGGAGAGGTCGTACGTCATTTCCTCGCCGTCGGCCTCGATGGTGATGACCCGGTCCGGCACTGCTGTGGCGATCTTTCCACCGCGCTGCGCCAGTGCCTGCTCCCCCGCGCTCTTGGTGGCGTGGCAGGGCTCGCAGGCGGGCGCTAGGTTCTTCTCGTCGAGGGCCTGCAGCAGGTCCCCGGCCACGGGGACCACGTGGTCCAGGGCGAGTTGGTCACGTGGAAAGTCCTCACCGCACAAATGGCAGGTGTCGACCTCCTTGATCAGCCGCCCGCGCTGCATCGAGGTCCATACGCCGATGCCGCGTCGCAGGCTCGGCGGAATCAGTGCCTGTGACGGACGCGGCGCGGTGCCACCCACCAGCACGTCGTCGCCGACGGTGAGCTCCCCCGCCTTGCACCAGCCCTCCGGGGTGAACAGGGCGTGGTCGACCGTGCAGCGGAGGGTCTTGCCCGAGGCCGTGGTGATTTTGACGAGTGGCTTCACGCCGGACTCGATGACGTCGACGATCCTGGCGCGCTGGGCGAGCAGGGTCTCCTCGTCGAAACAGCGGACATGGTTGCGACGCACCGATTCGAGCTTGCGGATGCGAGTGCTGGGGTGCAGCTCCCGGAACTCGGCGACGGCGGACTCGGCCGCCTCGCGGTTCTCGTACAGGCCGAGGTAGTGGTTGGTGTCGCCGCGCCGCACCTGGGCCATCCACTTGCCCGCCCGGCTGTGCCAGGTCACACCTCCGGCCGAGTGCGGCAGACGGTCCTCGACGCCCGTGTGCCACAGCCGGTACAACTCGGCGATGGTGCGTCGGCGCAGGTGGCCGGCCTCGCTCTCCAGCGTGATCTGCGTGTCCCCTGCGATGCACCACCCCACCCGGTGCCGCATGAACTCGCGGAAGACGAAGATCGGGGCGCTGATGAAGAAGGTCATCGAATTGTGTTCGAAGGGGCTGCCGTGCCGGTCCCGCATGAGGTAGTTGATCAGGCCCTTGGAGCGCTCGGGGTCCTTGCCCAGCTCGTCCAGGGACTGTTCGCCGACAGTCGAGACACGGGCGGCGAACAGCACGTCGGCGTCGGACGCGGTGTGCTTGACCAGCTCGACGGTGACATCGCTGCGGAAGCCGGGCTTGAGGTCGTCGGCGGGGGTGTCGGTCACGGCTCGGAGGGTCCTTCCATCACTTCTGGCGGGCGGCGCCCACTCTACGGGGCGGCACTGACAACGGGGCGTTCGGTGCCGGGTCGCGACATACGGCGGCGAATTTCTGTGAATTCGGCGAAACCGGGCACCTTTTGGGGCGCTCGGCCGTCTGTGTAAGTGACAGTCACTCGTTCGACCTCAGCCCTTCCACCCGTAAGGAGAGACACCCCCATGTTCCGTCGGCGCGAGCCCGTTCCGTTCGCCTTCCTCGCCGAAGCCGACAGGTTCAACAGCAATGTCGCGCCCCCTCCGCGGGAGCGGGCGTCCGCCGGTCAGATAGCCGGGCGCTGGCTGCTCGGGCTCACCATCGTCGCCGCGCTGGTCGGCTCCGTGGTCCTCGGCATGCCGGCGCTGTCCACGAACACCGGCACGGCGACTCAGCAGTCACAGGCGTCCCAGGGACGCTGACTCCATCCGGACCCCCAATAGTGGTGAGCAGGGACACTGGCGGATAGCCTCACCGGGCACAGCCCACACATGGATTGAGTGAGGACCAGCCGTGCCCCTGCCCTTCCTGACGGCCGACCGAGCTTTCGAGACCGCCGACGACGTCGCGCTCCCCTACGACGACCGTGACCACTGGCGGCGCCCCTACCGTCTGGGTCCGTGGCGGGTGGGCGTGTCCGCGCTGGCGCTGCTGTTCGCCTCGTTCGTGTTGTTCGCGGCCGTCATCGTCGCGCTCACCGGCTCGGTCTCCGAGGCCGGTGTGCTCCTCGGTGTCGCGCTGGCCGTCATCCTGGCGGCCCTGCGTCTGCTGCGGGTGGGTGTCTGGGTGAGCGCGCGCGGGCTGCGCCACGTCCGCTACTTCGGCACGCGAACGGTGCCCTGGGGCCAGGTCGTCGCCGTGCGCACGGTGCAGCAGCCGGTGCGCTGGCTGGGCCTGCCCCGCACGGTGCAGGGGCAGGCGCTGATCCTCGTACGCAGGGATCGCTCCGCGCAGGACGCGCCGCTGCTGCTGACGACGCACAACGCCGACTTCCTGGCCCGCCCGGGGTCGTTCGACCGGGCGGCGGACACGATCGAGGCGTGGGCCGCGGAGAACGTACGGGGCTGACGCCGGCCGACCGCGGCGGGCACTGCAGACGGCGATGACATGTCGCCGTGCCGCCGAGGAAGAGAAGGCGGTCAGGCCTCGATCGTCCTGCCGTCGTGCAAGGCGATCGCCCGTTGCATCGCCTTGCGGGCGCGGGGTGTGTCGCGGGCGTCGTGGTAGGCCACGGCGAGGCGGAACCAGCTGCGCCAGTCGTCGGGGGCCGCCTCCGTCTCCGCCTTGCGCCTGGCGAAGACCTCGTCGGCCGAGTCGCGGTCGATCCGGCCGCCCGGTGTGCGCTTCAGCTCGTCGACCGGCAGGCCGCCTTCGGCGTCCAGTTCGGCGGCGAGGGCGTTGGCCCGGCGGACGAACTGGGTGTTCTTCCACAGGAACCACAGGCCGATGACCGGCAGGATCAGCACCGCCACGCCGAAGGTGACGGTGATGAGCGTGCCGGCCTCGATGAGCATCACGCCTCGGCTGCCGACCAGGACGAAGTAGAAGACCAGGACGGCTGCGGTTATGACGTAGGAGATCTTCGCGCGCATGACGTCAGGGGCTCAGTTCAGGTCCAGGAAGTTTTCCAGGCCGAAGGTCAGGCCCGGAGTGGTCACCACGCGCCGCGCACCGAGCAGGATGCCCGGCATGAAGCTGCTGTGGTGGAGGGAGTCGTGGCGGATGGTCAGGGTCTCGCCCTCGCCGCCGAGCAGTACCTCCTGGTGGGCGAGGAGACCGCGCAGACGGACGGAGTGGACGGGGACGCCGTCGACGTCCGCGCCCCGCGCGCCGTCCAGCGCGGTCTCCGTGGCGTCCGGCGCGGGGGCCGTGCCCGCCGCGCGGCGGGCCTCGGCGATGAGCTGGGCGGTGCGGGTGGCCGTACCGCTGGGCGCGTCCACCTTCTTCGGGTGGTGGAGCTCGACGACCTCGACGGACTCGAAGTAGGGCGCGGCGATCTGCGCGAACTTCATGTTCAGGACGGCGCCGATGGAGAAGTTGGGCGCGATCAGCACGCCCGTCTGCGGGCTGGCGGCCAGCCAGCCGTTGAGCCGCGCGAGGCGCTCGTCGGTCCAGCCGGTGGTGCCGACGACCGCGTGGATGCCGTGCCCGAGGCAGTACTCGAGGTTGGCCATCACCGAGTCGGGCGTCGTCAGTTCGACCGCGACCTGGGCGCCGGTCTCCGCGAGGGTCTCCAGCTTGTCGCCCCGGCCGAGGGCGGCGACCAGCTCCATGTCCTCGGCCGCCTCGACGGCGCGTACCGCCTCCGAACCGATGCGGCCCCTCGCGCCGAGGACCGCCACGCGCAGCTTGCTCATCTCTCTTGCTTCCTAACGCAGTTACCTAAGACAGCAGTTACCGAAGACAGCGGTTACCGAGGACAGGCGTCAGGCCACGGCCGCCTGCAGACGCGACGCCTGCTTGTCCTTCAGCGGGCCGATGACCGACAGCGAGGGCCGCTGTCCCAGGATGTCGCGGGCGATCGCGCGGACGTCGTCCGGGGTGACCGAGGCTATCCGGGCGAGCATGTCGTCGACGGACATCTGCTCGCCCCAGCACAGCTCGCTCTTGCCGATACGGTTCATCAGCGCGCCCGTGTCCTCGAGGCCCAGGACCGTCGAGCCGCGGAGCTGCCCGATGGCCCGGGTGATCTCCTCGTCGGACAGGCCGTGCTCGGCGACGTGGTCGAGCTCGTCGCGACAGATCTTCAGGACGTCGTGGACCTGGGAGGGACGGCAGCCGGCGTAGACCCCGAAGAGGCCGCAGTCGGCGAAGCCGGAGGTGTACGAGTACACGCTGTAGGCCAGGCCGCGCTTCTCGCGGACCTCCTGGAAGAGACGGGAGGACATCCCGCCGCCGAGGGCCGTGTTGAGCACACCGAGCGCCCAGCGGCGCTCGTCCGTGCGGGCCAGGCCCGGCATGCCCAGGACGACGTGCGCCTGCTCGGTCTTGCGGCCGAGGAGTTCGACGCGGCCGGCGGTGCGGATCGTACGGCGGCCGTCGCGCGGGGCGATGGGGGCGGCCTCGGCGTTCTTGAAGGCGCCGGCCTTCTCGAAGGCGGTCCTGACCTGTCGTACGACCTTGTTGTGGTCGATGTTGCCGGCGGCCGCCACGACCAGGTGGGTGGGGTCGTAGTGCTTCTTGTAGAAGCGGCGGATGCGGTCGGCGGTGAGGGCGTTGACCGTGTCGACCGTGCCGAGGACCGGGCGGCCGAGGGGGTTGTCGCCGAACATCGTGTGCGCGAACAGGTCGTGCACGCAGTCGCCCGGGTCGTCCTCGGTCATGGCGATCTCTTCGAGGATGGCGCCGCGCTCGACGTTGACGTCCTCTTCGAGGATGAGTGAGCCGGTCAGCATGTCGCAGACGACGTCGATGGCGAGCGGCAGGTCGGCGTCGAGCACGCGCGCGTAGTAGCACGTGTACTCCTTGGCCGTGAACGCGTTCATCTCGCCGCCGACCGCGTCGAGGGCCGAGGAGATGTCCAGGGCGCTGCGCCTGGAGGTGCCCTTGAAGAGCAGGTGCTCCAGGTAGTGGGTGGCGCCGTTCAGGGTCGGTGTCTCGTCGCGGGAGCCGACGTGGGCCCAGATGCCGAAGGTCGCGGAGCGGACCGAGGGCAGGGTCTCGGTGACGATGCGCAGACCGCCCGGGAGGGTGGTCTTGCGGACCGTGCCGATGCCGTTCTCGCCCTTGATCAGGGTTTGGGTACGGGCGACGGCCCGCGCCTCCGTGGAGGTGCGGGCCGTCGCCGTGGAGTTGTTCGATGTCACTTGTCGCCCGCAGCGGAGCTGCTGTCGGATGCAGCGTCCTTCTTGTCGTCCTCGGCGTCTTCGCCCTCGATCACGGGGATCAGGGAGAGCTTGCCGCGGGAGTCGATCTCGGCGATCTCGACCTGGACCTTCTGGCCCACCCCGAGGACGTCCTCGACGTTCTCCACGCGCTTGCCGCCGGCGAGCTTGCGGATCTGCGAGATGTGCAGCAGACCGTCCTTGCCGGGGAGGAGGGAGACGAAGGCGCCGAACGTCGTCGTCTTCACGACCGTGCCCAGGTAGCGCTCGCCGACCTCGGGCATCGTCGGGTTGGCGATGCCGTTGATCGTCGTACGGGCGGCCTCGGCGGAGGGGCCGTCGGCGGCACCGATGTAGATGGTGCCGTCGTCCTCGATGGTGATCTCGGCGCCGGTGTCCTCCTGGATCTGGTTGATCATCTTGCCCTTGGGGCCGATGACCTCGCCGATCTTGTCCACGGGGATCTTGACGGTGATGATCCGCGGGGCGTTGGGGGACATCTCGTCCGGCGTGTCGATCGCTTCCATCATCACGTCGAGGATGTGGAGGCGGGCGTCACGGGCCTGCTTGAGGGCGGCGGCCAGGACGGAGGCGGGGATGCCGTCCAGCTTGGTGTCGAGCTGGAGGGCGGTCACGAACTCCTTGGTGCCGGCGACCTTGAAGTCCATGTCGCCGAAGGCGTCCTCCGCACCGAGGATGTCGGTGAGGGTGACGTAGTGCGTCTCGCCGTCGATGTCCTGGGAGATCAGGCCCATGGCGATACCGGCGACGGGGGCCTTCAGCGGCACACCGGCGTTCAGCAGCGACATGGTGGAGGCGCAGACCGAGCCCATGGACGTCGAGCCGTTCGAGCTCAGCGCCTCGGAGACCTGGCGGATCGCGTAGGGGAACTCCTCGCGCGTCGGCAGGACCGGGACCAGGGCGCGCTCGGCGAGGGCGCCGTGGCCGATCTCGCGGCGCTTGGGGGAGCCGACGCGGCCGGTCTCGCCGGTGGAGTACGGCGGGAAGTTGTAGTTGTGCATGTAGCGCTTGCGGGTCACCGGGGAGAGGGTGTCCAGCTGCTGCTCCATGCGGAGCATGTTGAGGGTGGTGACGCCCAGGATCTGGGTCTCGCCACGCTCGAACACCGCGGAGCCGTGCACGCGCGGGATGGCCTCGACCTCGGCGGCGAGCGTACGGATGTCCGTGACGCCACGGCCGTCGATGCGCTTCTTCTCCTTGATCACGCGCTCGCGGACGAGCTGCTTGGTCAGGGAGCGGTACGCGGCGGAGATCTCCTTCTCGCGGCCCTCGAACTCCGGGAGGAGCTTCTCGGCGGCGAGCGCCTTGACGCGGTCGAGCTCGGCCTCGCGCTCCTGCTTGCCCGCGATGGTCAGCGCGGAGGCGAGCTCCGGGCGGACGGCGGCGGTCAGCGCCTCCAGGACGTCGTCCTGGTAGTCGAGGAAGATCGGGAACTCGCCGGTCGGCTTGGCGGCCTTGGCGGCGAGGTCGGCCTGGGCCTTGCACAGGACCTTGATGAAGGGCTTCGCGGCTTCCAGACCCGCGGCGACGACCTCCTCGGTCGGGGCCTCGGCGCCGCCCTTGACCAGCTGGATGGTCTTGTCGGTGGCCTCGGCCTCGACCATCATGATCGCGACGTCGCCGTCCTCCAGGGTGCGGCCCGCGACGACCATGTCGAAGACGGCGTCCTCGAGCTCGGAGTGCGTCGGGAAGGCCACCCACTGGTTGTTGATCAGCGCGACGCGGACGCCGCCGATCGGACCGGAGAAGGGCAGACCGGCCAGCTGCGTGGACGCGGACGCGGCGTTGATCGCCACGACGTCGTACAGGTGGTCGGGGTTGAGGGCCATGATGGTGGCGACGACCTGGATCTCGTTGCGCAGGCCCTTCTTGAAGGAGGGGCGCAGCGGGCGGTCGATGAGGCGGCAGGTGAGGATCGCGTCCTCGGAGGGCCGGCCCTCACGGCGGAAGAAGCTGCCGGGGATCTTGCCGGCGGCGTACATCCGCTCCTCGACGTCCACCGTCAGGGGGAAGAAGTCGAGCTGGTCCTTGGGGTTCTTGGAGGCGGTGGTGGCCGACAGCACCATGGTGTCGTCGTCCAGGTAGGCCACGGCGGAGCCGGCGGCCTGCTTGGCCAGGCGGCCCGTCTCGAAGCGGATGGTGCGGGTGCCGAAGGAACCGTTGTCAATGACGGCCTCGGCGTAGTGGGTCTCGTTCTCCACTAGCGTTTTCTCCGTTACTTTCGTCTGCTATTCGTCTTTTGTCCCCGTCCGCCCGTGTGGCGGTGGGACATACGCGGAGAAGCGCTCCATCTGGTGCGGGCCGGTCTTCGATCGAAGCACCCGGGTTCGCATCGCCCGGGGGCCACTACCGAGGACCGGCGGCGGCGAGGTGCACTTCTCCTCGTGGTACTGCGTCGTGCTACCACACTACAAAGCGGGTGTGACACTCCGCACGTTTCCGTACGTACGGCAAAGGGAGCGATCCCCGATCGTTTCGGGAACCGCTCCCTTCGTCACGTCTTACTTGGCGCCCGCAGCACCGCGGCGGATGCCGAGGCGGTCGACCAGCGTACGGAAGCGCTGGATGTCCTTCTTGGCGAGGTACTGCAGCAGGCGGCGGCGCTGACCGACCAGGATCAGCAGACCACGACGGGAGTGGTGGTCGTGCTTGTGGGTCTTGAGGTGCTCGGTCAGGTCGGAGATGCGGCGCGAGAGCATGGCGACCTGGACCTCGGGGGAGCCGGTGTCGCCCTCCTTCTGGCCGAACTCGGCGATGATCTGCTTCTTCGTAGCGGCGTCGAGCGACACTCGTACTCCTCGTGATCTTGGTTGCCGCCGAGTGCCCCTGGTCTGCTACTCAGGGGAGCTTCCGTGACTCGGGAGGCGGGGATCCGCTGGGCGCTTCCCCCAGGTGGACCGGGGGCGCGTACACAAACGGCCGTCACACAGCGTACCAGGCGATCCGGCTAGATCCCGCCGCGCATCCGGCCGTAGACGTCGAGGACGGCCAGGCAGACCGGGACCAGGGAGAGCAGGACCAGTGAGTCCGCGAGGTCGAGCATGCGGCCCCAGAAGGGGGACAGGCCCTTCTGCGGGACGATCAGGGCGATAGCGATCAGAAGCAGCACACCGACGCCGACCGAGGCACCGAGCCACAGGGTGCGTACGTCGACCGGGCCGTTGTTGCCCTTGAGCAGCTCCATGACGATGTCCGTCGGCGGCGAGATCGCGAGGCCGAGGACCAGCAGGGCGAGCGTGACGACACCGGCCACGAAGAGACAGGCGACCTGGGCGGTGTAGCGGAACAGCCGGGCCCGCAGCATCGCGGCGAGGCCGGTGCACAGGGCCAGCAGCTGGGCCCAGCCGTTGTCGCTGAAGCCGAGGACCGCGCCGCCCGCGCCGACGACGACCGCGGCGCAGCCGCCGACCAGGCCGAGGAGCAGTTCATGGCCGCGGCTGGTCTGGGCGACGATCCGCTGGACGTCGACGGCCTCCAGGTCGCCCTCCTGGCCCTCGCGACGGGCGCGGGCCAGGTCCTCGGGGTTGCGGAAGCCGATGGGGAGCTTGGCGAACCGGGCCGACCAGCCGGGCAGGAAGCCGACGACCGCGAGGGCGACGACCGAGGTGCCGGCGGCGATCTCCCGGGGCGCGGCCTCGGTGAGCACACCGGCGAACACGGCGAGGGTGCCGATCGCGGAGGCCAGCGCGGCGGCCACGAACGGGGCGTCACCCTGCGGCAGCAGCATGATCAGCACGACGGAGAAGAGGAGGACGACCACACAGCCGACCAGGAACTGGATCCGGCCCGGTCCCTCGTGCGCGCCCTGCTGGATGACGCCGGAGCCCGCGATGAGCGCGTGCGGCAGCGCCGAGATGCCCAGCGCGACGGCCGAGCCCCGGTCGTCGTAGACACGCGCGCGTACCCCGGCGAGTGCCGTCAGGGCGAGGGCGGTGACGCCGGCCAGGATGCCGGGGAGGCCGTACATGTCGTGCCGTACCGGATCGGCGAACCAGAAGACGAAGCCGAGCATGACCAGGAGCAGCGAGCCCGCGACGAGGCCGGCCACGCGCATCAGGTTGTCGTTCCAGCTGCGGGTGTCCTGCTTGACCGCGGCGGCGATGGCGTCGACGACGTCGTCGTGGACGGCCGGCGGCAGGGAGTCGGCGAAGGTGCGAAGCAGCAGCACCTCGCCGTCGCGGACCCGATGCTCCAGCAACGAGCGGCTGGCGTCGAGGACCTGCCCCTCACGGGTCACCAGGTGGTAGCCGGCGAGGCTGTTGTCGGACTGGACCAGGCCGGAGAGCCTGACGATCTCGGGAAAGAGGTCCTGGATCGGCAGATCCTCGGGCAGCGCGACATCCACTCTGCTGTCCGGCGCCGCGATGGTGATTCGGCAGAAACCTGTCGAAGTCCCCGTGCTCACCTGGTGTTCCCCCTGTTGGCAAGGCTGTTTGGCGTGCTGCATTCACGCGTTCGTACGATGCGAAGCGCCACCATATCCGCTGCGGTACCCCGCGAAACCCCTGCCTCCCGCATTCCTCCCAGGACCTGCGCCGCATCTCCATGCGCCTGGCTCCCTGAGGCACCGCACTCATCAGTAGGATCGTCGCCTACGCGAACGACGCCTACGCGAACAAGAACGTCGCGGTACACGGGGGCGTCGGTGCCAGGACGTATCGATCGCGAAGGATGAGTGCATTCGGTGAGCGTCGTCATCATCAAACGACCACCGCGGATAGTCCCCCCAGTGGTCCCGGACGGCGAAGTCAGGCTGGAGACGCCGCCCGAGATCCCCCGCGAGGGTGACGAGAGCATGCTCATGAACCTGCTGCCCATGATGGGCATGCTGGGTTCCGTCGCCTTCTTCTTCACCACCGGTCAGGCGTACATGAAGGTGGTCGGCGGCATCATGCTGGCCTCCACCCTCGCCATGGCCATCGCCCAGTACGCCAAGTCCCGCCAGGGGCCGGGCGCGGGCATGGCGCAGGACCGCCGGGACTACTTCCGCTATCTGGAACAGGTCCGCAAGGACGTCCACAAGACGGCCGAACTGCAGCGGCGCAGCCAGCTGTTCCAGCACCCCGACCCCGAACAGCTGTGGGCGGTCGCCGCCGACGGCAAGCGGCTGTGGGAGCGGCGCCCGACGGACGGGGACTTCGCCTCCGTACGGATCGGCCGCGGTGTGCAGCAGCTCAACACCCCGCTGGTGGCGCCGGACACGGCCCCCAAGGAGGAGCTGGAGCCGCTCACGGCGGCGGCCATGAAGGCCTTCCTGGACGCGCACGGCAGCCTGAGCGACCTGCCCGTCTCCGTCTCGCTGCGCGCCTTCTACCACGTGACGGTCTGCGGCGACACCGACACCGTCTACGGCAACGCCCGCGCCGCGCTGTGCCAGTTGGCGACGCTGCACTCGCCCGAGGACCTGATGATCGCCGTGGTGGCGCATCCCTCGGCCGCGGCGGACTGGGACTGGATCAAGTGGCTGCCGCACAGCCAGCACCCGAAGGCGAAGGACGGCGCGGGCTCGGCCCGGCTGCTCTTCGACGACCTCGGGGAGCTGGAGGAGGCGCTCGCCGACCAGCTGGACGACCGTCCGCGCTGGAACCGGGACGCGACCCCGGTCTACGACCAGCCGCACCTGATCGTGATCCTCGACGGCGGCACGGTGCCGCCGGACTCCGAACTCGCCGGCAGCGAGGGCCTCCAGGGCGTCACGTTCCTGGAGATCGCCCCCGGCGAGCTGGAGGAGGAACTGCGCGCCGGGCTGACCATCTTCGTGAAGCCGGAGCGGATGCGGCTGTTCGTCGGCCACGAGTCGGCGTACAGCGGCAAGCCCGATCTGCTGGGCCCCGAGCAGGCCGAGTCCCTGGCCCGGCAGCTGGCGCCGTTCCGGGTCGGCACCGCGGAGGAGGGCGAACCCCTTCTGTCCAACCTGGACTTCACCGACCTCATGGGCATCGGTGACGCGGGCACCGTCGACGTCTCCCGCACCTGGCGGCCGCGCACGCTGCACGAGCGCCTGCGGGTGCCGATCGGTGTCGGCGAGAACGGCGAGCCGGTCATGCTCGACCTGAAGGAGGCCTCGCAGGAGGGCATGGGCCCGCACGGCCTGTGCGTCGGCGCCACCGGCTCCGGCAAGTCCGAGGTGCTGCGCACCCTGGTGCTCGGTCTCGCGGTGACGCACTCCTCGGAGACGCTGAACTTCATCCTCGCGGACTTCAAGGGCGGTGCGACCTTCGCCGGTATGGCCGACATGCCGCACACCGCGGCGGTCATCACCAACCTCGCCGACGACCTCACCCTCGTCGACCGTATGCGCGACTCGATCATGGGTGAGACGCAGCGCCGCCAGGAGCTGCTGCGCTCGGCCGGCAACTACGCCAACCTGCACGACTACGAGAAGGCCCGGGCCGCGGGCGCCGCCCTCGAACCGATGGCGTCGCTGGTGATCGTGCTCGACGAGTTCTCCGAACTCCTCACCGCCAAGCCCGACTTCATCGACATGTTCATCCAGATCGGCCGTATCGGCCGATCGCTGGGCATCCATCTGCTGCTGGCCTCGCAGCGCCTGGAGGAGGGCAAGCTGCGCGGCCTGGACACCTACCTCTCGTACCGGATCGGTCTGCGGACCTTCTCCGCCGCCGAGTCCCGTACGGCGATCGGTGTCCCGGACGCCTACCACCTGCCGTCGATCCCCGGTTCCGGCTACCTCCGCTACGACACCGACACCATGGTCCGCTTCAAGGCGGCCTATGTGTCGGGCCCGTACCACGGCGAGGGTCCCTCCCGCGTGCACCGTTCGACGCAGCTGCGGCCCGCGCTGTTCACCGCGGAGCACGTGGCACTGCCCCCGCAGCCGGTGGTCGAGGAGCCGGAGCCCGACCACCGGGTGGACGACGCGCTCGCCGACACCGTCCTGGACGTGCTGGTCGCCCGTATGGTCAACCAGGGTCCGCCCGCCCACCAGGTGTGGCTGCCCCCGCTGGACGAGGCGCCCTCGCTGGAGCAGCTCCTGCCCCAGCTCGCCGTCACCCAGGAGCGCGGCCTGACCGCGCCCGACTACACGGCCCTCGGCCGGCTCAACGTGCCGGTCGGCCTGGTGGACAAGCCGTTCGAGCAGCGGCGTGACGTGCTGTACCGGGACTTCTCCGGCGGCGCCGGCCATGGTCTGTTCGTCGGTGGCCCGCAGTCCGGCAAGTCGACGCTGCTGCGTTCGCTGATCTCGTCGTTCGCACTCACCCACACTCCGTCCGAAGTGCAGTTCTACTGCCTGGACTTCGGTGGCGGCAGCCTCATCGCGATGGAGGAGCTGGCGCACGTCGGCGGGGTCGCCAACCGGCTCGACGCCGAGAAGGTGCGCCGTACGGTCAGCGAGGTCGAGGGCATCCTCAACGCGCGCGAGGAGTACTTCCGCACCAACAACGTCGACTCCATCCAGACCTACCGTCAGCGCCGGGCCCAGGGGCTGCTGCCCGACCAGCCCTGGGGTGACGTCTTCCTGGTCATCGACGGCTGGGCGACCTTCAAGACGGACTACGAGCAGTTGGAGTCCACCGTCACGGAGATCGCGACGCGCGGTCTCGGCTTCGGTGTGCACGTCGTCCTGACCGCCGCCCGCTACACCGAAGTGCGGCCCGCGCTCAAGGACATGCTGCAGAACCGCATCGAGCTGCGCCTCGGCGACCCGACCGAGTCGGAGATCGACCGCAAGGTCGCGCAGAACGTGCCGGTCGGCATTCCCGGCCGCGGTCTGACCCAGGAGAAGCTGCACTTCATGACCGCGCTGCCCCGGGTCGACGGTTCCTCGGCGACCGAGGACCTGTCCGAGGCGACGCAGATCCTCATCCGCGGCGTCAACGAGAACTGGCAGGGCCCGCACGCGCCCGCGGTACGGCTGCTGCCGACCATGCTGGCGTCCGACCGGCTGCCCAAGGGCTTCGAGCACCCGGACCGCGGTGTCGCCATCGGCATCGACGAGTCCTCGCTCTCGCCGGTCTTCGTCGACTTCGAGACCGACCCGCTGTTCATCGTGTTCGGTGAGAGCGAGTCCGGTAAGTCGGCGATCCTGCGGATGCTCGTCAAGCAGATCACCGAGCGGTACACGCCGGAGCAGGCGAAGATCGTCATGGGTGACTACCGGCGTGCCCACCTGGAGGGCGTGCCCGACTCGCACCTGTCGCGGTACTGCGCGTCGGCGCCCGCGCTGACGGAGACGCTGGAGGGCCTGGCGGGGTCCATGCACCGCCGTATGCCGGGTCCCGACGTCACGCCCGAGCAGCTGCGCAACCGCAGCTGGTACAGCAGCCCGGACGCGTTCGTCATCATCGACGACTACGACCTGGTGGCGACGGGCATGAACCCGCTCTCCCCGCTCCTGGAGTACCTGCCGTTCGCCCGTGACATCGGTCTGCGGATCATCATCGCCCGCTCCTCGGGCGGTGCGAGCCGGTCGCTGTACGAGCCGATCATGCAGCGCATGCGGGAACTCGGCGCGCAGGGCATCGTGCTCTCCGGCGACCGCTCGGAGGGGCAGCTGCTGGGCAGCATCACGCCGTCGCAACTGCCGCCGGGCCGCGGGTACTTCCACACGCGGCGCCGGGGCGGACAGCTCATCCAGACGGGATGGCTGCCGGCGCGGTTCTGAGCGCTCGGCCGCGGCCGGACGAGAGGGGGCGGCACACGCGAGGCGCCGCCCCTCCTCCGTTTCCCTCGTTTCCCTGGATTCCCTGGATTCCCTGGACTCCCTCGTTTCCTTCGTTGTCAGTGGGGGCCGCTATGGTGGCGTTGCTGGAGAAAACCAGAGAAACGACGAGCCACGGGGGCAGTTGTGTCGTCTGACTACATGGACTCCGATCCGAAGGTCCTCAAGACCGAGGGCTTCAACATGTACACGGTCGGCCAGGACTTCTCGAAGGCCGTGACCGCGCTGCAGAACGGCCTGACCGCCCTCGAACAGGGCGACACCCCGCCGTGGGGCGACGACGACATCGGCGAGAAGTTCGGGGTCGCCTACGAGGGTCTGCGCGACGGCATGTACCAGTCGATGGGCAGCCTCGCCGAGCGGCTGGCGGGCATGGGCGTCGCCTTCACCAAGATGGGTGTGGCCCATGAGCAGAACGAGGCCGAGCAGCTCGACGTCTGGCAGAAGACGACCGCCGAGTTCGACGGCCAGGTGAAGCTTCCGCCCGGTGTCTCGCAGACCATGGTCACAAAGAGTCAGAACACCTGATCCGAGGGCGGATACACGGTGCCCGCCAGTAGGGTGAGGCGCGTACTTCGTTCACATGTAAGGAAGAGGCCCCGCAGCATGGCGGAGACGGAAGAGCAGATCAAGGCACGCAAGGAGCGGGAGCGGGACGAGCTGTACGCGCTCGACATCTCCGGCGTCGAGTGGCAGAGCGCGCCCGGGACCGAGGAGCACGAGGAGCGGGTGGAGATCGCGTACCTGCCCGGGGGCGCGGTGGCCATGCGGTCGTCGCTCGACCACTCGACGGTGCTGCGGTACACCGAGGCGGAGTGGCGGGCGTTCGTGCTGGGGGCACGGGACGGGGAGTTCGACCTGGAGCCCGCGCCTGACGGGGGAGTCTCGGGGGACTGAGCGGTTGGGGCGTTGTCCGACACAGCCTCGCGCCCCTGAAGGGCGTTACCGGATCAGCGACGTGTCACTGGATCAACGACGTTCGAGGAAGGCGTCCGCTTCGGCGGGGGACGGGGACTTCATGACCGGCTCGGGTGACGACTACGCGCCGCATCCGCATATCGGCGGGCGCGTCGCCGCGCTGCGGGCGCTTGCCCACTGGCGGGCCGACGGGCTCGGTGCTCCCCGTGTCGTCGTGGTCACCGGGGATTCCGGGAGCGGGCGTTCGCGATTGCTCACCGGGTTCCTCATGCTGTGCGAGCCGGACTTTCGCAAACGGCTGCCGTTGGAGGAGATGGACCCTTCGACGGTGCCGCCGGAAATGGCCGCGCCCGCGGTGCCGGCACCCGCCGGGCTGACCGCCGCGCAGGTGCTCTGGCTGCTCGCCGACCACTACGAGGTGAACGCCACCAGCGTGCAGGGCGTGTTCGCCGAACTGGCCGCGCTCGACGAGCCGTTGACCGTCGTCGTGCCCGACGTGGATCGGGCCGGGCCGGTGCGGGCCGCGGGGGAACCCGAACGGCTGGTGCGGGAGGTACTCACACCGCTGGCCGCCATCGAGTCCGTACGGCTGCTCACCGAGCTGCCCCGTCCCCTGGCCGCCGAGCTCGCCGGGGCGCTGCCGGCCGGCACCGTACAGGTCATCGATCTCGACGCGCCGGAGTGGGCCGATCCCGAGGGGCTGGTCCGGCACGCACAGGCGGCGCTCGACCCGGGGTTCGGGGCACCGGAGCTGCCGTTCACCGTCGATCCCGCGGCCCGCCTCGCCCTGGGCGCGGCCGTCGCACGCCGGGCCGGGACCAGCCCGCTGGTCGTCCAACTGGCCGTCCGCTGCCTCCTGATGGCCCCCGAAGGCTTCGACCCGGCGGACGAGAGCGTGTTGCCCACCTCCGTCGGCGAGGCGCTCGATCTGCATGCCCGGCGGCTCGGCGCCGACCCGCGGACGCTACGGCTGCTGCTGGCGCCCCTCGCCCTGTCCGAGGCCGACGGCATACCCGTCCAGCTGTGGGCGCGGCTCGCGAGCGCGGTCGCCGGAGAAAATCTGAGCCGGGCCTTCGCGGAAGGGATGTTGCTCGTCGGGCCCTTCGTGCAGCCGGAGGAGCAGGAGGGGCCGGCGGGCGCTGAGGAGCAGGAAGGGTCGGCGGACGCAGAGGAGCAGGACGGCGGTCGCGCGCTGGTGCGGCTCTTCCATCCGGCCCTCGGTGAGGAGATCCGCGCCGGGCTGCCGGACGTCCGCGCCGCCCAGACCCGGATCGCGATGGCCCTGCTGGAGGCCGTGCCGGAACAGGACTGGAACAGGGCCGACCCGTATGTGCGCGACCACATCGCGGGCCACACCCTGGAGGCGGGTGTGCTGCCCCAACTCCTCACGGACCCGGGGCTGTTCGTGCACGGCGACCCGGTGCCCCTGCGTGCCGCCGTCGAGGCGGTCCCGGCCGGGGAGCTCGGTGCGCCGGCCCGTACGTATCTGCGTACGGCTCCCCTGCTGACCCGGACCCAGGTGCCCGTGGTGCTGCGGGCCGCGCTGCTGGAAACGGCGTTCGTGGAGGACGGGCTGCCCGAGTACGCCGAGGCGATCCACGGACGGCTCGGCCTCGACCTGCCGTGGCGGACACTGTGGAGTCTGCCGGTGCCGGGGGTGAGCGCCGTGACCGTGGGCAGCGTGCCCCGGGGCGCGGAGCCGGCCGTTCCGGTCGCCGTTCTCGTGGTGCCTGCGGGGACGCCGGGCGCGCGGCCGGTCGAGGGCGCGGAGGGTGCGGTCGGTGGCGAGGGTGAGACCGGTGCCGAAGGTGAGACCGGCGCTGAGGGTAAGGCCAGTGCCGAAGGTGGCGGCGGTGCTGTGGGTGGGGGCGGTTCGGCGATGCTCGTCCACGGGCTCGTCCGGGCGGACGACGAGCTCGGTGACGTAGACCCACGGCAGATCCTGCGGCCGTCCGAGGACGAGCGGGCCGCTGCCCCGCTGGGACTGAGCCGTGGCGCCGACTACCTGCGGGTCTGGGAGCGCGCGAGCCAGGAGGTCGTGGCGGCGCTGATCTCGGACGTGCCCTTCATCGACGCCGACCTCTCCCCCGACGGGATCCTGGTCGTCGCGACCGAGCGCGGGGCGAAGGCCCTCCGCATCCGGCCGGCGGGCGCGGCGATAGCCTCGTAGCGACACACCGTCCCCACACGTTCGACCGGAACAGCGACCCAGTCGACCAGAACAGTGACCATTCGATCAGAGCAGTGATCTCTTGCAGAGCAGTGATCTCGCCATCCCGAAGGAGCCCCTCTTGAGCAGCCAGGAGCAGGCGGCGGCACGGGGCACGGCCGCGCCCGAAGGTGCCCGTCCGGTCACCGGCCCCGGCAACACCGCCGTCTTCACGTACGTCGACCCGGCGAACGGCGAGGAGACCACGCTCTTCCGCACCTCCGGCCCGGGCCTGCCTCCGGCCGAGTACCAGGGGTGGGCCGAGCTGCGGCGGCTGAACGTGCCCGTGGACGCCGTCCGCGCCGTCCACACCGACCTGCGCCCGAGCCTGCTCCCCGGCGGCTACACCTCCGAGCTCCTCAGCTCCTTCCCGAACGCCCAGCTCTCCTGCTCACAGGGTTACGGTGCCCGCCCCGAGGAGCGTGCGGAGGGTGTCGCGGCGCTGGTGCGGCAGGTCGAGATGCTGCACCAGGTGGCCGGTCAGCAGCCGCCGCCCCGCCCGTACCGCGTTCCGGTGCCCTCCGCGGTGACGCCCGCCGAGCCGCTGCGGGACGTGGCCCTGGGCCGGCAGCTCGTCGAGGTCTTCGGTGAGGACGGCGTACGGCGCCACGACGCCGACGACATCGCGGGCAGCCCGCTGCCGGAGACCACCAAGGCCACGCTGACCTGGGCGGGACTCCCCGCCGACCTCCCCCTCTTCTTCACCGCGGACCGTCCCGACGACCCGCCGCGCGGCGGCCTGTTCACCGACGTCGCCACGAATCTGCGCGAGCGGCGCAGCCCGGCGGGCGAGGAGAAGATCGCCGCCCTCGCGCACCTGGCCCGGATCGGCTACGACGGGGTCGCGGTCATCGCGGTGCAGTGCCTGCCCGGCACCACGGAGCCGGACGGCCTCGGCGCGCTCTGGGCCGTGGACCCGGTGACGGCGGAGTGCCGGTACGTCAATGTCTCGGCCGCCGCCTTCGCCCGCTCGCTGGCGCTGCTCGCGACGGTACGGCAGCGGATGCGGGGCCTGGATCCGGTCGCCGCGGGCGTCGAAGTGGCGGCCCTGCAGGAGCAGTTGGTGGCGATCGACGCGTCCGCGCTGGCCAACGCCGAGACCTGGTGGGCGCTGATCGTCGAGCAGATGTGGCACGGGCTGTTCTGAGCCGCATACGGCACAACCCCCGCCCCGCGGACGACGCACCCCATGGACACATGGACACATGGACACATGGACACATGGACAGGAACAACGAGAAAGAGGACCAAGTGACTTCGGCCGACCCCGCACCGCCGACGACCCCGGAACAGGCCCTCGCCATCGTCCGCGAGCGCTACGCCGAGCCGAAGCTGCCGGACGGCTCCCCCGCGGAACTCCGTGTCGAGGAGTTCGACATCGGATACCTGGTGTACGCGGTCTTCCCGCCGGTCACGGACGCCGCCGGGCGTCCCCAGCCGGCCCAGCCCGGCGGCAGCAAGATCGTGGTCTCCAAGGAGACGGGCGAGACGGCGACCGTGCCGAACTATCCGACCGAGGCGGCCATCGCGCTGTACCGCCGACAGCGAGGCTGATCAGTACGAGTCGGGGGTCAGGGCAGTTCGCTGGTCAGTACAAGTCGGGGATCGGACCAGGTCGCAGGTCAGTACAGCGAGAAACCGCCGCTGTGACGGCCCTGGTTCTTCTTGGCGAAGCGGGAGGGCTGTTCGTCGGCCGCGGGCCGCCTGGGCGCGGTCGGGTCGGCGGGCTCTTCGGCCCCCGTCAGCGGTTCGCCGTGCCTGACCTTGTCGCGTTCCTCATCCGAGAGGGACTCCCACTGCCCGCGCAGGGACTCCATGCCGCCGCCGAGAGCGCGGGCGACCGCGGGGTCGTTCAGCGCGTCGCGCAGCGGAAGGCGGCCGGAGAGCAGCTTCTTCGCCGCGTCCTGGAGGTCCGTACCGACACGGTCGTTCTGGGAGAGACCGCGCAGGGCGGAGTTCAGCGAACGTATCTGCTCCGGTTCGAGGGCCTCGTCCAGTACACCGCGCTCCGGCGAAGTATCGGACGGGTTCGGCGAGTTCTCGGGTCGCCTGGTCATGTCGCTCCGCTCCTCATGGCCGGGGGTCGTCTCTCGGACACCTGAAGTATCTCCCGTCACGCACGGATGTCATGCAGGCCTGATGGGAGAGGGCGACGGAGCCCTCGGCCGTCTCGGGCGCCGGGGCGGACCGGTCTCCCTCCTCGCGGGTCCCTGCACCAGATCCACACAGGACCTGCAACGGATTTGTGACAGCAGCACTCTGAAGTTGCCCCCGAGTGATTCCGTAAGCTTTGCAAACGGCTGTACTCCTGTGGGAGCTCCCTTGAACGATGAGGGAGTTGTACGGCCGTGTCGTCCAACGGGGGTGCTTTCTGCTGTGTCCATGATGCTGCCGAACGAGCTCGAATGGGTTCTCGAGATGCTCGGCTACAACTGGCCGACAGCAGACGAGGACAAGCTCAAGGAATGCGCCAAGCTGTGGCGGAAGTTCGGTGACGACGTCACCGAACTGCACACCAAGGCGAACACCAGCGCCCGTCAGGTGGTGGCCCACAACGCCGGTGAGTCGATCGACGCGTTCACGAAGACCTACGCGAAGTTCGACAGCGGCGGTGACGGTTACCTCGCCAACGCGGCCCAGGCCGCCTACATCATCGCGACCGTGCTGGAGGCGTGCGCCTACCTCGTCGAGTTCGCGAAGTGGGCCGTCATCGCCCAGCTCATCGCCCTGGCCATCGAGATCGCCGCGGCCCAGGCGGCCGCGCCGTTCACCTTCGGCCTCTCCGAGGTCGGCGCGCTCGGCGCCACGCAGGCCGCCCGGCTGATCGTGCGCCGGCTCCTCAAGGAGCTGAAGGACGCTTTGCTCGAAGCGATCGTCGAGGCGATGAAGGAACCCGCGATCTCGATGATCGAGGCGATCATCACCGACCTGATCCGCCAGACGGTGAACGTCGGCTTCGGCGCCCAGGAGGGCTACGACCTCGCCACGACGGCCAAGCAGGGCGCGAGCGCCGGCTGGGACGCCATCAAGCAGACCCCGCAGACGCTCGCCGAGGGCGTGCGGGACAGTCTGGGCGAGAAGGCGGGGCACCGCGCCCACCACGCGATCGACAGCCGGATCGACGGGCACGGGTCGTCGGGGAGCGAAGGCGGCGACGGAGGCCACGGGGCCGACGGGGACGGAAGCTCCAACGCGTCTGAAGGAGCGGGCGGTTCGGACAGCAGCTCGGGCGGGGACGAGAATTCGGGCTCCTCCAGCTCCAGCTCCGAATCCGGGGCAGGGTCCGACTCCGGCTCCGATCCACACTCCGACGGCTCCGGCACCGGTTCGCACTCCGACGGCTCCGGCTCCTCCACGTCGACGCATTCGAGCAACGACGTCGGCTCGAACATAGGCGGCGGGATCTCCGCCGACACCGGCGGCAACACCGTCGGCGGCCCGGACGTGGGGGACGGCCCGGGCTCCGGCTCGGGATCGGACGCCGGCTCCGGAGCCCACTCGGTGGCCGACTCGGCAGCTGTGGGGCCGACCCTCTCCCACTCGGGCCCGACCCTGTCCGACTTCGACGACCCGTCGCCGGGCGGGGCGTCCCACTCCGGGGGCGGCTCCTCGGTGTCGGGACTGTCGTCGCCGACGGTGCACACCGTGTCGACACCCGTTTCGTCCGGGGGTACTTCGTCACCCCCGACGGGCGGCCACGGTTCGATCGGTACGTCGATCGACAGTTTGGCGGCGAGCGCGCCCACGCACACCAACGCCGCGCCTACGCATACGCCCACGCCTTCGGCGAGCGATCCGTCGTCGGGTGGCGGGGGCGGCGGCCGTCCGGACGGCGGGCCGGGAGGCATGCCGACGGCACCCGTGACGTCCTCCGTGGGCGGTGGTGGGGGCGGTTCGCATCAGGGCGGTGGTACGTCGTCCGGGAGCGGCGGCTCGTCGGTTTCGAGCCCGAGCAGCCCTACGGCCAACTCCGGTACGGCGAGAACGACTTCGGCCGCCCCCACCGGCTCTGCCTCACCCACGGGGTCGGGCCCGGCGTCCACACCGAGCCCCACGGCGTCGACGGCGCCTCGGAGCACTCCGGCATCCACACCGACACCCACACCGGGGGCTTCGCCTTCGGCCTCGGCTTCGGCCTCGGCTTCCGCTTCGGCCTCGGCTTCCGCTTCGGTCGAGAACGGGCGTGCCTCCGGTACGGCCAATGCCGGCGACGGACGTGCCTCCGGTACGGCGAGCGCCGGGGACGGACGTGGGTCCGGGACCGCCGACGGTCGTACTCCCGGTACGTCGGACGGGCGGATACCTGGTCAGCGGACGCCCGGAAACGCGACGCCCGGTGACGGTACGAGGCCGCGTGAGACCCCGGGTACGAGGCCCGGCGACGGCACCCCGCCCCGCAACACCACCGACCCGACCGGCA
>Ga0182007_10000450_pt1 | contig 24888 bp, 21 predicted proteins | sample Sormic07211113_1_FD_123023 | JGI IMG/M metagenome (GOLD analysis project Ga0182007, IMG submission 123023) | Rhizosphere microbial communities from Sorghum bicolor, Mead, Nebraska, USA - 072115-113_1 MetaG | ecosystem: Host-associated > Plants > Roots > Rhizosphere | place: USA: Nebraska...
AGCCGAAGTGCGGTACCACTGGATAACGATTTCGCTCATGCGCTCGCCGGAGGTCAGCGCCGCTTGCAGCAGTGGCGAGGACTTGTCGTAGACCTTGGTGATCACGACTGGCTTGTGTACACGCTGACCGGTCGGTTGGCCGGACTGTGGGTCACGAGGGATGATCACGTCGTGGCTGAACGCCTGAACCATGACCTGGTCTTCGTGACCTTCCTGGTAGGTGTTGCCAACGGAATCGGCGGTGAATGCGCCGGCAGTGATCAGGCCTTGTTTCTCGCCAGTAACGGACATGTACGCGGGTGTTGCCATGGATGCTCTCCTTGCTCAAAAGACAGGACCGGACGGCATGATTGCCTGCCCAGGTGTCAGCGGAGAGATCAAAAGTCGTGCCAGCCATCAGATAGCCATTAGGCATCAAGGAGTTAGGTGGCCTCGGCGGTGACTTTTTCGACTTTCATGGTGAGAAAAAGAAGAAAAGTGCGCAAGAAGTTGCGCAGCACTGCGCAACTTCTTGCGCACTCGTCTGTACAGAGCGAATGACGTGATCTGTAGGAATATATCCACACAGTTACCCACATTTAAGTGCGCAACTTCTTGCGCAGTACAGTAAAAAGCTACCACTCGGCAATTTCCCTTTTAGAGGCGCCCCTGATTACGGTATAGAAGCGCTCATCGCATTACGCTGACCGATGGTGGCGCATACGACAACCTTGGTCTAGCTCCGTTATGGCCTGACCGCGACTTCTCCGAAAGCATGCCCGTAGGTCGTCATGACTGGATCATTGCATGTAGGGCTGGATACGGACTGGATGTGACCGAGCCAGCTTCCATTTGGATGTCGCGAATCTGGATTGAGCGGCTAGTGAAGCGTGGCGAGTAAATTGTCCATGTCCAAGGAAAAGAACACGGGCTACCGAAGTTTCCGCAGCAAAACCAAGAGTCTGAAGAGGCCTAGCTCCACTCCTGACATTGTTTGGGGGATGCACAGTTCGTCAACTGGGCGCTAATCTCAGAATATCCAGCGCCTATAGGGCTCGGCGTAGAACCACATTCGGCTTGGAAGTGCACCGTTTGACACCTAACTCGATGAAGAGCCCTACTGTCTCACAGAAATGAATCGCCCTGCTTCACTTCGGATTTATGCTAGCCTTCAAACGCTTTGGATACAGATCCAAAGGTGCATCACAAGCTGTCAAGCCCCAAGGCGGCATCCCAGGTGTAACAATCCAGGGTGACCAGCAATGCGGCCAGCAGCCCTCGGATACTTATCTTCATAGGTACTCCAAATGTGACGCTGACACTATACGTCGATCCTAGCAATCGCGGCGAAATCGGAACTGGGTGACTGAGACCGATTGGATAATGTGAGGAGCATTTGAGTTTATCCGGCCAGGCGGCTGAGGATTGCCGCCATCCTATGCCTGGCCGGTTGGCTCAAACAAGGATGTACTCTGATGCCAGAAAATTGGTACACATCTCGGGGCTATCTACATTTTGATCGCCCGATCAATCAGGCTGCCGCCATAGAGATAGTCTCAAGCCCTAAGACTGTTTCTAAGCATGCCTTTTACCCGTTCATTCGCTATATCACCAAAACACAAAAAGTGTTTTTTGATAAAGGCCTCGGCAGGGTCGCCAAAAAGGACCCAAAGCAACGGCCGATCTCATACGCCGCGCACGTGGACAGCCATATTTATTCGTACTACTGCGAACTGCTGAACCAGGCCTACGAGGATCATCTAGCGAAGGTGCGATGGTCCTCTGCAATTCTGGCGTTTAGAGCCCTTGGCAAAAGCAATATCGATTTTGCTCGGGATGCGTTCTTGGATATCGCAGTGCGAAAATCCTGTTGCGTCATCGCCATCGACATCAAGGGCTTCTTTGACAACCTAGACCATGCGCAGCTGAAAAGTGCCTGGCAGACGCTTCTAGGCACGAGCAGTCTGCCCGACGATCACTACGCCGTTTATCGGTCGCTCACCAAGTATTCGTACGTTTACAGGGATCAGGTCTACGAAGCGCTGGGACTCTCAAAGAACAACCCCAAGCATGGGCGTAAGCGAATTTGTGAACCTCATGAATTCAGGGCCAAGGTTCGAGAGGGCGGCCTTATCGAAACCCACAAGGACAAAAAGGGAATTCCCCAAGGCTCCCCCATCAGCGCCATGCTGTCCAATGTGTACATGATGGGGTTCGATGAGCAGATTCATTCTTATGTCCAATCCTGCGGCGGCTCCTACTACCGGTACTGCGACGATGTGCTGTTGATTGTCCCACTGGAGAAGGAAGTAGAAGCCAAGGCCCTAGTTGATCTACGGGTCAGTGAGATTGCCCTGGAGATCCAGACAGCCAAAACGGAGACCTGCAAATTCACACGGTCGGCCAAGGGTTTGAGGTCCGACCGTCCGCTGCAATATCTGGGTTTTATTTTTGATGGGGCAAACATTTACCTACGCTCATCGTCATTAGCCCGCTACCAGGACCGTGTAAACAGAGGCATTTGGCTAGCGAGAAAATGCATGGACAAGGTCAATGCCAAGCGGATTTCCAAGGGGCAATTGCCTCGCTCAATGTTCCTGAAGAAGCTGTATAAGCAGTATTCCTATCTGGGCAGGAGAAACTTCATCTCCTATGGCTATCGGGCAGCCAGAATCATGGACTCTCCATCGATCAATAAGCAGCTCAAGCCACACTGGAACAGACTCCGCGAACGCATTTCTGACGCCCAAGGCGAATGACTATATCGGCCACGTCTCGTCGGAGCTGACCGAACCCGACCGGGACTACATTTCCACACTCAGCGTCCGGATACCCACTGTCTCGCAAAACCGTCCCAGCGCGGTCAGGCCCAAGTCCTGACCGGCTCCCGGCGCGAGCGCGCCGGCAACCAAAACCGACCCAGTCGGGTGTTCAAACTCCAGCCCTCGCCGCCCGGGTGGCCGCCCCGACTCCCCTGCCGGGGAAATGGGCCCAGGGGGTATTCACTTTCCAAGATGGACAATCTTGGGTCGTTCAGTGCAAATGCTGGGCACCGCATCGACCTGTTGGGCCAGATGTGATTAGGGAGCTAGGAAGGCAGATCGTGATGGGACTGTACAGAGCCGTGGAATGATAATGACGACTAGCAGATTCACCCCTGGCGCAGCGTCGGAAGCCGCTGCGGCTGGATTCTTAGTTGTCGAAGACCTTTCGTGAGCTGAGGCGGGCTGATGCTTCGCAAGCCAGCGAGGCGTTCGCTGGCCTATCACATCTGACTGAATGGTCGATAGACGGGCGAAATTTTTCGCTCGTATCAATCAGTGCTTCGAGGCGAAGGGAACGCGAAAATAACATGGCTTTTTTGTACTCTAACCGCGTCCACCTCAGCCGCTTCGTCGTAGGTCATGAGCGCCAAGTGAAGAGGTAGAACAAAGGCATCAGGATCAATACTGTCCCGAAGCGCATCTGCTTGCTCGTCATCCTTGCATAAAATCATCAGATCAATGTCTGAGGCACTCGCCTCGTTTCGATCAGCTGAACCGAAGAGATGCCACTGTGTGCCGTCGGCAATCTGTCCCAGCGCCACGGCACACGCATGAAGGCTAGCGATTACACGCTCTCGGATCATTTGGCCAAGCGCACCATCAACTCTTTGAAGGTCAGCGCTTCAGCACCCATCGACCGGGCTGCCTCGGATGCATTAGTGGTAACTGAACCATAACTGCTAGATTTGACGATAATATCAAACGCACCCAGTTGGGCCCGTGCGTTACGTACGTCCTCAGCACTCATGTTGTAAGCCTCAATCACAGCAACGGTAAGAGACTCACCGACTTTCCGCCCTACGAAGAACACGTTCTCGTATACGTAAGAAACATCCCTTACATTTTTGTGCTGCATCATTGCATTGATAAAGAATTCCATCCCCTTGTTTCTATACCAGCCAACATTCTTACTACGAGCTGCCTTGGATACCTCTCCAACAGTACCAAAAGCTGCATCTTCCGAATGAATGTGGTGAATCGCTGAACCTCCCCACTTTGTTTTTGAGGGCACGTTGACTACGAAGTCTGGTTTCACCTTCCCGGCGAAAATAGGTTCAACATGGCAACGCTCAACCACACCCTTAACGCCCAAAACGGCGAGCAGAAAAGTGCCTGCGCCACTCGACGTGATGGACAAAAAACCTTCTGGGGTAAGTTCGATGGCCTGACACTCACCCCTGGCAGCAATCTTGCCGGCGACCCAACCTATGACGTCATCGCTCATCATCAGCCCTCTAAAATTTCTGCAAAACCTTCGGGAAAGCGTGTTGCATCCTCCCGACGACCCTCAATGTGAAAAGCCTCCAGGTCATCGATATGCTGCCGAAACTCCTCTAGGCATGATTTTTCATCAAGATTGAGGAGATGGCGATTAGCGCCGAGGATGGCGAGCATTCTTTTGCTATTCGGAAGGATACGGGTCAACATTTTCCTCTTCCATTTCTCAGCCGCGCCGCCCTCAGGATTAATGGCATCAGCTATGTGTGGCCCGTAGTGCTTGAAGATCGCGTGGTTCTCTAACAATAGTGGTTCCACGACCTCCCTGGCCTCTTCCCTCCGCGCGAATTTTACCGCACCGAATAGGCTCAGCAGCTTGTCGGCGTGCTCACGCTTCCACCGAAGCATGGCCTCAACTGGGTATGCATCTGGAGCCTTGTCCACCATCGTGTGGCAATTTGCACACAGCATGATCAGGTTCTCGAAGGCGCCTCGCTCCTCTTTGCTGAGTTCAGGTACTGCCCGAGGGCCAGTGTCGTTGGCAGCAAATACGTGCGCCATCTCAGCGATCAGCACTGGCTCTCCAGCAGCATCCATGAAGATCGGGTTTGCACACCCTGGGTTTTGGCAGTAGCCAGCGGATGCAGCAAAGAGCCGGCGCTGCGTGTTTGCATCTGGAGATGCCGCACCTCGGGAGCAAGCCATTTCATTTCCTTGAAGATAGTTCGAGCCGATATTGGATACATGTTAGAAGGCGGAAGCAAGTCGTTCGCCAGTGGGGCCCCGCGGCTACGTGTCCTGTGCAACACCTGGTGCAACTCCGTTTGGTAATTCCTACAGCGACTTGTTCGTCGCTGCGTAAAATCACCCTGCGGGTGTCGGTATGGGTCGTCGGAACGTTTGCGCGAAAAAGATAAAGCCTCTGTCGCCAGTGTGACGATCTGTGCTGCTCGGGTTAGGTGAGTTCCCCGGACGGTTACTTCACTTTGCCCTGCAAGGCCTCTCCCTTTTGCGCATACCCCACCTCCCGTCCGAACAAAGCAGAGGGACCCAATACCTCCAACAGCGACTGGATACATCTAGCCGGTGACGGCTACTATTTGACCACCCTCTGAATCGCCCACCCTACGTGTTCAGTATTCGCTCAATGCGTTCACGCGCTGCCCCTGTAAGACGCTTCACGCCTAGTAACCTAGCTACTTCTATGGCTGGGTCCCCTGCATCGATAATGCTCGCTGCGATGCGCAACTCCTCCGCCGCAATCTCCTCGATTGAACGCGCGTCATTGGCCGATGCCGGAACACGATATGTCGACCATTCCATCACATCGCCCTCGGCGTGCCAGACGAATACCTCCTCAAATCCCGCCTGCTGAACGTGATGGTGCTGTTCGGCCAGTTCCAGCACTCTGTCTCGAATAAGCCGTCCTGATCTTTGGAAGCCGTGCGCGCGAGCGATACGCTGGACCAAGAGTGCGTCGAGAATTGGGGCTTCCTGGCGCAGCACCTCTTCAATGATCTGACGGAGCACTTGGCTGTAAGCAGGTAAGTGAAACTGCTCGGGTTGGATCATGTGCGCAAGAGAAGAAAGATCAGCGATGCGATATTCACCCCTCTGCCCCAGAGTAATAGGTTGATCACTGTGAGCGCGAGCTATGCGAACGTCAGCAATCTCCGTCGGCAAATTACTAACGGAGCTAATGGACGCTTCTGGCAACTCATCACTAATGCCGGAGTCGGCTGAGAAATCGATAACAATTGGAGCGGCCTGTGGTTCCTCGGTTACTTGACTACCGACTGCCTCTACTCGGGATTGAGCCAGAAGGTCGCTCAGAGCTATGTGCAGCTTCTGCAAGGCACCTTCCTTATTTACCCACCATTCCGTGGACCAAAGTCGCACCAGGGTCCATCCCAAGCCGCTGAGAATCGCTCCTCTGACTTTATCCCGGTCCCGAGCAGTGGCGGCACTGTGGTAAGTAGCACCATCACATTCGACGCCAGCCAAGTAGTCGCCTGGACGGTCGGGGTGAACAATGCCCAGGTCAATGCGGAAACGCGACACTCCAATTTGCGGGACTACCTGCCAGCCGAGACGCCGTAGCCCTTGAGCAACAGCTTCTTCGAACGGCGAGTCGTATCCTCCAACCGAGCCATGTACCGCCTCTGCTAAGGCTCTAGGGCCACGCTGAGCAAATTCTATGAAGTGCTTCAAATCCCGAACCGCGCGAGCATTGGTCCGGTTGAGGTCGATCATTGACGGATCGAAGGATGAGAACACCAACATCTCTCGTCGTGACCTTGTGATGGCGACGTTCAGCCTGCGCCATCCACCGTCTTTATTAAGGGGGCCGAAATTCATCGACATGACCTGCGCACCCGGCTCGGTTGGGCCATACCCTATCCCGAGCATGATCAGATCTCGCTCATCGCCCTGGACCGTTTCAAGGTTTTTGACAACGACGGGTTCGGTCTGGGAATCCTGGAAAAACGACTCGATCTGAGGGTATTGCTTACGGGCAGTGTCCAACAGATCGTTAATCAGCTTTTGCTGATCAGAGTTGAGTGTGATGATCCCGATTGAATGACCAGCAGCGACGAACGCAGGATCGGTTAAACGCTTAACTGTCTCGCTGACAATGGCTTCTGCTTCAGCCTGGTTGTAACGTCCCTTTCCTTTTGCATACACGCCCTCAACCCTGCGCCACTCAACAGCACTTGCGCGGGTTTCGGCTGCTGGGAAGGTAATCAAGTTACTGTCGTAATAACGATGGTTGGAGAACGCAATCAGGCTTTCATGGCGACTACGGTAGTGCCAGCTCAAACTGTGGCTCGGCACCCCTGCTCCCAAGCATTCGTCCAGGATGCTCTCCATGTCTTCTGCTGTGTCGTCATCGCCAGAATTCGGGCCACGGCTGAAGAAGTTCGTAGGCGGCATCTGACGTGGGTCACCGGCGATAACCACTTGCTTGCCCCGAGCTATCGAACCGATTGCGTCCCATGGAGCAATCTGCGAAGCCTCATCGAAGATGACCAGATCGAATGGGGGTTGATCGGCAGGCAAGAACTGCGCAATCGACAGTGGGCTCATGAGCATGCACGGTGCGAGGCGATTCAGCGCGTCCCCCATCTCAATAGCCAGCTGCCGGACAGGTTTGTGCCTACGGGACTTCTGCAATTCATGCTTGAGAATGGCGAAGCCGCTGCTCTTAGGGATGTCATTCTTGGAAGGGATTAGGCCACATAGTTTCGCCCGGATATAGCGCACCGTCAGTTTCGCAAGTTCGTCGTCCAAACGAACGAAAGTTCCGATGTCACTCATGTGCTCGGCAGCGACGAAGTTTCTCAAAACCGGTTCGCTGTCGATACCCTGTGTCGCAAACCAATGAGCATAGGCAGTGACAAAGGTATGCTCGGTTGCCGATGGTAAAAGGCTTCCTGTTTCCAATGCTTGAACCAGACTGGCCAAACCGACCTCGGTAGCCTGCTCGCGCACACGGCACCAATCGCACCAAGCCTTGAGCTGCTCTTCTTGCTGTTGAATGGAGAGAGAAGTGGCCCGCAGAGTAGCAACGGCCGGATACGTCTCTGTGCCCGTTGCAGCCAAACCAGCAAACAGCCGCGCGGCCTCATCGTAGCGGGACAAGGCCTGTTGCAACGCTGATAGCGCTGCACTGATTTGCCCACCCGGCACCAACATTTCATTTGCATCGATAACCAGACGCGCGACTGCGCCGCGCAATGAAACCAAGTGGTCGGGTGATTCGGCCAAACCACTCAGCAGCCCGCGCAGACTCTCACCCAGTGTGATGGCCCGTAGTGTACGGGAAGCGTCGCTAGTCAGACCTTGCCAGCCAGGGATCGACTGCATGTCACTTGCCAAAGCGTCCAGTTCCACTAGCTGCGATTGTAGGCGCTCGAAAATTGCGAGGTCACCAAGCGTGTCCGGCAAGCCCGCCGCGCCACCTAAAGCGGCAAATTTCTTAGCTACCTTTTTCTTGGCGAAAGTAGCCAAGAACCAGAACTTACCCTCAGCCTCTCGCCACTCACTTTTAATTGCTTCGAATGGAATGCGACGGCACGCTTCGTCGGCATAATTTAGCGACAGACTTTGTTCTAGCTCGCGATAGCTTTCGATCAACTGGCAAGCACGCCGGGCAGAATCGATACGCGTAGCGGCGTCGGGAGCGAATGCGAATGAAAGGTTTAGGCCATGGGATTCCAAGATCAGAGTTGTCAACTCATTCAACTGCTGGACCTGTATTACTTCAGCCGCTGGCAACGATAGATGCGTAAGCTTAAGCAGCCTTTCACTCGAATCATTTAAGGCGTCAAGAGCCTGGGGCAACTCACGTGAGGTGCTAGCAATCTCTGCCTGCCAGGCATTTGACCATTGGGTCTGCGCTAGAGCGCCAAACTTACCTGACAGGTCGCGCGCGGCAACACCGTTAAGTCCAAGCCGACGCGAGAGGTCAAGTAACTGGCCGTACTCGGCAGCATCGTGCTGCGTGCTTGGTGGCCAAGCCAGTCTCGGCGTCTGAGGACCATGATCACGCACGACGCGACCAATCGCTTGATGCAGGGAAAGACCGTTGCTCCAACGTCGATGTAGGACCTCGACCAACTGGTTAAGTCGCGATCGCAGCGTTTGCAATCGAGCAGCCTCACGCTCCCAATCCTCGGCGCTCAATGCGTCACTCACATCCCATGCGCGATCCAACTGCTTGAGCACTTCAACTTTGGACGCTTTGCTTGAGTGCAGCTCCAGGCAAAACTCGCCCAGCCCCTTCTCTGCCAAGCGACGATAAACCACGTCAAGGGCGGCCCGTTTCTCTGCAACGAACAGCACGCGACGCCCCAACGCGAGGTTATGCGCAATCATGTTGGCAATAGTCTGCGACTTGCCGGTTCCCGGAGGCCCATCCATTACAAAGCTATGAGTGCTGGCAGATGCCACCACGGCAGATAACTGCGAAGAGTCAGCTGGTAATGGGGCAAAAAGCTGAGCGGGTGTTACTGAAGAGTCCAGAAGCTCGGGCCTAGGAAACTCGTCTGAGCCAGAAAAGCCCTCACCTGCTTCTTTAGGCTCCAACAAATGTTTGACCAATGGGCTTTGCAGCAGCTGCACCGAGTTGGCGTTCAGGTCCTTCCACATCAAATATTTGGCAAATGAGAAGGTGCCCAATACTAGTTCGGTGGTTACCTCAAATCCCGGCACGTCGCGTACCGCTCGCCGCACCATGTTCCAGATGCCATTCACATCGATGCCGCTTTCATCACTTGGCAGTTCGCCGTCGAGCCCGGGAATGACCAACTCAAAATCATGACGTAGCAATTCAAGTAGAGTCAGGTTGAAACGTGGCTCCTCGTCGAGCAACGTTAATGTCACACCAGACAAGGCACTTTTGCGCTCAAGTTTTACCGGCAGCAAAATCAGTGGTGCGGAGTAGGATTTCGGGTCATCTGCACTTTTCTTCCACTTAAGAAAGCCAATTGCCAAGAACAGCGTGTTTGCACCGCCCTCTTCCAGATCGCTGCGTGCCTTTCGGAATAGCTCGATCAGGGTCGCTTCAAGCTTGATCTTCTCTAGGTTGGCGAGCACTTCACCCCGCGCGAGTGCTTGACGGGCGACTTCGTCGACCAGGCTTTCATTATTCTGTTGCTCGTACACGGCCACATCACGGCCACTACTTTTTAGGTCAGGTACCGGCACCACTCGAATGCGCTGGCCACTGGAAAGAAGGTCTTCCAGAGCTGCTGGATCCGGACAGAGAAGACGCACACCTTTAGCGCTGTCTGGCAGATGCAGCAGACGGTTGCGTGTAGTTAAATCGAGGAGTTTGCGCTGCCACAGCGTTAATTTGCCGGCAGGACCTTCGCTACCCTCGTTGATTTCGATATCAAAACTTGGGAGTGATGGGGCTTCCTCCAACCCTTCAGCCGTCGGCGGAGCATCAGCCGTCGCATCGGATGCGTTCACTGCTGACACAAGCGCCATTGGGCGGATCTTCTGCATCCGAGCACGGTGCAAATCGATCGCCATGATGAATTGCTCATCATCGAGTTGCCGCTCCGCAGCTGCGACTGCTTGGCTAAAACTAGGTGCCGGAGCTTGGGTGGCCAAGGTGGTCTCGAAAACCACCATCTCCTTCAAGTCCAAGCGCTTGCGTACTGCCGACGCCTCATCGGTCAGCAGCTGAGAAAACTCTTGCGGTTGCAACCAGACGCCCGCAAACGCGTGCCCCTTTGTCATGATAAGCAAGGCGTTCAACCCAGCCTGCTCCAAAGCCGCAGCAAACAGCAACGCCGTATCCAAGCAGGTCGCCACGCCGTTTTCCAGAATGATGCCTGGCGATCTGATCTTCTGGCCCTGTTGCTCAAAACTGGCAGGAGGTAATGCATAGCTCAACTGAAAGCTGCAAACCCCAGACCAAATGGCGGAAACAAGCTCCCACGTCCGCGTGCGTGACTTGCTTTCATAGCCATCGATACCGTCTTTTTTCCCTGCGCGCCGCAAGACTTGAGAAGCGGCTTTGAGAACTCGGTCTACCGCTGGATCATTGGGCATACAGAAAGCTGCCAGTAGCTCCGACATGGCGCTCAAACCGCCCCATTCAGTGCGAGCGAGCAGTTCAGTAGGGAAGCGCTGCTCGACGAGTAGGTCGTCACCTTGGGACAACCGCATTACCACATCGGCACTTAGGCTTTCACTCAGCCCGGACAGATATCCAGCGTTGAGCTTGATGTCACGTTCAGAGATGCTGAGGCGATCACCCGCATGAATCCGGTCAATATGCCAAGTGCGGCTTTCGACGAAATCTGGGTCGGTGCTTAAAGTCAGTACCAAATCTTCAAGACTTGTTTCTTCCTGGTTCGAAATGCTCAATTCGCGTACAAGCGGGATGGCATTCTGGTGGGAAGCGAAGCCGATTTTGCGTGCGATCAGCGCCTCAATCTTGATATTCATCCATGGGCTCCTGGAGCTGCCAATGCTTGCCTCAGGAAGAGGCCGAAAAATACCCCCTATACTCCCTGACTTATCACTGGTTGGGAATTTCTTTATCTGGGAATCCAGGCGAGTTATTCAGGCAAGAAGATAGAAGTGACGAGACCACATAGTGATGGCCATATCATGGCATCATAGAGAGAATTCTCTGCCCTTGATGATCGAATTCGATGACAAAACCTAGCTGGTATCTACCGATCAGTGAAGACCTGAGCGCCGCGCTTTCTCGGGGTAACAATCCGGATATCGCGCGTCTATCGCGCTATGAAATCGCAGCGATATTGTATCTGCACCAGCTACCCAGACTGCCGGTGCGCGCTCCGCTGGAGATGGAACGGTCTTTCGCCAACTTGTTGCCTCGTGACATCGAATTGTTGAAATCGGCGTTGACCAACCATTTTGATCGAAGTGCATTTACCGCCGGTCTCATGCTTGCACCAGAATTAGGCATTAGCCTAATGAGCCAAGACGCAATTGCTAGTCGCAAGTACGTTCGCCATGACGGCTCATGGGATTTCGACTACGCCAAAAGGCAAAACATTGTCGTGGGAGCGCTAAGCCATGAGCATATGCGTCCTAATGGCAGGATCATACGAGTGAGCGATCACCAGCTTCGGATGATCCATACCATCCGAGCTAACCAAGAGGACTCGATCGAAGCGCAGGCTCACGCGGGAACGGGAAAGACTTTCGTTATTGGCGAGATTTTGGAACTGATGCCGGAGCGGCGATTCATGCTTCTCGCTGACACTAGGCCCAAGCTTCAACCAATAGAAAATAGATTTTCAAAAGACCAGATAAAAACAAATACCTTCAAAGACCTCGCAGTTGAGTTGTTGGCTCGGGGAAACAGAGAACTCCAGAATAAACTGACTGCGGCGTCGAGGATCCAAATCCCGTACTCAATGCTCGCGGAACAGGTAGGACTTGGCTCGATCGGTAAACGCAACGCTTACCAAGTCGCGGCGCTGTGCTGGGCGGTGCTCACAAAATTTTGCTCATCCCCTGACCCGTACATCACAAAAACACACATCCCTCGCAACCAGATCCAATGGCTATCGTCGATTGAGCAAGAGGCTGTCGCAGCGGCAGCGGCCAAGCTTTGGATGAGAATGACCTGCCTTGAGATTGAATCTGAGCCTCTTCCAGTTCGCGGGTATCACCGAATCAAACAGGTGGCTCTGGCGAGACTTCCAATACCTGAATACGCGGACACGATCCTTGTCGATGAGGCACAGGATCTGACCGGCCCAGTGGTTCAGTTGCTGGATGAGTCGGGGCACACAGTGATCTCGTTAGGCGACAGATTTCAAAATTTGCAGGGGCTCTACGTTCATCACAAAGCCACTATTCGCCACAACGATATGGCTATTTCACTACGCGCTGGACCTGCGCTGGCAGATTTTGTAAATCCACTAATAGCTGCGTTCCCCGCAGCGAGTGCTTTACCCTTTATCGCTGACAAATCGAAAGAAACGATAGTCGCAGAGTACCCATCTGATTCCTTCCCTCCTGAGCCCACAGTAATCCTGGTCGCTGACGAATGGGGGCTGTTCGACTGGCTGATTCGTAACCGCAAGATGAAGCAAGGGGCCGCGGTCGTCGACTGGATGAAAAACTTCGAATTGTTCTTAAATGGATGCCTCGGATTGTATCAACATAATGACCGCCCTGAGCACAGTGCAATTTCTCAATTTCGAACTTGGGAGGACTTACGCAAAGTGATGAGCTGGAACGAATCTTTCAACAGAGTTGAGTATTGGCTGGAAACGATTGGGGTCAAATATGGGGTAACGGAACTATACCAACACGCTCCTCGTAGCGAATTGAGCCACGACGTACCATCGCGCACTCTGCTGGCTACAGTATTTACAGCGAAGAATTTTGAATTCAAACGGATGGCAATCTCAGAGGACCTTTACTATTTTTCAGATTTGCGTGGAAAAACAGCACTATCGAAGCAGCTCGCATTTTTGTACACAGCTATCACGCGGGCATCTGGAAAAATCTATTTTCCAGACACCCATAAAGATCGACTTTCGTTGATACTAAATTTCGATAAAAATAGCTCGAAACGTATACTCAATGAGTAATCGGTGAAGCCGGCTATTGAAGCCAATGCCTCCCAGCTGTAATTTTAGGTATATTATTTAATTGATAATCCCGCATCAACCACGATGCCATCCGAGCGCAATCTTCGGCGCACAAGCGGAACTTGAGCAGGCACTTTTCGATGATTTCTTGCTTGCCAGTTCGAGACCAGCTAGATAATTGGCCCACAGGGCAAGTCCTGACTTGCAGTTCGGACTGCATCAGACACTATGTGATTTACGCGAATACCGTTGGCCCAAGCTCTGGGGCTAGCGTGCGGATCAAAAAAGTTAGGATAGTTCAGAAGAAAATATTGTAACGCATTTTTCAGAACCATGAGGCATGTCTTCGTATAAGATCGTAAAAGTGTCAAACAACACCCCGTTTATCCCCTCAGATAAAATATCTTATATCGCTGCAACAGGCTCTCCGCCAAAACTAATACATCAATGGAAGACAGCAATAAAAAAACCTTCCTTAATCATAATATCCATATAGCTCGGACATCATCTAAAAACACACAAGATAGACAGAAAGTAAATATTGAATCGTCAGCACGCCTCTGATAAACTAACAAGTAGCATCGCAACTTTTATTGAGCCTGTAAAAACGAGAATATCCATTTGAAAAAGATTATTCACATACCTACCATTAAGGACGACGGCCCAGGATATGAGAAAATTTTAGGTATTGCTCGGGAAGTATTCGATGATCCATATCACCACTTTGACTTCGACTTCAGTCGATGCGCAATGATTGATCACAATGCTGTTGTCGTGCTCGGTGCCTTGGCTCGATATGTTGATTATCACAATACACAAATGAAACTAAGCAAATCGATGCTACTCTTCTCAAGATCTCTCGCCAATGTTAGATCGGCTCCTAACGTTGCAGGCGTAATGTTTCTTGTTGAAACCATGAACTCAGCTGTTCGGGAACGACTGATAGGCAATAATTTCCTTTCACACTTTAGCAGCGGTTCTCTTGAAGGTTATCCTACGGGTGGATATCTCGGCTATAGAGAGCACAATTATCTGCAAGACGCAGATAAGATCGCAGATCACCTCCAGAACGAATGGCTTTCTGCTTCAAAGTTAAGACTTAGCGACAAACTTAAGCCCGCCATTACCAGTCGGATTCTAGAAGTCTTTAGCAATGCGTATGGTCACGGTGTATCAATTCAGGACATTAAGACCATGGGAGTCTATAGTTGCGGCCAATTTAACAATAAAGATAAAACACTTAATATCAGCGTACTCGATTTCGGCCCAGGAATAATAACCAACGTAAAAAGAGTTCGTGGCGACATGTCGAATATCGATGCGATGCATTGGGCGCTAGTTAAAGGAAACTCCACAAGAACGGATAGCCAGCTATCAAATATTCCGCGAGGACTTGGACTAGATCTACTTCACAATTTCGTTCACGTGAATGGCGGCGAACTGCGCATTCATAGCAACGACGTAAAAGTGATCTCAAATAAAACCTCGGGACTGATTGTTGAAGAATGTTCCGGAGATCTGAGAGGCACAATGGTTAGCATCAAAATAAACTGCGATGATCGATACTACCGATTCACTTCGGAAGCCGAACCTACGCAGCAACAGTATTTTTAGGAATTATCATGGAAAAAATCAAGGTTTTTGAACTTACTGGCAGAAATGCCATATCAATGCAAAATGGCGAAAAGCTTTATAACGCATTGCACAGTAAATTGATGGACGGGCAGAAAATAGAAATCAACTTTGAAAAAGTTAATCTTTTCGCATCACCGTTTTTCAATGCTTCTATTGGACTACTGTTAAAAGATATTGAAGTCGGAAATCTGCAAAAACAGCTTTCAGTGACTGATTTGAGCGACGTAGGAAGAGACTTATTAAACCACGTCATTTCCAACGCAATTACATTCTATAAAAACAGCGAGAACGTTTCCAAGGCAATTGATCAAACAGAGGCCAACAATAACGATGAGTAAAATAATAAACATCCAAGGTTCTCGCCCAGTCCACACCGACAAATACTTCGTCGATACGAATGTATGGTTTTGGTTCACATACTGCGCCTCCAAAGAAATCAATACGTCGTCAAAGCCTAGACGCTATCAGATTGAAAAGTATCCTGCTTTTATTGAGAAGGCTTTGGACGCTGGCGCTAAATTATTCCACTGTCCTTTGGTATTCTCAGAACTTGCCAACGTTATAGAACGCACTGAATATGACATATTCACTAGCGACAAAAAAAACGCAGGCGTTACAAGAAAAGGCTTTCGCAAATTGGAAGATGAGAGAAAGAAAGTCATTCAGGAAATAAAGATTGCCTGGTCCTCCGTCAATTCAGTCTCCACATGCCTCAACATTAATCTAAATCAAAAAACAGTCCCACCCGCAATTGCACACCTTGAATCAGCACCGCTTGATGCTTACGACGCATTTTATCTACAAGTTATGAGTTCTGAAGGCATTACCCAACTAATATCTGACGATAGAGACTTTACTGTAGCGGGAGTTGAGGAGCTTTATACCGCAAGTCGCTAAGAACTTGGCTTATCTCAAACACCTTGAACATTGTCGATCTTGTGTAGCTTGATTGATGGATCGACAATTTAGCTTATCAATCGACTAGAATGTCTTTTCATCATAACCAAGGAAAGGTTTCCACACGGAAGCTGATCTGGGTAAGTGCAGAAGAGTGAGTACATAGTCGTATTGTTCGGAAGATACTTTCATTTCTCGCACAGAAGTTCCAACTTCAGCATGAGGAAACCAAATTTTTGCAGGTAACTCGATGCCTCGTCGCTCATGTTTCACTCCCGGCGCGACCGCAAGAGCACCAGCCGGCACCTCAACCGCTTGTTTGCGCGTCCTAAAAAAAGCGCCTGCACGCGCTGCTTGGCGGCTCGAAAACGACCACTGCATGTAACCATCGCGAGATAACACAAGGACCGCATTTTCTTCGGTGTATTGAATCCATTTCAATACGGCAGCCGTCAACGACACGCCGTATCGATCCGCACAATGTCCAAGTAATTCGAGGTCGACCACCGTTGTGACCTGCGCGCGAAAATCGTCCAAGGGCATCAGCAGATAGGATGAGAACAGATCAGCCTGCGCCTCGATCGTTTTTTCCTCCCAATCGAGCATGTCATCACCACTGCACTGAAATGCTTCCCGCATCTGTCGGTGCAGAATGTAGTGGCCTAACTCATGAGCTTGGGTAAAACGAATGCGACCTGGGGATGACATTGCGCTGTTGAATAGAAGCATCCATTTCTTCCGACCATCATCTGGAAACAAGGCGCCATCGAAGCTTTTGATATCAACTGGCGTGACCTCAGATATGGGGTCGGACCAGCCAAAAATGTTGGCAGCCTCCAATGCGAGCAAAGGCACATCGACGGGGAACCTGCCCCCGCCATGCGCCTTACCGAATGCCTCTGAGATTTTAGATAGCCGGTTAGCAGCTTTCTGAGGTGTCCATACCTGCTCGTCGCTCATCAAGATCCCTTTTTGAAGGTTTCCAAAATCTTTCGAAGCTGCTCTTTCGCATCCGGCTCAAGGTTTTTGTACCCGCGAAAGAATGCATCGTCTAAATGCCGTTCCTGTGGTGCACGGACATCCTCTTCAAAAAAATACGGTGTCGCTACGCCTAAAACGTCTGCTAGGGCCGTTAGCTTTTCCGCGGAGGGCCGTTGAGATTCACGGTTTTCCAATTCCCAGAGATAGCTTTTGCTCAGACCTGCCATGTCCGCCAGCTTCTCTAAGGTCAGCCCGCGTTGCTTGCGCAAATCGCGAAGCTTTTCGCCGAGACGGGTTGTCACGATCGCGCCTCCCTTTTGATGGTGATCGGTAAAAATAGTACCACTATTCCGAACAAAGCGTTTGACAAGAACGATAGAAGGAGTAGGTTTACAAAAAGTTCACGGTACCGAACTTTTTGTCTGGCTAGCCGATAACCCGCAGTTTAGGTGTAGTCGTCCTGCCTTCAACTGATCTATTTCCCACTGGGGGCAGGTATGTCCAGAGAACACGTTGATCACCGAGACCTCGTTCGATTTGCCGAAGAAAAGGTGAACCTTCCCAAGGACAAGGCTAGCGCATATCGAGAGCAGGCTGGACGTTTGCAGGACAAACTGGAAGGCTACCTTTCCGATCACCCTGACTTTTCATTGAAACGGATGATGGTCTCGGGGAGCTTAGCGAAAGGCACCGCGCTGCGATCCCTGAATGACATCGATGTCGCTGTCTATGTGAGTGGCTCGGATGCCCCGCACGACACCAAGGCGCTGCTCGACTACCTCGCGGAAAAGCTGCGTAAGGCTTTTCCGAACTTCACCCCTGATCAAGTGGTACCACAAACCTATTCCGTAACTGTTTCCTTTCGCGGATCGGGCCTGGACGTCGACATCGTTCCTGTCTTGTATTCGGGCCTGCCTGAATGGCGTGGCAACCTGATCAGCCAAGATGACGGCTCCTTTCTGGAAACCAGCATCCCTCTGCACCTGGCCTTCGCAAAAAAGCGTAAACAGGCACAGCCGACTCATTACGCGCAAATCGTAAGGCTTGTGAAATTCTGGGCCCGGCTGATGAAACAGGAGCGCGACGGATTTCGCTTCAAGTCGTTCATGATCGAAATGATCTTGGCAAAACTCAGCGATCAAGGCGTCGATTTTTCCGATTACCCCGAAGCCCTACAGGCTTTCTTTACGTACATCGCTCGCTCGGAGCTTCGAGAAAAGATCTTCTTCGAAGATAACTACTCGGCCTCAAAGGTCGGTGTATTCACAGATCCCGTGCAAATCATCGATCCAGTAAACCCCGACAACAACGTCGCCTGCCTCTACACAAAGCAAAATGTCGACGCGATCATCGACGCAGCTCTGGATGCGGGTGACGCGATCGATGCAGCTCTTTATGCGCCGACAAAGCAGCTAACTGTCGGTTACTGGCAACAGGTCTTTGGGTCTTCCTTCCAAGTGTGAGGTAGCAATATGTCGTCTTACAGCTATACGGTCGCGGAGACCCAAACCTTTACTGTCACCCATGCCAAGCATATGGCTGCAAAGGTCGCTGCCGATCTGATGCGCCTCCAGCGTCTTTATGGGACACCGACCACTCAACGAATTCTTGATTTCGAACAGGAGGTAACCCAGCTGTTGAAGGCGGGTTTTCTCGGATCGGTGATCTACGGATTCAAGCGTGGTGAAAACTGGATCGAACCCACACTCAACTATTCAGCGTCCGAGCTTTCGGGCACAGGGACGGACGACTCCCCTGGTCGAATTCGCCCAGGGGCGGATATCTCTGGTGCCACTTTTTACAGTTACCTGACTTATAGCGCGGCTTGGGAACGCGCTACGCAAAGCGAAAAAGACGCCTTTGAAAGGGAGCGACCATTTTCTCGTGGTACTGCTTCTGCACCTGGTGTTAGCGGCTACCTCGTCGACGACCGCTCATATTCCTCCGGTGGCCGCGCCCTCAATCGCTCGACAGTAAGGAGTTTCTAATGAGTACTAAACCTACGCTTGATGAACTGTTCGAAAACCGAGTGAACTACCCCGATTTCGAGCCGCAAGCACGCTTGGCGAGGCTTGTAGGTCTGGATGAACAGAAGCTGCGCCTGACGAAAGTCCTTGGCTTACTGGTCAACTCCACGGGACTCACCGAGTGGGCGAATAACTTTCACCCTAATTCCGTAGCCCTGTTGGAAACAGTACTACGGCGCCCTCCCCTCGTTGTTCTGGCCGGCGACGTGGGCTCAGGCAAGTCTGAGCTTGGGGAAACGATTGGTGATGCTGTCGCGCGCCAAGAAAAAATTGGCATCACACTTTTTCCATTGAGCCTCTCCACACGCGGACAAGGTCGAGTCGGCGAGATGACTCAGCTTATTTCAGCAGCTTTTGACTACACCATTGAAGAAGCACAAAAGCTCAAATCCAGAGAAGGCCGCTCACGTGGAGCTGTCATCCTGCTCGTGGATGAGGCAGACGCGCTAGCTCAATCCCGTGAAAACGCTCAGATGCACCACGAAGATCGCGCAGGCGTAAATGCTTTCATCCGGGGCATCGACAGGATCGCAAACGCTCAGCTTCCAGCGGTGGTAATCATGTGCACCAACCGCCTTAACTCCCTAGATCCGGCTGTACGTCGCCGCGCGGCTGAAGTGCTTACTTTCGATCGTCCTAATGACGAGCAGCGTCGATACATTCTGACCAGGCAACTTGGTACGCTTGGCATCCCGGCATCGATCATCGAAGCCATGGTGAAGTTCACGGGTCCTAAAGATGGCAACGCTCCCGGATTCACATTCTCGGACCTGACCCAGCGTCTGATCCCATCGATAGTTTTGGATGCCTATCCGACGCAAGCTGTTGATCCAATACGTGCAGTGGAAATCGCACGAAAAATGGATCCGACACCTCCGTTTCAAGATCACGTCCGTTAGCCGCCAACAGCTTGCCGTTCCACTGTATGCATCGATAAGGAGTGAATTATGGCCACCAAAAAAGATCGCATTGCCGATACAGCCTGGATGAAGGAATCCTTCGTAGACGTTCAGGCGGAATTAGCAATCAAATTGAAACGCGCGGCTCAATCCATTTCACACGCCGGTACCCATGGCGCAGTGAGCGAAGATCATTGGATCGATATTTTCCGGTCTTACCTGCCCAACCGTTATGCAGTAGCTACAGGTCTGGTGATCGACAGCCTAGGAAATCGCAGTGATCAGATCGACATTGTGATTTTTGACCGTCACTTCACTCCTACGCTGCTTGACCAACAAAACCATCGATACATCCCCGTCGAGGCGGTGTATGCCGTATTCGAATCGAAGCCACATTTCGATAAAAGCTATATCGAGTACGCCGGTGATAAAGCCGCCTCGGTGCGAAAGCTGCACCGAACCTCTGTTCCCATCGCGCATGCCGGTGGGACCTTTGCGCCGAAGCCGCTTTTTCCAATCATCGCTGGCATCGTTGCCGCGAAATCGAGTTGGGCGGATGGGCTAGGAGAGCATTTTCTAAAAAATCTGCCGACCGAAGATATGGAGAGGCTGGATTGTGGATGCGCCCTGGATGACGGAGCGTTCGACAGTTTCGATGACAGCTTAAAAGTCGTCGGCTCTGAAGGGGCGCTGATCTATTTCTTATTCCGTCTGCTCTCTCGACTCCAATCGCTGGGAACGGTCCCGGCAATCGACTGGGCTGCTTATGCGTCCGTGATCAACAAGTAACGACACCATCATTAGCCTAGCTTCGACTGGCATAAGCAATAAGGAAACCATTATGGCTGCTGACTTTTATATCGCAGGAATACGGAAAGATAAGTCTACCGGACACATTCAACAGCTTCAGGTAATCAAAGCTGGAACCAAGAAAACGCTAATCACGGACAGGGAATTCGTTGCTCGGTTAATCTCACTCAAGCACACCACATTCCAAACTATCTTTCTAGTAAAAAACGAGTGGAGATACGGGGCGATGGTTCATGTATTTGATGACATATTTTTAGCTACGAACGCAAATGCAAAGCTGGAGGATAACCTCGAAAGCCTTCCAATATTTTAACTAAGCATCTTTCGCATTTTCATTCTTGGCGGGCCTTGTTATTAAAATAAAAAGATCCGTGCAAACTATCGCCAATACACAACCGACGAAAATCCAACCACGCCATTCCGCATAACTTCATCAGTTGATTCTTATCCTTTTCCAATGCAAATTAAAGAGCTAAGTAGAAATGCCAAACAAACCAGGCGGACTTGATACGCAAATTGACTTCATTATGAAAGCTTTATCTTTAGCAGCAAAAATAGGGCTTTTGATTGGTGGAGTCTGCATCATCTTCTACTCGTTAATAAATGGCCACTTTCCACAAGGAGTATCAATTGGGGACGGCTTACTGTTCCTAATCGCCGCCCTTTGTTTTGGAGTCGTATACCTAGTATTCACAGCCTGCATTACCTCCACAGGAGTTTTGCTCTCGCCGATTCTTATCCCACTACTGAAATTAATCCAACACATCACGAACAAGTTTAGCGAGAAAAAAACTGACCTAGCCTTTTCCCTGCAAACTATTACTTTGCCTTCGGTCATATTCGGCTTTTTAGGTGCTGCGTTTATCTTTGCTCTCGCCCGCAAAGACATTTTTGGACACATACAACTTTTAATTCTTCCTATCTTTCAATATTTAATTTACTCAGCTTTTTTTGACCAAAGCAAAAAAATAAAATCGGTTATTAAGACCGCAGGTGATTCCACAGCGAACGACGGCCAACAGAACCAACCTGAAACTGATTTAGAGTGGATGCGAAAGATCAGACTTATGATGGCAGGCTTTATTATCTTCACTCCGCTATTGATGGGCGGCGTCGGGACAGACTTGCTAAGAACCGCAATGATCGCAGCAAAGATTAGGATTGAAAAAGCAACTATCAATGTCAAACCACCGTACGCAAACCTGCTTCCTAGCGCAACTGAGTCGAAGTTAGAAAACTACAAACGGTTTGAAAACGCTACTGTCATCTTCCGCGGAGTAGGAAATACGACACTTGTCGAAATGCGCACAGAAGAGATGAATACAAGACTAGAAATTCCAAATGACTCCATCGTCATTGAAAACAATGAAAAACTAAAACAGAAAATCGCAAAAAATTAAATTAATGTTAGGCCGGGCCAGTAAGAACATCACGACGCCCATTGACGGGAAACATGGAGCTACTGAATGGAAAGATTACTGGAGCAGAACACTGTCCTACCGCAGCAGTTTCATGCGGCATACAAATTCTGCTTTGCTGCACACGACGTTATAGCTCAGTTATTAGTCTCAGGAATGAAGCACGGAATATTTGTCACTACCATCTCCTTCGAGGATGAGCGTGATCAGGCTGCCTTTGAGCAAGCTGACGACTTGATCGGCTGGCTCAGCCAGAATGGGCGCCTTGAAGAAGAACAAGATATTTTAGTCACGATGGCTTTTCCAGCAGTATTGTCCGATATGCTGCACTGTATTTTTGAGGCACTAGAAGCGTCGAGAAAAGGAAAGCTTGCTATCGCTTACATGTTGTTAAGGAAGCCATTTCAAGAAAGTTTGTACCTTCTAGAATCTGTCGTCTCTGATAAGACTGCTTTTGCGAAAATGATTGCAGAAGATCCTTTAAAATTGCGCCCACAAAACGCAGGAGGACTGGACGGTCATACACGACGCATACAGAAAGTACTCGACATAATAGGTGAATCTTGGCGACTCGATGCAGGGTACATAGCGAAGCTTCGATACGATAAGTCCGACCTAGATAGCTTTGATGGAATATGCAATAAGGCCATGCACTTATTCACTGAACATAAAGCAATAAAAACCGAACAATACAATATCAATTTTATTTTCTCGCAGCACAACCAAGTGCTTACTCAGTGGAATTATCTTTACTCACGACTGCCTTACCTCCTTACCTACATCACCTCAATCGTTGAACACATCTCACAACGTTTTGCTTTAACTTTACCAACATACACTGATGACATGAATCGTCGTTTGGCTGCCTCCTTGCTAATCTGCACATCATCAATCGATGAAAACTATGAAGCCGAACCACTTACAAACTTGGCAGCTCACACACATCACTGGCTTACAGAGCATTGCATTCAAAACGGATTTGCTGAACCTTTGGCTGAGCATTTGGAGCGGATGACTGTTTGTGGAGCGTTTCCAAATGAGGACCAACTAAATGTAGAAGCGAGAGATTTGCTCTACAGCCAGTTATCCGACAATGTACGTTAAAGCGCGCCTCCAAAAAAACCATAGAAGCCATGGGCTAAGCACGTTGATGATTGTTGTCGGTGGAAATATTCGTTAGTAAACAGGACCTTGGATTTGTGAACACGGTAATCACCTCTGCCTTGTTCGCAGACGATTTATTCATACCGCTCTAAACTTTTCAACTGCGGCATTAACGACAAAATGCACGCTTAAACCGCCAACCCAGTTAAATTTATGTAATATGCTTTAAGCCTTATTAATTCTTCACTCTGACAGAAAATGAATTCAACCTAACAAAAATCCCCAACCCGCATCCCTCGCGCGAGCATATAAACATAAAAAGCCGACCAGAAACCCAAAAACGACATTGCAGCTGTCAAATATTGTAATTACAACAACGTAACTTTTAACCCAATAAGACGGTACTACAAAACTTATCACCAGCGGCACCCTCCCGACCCACTTGACTAGCGAAACTTATAATCTATCTTGACGTGATCAATGAGGAGTAACCATGCAAAATCCAGTCTGTTTCCCTGTTAGCAATTATGACTTAGAGCGAAAATTGATCACCCGATCTGCCAGGCGCCTTATGAAAATCGCAGATGGGGAAATTAAGCTTTCAAAAGCTCGCGAAGTAATTGCAGCGATCTTGGGATACCGTGATTGCCACGACTTGAAGCAGGTGGCGTCGACAAACGGCAATCCGGTTTTTCTGTTAGGAGACGATCGAGAGATTGCTCACCTGTTGTTGACCCGTAACATCCAAATACAACTCAACGTGGCCGCGAAAACTGCGTCAGAGTTGGTGAGCTTACTCGGGTTCTATTCCTACGCTGCACTGAAAACAAGCGCTGTGCTTCCCGAGGGTGCAGAGGAATCGAACGACCTGGGCGAGCGGCCCTCCCCTCAAGTCCCTGATTTTATCAGCGCGCCCACCAGCAAAAGCTCAAACGTTGTTGTGACGGTTAAACGTCGTCGCATAACCGCAGCGCCCTGAACTGCGTTTCCTTCACGGGCTTGCTCCGTGTCCTAGCCATAGCGAATGCGGAGCGCCCCCATTCGCTGAGGTGGAGCGAAGTCTCCAATGAGCGAAGGGGCGGTGCAGGCAGCCAAGCGCTGGTAGCTCTTAAGCGTAATCTCTGCGTCCGAACCCTCTAGTCGCCTTCCAACGCTATCGACTCCTCAACAATGTGAGCGTCTTCGATATCGCGTGCGATTTTCTTTAGCTCTTTCAGAGTCAGATCAACCACCACCCATGCGTCGCAGTCTGGAAATATCGGGTCTTGCTTCACACTCAGGTCAACTATTCTTGAGTGCTCAGCTACCGCTGCAACGAATGTGAAGACATCGTGCAAGCATTCCGCTCGAAAACCATATTTCGTCATGTATTTTTCCTTTCATAAATTGAATTCTGAATTCATATAATTTCCATTAAACGATCGAAGATTAAAACAAGGGTGTGCTCGTTCTCCAACGAGATACGGGGCACCCGAAGCTTTCAAGCTATTTGCCTCTAACCTTGTTTTGCAGCGTTGCTTCTGAAGCATGACAAGGGAAAACTTATCAATTTCGCCACTTCAACGCCCCTATCTAAAAAACAGTTACTTTTTTTAATTTGTTTATTTTCAACAGCTTAAGTTTGGTAACTGTTACCGCCTCTACTAAGCAATTGAGCCAAGGTGCGCGCTTTATTTGTGCACGTATGGGATTTGATTATGAACTCCGTTTTTATTGTCGACGATCACCCTGTCATCCGCCTTGCCGTTCGAATGCTGCTGGAACATGAAGGTTACAAAGTC
>Ga0182007_10000451_pt1 | contig 24870 bp, 16 predicted proteins | sample Sormic07211113_1_FD_123023 | JGI IMG/M metagenome (GOLD analysis project Ga0182007, IMG submission 123023) | Rhizosphere microbial communities from Sorghum bicolor, Mead, Nebraska, USA - 072115-113_1 MetaG | ecosystem: Host-associated > Plants > Roots > Rhizosphere | place: USA: Nebraska...
GAAAACGTCGAATATCCGCTGCTTCTCGCGGGCACGCGATTGACGGAGTCCGAACGTGCGCTGAAGGTACGGGACATGCTCGACGCGGTCGGTCTCGCGGACAAGGCGCATCATCGTCCGGGACAGATGTCGGGCGGTCAGCGGCAACGCGTCGCGATCGCACGCGCACTCGTCGCGTCGCCGAACCTCGTGCTGGCGGACGAGCCGACCGCCAATCTGGACAGCAAGACCGGCCAGCAGATCATCGCGCTGATGCGGCGATTGCAACGGGAGCGGCGCGTGTCGTTCGTGATTTCGTCGCACGATCCGCAGGTCATCGCGGCGGGCGAAGACGTTGTCCACATTGCCGACGGGATCGTGTCCGACGTGACACGCACCGATGACCAGGAGGCGTTCGCATGAAGACTTTTTCGCTCGCGCTCCGCAATCTGCTGCGCAACCGTCGCCGCTCGATCACGACCTTGCTCGCGATGATCGTCGGCGCGCACGCGGTGCTGCTGTTCGGCGGCTATACGCGCAACATCACGTACGGTCTGCAAACCGATTACGTGAAGTACGGCGGCCACCTGCAGATCGAACGCAAGGGGTTCTACGAGTTCGGCAGCGGGAACCCTTCCGAGTACGGGATCGACAACTACGAGGCGATCATCGATGCGGTGAAGGCCGATCCGGAACTGGCGAAGATGGTGCTCGTCGCGACGCCCACGCTGCAGTTGCAGGGTATCGCGGGCAACTTCGACGCGGGGTTGTCGCGTACCGCGCTCGCGCTCGGCGTGCGCGTCGACGATCAGAACCGGATGCGCGCCTGGAACGACTATCAGTTCCCCGTGACGATTCCGCCGATGGCGCTGACCGGCACGACCGGCGACGCAGCCGTGATCGGCACGGGCCTCGCGCGCGTGCTCGAACTGTGCGGGCCGCTCAAGGTGCCTGACTGCAACCCGCCCAGGAAGTCCGCGGACACCACGACGGCTTCGCCGCTTCCGGGCGACATCGCGGCCCTTGCCGAGGGGACGCGTGCGGCGCCGGCTGCCGCGACGGGCGGCCGGCGGATCGAACTGCTTGCGGCGACCGCGCGCGGTGCGCCGAACGTGGCGGAACTGCAGGTCGTGAAGGCGGAGCGGCAGGGCATCAAGGAATACGACGACATGTACGTCGGCCTGCACCTCGCGCAAGCGCAACGACTCGTCTACGGCACCGAGCAGCCGAAGGCGACGGCGATCGTCGTCCAGCTGCGCCATACGTCGGATTTGCCGGCCGCGAAGGCCCGGATCGAGACGCTGCTGAAAACGAAATTCGCGGGTACGGATACGGAAGTCGTCGATTACACGGTGCTGAACCCGTTCTATGGTCAAGCACTTGCGATGTTCGCGACGCTGTTCGGTTTTGTCGCGCTCCTGATCGCTGCGATCGTGCTGTTCACCGTCGGCAACACCATGAGCACGGCGGTGTTCGAACGCACGGTCGAAATCGGCACGCTGCGCGCGATGGGATTGCGCCGTGCCGGCGTACGTCGCCTGTTCCTGTGCGAAGGGCTGCTGCTCGGCGTGATCGGCGCGGTGCTCGGCGTCGCCAGCGCGGCGTTGCTCGCCGGCATCATCAACGTCAGCGGTCTGACGTGGACGCCGCCGGGCCGCTCGCCGGTGCCGTTGATCATTCGTGTGTGGGGCGAGAACGACCTGATCGTCGGTACCGCGATCGGCCTGCTGGTGGTGGCGATGCTCTCCGCGTTGCTGCCCGCGCGCCGCGCGTCGCGAATGGAGATCGTCGATGCGCTCCGCTATGCGTGATCGGCCGATCGGATCGGGTGTCAATGAAATGTCGATGAAATGGGTTCGTCGGCGGATTGTCATGTTAGCCTTCGCCGGGAGTTGCATCGCGATGCTCGGCGCATGCGGCGCACCGGCCGAGCAGCCGGCGCCCCGGGATCTGAATCTGTCGTTGACGCAAGCGACGGCGTCCGGCGCGTACATCGTGACGCTCGAACCGCCGACGACACCGCCGCCGCTGAACCGGATCCATGCGTGGACCGTTACCGTGAAGCGCGCGTCGGGCGATCCCGTGCGCGGTGCGCGCATCGATGTCAGCGGCGGGATGCCCCAGCACGGGCATGGTCTGCCGACGCGCCCTCGCGTGATCGACGGCGACGGAGACGGGACGTATCGGCTGCAAGGGATGAAGTTCAGCATGCCCGGCTGGTGGACGATCACGCTGAAGGTCCGGGACGCGCAGCGCGACGACGACGTGACGTTCAACGTCGTGTTGCCGCCGGCGGCGGCGTCATGACGGTCGACACGGGCCCATGCCTGATTACTGGATGAGTTCCATACACGGAGAGGCTTCAATGCGAAAAGTCATGCTGTACTGGATGATGGTGCTGCTCGCGCCGTTTGCATCGGGTATCGCGAACCTTGCTCATGCGGGGCCGGCGAGCGAAGCGTCGGAGCCGGCCGCCGCCGCGCCGGCGGCGGCACGCGCAGACCGGCTGCCCGCCTATCAGCCGCGCTTCGGGCGCACGCGCCCGATCGTCGCCGTCGTCGGCGAAAACTACTACACCGAGCTGACCGATTACGTCGTTCCCTATGGCATCGTGGCCGAATCGGGCGCGGCGGATCTCGTCGCGCTCGCGACGAAGCCGGGCCCCATCCGGATGTTCCCGGCGCCGATGAACGTCATTCCGGACGAAACTACCGCCCAGTTCGATCAGCGCGTGCCCGAAGGGGCGGACTATGTGATCGTGCCGGCCGTGCATCGCGACAGCGATCCGGCGCTGCTGGCGTGGGTGGCCGAGCAGGCGAAGAAGGGCGCGACGATCATCGGCGTGTGCGACGGCGTCTGGGTGGTCGCGCGTGCGGGGCTGCTGGAAGGCCGTCGCGCAACGGGGCACTGGTATTCGATGAACGATCTCCGCAAGAAGTTTACCGATACGCGCTGGGTCGACGGCAAGCGTTACGTTGCCGACGGCAAGGTCGTCACGACGACCGGCGTCACCGCGACGATTCCGGTATCGCTTGCGCTCGTCGAGGCGCTCGCGGGGCGCGAACGTGCGCTGCAGGTCGCCGAGCGGCTCGGACGTCCCGCATGGTCGTCCGAGATCGCGAGCGACCGCTTCAACCTCGGCTTGCCGGCGATGGCGACGATCGCAACCAACTACGTGTCGTTCTGGTCGCATGAGGATTTCGGTATCCCGATCGCGCCGGGTGTCGACGAAATCGCGCTCGTGCTCGAGGCCGACGCCTATTCGACGACGTTCCGCTCGACCGCCTACACGGTGGCCGCGAACCGGGAACCCCTGCGCACCCGGCGCGGGTTGACGATCGTTCCCGACCGCGTGGCCGGCGTCGATGCGCCGACGAGGATGTTGTCCGCGCCGATCACGCGCTATCCGTTGCATGCGCTCGATGCATCGCTGAACGCGATCTCGTCCGAGTTCGGCAAGCGCACGGCCGCATGGGTCGCACTGCAGATGCAGTATCCGGGCTACTGAGCCGCACACCGCAGCGTCACCCCGTTCCTTCCCCAAGCCTGTCGGTTTTCCACCCGTTTTCGGGTGGGAGCCGAACTCGTCCCTGTCATTCCGTATTTGCCCCGGAGATTCCGATGCAGACGCATTCGATGGCGCGCCTGTCCGCCGCCGCGATCCTCGCACTCGCCTGCTGTACCGCACACGCCGCGCCCGATCCGCAACGCATCCTCGCCGCGAGCGATGCCGTTCGCAACCCGAGCGAGCCGTTCACGCTGAATGTCACGCTGACCCAGTACACCGATGGCAAGCAAACGGATTCGAACGCACTGACCGCCTATTCGCGGATCAACCCGGCGAGCGGTCAGTTTCGCAGCCTGATTCGATTCGCCGCGCCGGCACGCGATGCGAACAAGCTGATGCTCAAGAGCGGCAACGATCTGTGGTTTTTCGATCCGGCGAGCAAGGCGACGATCCGCATTTCGCCGCAGCAACGGTTGCTCGGGCAGGCGTCGAACGGCGACGTGGTCACCGTCAATTTCGCACAGGGATATCGTGCCCAGGTCGAGGCGGAGGAGGACGTGCAGGACGGCGAGCGCCAGATGCGCCGCGCCTACCGGTTGAAGCTCGTCCAGAGCGTATCCGACATGACGTATCACTCGATCGAAATGTGGATCGATACGACGGACTCGCGCCCCGTGAAGGCACGTTTCTTCAGCGAAAGCGGCAAGCTTCTCAAGACGGCATTCTATCGACGGTTTCAACAACAGCTCGGCGCGTTGCGGCCCACCGAGATCGTGATCATCGACGGGCTCAATCCGAATCTCGTGACCGTGATGCGATATGCGGACTATGTGGCGAGGGAAATTCCGGACGCCTGGTTCCAGTCCGATTTCATGGCGCGTTTCCAGCCTGAATGATGACGCGCATCGGCATCGCCTGTATCGCGTTGGCCGGCATGGCGGGCGTATGCCATGCCAACGACGCGGAAGAGGCCGGGCTGGCGCTGGCCGACGCGACGCCGGTGCAGAAGGTCGACGACGGCAAGTACCAGTTCAGTCTCGAGCCGGGCCTGCGTTTCGCCACCTTGCGGCCGGGCGGCACGCGGACGGCCACGCGGCTGTCGCTCGACCTGACTGCGCGTCATGCATTCTCGAACGGGTGGGGCATCAGCCTGGCAGACCGACTCGACCTGAACGGTCCGTGGCGCTTCGATGGCGACTCGGGCGCGATCAACACGCTGAAGGAACTGTATGTGGACGGCCGCGTAGGCAGCGGCAGCACGCTGCTGCAGGCCGGCCGCGTCAATGTACGGCTCGGCGTTGCGACCGGCTACAACCCCACCGACTTTTTCCGCGACAACGCCGTCCGTTCCGTGACCTCGGTGGACCCGGCGAGCCTGCGCGAGAACCGGCTCGGTACGGTGATGCTGCGCGGCCAGCAGCTGTGGGCCGACGGTTCCGTCAGTGCGCTCGTCGCCCCGCGGATAGCGGATCGCGCAACCGACGCATCGTTCTCGCCCGACTTCGGCGCAACGAATCAGCGCACGCGCTGGATGCTTCAGTTCAGCCAGCGCGTCATCTCGGATCTGTCGCCGCAGTTCGTGATCTACGATGACGGGAAGCCCGGCAGTTCGCCGCAATTCGGCGTCAACCTGGTCCATCTCGTCAACAATGCGTGCGTCGGATACGTCGAGTGGTCGGGTGGGCGAGGGCCGTCGACGCTGGCACGTGCGCTTGGGCAGCCGTACAGCGATGTTGCGTTCCGTTGGAAGCTCGCCACCGGCGCGACGTGCACGACGTCGCGCAATCTTTCCGTCACGCTGGAGTATGACCGGGACGGCGCCGCGCTCGATCGTGCCGGTTGGCAGGCGCTGCGCAATGGCCCGCCGGCCGGTTACGCCGCGTATCGAACGTTGGCGGCCGCCCAGCAGGACCCGACGACCCGCGACGGACTGTTCGCGATGGTCAGATGGCAGGACGCGTGGATCCAGCGGCTGGATCTCTCCGGTTTCGTCAGGTTGAACCTGGCCGATCGCAGCCGGCTCACGTGGCTCGAGGCGCGTTATCGCTTCGCCAGAACCGACGTCGCGCTGCAATGGCAGATCAATGCGGGCGCGTCGTCGACCGAGTACGGCGCGCTGCCACAGTCGAATCTCTTCCAGCTGCTCGTCAAGCACTATTTGTGACGCGGCAGCGCCACCTGCTTCAAGGAGAAGCACTGCATGAAACACTATGTGACGTCGGGCAATGAATTACCGCAGTGGTCGTCGCCGATCAGCCATGCCGTGGTCGCGAACGACACCTGCTATCTCAGCGGCCAGCTTTCGCTGGACGCCGACGGCCGCTATGTGCCCGGTACGCCGGCCGAGGAAGCGCGGCGCGCGTTCGCGAACCTGTTCCGTGCGATCGAGGCGGCGGGATTCAGCCCACGGGATCTCGTGTTCGTCGACATCGCGTTCTCCGACATCGGTGCGCTCGCGGACGTGAACGGTGTGTATGCCGACCTGTTTCCCGAGGATCGCCGGCCTGCGCGAACCGTCTATCAGGCGGCTGCGTTGCCGTTCGGCGGCCAGGTCAAGGTGATGGGCGTCGCCGTTCGCGACGCGTCGCGCTGACGCGCGACGGCCCGGACGATCAGCGCTCGACGATGGGGCCGGAAAACGCGCCGAGCAGCGCGACGAGCTGCCGTTGCTCGTCGTCCGACAACGCGATTCGCTTCAGTTCGCTATGCCCGATCGCGGCCGCCGGCGCGTCCGCGTAGTGGCGCATCACGGCGTCCAGCGACGCGAACTGACCCGCGTGCATGTACGGCGGCCGCAGCGCGACGTTGCGCAGGCTCGGCGTCTTGAACGCACCGAGCATGTGCGGATCGTCGGTCGAGATGAATTGCAACTCCTCGCACTGCTCGGGCTTCGCGTCGCTGAACGGCCCCATGCAGTTGAATTCATCGTGCAACACCTTGGCGACCGCCGCCGCGCGACCGGGGTCGGCGGCCGTCCCGCTACGCGGCGGTACGCCGATGTTGTGGAACTGCCGGTCGCTCAGCATGGGCCCGGTGTGGCAGGTCATGCATTGGCCTTTATTCACGAACAGGCGGAGGCCTGCTTTCTCGGTCGGCGTCAGCGCGGCGAGCTTGACCGGGTCGCCGGACCGGACGCCGTCGACATAGGTATCGAAGCGTGAAGGCCCATATTGAAGCGTCGCTTCGTACGCCGCGATCGCCTTGCCGAGATTCGCGAACACGCGCGACACGTCGGCGCGGGTGCGTTCGTCGAGCCGCTGCCACACCACTTTCTCCGCGTCCGTGCCGAGCGGGCCTCCGTCACGGGGCAGCGCGCTCAGGTCGGGCAAAGGCCCGAACAGCGGCTCGTATGCGTCGCGGTAGTGTTCGGCAAGCACATGGGCGGCGCGCAGCCGGGTGCCGCCGTGTTCGTTGTGATCCTCGATCGGTCCGATCGCCTGCGACCACACACTGTCCTTGCGGCCGTCCCAGAACAGCCACGGCGCATCGGTCGTGCCGACGACGGGCATCGTGCGACGCACGCCGATGCCCAGGCCGATCGCCAGCGGCCGTCCGTCTTCGAACTGGCGATCGGAGGCGTGACAGCTTGCGCAGGCGATTGCGCCATTGCGGCTGAACCGGGGATCGAAGAACAGACGCTTGCCAAGCTGAGCCGCCTGTGCGGACGCGACCACGCGATTCGACGGGTCGACTTTGACGACGACGTTCGCGGGAAGGCGCATCGATTCGAGCTGCGCCCGTTCGTCGGCGCGCCAGTGGTCCGACGCGTCGGCGGTTTCCGCCATCGCGTCGGCCCGATGTCCCGGCCATGCGGTCCAGACGAGCAGCGCGCCGATCATCGACGCAGCCGCGAGCCCGTAGTGCGTGCGGGACGGCCGTCGCGCGCGACGGCCGGAATCACGCGATCGCATCGATCGTGCGCGATGCCGGCAGCAGCGCGCGCGTGTTGCCCGACATCAACCACTTGCGTTGCACTGGCGCGACGGCGGCGAGCGGGCCATCGGCGGCGAGAAACTGCTCCATGACCTTGCGGTGGCCGCCCGAGTTGCGAAAGACCGGCCAGTCGGTGCCGAACAGAATCTTGTGATTGATGTTCATGCGGAACAGCTCGGCCAGCGCAACCGACCACCCCCGCGGATGCTGGGAGCCGAGAAATGCGCTGACGTCGAGATACACGTTGGGTCGATACGCGCACTGTCGCGCGCAAGCGTCGACGTGATGGACGGCGCCGTGCGCGAGGATGAAGTTCACGTCGGGAAAATCGAATGCCGCGCGGTCGAGCAGATCCGGGTGCGAGTATGCAAACTCCAGCGCCGGGCTGGTCGGCCCCACGTGCAGAAGCACCGGCAACCGGTGAGCGCGACAGATTTCGTACAGCGGGTACAGGCGCTTGTCGCTCGGGCTGTAACCGCACGGCGGATAGAGTTTCAATCCGGAGAAGCCGTACTCGACCACGCCTTTCTCGAACAACGCGACACCGTCCGCGCCCCAACGCGGATCCATGCCGCCGAATACGTGAAAGCGCTCGCCGTGACGCTGCAGGATCGCATGATGCTCGGCATACATCTCGGCGATCGTGAGATCGCTTTTCATCACGTACGTGAAATCGGGCAGCAACACCACGGCCTGCTCGATGCCGGCCGACGTCATGTCGGCCACCAGTGCATCGCCGAAGTGGTCCTGGCTTTGCGCGAGGTAGGTATCGAGCAGTTCCGATCGCGATTTCCGTACGCCGTTGGCGACGAGCCGGACATGAACGTTGGCACAGAATCCCTCGAGGAACGCTGTGGGGATGAAGCGCGTCGACGCGATGTGGCAGTGCGAGTCGATGATCGGCCCGTCGTAGATGGCGGGGCTCATGCCGTTGCTTTGACGGGGGCCGTGCGGTCGGCGTCGCGACCCGTGAGCATGCCGAGCGCGCGTTCCTTGAGGTCCGCCACGCGTTGCATCATGAAGTGGCCGGCATGCATCTTCCCGTTCGCGCGGGCGTAGTCCGGCAACGTGCCCCACGTCTGAAAACCGTAGTGTTCCCATACGCGGTGAGCGGGCGTGCCGTCTCGCACGTCGAGTGTCAGCAGTTCGACGTTGTCACGATCGCATTGCAGCGCAATCTCGACGAACGCGGCAGGCAGCACGCCACCGCCGCGACAGGCGTCGTGGATCATGCCTTTCGCCAGATCGGTGATATGGCGATTGTTGGGGTTCAGGTTGCGGCGCAACGTGCACAGGCCGATCAGCTGACCGGTGTTCGCGAAGATCGTCAGCAGGCGAACCTTTTCCGCGGCGAGATTCGAGCGCAGTTCGTCGAGATAGCGGCTCGCTTCCGCATCCGTGATCGTTTCGGCGAAGCCGATGATCGGCGCGCTTTCGCTCGTGCGCCGCATCAGCTCGACGATCTGCGCGCCCAACGTATCGTCGACGCCGTTCGTCCAGCGATAGGTGACGTGCGTGACGTTGGCCTTCGGCAACGCGATCGGATACTGTGCGCCGTCGGCAAGCAAGGTACGGATGGAGTCGTTCATGGGGGTCCCTGGATCACGTGGTTTCGAGGGCCACGGCGCTTTCGGCGCGTGGCGGGGGCGCGGAGGTGCACAGGTCGTCGAGCACGGCCTGGAGGCCATGATCGACCAGCCACTGGTCGTCGTAGATCGTGTCGAGATACTTGGTGCCGCTGTCGGGGAACACGAGCACGATGTTGGCCGGACCTTGCAAGGTGGCGACGTAGCGGCGTGCGGCCTGCGCGATGGCGCCGGACGAACCGCCGAGCAGCAACCCTTCGTCGAGCGCGAGGCGACGGCAGCCGACGAACGCATCGCGATCGACGATGCGCATCGTTTCGTCGACGAGATGAATCAGGATGTTGCCGGGCTGAAAACTGAGCCCGGCGCCGTTCTGCAGATGCGGCCGGTAGGTGCCGCCGAACACGACCGAGCCGTCGGGCTCGACACCGATCACGCGCGTAGCCGGATCGCGCTCCTTCACATAGCGTGCGATGCCGCTCAGATGGCTGCCGGTGCTGGCGGACACGATCACGGCGTCGAGCCGGTCGGCGAGCTGGGAGACGATTTCGGGGCCGGTGGAGTAATAGTGCGCGTCGATCGCGGCCGGATTGTTGTATTGATCGAGGTTCACGCAATTCGGCACGCTCGCGGCGATCGCTTTCGCGACCGCAATGCGCTTGCGCTGATAGCTGCCCGTCTCGTCGGGGTGCTCGACCATCTCGACTTCTCCGCCGAATGCCCGCACGAGATTCGCATTCGTTTTCGGCGTCTTCGGATCGAGCACGCAAATGAAGCGATAGCCGCGTGTGGCGCACAGCATCGCAAGTGCGTGCCCCATGTTGCCCGACGTCGATTCGACGATCGACCAGCCCGGCTTGAGCCCATGGTCGCGCTCGGCCTGGCGGAGCAACTGCAGCGCGCTCCGGTCCTTGACGCTGTTGCCGGGGTTGTAGCACTCGAGCTTTCCATACACGCGGATTCGCCTGTGTTCATTCGACAGGCTTTTCAGATACAGCAGCGGCGTATCGCCGATCAGTTCGACAAGGCTGTTTGCGTACATTCGACATCTCCGACCAGCGGGTTGGCGTTGGCTCGTGCGTCGTTCGCGAGTGGTACGACGCGATCGGCCGCGTGTGATCCGGCTTGCTTCACAGTGCGACTTTAGTGATCGATGCCCGGGGCCTGTAACTGTCCGAACGGGCATCGGAAGGCTCGTGCGTCACAGTTCGCCCGACTCCATCTCCATTTCCATTTCCACCTCGCCACGGTTGGCCGCCGGGAGGACGCGCAGTCTCGGATGCGGCAGTGCGTCGAGTGTCAGCGCACGATCGCCGACGAACGTGCCGACGAGTTGCGACAGCAGCGCCGCATTCTGGTGAACCATATGATGACTGCCGGCCTGGAGTTCGACCTGGATCGGGCGAAGCTGGGCCGACGTAATGGCTCGCGCGCGTATCGCGCAGGTCATTTCGTCGTATTCGCCGGTCACGAGCAGTGCAGGGATGCCGGCGATCGATCCGTCGCGTTCGGATTCGATCCGATGGGCGCGGAAATTCAGCAATTGCTGGCTGTATTCGATCATGTTCGCCGCCGACACGAACGGTGCGTGCAGCCAGTGACGGGTCGCCGAATCGGGTAGTGCGAACATCGATGCGTGGCCGCCTTCGCGTGCGTCGCTTCGTGCCCGCTTCTCCAGAAGCCCGATCATCGATTTGGCCATGCTGTCCGCGGCCTTCGGCATGCGCGCGACGAGCGAGCACATCGTATTGAGATTGTTTTCGTACGCGCTGTCGGCGCCGTCGTAGTCCTGCGCGCCGGCAAACGACGGGGCGATCAGGCTCATCGACGCGATGCGGCCGGGCAGTGCACGCGCCAGCGCCAGCGCATATCGGGCGCCGCCGCACCAGCTCGCGACGTGAATCGCGTCGATTCCCTCGACGTCGAGCAGTTCAGCCACGCTTCGCGCGTAGCGGTCCGGTGCATCGGGGCTCGAATAGTAGGCGCGGGTCAGTTCTCCATCGGCTGGCGTATCGCTTGCGTCGTCCGCCAGATAGAGGGAGAAATCCGGCGCCAATCCGGCCGCGAAGTCGTGCCACACGTCGTTCGGGATGCCGAATGCGTTGATCAGCAACATGGCCCGCGGGCCACGCCCGGCAGTGAGATACCCATGCCCGCTGCCGGTCGTGATCCGGCGCGCAGACGGCAGATCGACAAATCGGGGCGCGTCGCGCCGTTCGTGCCGGGCCGCGTGAGCGGCGACGCGTGAAGCGATCCGGGCTGGCCAGTCGAAGCCGGCGCAGGGCAGCCGGTGAGAACGGATGTCGGTCGGCGGCACGGGTGCGTCGTCCGCGTATCCCAGCATGTGCTCGGCATGCTTCAGATTCGTTTCGAGTAGCGCGAGAACGGCGTCGGAGCCGGCCTCGTCGGCATCGCTGCGCGTCGGAATGGGCACCCGTCGCGCGACGCTTTCCACGAGTTCGCGCCACGCAATACGCCGGTCGCCATGCACGACGTGAAGGCCGGGCGACGCTTGCGTCGCGAGCCAGGCCAGCACCGCTTCCGCCGTCAGCAGGCAAGCCGTGCCGGCCGCTTCGGCAGGCAAAGCCAGCGGTGCTTGCTCGAAGTACGTGTCGGCGCGGCGGCGTATCTCGAACACGGTTTCGGCGACCGCGTCGGCGAGCGTGTCGATTGACGCCAGCGAGTGCGTCCCGGCTTCGCCGATGGCCGCCGTGCCGTCCGCGAGCGCGTCGCCGAGCACGACGATGCATGTATTCGCAACGGATGCGGCCGCGACGTCGAGCGCGGCCGACAGGATACGGGGCAAGGAGGTGAATTCACGCGTGCGACGCATCTCGGAATCGTCGACAACGATGGCGACCCGCCCGGAACCGGGCGCGTTCAATGCGTCGCGAAGCCGGGCGATGCGCGTGTATGCGTCGAGCGCCGTCGGCGCTACGCCGTTCGATGCCGTATCGCCGGCATCGGCCGCCGCGCGTAGCGCGTCGAGGTCGCCGGCATCCAGCAGGCAGACACGGTCGTAGCCGCCGGCAGTCGGCATCCCGCATGCGTCGAGCGGATGGTCGTTCATCGTCATCTCGCTACGCTTTCACGGACAACAGCATTTCCACCAGGTCAACCGCATCGCCGATGGTTTCGAGGTTCGCGACCTGTTCCGTGTGCGATGCGAAGCTGATGCCGAGCCGATCCTCGGTCAGCGCCATCAGCGACAGCAGCGAGATCGAGTCGAGCATCAGATCCGACGTCAGCGACGTTTCCCGCGTCAGCATGTCCGGCGCAATATCGAGCGCAGCAATCTGCGGAATCAGTTCGGTAAGCGTAGCGAACACGTTCGCGTGGTCGTCCATCGGATTCTCCAAGTGCCGTAGGGGTTCCGCTTTATAGCGTCAAGCCACCGCACTGCCTACCTGCACTGACGTACAGGGTTGGCGTAGCGGTGGAAACACTCGCCCGAACGGACAGGTTTCAGTCTCGAAAGCCGCCATTACATTGCCGGTTACCTCACCGACAGGGAACGATCATGACCCTCACCAAAGAAGCCGTGCTGATGGACAAAGCGACGTTTTCCCGCGCGCTGCGCGACACGCTGGACGAGCAGCTCACGCTCGATCACCCGATTTTCGCGGAGTTGTTCACGCCTCAGAAAAACTGGCGCTTGCTGAAGATCATCACGCTCGAGGGATACCAGATCACCCGGTACTTTCTGGAGTACATCGAGAACCTGTACTTCCGCTGCCCGTTTCCCGACCACAAGCGCCGGCTGCTGTACAACCTGTTCGAAGAGGAAACCGGGCGCTTCTCGAAAACGAAGAACCATGTCGAGCTCATGGAAGACTTCATTCGCGCGCAAGACATCAGCGACGAGGAGCGCGATGCATGGACGCCGTCCGCGGCCACGCGCGAGTTGATCGACTATCGTCTCGAGAACTGCAAGGGCGACGGTACCTACCATATCGGTGCCGCCGCGGTGATGATCGCGAGCGAAGGGCAGAGCCTGGAAACCCGTGCGGGCGACGCGCGCCACTCGATTCTGGCGAAGTGCTACGGGCTCACCGAGGAGGACACGCGATTCTTTTCGGTTCACCAGAAAGAGGACGTCGCGCACGTCGCCGAGGGCATTTCGCTCGTGACCGACCTGTGCACGACCGTGGAGATGCAGCAGGAAGCGCTGTTCGCGGTGCGCCACACGTGCAAGCTGTTCTGGAACATGTATGAAAGCGCCGCGCAAAAGTACTACGCGTCCGCGGAGGGCGTCGCGCACGCGTGACGGGACAACGCCGATGATGACCTTCGACGATCTCGTCGCGCGCTTGCGCGACGGCAGTCACACGCTGACCTTTGTCGACGACAAGGGCGCCGAAACCGTCCGGACCTTCCACGAACTGTTCGAAGACGTGCTCGCCACGGTCGAGCGCGGCAAGGCAATCGGCCTCGTACCGGGGGCGCGCGTCGGCATCGCGGCGCCGAACGGTTATCCGTGGATGGTGTGGGATCTTGCGTGCATCGAGCTCGGCTGCGTATCGGTTGCTTTCCCGAACGATGGCCTGCTCGACACGTGCGATGCATTGATCGAGCGCTACCAGCTGAGCGTGCTGGCCGTGGACGCGCGATGGCTCGACACCGCCGGCGCGATCGCCGGGCGCGTCGTGGATATCGATCCCGCCAGCCGCGGCGATTTGCACACGCGTATCGAGCCGGTGCGGGTCGAGCATATGCCCGATACCCATTCCCTGGTGTTCAGTTCGGGCACGACGGGCAGGACCAAAGGGCTCGTGATGAGCCGCCGCGGCACCGCGCACTTGCTCGGTCTGTATGGCGACGCATTCGGCGTCGCGCCGGGCGAGCGGTTCCTGACGTTCTTGCCGTTCGCGAACTATCAGCAACGGATGACGTACTACTTCTGCCTGTATCACGGGGTCGATCTCGTGTCGGTGCCGTTCCACGGGCTCTTTCCGGGTCTCAAGCGGCACCGTCCGACGTTCGTGATCGCACCGCCGGTGCTGTACGAGACGCTGCATACGCTGGCGCGAGCGGCTGCCGGACCGGGCAGCGACCCGTCGACGCTCGCCGAGCGACTGAGCGCGCTGACCGGCGGCAACATCCGCTACATGGTCACCGGGATGGCCCCGATCAAGCGCGCGGCGCTCGATTTCTTCTGGGATTGCGGGATCGCGCTGTACGAGGCATTCGGGATCACCGAGGCCGGCATGGTTGCGTGGAACAAGCCCGGGCACGTGCGCGTCGGTACGGTCGGCCAGCCGGCGGAGCCGGGCAGCGTCTCGTTGCTGGAGGACGGTGAAGTCGTCGTCACACGGAACGCACTGCTGTCGCTCGGCTACTTCGATGCGCCGGAAGAGGACAGTCGCGCGACATTCATCGCGCCGAATGCGGTCGCGACGGGCGACATTGCCGAATTCGATCCCGACGGCTTTTTGCGCGTCGTCGGGCGCAAGAAGGACGCGATCGTCACGAGCAACGGCGAGAAATTCCATCCCGAGCCGATCGAGGCGCTGCTGTATCGCGATCCGCGTGTCGACGTGGCCGTCGTGATGGCGGGCCCGCAAGCGGGGCTCAGCGTCGTCATCGCGACGCGCCGGCCGGACGATCCCGACGTCACCGACGCGCTGCGCGCACTCGTCCGTGCGGTCAACGGCACGCTGCCCGCACAACGGCAACTGGTGAAGGTGATTTTCACCGACCGCGCATTCGACGTCGAAGGCGGATTGCGCACGCGCAACCTCAAACTCAATCGCCGCGCGATCGCGGACGCGTTCCTGCGAGACGCATGAGATCACCCCCCGTGCGCAAGCCATCGCCTTTGCGCGGCGGCGCGCACTGACCTCATTCTGGATACACCATGACGACGCATCCGAATCCGAACGTGTTTCAGATGGAAGTCGAACCGACCTCCATCATCGAGACGCTCGCCCATCACACCGAGCGGGACCCCGACCGTGTCGCGCTGACCATCCTGCGCGACGGCGAGGCGATCGAAAGCGAAAGCACGTTCGGCGATCTGCATGCCGGCATGATGCGCGTGGCGCGCGGACTCGCGCGACTGACCGAGCCGGGCGCTCGCGTGCTGCTGCTGTTGCCGACGAGCGCCGAGTTCGTCTGCACGTTCTATGGATGTCTGGCATCGGGGCGCGTCGCCGTGCCGGCCTATCATCCGCAGCAGGTACGCAAGGTCGCGCAATGGGCGAAGCTGCACGCGATTGCCGACAATTGCGGCGCCACGCTGATCGTGGCGCCGGCGACCTCGGTCGAGACCATCGAGACCCTGCGCGCGACGCAGCAGCTGTTCACCGGCTGCACGCTCGTCACGTACGAAGCGCTCGTCGACGCGGGGGCGCAGGACACGTCGGCGTTGCCGCGCATGCCGGCGCCGGACGATCTTGCGTTCCTTCAATACACCTCCGGATCGACGGGCACGCCGAAGGGCGTGATGATCACGCACGGCAACATCATCGACAACCAACGGTCGATCGCGCTGCTGATGCGGCACGATCGCGACACCCGCATGCTGTCGTGGCTGCCGCTGTATCACGACATGGGACTGTCGATGCCGTTGCAACTGGCGTCGATCGGGCTTTCGGTGGTGCTGATGTCGCCCGTTGCGTTCGTCCAGCAGCCGGGCCGATGGCTGCGCGCGATTGCCGAACACCGTGCGACGACGTCCGGCGGGCCGAATTTCGCGTATGCGCTTGCCGCGGCCGCGCTCGACGGAAGCGACGACGGCGGCCGGCTCGATCTGTCCAGCTGGCGGGTCGCGTTCTGCGGCGCGGAGCCGATTCATCGCCAGACCGTCACCGATTTCATCGACGCCGCAAGCCCGCACGGCTTCGCTCCGGGGTCGTTCTATCCATGCTACGGGATGGCCGAGGCGACTCTGATCGTATCGGGCGTCCCTTACGGCGAAGGCGCCCATTATCTGGACGTCGACAACGTGAAGCTTGCCGCCGGCATCGTCGAACCGGTTCAGCCCGGCGCCGCGAACGCGAAGAGCCTCGTGTCGTGCGGCGGCACGGCGCCCGGCACCGAGATCCGGATCGCAGGGCCCGATGGTCGCCCGGTGGCCGACCCGAACGGCGTCGGCGAGATCTGGGTGCGCGGCGGCGCGATCGGCGTGGGCTACTACGGCAACCCGGAAGCGACACGGTCGACGTTCGGCGCGCATGTCGATGACGAGCCTGGCGCTCGTCCGTTCCTGCGCACCGGCGATCTGGGCGCGATCGTCGACGGCCGCCTGTACGTGACCGGCCGCGTGAAGGACATGCTGATCGTTCGCGGGCGCAACCTGTATCCGCAGGATATCGAGGCGTGCGTGCAGGACGCGGTGCCGGCGTTGCGCCGCGGGTGCGGCGCCGCCGTATCGGTGCAAGCGGACGGCGAAGAGAAGCTCGTGATCATCCAGGAAGTCGGTCGCACCGCGCGCCGGACGCTGGACCTCGACGCCACGCTGCGGGCGATGGTGGTCGCGATCGGCGAGGACTTCGGGGTCATGCCGCACGCGATCGTGCTGGTCGAGCCGGCGACCATCGAAAAGACTTCCAGCGGCAAGATCGCGCGCGCGCTGTGTCGTCGCGCGTATCTGCAGGGCGAACTGCGCGCCGTCGCCAGCTGGACCGACGGCGCCCATGCGATGGAGGCCGGCGCGGCGCGTGACGGTGCGGTGGCGCCGACTGTCGCCGAGGTTGCGCCGCATTCCGATTCGACGCTGATCGAGCGCGAGATCGCGGACCGGATCGTACGGATCGTCGCCGAGCGGCTGAAGCTCGCCGAGACGCAGGTATCGCGCACGGCCGCGTGGGTCGAGATGGGTTTCGACTCGGTGAGCGCGCTCCAGTTTTCGTTGAAGGTGCAGCACACGATCGGGCTGACGTTCGACGCCGCCGTGCTGTGGGACTGTTCGAACGTCGAGCAGCTTGCCGCGCATCTGGCGCGGATGCAGGGCGCGGCCGATGCGTTGCGATCGAGCGATGCGCCCGCATCGGCCGCCGCGCACGCGCATTCCGCGCCGATCGTGGGCGGCGCCGAGGCGCCGCCTACCCGGGAGCAGCTTGCGGCGCTCTCCGACGCGCAGGCCGAAGCGCTGCTGCTGAAAGCGCTGCAGCGCTGAGCAGATCCCCGGCAGTCTCGTTCCGCGAACGTCTGGAGTGGTACACATGATCGAGTCCAATCGCGCGCCCGCCGCGCCCCTTACACCCGTGAAGCAAGCGTTGCTGAAGATCGACGCGCTGCAACGCGAACTGGCCGAAGCGCGCAGCGCGATGAACGAACCGATCGCCATCGTCGGCATGGGCTGCCGCCTGCCCGGCGGCGCGGATTCCGCCGACGCGCTCTGGTCGATGCTCGCGGACGGGACCGACGCCGTCGGCCCCGTGCCGGCCGACCGATGGACCGATGCGATCTACGATCCGCGGCCGGGCCGGCGCGACACGAGCTACAGCCGGCATGGCGGGTTCATCGACGACGTCGATCGTTTCGACGCAGGATTCTTCGGCGTGTCGGAGCGCGAGGCGCCGCACATCGATCCGCAGCAGCGGCTGTTGCTCGAATGCACGTGGCGTGCACTCGAAGATGCCGGCTTTTCGCGGGAAACGATCGCGTCGTACCGAACCGGCGTGTTCGTCGGCTCGTCGGTCGACGACTACGCGCGCGTCAGCGAGAGCGTAGCGGGCGACGCGCTCAGCTATGCGCAGACGTCGCTCGGTACCGCGCGGCCCTTCGCGGCCGGACGCATTTCCTACCTGTTCGGATTTCATGGGCCGGCGTTGCATCTCGACACCGCGTGCTCGTCGTCGCTCGTCGCCGTCCATCTGGCTTGCCATAGCCTGCGGACTCGCGAGTCCGATGTCGCATTCGCGGGCGGCGTGAACCTGATGCTGTCGCCGGAGATGACGATCGCGCTGAGCGAGCTTCAGGCGCTGTCGCCGAGCGGTCGCTGCCGGACGTTCGACGCGGCCGCCGACGGTTACGTGCGCGGCGAAGGCTGCGGCGTCGTCGCGCTGATGCGGCTGTCCGATGCGCGGGCGCAGGGCAGGCCGATCCGGGCGGTGATTCGTGGCTCCGCCGTCAATCATGACGGGCGCAGCAACGGAATGACGGCGCCGAACGGCCGTGCGCAACGCGACGTGATCCGCGAGGCGCTCGAGCATGCCGGCGTATCGCCGGCCGATGTCGACTACGTCGAGGCGCACGGCACCGGTACGCTGCTCGGCGACCCGATCGAGCTGCGTGCGCTCGAGGACGTGTACTGCCGCGACACGAATCGCAGCGGCGACCTGTACGTCGGCAGCATCAAGACGAATATCGGGCACCTCGAATCGGCCGCCGCGGTCGCCGGGCTGATGAAGGTCGTATGCGCGTTGCAGAAGGGTGAACTGCCGCGGCACCTGCATTTCGACACGCCGACCACGCACGTCGACTGGCATGCGAACGGCATTCGCGTCGCGACCGAGCATGCGGCATGGCCGTCGTCCCGACCGGGCCGGCGAGTGGCCGCGATCAGCTCGTTCGGCATGAGCGGCACGAACGCACACCTGATCGTCGAAGCATGGCAGGAGGCGCGCGCAGCGGAGCCCGACGCGGACGTCGCGCTGGCCGGGCACGCGCGTCACGACATCTGGCCGTTGTCCGCACACACGGCGCCGATGTTGAAGCAAGCGCTCGAAGACTGCGCGGCGCACATGCGGGCAGACGCGTCGTTGGCGCCCGACGCGGTCGCCAGCGCGCTGCGTCTCGCACGCGACAGCCATCGGCATCGCGTGGCGATCGTCGCGGATGCTCGCGACACGCTGCTCGATGCGCTGTCGGACGCGGCGCGGGCCATGACGGTCCGGAGCACGCAGCCCGGCGGCGTTCGCGACCGGCTTGCATTCCTGTTTACCGGACAGGGCGCGCAGCGCGCCGGGATGGCTCGGCAGCTCTATCGGGATTTCGCGCCGTTTCGCGACGTATTCGACGCATGCGACAGCCATATCGAGGCGCAAGGAGAACTGTCGCTCGTGGACGTGCTGTGGGGCGACCATCAGGACCGGATAAACGAAACGCGTTACACACAACCTGCGATGTTCGCGCTCGAAGTCGCGCTCGCGCGCTTGTGGATGCACTGGGGCGTCGTGCCCGATGTCGTGATGGGCCACAGCATCGGCGAGTACGCGGCTGCCTGCATCGCCGGCGTGTTCTCGATCGAGGACGGCTGCCGCCTCGTGATGGCGCGCGGGCGTTTGATGGATACGCTCACCGCGCCGGGCCGCGCGCTCGCGGTGTTCGCAAGCGTGCGTCACGTGGCCGATGCGGTGCGCGACTACCCCGGACGCGTCGCCATCGCCGCGGACAACGCACCGGAGAGCGTGCTGGTGTCGGGCGACCCCGACGCAATCGAGTCGATCGAGCGGCTGTTCGCGTCGCGCGGTATCGCGACGAAGGCGTTGGCGGTATCGCGTGCATTCCATTCGCCGCTGATGGAGCCGATGCTCGTCGAATTCGGCGCCGTCGCGGCGAGCGTGCGGTATCGCGCGCCTGCGATTCCGATCGTGTCCAACGTGACGGGCCGGTTCGAGGTCGAACGCCTGTGCGATCCCGCGTATTGGGTCGAACATGTCCGGGCCACGGTGGCGTTCCGCGCGGGTGTCGACACCCTGCTCGACGACAGGGTGACGACGGTCATCGAGATCGGGCCTGGCAAGACGCTTTCGAGCCTCGTCACCGCATGCATGGCGGAGCGGACGGATCATGGCAACGTGATTGCGCTGCCGTCGATGAACCATGACGGGCGCGAGACCGAGCAGTTGTTGCGTGCATTGGCACATGTCTATATGTGCGGCCGTCGTGTCGACTGGCATGCATACGAGCGCTCCCGAACCGGTGCGCCGATGCGGCAAGCCGCGCGCCGCGGCGTGCTGCCGCCGTATCCGCTCGAAGCGCGGCGTTACTGGGTGAATGAGCGGGAGCCGGCACAAAGGGCGAACGTGCTGACGAGCGCAACCAGCGCGCGTCGGACCGCCGGTCGTGGCGTGCTGGGCCGGCGTCTCGCGATTCCGGCATTGGATCACCTTCGCTACGAGAGCGAGGTATCCGATCGGCATCTGCCGTTTCTGGGCGGGCATCGCGTGCACGGGCAACTCGTTTTCCCGGCAGCAGGATTCGTCGAGGCGCTGCTCGATGCCGCATCGCGGCGCGATGGCGGCGACGCGGAATCCGCGAACGGCGGCTGGCTCGTCGCGCATGCAGTGTCGTTCGATAACGCGCTCACGCTGGAGTCTGGCAACGCGGTCACGTTCGGCACGGTCGTGCACGCGGGAGATGCCTCGCGTCCGGGAGAAGAAGGCGTACGGATCGACATTCACGCCTGTCACGACACGGCTGCTTCCAAACCCGAATGGACGTTGCAGTGCGCCGCGCGGATCGGGACGGTACACGGTGTTCCCGACGTGCCGGCACTCGACGAATGGCGCGCGCAATGCGGCGACGCGTTGCCGGTCGACGGTTTCTACGAGCGCTTGCAGGCAACGGGCCTCGAATACGGCGGCGCGTTTCGCTCGATTCGCGTACTGTCGCGGGGCGGCGACGTGGCGCTGGCCCGAATCGAAATGGAGCCGGACGGCACGGATGACCTCGTCCGCATCGTTCATCCGGCGCTGCTCGACAACGCGTTTCAGACCGTCGCGGGCGCACTGTGGGATGCGGAGCTGAACACCGCCTTCGTGCCGATCGGCATCGAACGGATCGCTTGCATGCCGATGCGCGGCATGCGTGCGGCGTGGTGCGCGGTGCGGGCGCGGGTGAAGCGCAGCCTTGCTACCGCGGATCTCTGGTTATACGACGACGCGGGCGGCTGCGTCGCCGTCGTCTCCGGATTGCGGCTGATGGCCGTCGATCCTAGCCGATTTCAGCGGGTCACGCCGCCTGTCGCACTGAATACGCTCGTCTGGCGCCCGCTTGCGGCCACACATGAAGCGACCGACGCACGCGCGAACTTCGTGCTGATCGGCAACGGTTCCGTGACGGACGCGATGCTGGCGCACGCATGTGAAGACACGGGCAACGCGTGTGTGCGCGCGGCGCTGCCGGTGGACGACCTGTTCGACGACGATGCAGGTGCCCAGCGCATTCGTGCTGCGTTCGACAACGACGCCCTCGCCGGCCCGAATGCACGACGTACCGTGCTGCTCTACGTGTGGCCGTCGATAGACGACGCGGAATCAAAAGACGAACTCGCCGCGGTTGGCGCAGCTTACCGGCGCTTCGCGAACATCTGGCGCGAAGTGCAGTCGATCCGCTGGTCGCAGGGCATGCCGACCGTCTGCATCGTGACCCAGGCGGCGCAGCGCGTGCCTGGCATCGACGTGCGCGTGTCGCCGTTTCAGGCGGCCGCCTGGGGCGTCGCCCGCAGCCTGATGCACGAGAGCGGCGACATTCCGGTGTGTGTGGTCGATCTGCCGGCGCTCGATGCGACGTCTTGCGCGAGCGCGCTGACCGCACTGGCGGGCACCGCGGCGACTGGCGAGACGCAGTTCGTGTCGCATGGCGACACCGTATACGTCCCGCGGCTCGTCGCTCGCGACGCCGGCGCGGCGCAATCGCCGGCGCACGGCGCCTATCTGGTGACGGGCGGGCGCGGTGCAATCGGTACGCGGGTGATCGAGCAGCTGATCCGGAATGGCGTGCCGAAGATCGTGTCCGCCAGCCGCCAGGTGCCGGTCGACAGCGAACGCGCACGCCTGGCATCGATCGCCGATGCGCACGGCACGATCGTCGAATTCGTGGCGGCCGATGTCGCGTCGGCCGCCGACATCGACGCGCTCGTCCATGCGCTCGAAGCGGATTCCGCGCATCCGCTCGTGGGCGTCCTGCATGCGGCGGGCACGCTTGACGACGGCCTGCTCGCGACCCAGCCGATGACCGACGTATTGAAGGTGCTCGCGCCGAAGGTCGCGGGAACGTTGAATCTGCATCGTGCGACCGCGCATCTGCCGCTGCGGCACTTCGTGTCGTTTTCGTCGATCGTGGCCTGCATCGGCTCTCCGGGCCAATGCGCATACGCCGCCGCGAACGCCTATGTGGACGCGCTGACGGCGTTGCGCAACCAGGACGGCTTGCCCGGGCACACGATGAACTGGGGCCTGTGGGGCGGCAACGGGATGGTCGATCAGCTCGACGCGCGGCAACTGCGCCGCATCGCATCGTTCGGTCTCAAGCCGATCGAGCCGGACGTCGCACTGCGCGTGTTCGACACGCTGGTCGCCGAACCGGACGGGCAGACCCAGATCTGGAACGTCGAAGTCGATACGCTGATCAAGCGCAGCCCGAGCCGAGCGATGGCGGCGCTGTTGTCGGAACTCGTGCCGTCAGCGCCGCCAGCGAATCGCCCGGCCGGTACCGGCCCTGGTTTGCGTCAGCGCATCGCGGGGTTGCCGGACGACGAGCGCATGCAATTGCTGCGTGGGCACCTGACCGACGCAATCGCCGCGACCCTGCATACGTCGAGCGAACGGATCGCGCCGGATATCCCGCTGATCGAGCTCGGGCTCGATTCGCTGATGGCCGCGGAATTCCGCAATGCATTGCGCAGTGAGCTGGGCGTCGATATTCCGTTCGGGCGATTGCTCGAAGGCGCGACCGTCGACGACGTCGTGCGCACGATCATGGCGACGCTCGACCGCAGCGAGTCGCGGGCGCCCGACGGAACACCGCCATCGCGCGCCGCGGACCGGATCGACGTGGTGTCAGGAGAAGCGACGTTCGGCGTCGAAATGGAAGGAGGAGAGCTGTGAGCTCGATCGAATTCATCAACGAACTGGCGGGGCGCGGAATCGAGCTCTGGACCCAGGACGGCAAGTTGCAATACAAGGCGCCGAAGGGCGCGGTGACACCTTCGCTCGTCGAAGAGCTGAAGACCCACAAGGCGACGCTCATCGCGCTGCTCGAGCAATTTGCGGGAACGGCAGGCACTTACCCGCTCTCGTTCGCGCAGAAATCGCTTTGGTCGCTGCATCAGCTCAATCCCGACAGTGCGGCGTACAACGTGACGTACGCGACACGTATCGACGACGATGTCGACATACCCACGCTGCGCCGCTGCGTCGATTACCTGATCGCACGCCACCCGATCCTGCGCACCGCGTACCGCGTGATCGATGGCGAGCCGCGTCAGCAGGTAGGGTCGCAAGCGCGCGCCCGGTTCTCGGTCGATCGCGTGTTCGCGGCCGACGAAGCCGCGATCCGCCGGTGGATCGATGAAGAGTCGAATCGCCCGTTCGACCTGACGCAATCGCCGATCCGGCTCAAGGTACTGTTGAACGAGCGGGAGGGCGCCGACGCGATTCGCGCGGTGCTGCTGTTGAACGTCCACCACATCGCCGCCGACTTCTGGTCGCTCGAGATCCTGCTCAACGAGCTTCGCACGCTCTACCGTCTCGCCTGCGCGGGCGAGCCGCTGAAGTTGCCGCCTCTGCCGGTGCAGTACAAGGATTGCGTCGAACACGAGCGGGCACGGCTCGACGGCGCGGACGGCGAGCATCTCGCGGTGTTCTGGCGGCGCGAGCTGGCACACGGATTTCCGGTGTTGAGCCTGGCGACCGACCGGGTGCGCCCGCCGCGCAAAACCGAGCATGGCCGCGTGTACGACCGGTCGCTCGGCGCGACGCTATCGCAGCAGGTGCGCGACACGGCCCGGCTGCTGCGCGTGACCCCGTACATGCTGCTGCTCGCGGTCTATCAATTGCATCTTCACCTTCACACCGGGCAGGCGCGCTTGATGATCGGCGCACCGACTTCCGGGCGCAATGCGCCGGGCAGCGAGCGCGTGGTCGGTCATTTCGTGAACACGGTCGTGCTCGCGTGCGAAGTCTGGCCGGACGATTCGTTCGACGATCTGCTGCGGCGCACGCGCGAAATGATGCTGCGCGTGCTCGACCATCAGGATTATCCGTTCCCGTTGCTGGTCGATGCGCTGCGACCGGCGCGCGATCCGAGCCGGTCGCCGATCTACCAGGTGATGTACAACTGGAACCAGGCGCGAGGCGATTTCGCCGCCGAAGGCGGGACCGGTGTGCCGTTCTATCGTGAGCGTCTCGCCGCATCGAGCACCGGTACGCGTGGCGCGACACACGACCTGACGCTCAACGTACAGGATCTCGGCGACGAATATCTGACCGCCTGGACGTTCAATACGGATCTGTTCGACGACGAAACGATCGAGCGATTCGCGAGCCAGTATGCGCATCTCGTCGAGCAGGTGGTGGCTGACACCAGCCGTTCTCTGCACCGGTACACACTCGCGACGGCACCGATCGACGATGCGCGAAGCCGCATTGCCGCGGCCGACGCGTTCGTGCGACGCGCGTCCCATGCCGAATCCGAGATGCAGCGGGATGTCTCGCGCGTGGTCTGGCAATTCGACCATCGCGCGATCTGCGACGGCGAGGTCCGCGATGCGGTTCGCGCCGTCCGTGCGCAACTGGATGCCATCGGGATCGGTGCCGGAAAACGTGTCGAACTCCGACTGCACAGTGTCGCCGAGCGCGCGGTCGCGTTGCTCGCGATCCGCGCCGTCGGCGCGTGCTATACGGTGTCGGGCGACACGGCCGACGCAGTGTGCCGCGGTCGCAGCGACGGTTGGTCCGGCTGGGAGATCGACGCGATCGACGTCGTGCGTGCGAACGATGTCGCCGCGCGCAACGATGGCGTTGCGGCCGGCAAGGTGTCGGCGGTCGAGCCGCTGCTCGACTATGTCGGTCAATTGCTCCATCTCGACGCCAACACAACGGCGCTCGTTCCGCACGGCGCGCATGACTGGCTGTCGGCAGCGGCACTCGCCCAGGTCGTGCTCGTCGGCGGCACGGCTCGCCTGTCCGAGCA